>Ga0114950_10003295_pt1 | contig 12434 bp, 10 predicted proteins | sample N075metaG_FD_83503 | JGI IMG/M metagenome (GOLD analysis project Ga0114950, IMG submission 83503) | Deep subsurface microbial communities from Kermadec Trench to uncover new lineages of life (NeLLi) - N075 metaG | ecosystem: Environmental > Aquatic > Marine > Ocean trench > Sediment | place...
CAGGCTGCTGGACACCGAACTCTGCAGTTGCCTGAAAGGTAGTGACGGCAGCAGTAAAGGCCCCTGGCGCACCACGGAATACTCCGCTTCTACATCAGGGTGCGCTGCCTCCAGCGCTGAATCCAGGATGATGAATCGGTCTCTGTTACACTCCGGTGCCGTATTGGCGGCCTTGCAAAGGGTAAATCCTATAGCCCCTATCACAGGAAAATTCTCTTCATTGTCGGAGATTGCACTGGCTATCGCCTGCGCTCGCTGTCGCGCCTCCTCTCGAAAGTGAGCGTTGCCCGCCATCTGGAACTCCAGGATGCTGGTTTGCATGGCGGATGCCCCCAGGGTCGCCAGTAACATAAGGAAAACCATGGTCAACAAAAGCACAGCGCCTGTGTTGCGGGTGTTGCCGCTAAACGTTCTTGCCACTTTGCAATCTCCTCAGCCCACCGCCACACCCAGGTTGGGCATCTGTACGGTGGCACTCATCACGCGACGCACGTAACCATCGGTAGTGCGTACCTCTTTCTTTCCCAGGCGGTAAGTTCGGGGGCTAGCCTGCCCGGGCACCTCTGCGACACTGCGCATTAGCAGATAAATTCTGGCAACCACGGCGTTTGCCAGCTCGGCTTTATTGGGAGCATCTTTAAATTGGTCGGCTGTATTATCAAAATCAGTATCCACACCAAACTCGATTTGCATATCCTCCACACCCTCTACCAGGCATTGGGTAGTCATCTTTCCAAGGCTCATGCCGCCGCCTAGCGCTTCCACACACAGGGTGGGAATGTTGTCCGTCGCGGCCTGTGAATATTTTCGAATATAGAAAATACGGGCATAGTATTCCCAGTAGTCCACCTGCGTATCGGCACCCATATCTCCCTGGGGAAACCCGCCCAAGCGCTGGTAGAACCACTGTTTTTCGGCGCCATAATCCACGGTTCTCAAATACCACTGGTTCGTTTTAGCCCTGGCGGCCCCCTGGTACAGGCCATTCCTGAGGGTGTAACTGCCCGCAGTGCGTTTTATGGCTACAACATCGGTCCCGGGCTCGATGTCCGCAGCCGTTAAACACGTCAATGTAGTGCCATTGACGGACAGCAGTGAATGCTGGCCGGAGGGCGCAACATCATTGATGAAGTCCAGCGGCTCACTGACATCCAGCGCCCAGTTACCGGCACCGACGCAGTCGGAACTCACAGAGCCGGACGGCATGTCGGCGCGCGACAACGCACCCCCATGTAAACCCACCAACATCAGTTCCCGTTTGAGCAAGCCGAGGGAAAATCGGCCATTTTCCTGAATCCGCGCTATTTCCTCCTCCGCCACATAATTTCGCACACCCTCCAGGTACACTTTGGCTATCGCCAAACTCAGCGTGGATCCAAGTAACAGCGCTACCATGAGTTCCACCAGAGAGAGTCCGCGACAGTTGAGTCGGTTACAACGGACTTTTAATCGCTTGGAGCGTGGCATATTCAGGTGCGCCCGATATAAGTCGTGAGCACCAATACCCGTCGTTGCTCATTCTCCGGCCCATACAAAGCGGAGGACTTGCCGCAGTCCGAGTCGCTGCCGTCAATTATTTTACCGGTGCCTCGCCACGCGATGGCCACACTCACTTCCCGGGAATTGCTTGATATGCATGCCCTGGGCATTAACAGGCCGCCCGTATCAAATTTACTGCCATCAATACTCACAAGCTCGTCGGCACCGGTTAACCGCAGGGTCCACTGCGATAGATCATGCTCTGCCAGTTGCCCACTGGTACAAGCTACGAGGCGGCAATCGGTACCCGCAGCGGGAGGGGCGCTACCGATATCTTCAGCGACGTAGGCGTCAAGTTCGCCCCTGTTGCCGCGCATTCTCTCGATGATATCCCGCGCCAGTTCAGTAGCCAGTGAATGTTGGGCCGCTTCGAAATTCGCTTTTTTTGCGGCGATTTGCAGACTAAAAGTGCCAAGAATTCCCACGGCAAATACCACAATCGCCACGAGCACCTCCACCATCCCGGCGCCCCATTGTTGGCCTGTTGTGGTCACAGACACTCTCCCCAGCCCCGGGCTACCCTGGGCCGCCCGACAACGTTCATAACTATGCTCCAGGAGCGGATCGCCGAGCCGTGGGGCGAGCAAAGCATCAACGTGCGATTCCTGCGGGAAGACCCGTCCGGGCGGTAGGAGATCACCTCGAAGGCAGCCGTAGTGCCCGCCTTGTTGGTTAAGGAGTAACCCCCAGGTAAGCCCTCAAACACCCGGATTATTTCATCAGAATCCCTATCGACTACGCGATCCCGATCGCGGTTGGTGAAAACAATCCAGCCATCGGCATAATTTCTGGAACAGGCGGCGGTGCCAGTGGAGACAAACGATGAGGGGCACATGCTGACCGTGGTGTTTCTACTGATCGCCTCAGATCTCGCCAGTTTGATCGCCGCCAATATGCGGCTGATTTCGGTACGAAGCTGGTTGCTGTGAATGGCCTGTTGCATGGAGGGTACCGCTATCAGCGCGGTCACGGACAACACAGCCACCACAGCCATCAGTTCTATGAGCGTAAAACCGGATTTATTTCTAATGGGACTAATTCGATCCACCACAGGCCTCCTTGCAAGAACAAGGCTACCCCGGCGGCGGCGAAGTACGTAGCAAACGGCTTTATTTGCCAGAAAATGGCTGAACCGGATGAAAGATGGAAGAACAGCGGAGGAGACTCGCGGTGAAAACCACGCGTTCCCTAGATATTTTTAGCCTCTATACGAAGTTCGCGCGGCAGCGAGAAGGTGATGTTTTCGGGGCGACCTTCCAGTTCAATGGAGGCGTCTGCGCCCAGGCGTTGGAGCTCGGCTATCACTTCATTCACCAACACTTCCGGCGCGGAGGCACCGGCGGTCACCCCGATGTGCGCCTTACCCGCCAACCATGTCGGATCGATATCCTCAGCCCTGTCCAGTAGGTGTGCCTGGGCACCCATACGCTGTGCCAGTTCCCGCAGCCGATTGGAATTCGAACTATTGGGAGAGCCCACCACCAACACCAAATCACATTTCGCCGCCAATTGCTTCACCGCATCCTGGCGATTCTGGGTCGCATAGCATATGTCGTCCTTGCGCGGCCCCTCTATATCAGGGAAACGCCCCCGCAGCGTATTGATAACCCGCGCGGTATCATCCATCGATAGCGTGGTCTGGGTGACATAAGACAGCTCGTGGGGATGGCGTACCTGCAGTGCGCTGGCCTGTTCTTCATCTTCCACCAGGTAAATCTGGCCGCCCTTGCTGCTCTCGTACTGGCCCATCGTCCCCTCCACCTCCGGGTGGCCCTTGTGGCCAATCAATATACACTCTCGACCCTGCGAGCTGTAGTGCGCAACTTCGATGTGTACCTTGGTCACCAGGGGGCAGGTGGCATCAAATACCTTCAGGCTGCGTTTCTCGGCTTCTCTGCGCACCGCCTGGGAGACACCGTGGGCACTGAATATCACAATGCAGTCGTCCGGCACTTCACACAACTCTTCAACAAATATTGCCCCGCGCTGACGCAGGTTCTCTACCACAAACTTGTTATGCACCACCTCGTGACGCACATAAATAGGTGAGCCAAACACGTCCAGCGCCCGGTTAACAATATCGATTGCCCGGTCGACACCGGCGCAGAAGCCACGTGGATTTGCCAATTGAATATTCATAGCTGGTCGCTCGGTCTGAGATTAGGCATCAGTGCAACTCCGCAGGTTCAACCCGGTGAACAAGCACATCGAACAAAATCGTGCGCCCCGCCAGGGGATGATTAAAATCGACCTCAACATCGTCACCGTCGAATGAAATAATCATGCCGGGCAGTTCACCTCCCGCCGCGTCGGCAAAAGAGAATAGTAAACCTATTTCCAACTCCATGTCGTCATCGAATTCCTTGCGCGAAATTATCTGCACATTGTTGTCGTTGGGCTGACCAAAGGCATGCTCTGGCAACACGGTAAAAATCTGTCGCTCCCCCGCGGACATGCCGAACAACTGCCGTTCAAAACCCGGCAGCAAATTGCCATCGCCAATGACAAATTCAACAGGATCGCCACCGAAATTGGAATCCACCACTGAACCATCTTCCAGGCTCAGGGAAAAATTGGCCACAACTCGCGTACCCTCGCCGACAGGCGCTGCAATGGGTTTCACTGCGACGACTCCTGTTCGCTGCCTTCGGCACTTTCTCCACCGAGAAAGCTGTCCAACAACATTAGCGCCGCGCCCACAGATATGGCTGAATCGGCGATATTGAACGCCGGAAAGTAGTGTTCCCGATAATGTACTGAAATAAAATCCACCACGTAACCCAATGAAATTCGATCCCACAGATTGCCCAGTGCACCGCCCAGAATAAGGCCCAGGCTGAGCGCCAGCAAACGCTGGTGCTGGGGCATCCGATAGAGCCAGACCGCCAGCCCCGCGCTGATAACACTCGCCACAATAGTAAAGAAATATCGCTGCCAGCCGGCTGCACTATTGAGAAAACTAAAAGCCGCCCCCGTATTATGCTGTAACGTCAGATTAAACCAACTGAGCAATGGCACCGGGCGGCCATACACCAATTCCCCAGTGGCCAGGCCTTTGGTGTAATGATCCAGCAAGACAACGGCGACAGCCAGCGCGTACCACCACAGGGCCAGCTTGCCGTTGCGCCCGTCACTATGCAAAGTGGCGTTGTTCACCGGCACCCTCTATATTCTCCACGCAGCGTGTACAAATAGTTGGATGGTTCGCAGCATCACCAACCTCGGGGCGCCTGTGCCAGCAGCGTTCACATTTCTCCGCCTGGGCCACGCTAACCGACAAGCGCAATCCGGCGATATCTGTGCTGGCCGCCTCTCCCGCATCACTCAGGGGCGCCAATGAAGCCGCGGATGTGATCAGCACAAAGCGCAGCTCATCCTCCAGGGCTGCCAGGCATTGCAACAGCTCTTCATCGCAGTACAGGGTGATTTGCGCATCCAGCGATCCTCGCAGGACACCCGCCGCGCGTTGGGCTTCCATCTCTTTGTTCACCGCGGCGCGCACCGACATTACCCGCTCCCAGTATTCGCTGCCCATCGCCTCACTGGAGGGTAAGGAGTTCAGGCCCTCATACCACTGGTTGAGGAAAACTGATTCGTTGCGATCACCGGGAAGATTTTCCCACACCTCTTCCGCTGTGAAGCTCAGGATTGGCGCCATCCAACGCACCAGAGCCTCGCAGATGTGATACATCGCCGTCTGCGCCGATCGGCGCGCTCTACTACCCGCCGCCGTGGTATACAGACGGTCCTTGATAACATCAAGGTAAAAACCGCCAAGGTCCGCCGCACAGAAATTGTGTAGCTTTTGATAAATGATGTGGAACTGGTAGGAAGCATATGCCGCAGAGAGCTCTCGCTGCATCGCAGCTGCCCTGTCAATCGCCCATTGATCCAGCGAGAGTAACTCGGTGAACTCCAGAGCATCGGTAGCCGGGTCAAAACCGTCCAGGTTCGACAACAGAAAGCGCGCGGTATTGCGAATGCGTCGATAGGCGTCCGCGGTGCGCTTGAATACCTCATCACCCACGGTCATCTCGCCGCGATAGTCGGTCGCCGCCACCCACAGCCGTAAAATATCCGCGCCCAAATCATTCAATGCAGTTTTTGCCGGCAGAATATTGCCAATGGATTTCGACATCTTGCGGCCATCACTGTCCACCGTGAAACCGTGCGTCAATACGCCTTTGTAGGGCGCCTGTCCAAAAGCGCCAATACCGGTTAGCAGAGATGACTGAAACCAGCCCCTGTGTTGATCAGAGCCCTCTAAATAAAGATCAGCCGGAGAACGCAGCCCCTGCCTCTCTCGCAATACACAGGCGTGGGTAACGCCGGAATCAAACCAGACGTCCAGCGTGTCAGTAGCCTTCTCGTAATCGCCCGCCTGCTCACCCAGTAGCTCGCTTATATCCAGATCAAACCATGCCTCAATACCACGCTGTTCTATACGCTGCGCCACCTGCTCCATCAACTGGGTTGTATCGGGGTGCAATTCTCCCGATTCTTTGTGGACGAACAGGGTAATGGGGACACCCCAGGTACGCTGCCGGGAAATACACCAGTCGGGACGGCTTCCCAGCATGGCGTCAATGCGCGCCTTGCCCCATCCGGGAATCCACTCCACCTCCTCAACCGCTGCCTTCGCCTGATCCAACAGGCCATTTTTTTCCATGCTGATAAACCACTGGGGCGTAGCGCGGAAGATAATAGGTGTCTTGTGGCGCCAGCAGTGCGGATAAGAGTGCTGATAGGGCTCAAAATGCAATAGCATTCCACGCTCGCGCAGCAAGTCGACGATCAAGGGGTTCGCCTTGAATACGTGTTGACCGGCAAAAAACTCTGTCTCAGGCAGAAAAACACCGTTGCCGCCCACCGGATTGTATACCTCCAGGCCATATTTTTTGCCCACGATAAAGTCGTCCTGGCCGTGGCCAGGGGCGGTGTGTACGGCCCCGGTGCCAGCTTCGGTGGTCACGTGATCGCCAAGGATAATAGGCACCTGGTGATCCAGGAAGCAGTGCTGCAGCAACAGGTTTTCCAGGGCTGAACCCTTAGCGCCACCCAACACTTTCAGCGCTTGCAGACCATAGCGAGCGGCGCAGGTTTCCGCCAACGCCTCAGCAATTAGTAGCGCCCTGCCCTCGCCCTCAATCAGCACATATGCCAACTCGGGGTGCAGGCTAACAGCCCGGTTTGCGAGCAGCGTCCAGGGCGTAGTCGTCCAGATAGGAACGACAATTTCACCGGCATATTCACTGCCGCATGCTTTGTTAAAAGCAGCGCTATCAACAACGGCAAAGGCCACGTCGATAGCGGGAGATTCCTTGTCCTGATATTCAACTTCCGCCTCCGCCAATGCCGAGCCACAGGACATGCACCAGTGCACCGGTTTGGAGCCCTTGTGAAGGTGGCCATTTTCGATAATGCGCGCCAGTGTGCGGACGATATTGGCCTCGTAGGCGAAATCCATGGTCAGGTAGGGATTAAACCAGTCCCCAAATACACCCATACGAATGTAATCTTCGCGCTGACCATCCACCTGCCTGGCGGCGTACTCCCGGCATTTCGTCCGAAATTCCGCCGGCGAAATCTTTACCCCCGGTTTGCCAACTTTCTTTTCTACGTTCAATTCAATTGGCAAACCATGACAATCCCAACCGGGAACATAAGGCGAATCAAATCCACTGAATGTCTTGGATTTGATAATAATGTCCTTCAGTATTTTATTGGCCGCATGACCCACGTGCAGATTGCCATTGGCGTAGGGCGGTCCATCGTGGAGAATGAACTGGGGGCGACCTGCGCTCGCCTCGCGTATTTTTTCGTACAAGCCCATCTCCTGCCATTGCTTGAGGCGCAACGGCTCGCGCTGCACCAAGCTGGCCTTCATGGGAAAAGCCGTTTTCGGCAAATTCAGGGTCTTTTTGTAATCACTCATTGTGCAAACCAGCTCCGTGCATTTTCTACATCCCTTGCTATGTTTCTCTTCAGTTCATCGATCGATCCAAACTTTTGCTCTTCCCTCAGTTTATGGCGAAAAACCACTTCAATGCGTTTTCCGTAGAGGTCGAATTCGCCATCGAGCACGTACACTTCCAGATTGGCCTCAATGCTGTCATTTACGGTAGGCCGGGTGCCGACATTGGCAACAGCTGCCACACCCCCTAAACCCGAGCCGTTTACTTCGACGGCGTAGACCCCTGACAGGGGGGCTCGCAGGCGCTGCAAATCGAGATTGGCCGTAGGAAAACCGAGGGTACGACCCAACTGACGACCGTATACCACTTTTCCCGAGATGCTATAGGGCCGCCCCAGTAAATTCTCGGCAAGCCCGAACTCCGCATTGGCCAGCGCCTGCCGGATACGCGTACTGCTCACCCGCTCCCCTCCAGAGGCGCAGGTATTGGTGGGTTCTACGTCAAACCCATAGCGCGCGCCCTGCTCTACCATCAACGCCAGATCGCCCTCCCGGTCTTTGCCAAAGCGGAAATCATCGCCTAACACAATATGGGCAACAGCCAGACCCTCAACGAATATGGTATCGATGAAGTTCTGCGCAGACATCGTTTGCAGGTGCTCGGTAAAGCGTATACGCAGTATTCGATCTACCCCCAAAGCCTCCAGTGCCAGAAATTTCTCCCGAAAACTGGTCAATCTGGCCGGCGCGTTCAAAGGGGCGAAATACTCCCTGGGCAGAGGCTCAAATACAATGACAACCGAGGGCAGGGCCAACTCGAGGGACTTTCCCAATAATTGCTGAATGACCGCCTGATGCCCACGATGAACACCGTCGAAGGCACCGATGGTCGCAACGCAACCGCGGTGTCTGGGCCGCAAATTGTGTAGGCCTCGTATGAGCTCCATGGATCAGGGACAACTGTATCAATCAAACGGCCAAGTATATCGAAATACGCGGCCTTAGCCTATGGGCGTCCGGGCTGGGAGGCGACTATTTGGCACAAAGTTACAATCCGGCGGACGGCACTCGCCACTGCCGCAGGCGGGTACCTGCCACCACATGCACCAGAACATAGGCCAGGGCTCCCAGGGCGCAGACCTGCCCCATTTCCGCCGCTCGTGCAGACCAGTCCCAGAGCAGCCACTGGGCGGACGATGGCGACAAATACAGCACCACAGCGGCCATCGCCGCGGTCGCCGCCAGCAGCCGGGTAGAGTACGCCAGCCAGCCAGGCTGAAAGTGGTATATTTTCTCGCGCAACAGTCCCCGCAGCAACAGACCGGCGTTTAACCAGGCCGCCACAGCCGTAGCCAGCGCGAGCCCTACATGACCCATTCCCCAGAACAACATAAGCGGCAATACAAACAGAAAGTTCAAAATCATATTGGCAACCATAGCCTTGATGCCAATCGCCACGGGGGTAGCAATATCCTGCCGGGCGTAAAAGCCCGGGGCCAGTACTTTGATCATCATAAAGGCGATCAGGCCGGCGCTGTAGGCGCGCAGGCTCCAGGACGCCATGGCCGCATCCTGGGCGGTAAAGGCATTGTATTGAAACAAAGTAATTAAAATAGGTTCAGCCAGTAACACCAAGGCCACCGCTGAAGGGACAGCGATCATGAGCACGCCGCGGGCCGCCCAATCCAGTGTCTGCCTGAATTGCTCCTCACGTGCGGCCGCTTTATGGGCAGACAGATTGGGCAAAATAACCGTCGCTATCGCGATACCAAATACACCCAGCGGCAACTCGGCCAATCGATCGGAATAATAGAGCCAGGAGACACTGCCACTGGGTAAAAATGAGGCCAGTAGCGTGTCCAACAGTAAATTCACCTGACTTACAGACACCCCAAACAGGGCCGGAACCATTAATTTCAGGATGCGCCTCACGCCCTCATCGCGAGTATCCCATATAGGCCTGGGCACTAAATCCAGCTTATACAGAAAGGGCAATTGAAACAGCAACTGAATCACACCGGCCAGAAATACGCCCCAGGCCAGGGCAATTACCGGTTGATGAAACCAGGACGTGGCCAGGGTGGCAGCGCCAATAAGTGACAAATTGAGGAAGATCGGGGTAAATGCAGGCACACTGAAACGGCCATAGCTGTTGAGAATGGCCCCGCAAAACCCGGTCATGGAAATCAGGAATAGATAGGGGAAGGTAATGCGAATCATCTGTGTGGTGAGCTCGAATTTGTGCGGGTCGGCAATGAACCCCGGCGCAAAAATGGCTGCCACCAGGGGCGCCGCCAGCACGGTCAGCCCTGTTATGAGGATCAGTGTGCCACCCAGCACCCCGGCGATCCGATTCACCAGTGCCTGCACAGCCTCCGTACTGCCGCGCGCCTTGTAATCGGCCAGCACCGGTACGAACGCCTGGGCAAAGGCGCCCTCGGCAAAGAGCCTGCGCAGAAAATTCGGTATCTTAAAGGCCACGAAGAACGCATCCGCGTTGTCGCCGGCGCCGATAAATGCGGCAAAAACAACATCGCGCAGCAGTCCCAGAATCCGCGACAACATGGTCATGCAACCTACAATCGCGCTGGAGCGCAGTAGGCCGGGTGCCTTAGACGGTGCAGGGACTTGCGCGCTGGGCTGATCGGGGTTGGCGGTGGAGGTCATATGAAGTGCGGGCGCTAGAACCGCCGGTCGGTGTACCAGTTGACGTCGCTAGCGTGCTGATCAACCTGATCGACGACGTCCAAAATCAACACAAACAGGGCCATACGCACCAGCACCCCGTTGTCGGTTTGGCGAAAAATCGCCAGGTTCGGATTATCATTCAAGTCATCGTCCAATTCCCGGGCATTTTCCCGGGAATCTCTTGGCAAGGGGTGCATGATGACGGTATTGGGCTCGCAATGGCGGGTATACACGCTCTGATTAAGCCGGAAGCGGCCACGGTAGAGGTCGGCTTCTTTCTGGGAGGTAAACCGCTCCTCCTGAATCCGAGTCGAGTACACAATATCCACGTGGGAAATGCTCACCTCCAACTCGTCAGATTCCACCACCTGGTGGCCGGCGCTGCGAAACTCCGCCACAATTTCCTTGGGCATACTCAACTCCTGTGGCGACACCAGCACCAGCTGAATATCGGCGAACAAACACAGCAACCGACACAGGGAGTGAACCGTACGACCGTGGCGCAGGTCGCCCACCATGGCAATACGCAACTGATCTATGCCACGACCGCGACCGGATAATTCGCTCTTGATGGTATACAGGTCCAACAAGGCCTGACTGGGGTGCTCGTTGCTGCCATCACCCCCATTTATCACCGGCACCCGGCTCGCCGCCGCAAACTCGGCAACGGAACCCACCGCCGGATGCCGCATAACGATCACATCGGAATAACCGCTGAGCACCCGCGCAGTGTCATACAAGGACTCGCCCTTGGCGATCGCCGAGTTTTCGAAGCCCGTGGTTTCGCGCACCTCCCCGCCCAACAAATTAAAAGCACTGCCAAAACTGATCCGGGTTCGGGTGCTGGGCTCGAAGAACATCGAGCCCAAAATAGCACCATCGAGAACCCGGGTTCTGCGGCGCCGCTGGGCGTAGGGCATCATGTTGTCGGCCACACCGAATAGTTGCTCAACATCGGATCGTTCGAATTGTTGTACGGACAGGATGTGACTACCGGCAAATTTCACGCTGCGCTACTCCAGGTCATTGCGCCTTATTATAAAGGCCGATGTGGTTTCTGCCCATGTGCTTAATACCAAATGGGTGGTGCCGTTGACCTGAAGATTCAACAGTTTCCGCCGGCTGGATTAAAACGCTAATTCGCCAAGGAATCGCAAGCCGAGCCATCGAAAGCCTTGCAGGACACGCTCAAGCACGTCCCTGTGGCGCTCGGCACGCGGATGGCCGCCCCCAGCTTCCATGGCTGTTGACGGGCCTGCAAGGCTTTCGATGGCTCAGCTTGCTTCGCGAATTAGCGTTTTAATCCAGCAGTGAATCACCATACTCCAACAACTGCTCCAGCAACTTTCTCTGCGCGTCTGAAAGACCCTCCCCAGCAAGCAGCTCCTCAATCTCCTGCTGGTACTGCCCCATACAAATACTCGCCCCCATGTCGGGGTCGGTGAGGTAGGAGAATCGATACTCCTGCCATTGGGCACTCTCATCCGGCGTCAAACTATCCGGAAAATTGCGCGCGCGATAGCGAAACAGCATCTCGGGCAAGCGGCTATCCTCGAATGCAAAACTGGTAGATGCCAGCTCATCGGCGTTGCTATTTCGAACCTGATCCATTATGCGGCGATCACTATTGGAGAAAAACCCTCCCGAATAGAGCATACGATCGGGGTCAGCTTGCTGATCGAACTTGCGACCCGCGTACACCGCCTGAATTTTTTTGCTGAAGCCCGCCGGATCTAACGAACGATGCTCACGCAGGGTAGTCAGGTGCGCACGACAGCGCTCGCCACTGATGCCCAAACGCTCAGCAGTCGCGGGATCGGCCATCTTGGCGGGCACAATAATCGGGCACTTATTGATATGAATGGATTTGAAGCCGAGGCGTTGCGTTCCCTCGGGCAGATCTTCCGTTCGAGTATAGAGCAGCTCCTGTAATTGCTGCACGGGCAAATCAAACAGGCTCTGGGGATCGGCATCGAGGTCGAAACAAATCACCTCATTTTTATTCACCGGGTGCATGGCCAGCGGGACAACCAGGGCTATGCTGTGGCGGGCGGCGCCGAACATACCCGACACGTGCAAAACCGGCTTCATCGCGGCGATGTCCAATTGCGCCATCACCGAGCGCTTATCTTTATGCCTCAGCACATAGTCATACAGCCGCGGCTGCTTTTCCATTACCAGCCGGGCCATGGCAATGGTGGCATACACATCCGACAGGGCTTCGTGGGCAGACTCATGGCTGATACCGTTGGCGGCAGTCAGTTCCTCCAATCGAAAACTGGGTAGCCCCCCC
>Ga0114950_10003299_pt1 | contig 12427 bp, 11 predicted proteins | sample N075metaG_FD_83503 | JGI IMG/M metagenome (GOLD analysis project Ga0114950, IMG submission 83503) | Deep subsurface microbial communities from Kermadec Trench to uncover new lineages of life (NeLLi) - N075 metaG | ecosystem: Environmental > Aquatic > Marine > Ocean trench > Sediment | place...
CGGGCACGCGATCGAGTGCCGCATCTACGCCGAAAACCCGGACAAGATGTTCCTGCCCGCACCCGGCGAGATAGGCGACTACGTCGAGCCCGATCTGCCGGGCGTACGGATCGATTCGGGCGTCCGCGCAAACTGGACGATCACGCCGTTCTACGACCCCCTCATCGCCAAGATCATCGCCCACGGAGCAGACCGTGAGGCGGCGCGCCACAAGATGCTCGCCGCACTCGACCTGACGCGGTTTTTTGATGTCCTGGTGTGTGGTGACAGCACCAACGAGCCAAAACCAGCAGCGGCTCCAGCCCTCTATGCCTGCAGGCAACTGAAACTCCGGGTAGACGAAGTGCTGTTTGTGGGAGACTCGGAGACGGACGTGATCTGCGCTCATGCCGCCGGCTGTACGGTTGTTTGTGTGCCTGAGGGTTACAACCACGGAACCGCGGCCTCAGCCCTCGGCGCAGACGGCGTGATTGAAACGTTCCAAGACCTCGTTTAGGCTTCGCAATCCTGGATTATCGATAATCCTTAACGGGGAGTCTGCGCGGTAGAAAAGACTCCCAGGATTCGATCTCTTGCAATTTCGGACCGAACGACATGCCCAGCCTTCATGAAACGATGACGAACCAGACGGGCATCACGTCGATTGAGCCACTGTGGATGCCGCCAACTGCCCATCGTTGGCGATAGTCTTTTTCGAGACAGGCCGTCGATCGGCTTAAGGATTTTAAGCATCCAACTTTCAAGAGATCAGCATGAACGCAGAAGAATTTTCCCGACTGGCTGAGGAAGGCTACAACCGAATACCGGTAGTTTTCGATACTCTGGCCGACCTCGACACACCCTTATCCACCTATCTGAAGCTCGCCAGGGGACCTTACTCCTACTTGTTGGAATCCGCACAAGGCGGCGAAAAATGGGGACGTTATTCCATCATCGGGCTGCCTTCGGACACCGTGCTCAAGGTCACCAATCAACTCATCACCGTCGAGACCGATGGTGAAATCATCGAGGAGGTCGAAACCGACGACCCACTGACATTCATCGAAGCATTCCAACAACGCTACAAAGTGGCACCGCTTCCCGAGCTACCTCGTTTCTACGGCGGTCTGGTGGGGTATTTCGGCTATGACTGCATACGCTACGTAGAGAAACGGCTCGCGAACTCAGCGCCCCCCGACCCTCTTGGTACGCCCGATATCCTGCTGATGGTCTCCGAGGACGTGGTGGTTTTCGACAATCTCAGGGGACGCATGCAACTCATCAGTCTGGTGAATCCTGACGATCCCAACATCTACCAGCGCACCATCGAGCGCCTCCAGAACCGCGCGCGCGAACTCCACAACGCGGTGCCGGCCATACCGACGTCCACAACCAACCAGCGGGTGCTCGAAAGCGACTTTCAGTCTGGCTTCGGAGAAGCGGGGTTCAAGCTGGCGGTGGAGAAGATTCGTGACTACATCAAGGCGGGTGATGTGATGCAGGTGGTTCTTGCGCAACGCATGTCACTGCCGTTCGGGGCCGAACCCATCAATCTGTATCGTGCCTTGAGAAGCTTGAACCCGTCTCCGTACATGTACTTCATGGACCTCGACGAGTTTCAAATTGTCAGCTCTTCTCCGGAAATACTGGCAAGGCTCGAAGGCGACACAATCATCAATCGTCCGCTAGCGGGAACACGGCGACGCGGCGATACACCCGAAGAAGACGCCGAAATGGAAGCGGAGTTGCTGGCCGATCCCAAAGAAATCGCCGAACATCTGATGCTCATCGATCTTGCCCGCAACGACGTCGGCCGGGTAGCCCAGATCGGATCGGTGGAGGTCACGGAGCAGTTCACCATCGAGCGCTACTCCCATGTGATGCACATCTCCAGCAACGTCGTTGGCAAACTCAGCTCAGGCAAAACGGCCATGGACGTGTTACGCGCCACGCTCCCGGTCGGTACCTTGTCTGGCGCGCCAAAAATCCGCGCGATGGAGATCATCGATGAGCTTGAACCCGTGAAGCGCGGCATCTATGGCGGAGCGGTGGGTTACCTCGCCTGGAACGGCAATATGGACACCGCCATCGCGATTCGCACGGCAATCATCAAAGACGGGACGCTCTACATCGAAGCCGGTGGCGGCGTGGTAGCCGATTCGATCCCCAAACTCGAATGGAAAGAAAGTATGAACAAAGGTAGAGCGATTTTCGAAGCCGCAGCGATGGCTGAGGCTCGTTTCGAGAACCCCGATTGATCGCCCGCAGGATTATTCGTCTAGAGGGGATATTGCGCGAGTACGGCGCATATGATGGTTAACATTTTAAAATTATTAGAAATTTTCTGTATTTCGAATAGGTTCGATGTGTCGTTGATGCACCTGTGCAGTTTTTTGGCTGGATCTCGCGGCCGCCAAGCCGCCAGATGTTCAGCGCGTTCGCTATGCGAACGCGGACCTGTTTGCGCAAGCGCAAACGGGTCCTAGCTTCCGTCGCTACGGCTACGCTTTCGGTCACGGGCCGTCATGACGAGAATGATCTCTCACCCAAAAACCCGGCCGCTCTTGCAATATCCCTGCAATATCCGCGCTAGGTGAATATCGCAGTCGGGTTCATGAATAATCGACCGGCGAGGTTGCCTGCAGCTATGGAGTTTCCGTGATGTTCGCCGGACGCCTGGGAGTGCCGAGAATCAGGACCAGAAGTGCCGGCAGGAGGGTGAGGTTTGCGACGAACGACAAGGCCACTGCAATCGCCACGAGCAAGCCGAACATGATTGTCGGTACGAAGTTCGAGAATCCAAGCACCGAAAAACCGACGATCACGGTCACACTCGTGAAATACATTGCGCGACCAATCGTCGCGTGGCTCCACGCGACGGCAAGGCGAACGTCCTTCTCATCATCGTACTCTTCCTGAAAACGGTGCAGGTAGTGGATGGCGTTGTCCACGCCGATGCCAACGCTGACTGCGGCAATCGTCGTGGTCATCATGTCCAGAGGTATCCCCGCATAGCCCATGAAGGCAATGACGGTCGCAGCCGCCAGTATGTTGGGAACGAGACCGATCAAGGCATAAAGCAACGAACGCAGCAGCACGAGCAGCATCAAGAACGCGGCCAGCAGCACATAGGCCAACGAGTCGAGCTGAGAATCGACAAGCTGCAGGAGCATGCTGTTGAAAAGCACCATCATGCCGGTTACCTGCACATCCTCGACACTCATATCAAGATCTGTCTGTACAAACTCGACGATGTCCGCAACCAGCGCGTTGCGATCGAAACTCGGCCCGCTTTCGATCACCCGTGCATTCAAACGGACTTCTCCGTACGCGGGTGAGGCATAGGGATGAATGAGCTCGGCACGGAGTTCTTCGGGGAGCATGGCGAGTACGCCCGCGATCTGCAAACCGGTCAGTGGTTGGCCATCGGTAAACTCGCGCGCCAACCGTTCCAGGGATGCGAGCGACACGACCTTGCCGATCTCGGGTCGAGCCTCCAGGTAGCTGTGCAGGGCTTCGATTCGATCCAGCTTGTCACGAGTGAACCAGTACCGCTCAGGGTAGGCTTCCTCGGTAGCCTCATCCGCAAAAAAATCGTCTTCAAGCTCACTGTCATCGATTTCTTCGAACGGAGCAAAACGAAGGATCACGTCGAACGGCATGGTGCCACCAAGGTGCTGGTCGATGTACCGCATGCCCTGGTTGATGTCTGTGTCGGAGTGGAAGTAGTCGATGAAGCGGTTGTCCATGTTTACCTTTGTTATGCCGAATACCACAACGACCGACCAGACCGCCACCAGGCCCAAAATGCCTTTGTATCGCCAACGGGAAAATTCACCCATGACTCGCGTCACCGCAAGCTCCTGGACGGGGGGTCCGCGGGGAGAAGCGCGGCCGAGTAATAACAACACCGCCGGAAAAAAAGTAAACGTTACGGTGAACGCAATGGCAATACCGAGGCACATCATCCAGCCGAAATCTTCGACCGGCACAATCCGGCTGACCGTGAGCGAGCCAAAAGCAGCCATCGTGGTCAGCGCCGTATACAGACAAGGCGCGAACTTACTCAACATGGTTTCCGAAACCAGAGCCTCGATGGGGATGGCGGTGTCCAGGTGCAACAATTCGCGATAACGCACAATGAGATGAATGATGAGCGAGATGGTCGTGATCGCGAGCAACGACACGAAATTGGACGAAATCACCGTCGCCGGGCGTTGTACAAACCCGAGAACGCCGATGGTCAGCACGATCGCGAGCGCACTCGTCGCAATAGGCAGCAACACCCAGCGCGCTCGGCGAAAAAACGCGAACAGCACGACCATCACAATCATCAACACACCGCCGCCGAACACAACCAGGTCGCCTTTTGCGTACGCGATCATGTCGGCCGCGATCATCGGTACCCCACCCAGGTGCAATACCCCGCGATCTGTATAAGACACCCGCACATCACGAACGGCACTGATAAGATCATCGCGACGCTCGAGGAACGCTTCACGAAGCGTCAGGTGTTGCTCGAGCAATTCACTCAGCCGAGTGGATTGTTCCTGGCTGAGAGGTTTCTTCGCCTGCAACAGGTCACGCTCGGCGACCACTTCATCCAGCTCATCGTCCGGTGCAAGGTCGATACGCATCGCGGTGGCTCGCCCGTCGCGCGAGATCAACAGCTCGCTGAAAAGCGGGCTGCTGGTGAGTTCAGCCTGTGCCAGGTCCCAATCGACATCGTCGGAGCGCAGATTACGAAAACCTCCGTCGAGCTCCGCCAACGGTACCGGGGGGCTCTTGATGAGCGGTGCATCCAGTATCGAGAAAACCGCCCGTACCCCGGGGATCGCAGCAATTTCGGCCGTCAAGCTCTCGAGGTGACCCACGTTGACGGGATCGAGGGCGCGGCCCTGATGAGGGGCGAACGTGAGCAGGAGAAACTTGTCCCCGCCAAATCGTTTTGCCACCCGTTGGTAGTTGGCGAGGTCCGGGTCGCCCTCGACAACCAGAGTGTCGGAAGAGGCATCGAAACTGAACTGAGTGGCAAAAAAACCGGCAACTCCAGTCACCACGAGCAAACCGCTCAGAATGGTTCTTGGGTAACGCAGCAGGCGAACGTAGGCTCTAGCGGCCAGGTTCAGCAACTCGTTACCCTGGCTGGTTCAGGCTGGATCAACATGACACAAATACGCTCAACAGGATCAGGCTATTGTTTGGTGTCACGACCTATTAATCAACTCGCCCAAACTGCTTGGTTGCTGCCGAGGGGAGTCAGCTGGCCAGGCCCGCTTGCTGGAGAACTTTTAAGAATCAGGCTGGCAGTCTGTCGGACTCAGGGGGATCTTGGCGAGGGAGTGGGAGAGCGAGGTCGTTTTTTCGGTCTTTTGAGGACCATTGTGGTGCTACGTGACGAAAAAGAGTGGAAAATCAACCGCTTTCCCACTTCTGCAGCCGATTCATCCTAAGTCCGACAGAGTTAGGCTGCCAGGGCACCCTCAATGGTTTCTCTGATTGCCGCCAACGTGAAAGGTTTGGAAAGGTAGGCTGCGTAGTCCATTCCCTGCACTTCCCTGACCGAATGCCCGGTCATGAAAACTATTTTGAGATCTGGCGCCTGCACCCGCAGCGCGTTGTAAACCTGCGTTCCGGACATATCCGGCATGTCGAGATCCAGCAGGATGAGATCGAAGCGAGATTCCGAAAATTCTTCCAACGCTCGCTCGCCGCTATCGACGACGGCCGCTTCGTATCCAAGCGCTACCAGCATCTGCTGTGCGACAGAACGCACCATATCGTTATCGTCAACGACTAAAATTTTGGCGTCTGCCATATTCTTTCTTTTCCGGGGGATTGCCCACAGCATAGATCGATATGCAGGCTACGCAAGCAAAGACGCAAAACCAGCGTCATCGATATTTGATCCGCACACCAGCACGCCCACTCTGCGACCCTGGAGCTTCTCCCGCAGTGGGCCGCACAGGGCAGCGGTGGCGGCAGCCCCTGCAGGCTCAACGGCGAGCTTCATCTCATCGAACATTAAACGCATTGCCTGGCGCATCTCGGTGTCTGTTATCAACACCAACTCATCGACGTGGCGCTGGCACAACGCGAAGGTCATCGGTGTTGTGAACGGCGGAGCCAGGCTATCGGCAATCGTATCGATCTCGTCCATACGCACCGGTTCACCGGCAGCAAAACTCCGCGTCATCGTATCTGCACCAACCGGTTCAACCCCATAGATTTCGACCTGTGGTGCCAGGAGTTTTACCACCGACGCAATGCCCGACAGCAAACCACCCCCACCCACAGGCACTACGATCGCATCCAACTGGGGAGATTGTCGCAGCCATTCCAATCCCAAGGTGGCGGTTCCAAGCGAGGTGTGCCTGCCTTCGAACGGGTGAACCAGCGTTCGCCCTTCCTCAGCGACGAGCTCTGCCGCCCGTTCGAACGCGACCGCACCGTTTTCGGCCATCTCCACCTCGGCCCCGTAGCCAAGTGCTGCGTCGATGCGAAACCGATTGGCACTTCGGAGCATGACCACTTTCGCCGAGACCCCCAGGGCCTTGGCTGCGTATGCCACCGCTATGGCGTGATTCCCCGCACTGACCGCCGTGACTCCGCATTTTTTCTCACTGTCGTTGAGATTCAACATGACATTGAGAGCACCGCGTACTTTGAACGTGCCGGTCACCTGAAAGAGTTCGAGCTTAAGATACACCTCGGTGTCAGCGCCGATATTCCGTTCGAGCCTGACGCCACGCCAGCGGTGTACCGGTGTCGGGACGATGTACGGTTCGATCCGCTTCGCGGTAGATTCAATCTCGTCAAGCGTCAGGTCGTCGATCACGATCGCGACCCTGATTGGGCGACCCAACCGTTCAATTGATCAATGTCTACGCCGATACCACCACATACCACAACGAGAACGCGCTCCGCATCGGCGAGACATTCCGCTCCTTCGTATATCAGCGACAACCCCGCACCGCACGCAGGCTCAACCAGTATCCGATGACGGTTCGCAAATTCCAGGCAGCCCCTGACAGCCGAATCATCCGAAACGACAACCGATCGAACGGGATGTTTTTCAGTCCAGTCGAATGCCGCGTCGGCCACCCGGCGTGCACCCAGACATTTGGCAATTGACGTGATCTCTGCAAGCACAACCGGCTCTCCTGCCGACATTGCGGCATGCAGAGACGCAGCTCCCAGGGTTTCTACGGCGACGAGGGGTACATCGGACCAACCCGATCGATGCATGCCTTCGAGCACCCCGCAAAGCAAACCGCCGCCACCCACCGTGACGACAACTAAATCGGGTTTGCCGTGACTCTCGGCCACCTCGTCGATCAATGAGCTGTGTCCCCGCCACAACGTCGGGTGATCGAAGGGCGGGATGTAGGCGACGTTTTCCTCGAGCGAGAGTTCCCGGGCTTGCACGTCCGCTTCGTCCCAGACATCGCCCACCACTTCAACCTCAGCCCCCATCAGGGCGAGTGCCTGACGAGTGGAGTCGGGCGTTGTCGATGGCACCACGACCAGCACGGGCATTGACAATTCGCGGCCCGCGTAGGCGACCGCATAACCGGCGTTACCCCCGGACGAACAAACGAACCGGGTGCAGCCTTTTGTTTTGAGTTCCTGACACAGGAGGCCGATTCCCCTGATCTTGAAAGAGCCCGTGGGTTGCAGACATTCCATTTTCAACCACACGACTTTTCCGAGTGCCGCTTCTACTTCCGCATCCCGGAAAATCGGCGTTTGAATGTGCAAAGCACCACCGTTCAACATCGGCGCATGGTAGCCGACTTCTTTGCTGTGAACACGCCACTCGACCTGGGAGTCTGCGCGGTAGAAAATTCCGTCACGTAGTAGGAATCTTTTCTACCGCGCAGACTCCCAGCTATCCATGAACAGATTACTGCGGCCATACAGGCAATCGCCAGAACTTGCCGCGCTCCTTCACGAACAGTCCGGATGAATTTCTAGTTCGAGTAGTTCCGCTGGGTACTCAAGCGGAATCAGGTGGCTCCACGCTCCAATATCTCGTGCCAGGCTGGAATGGTGAGCCTTCACCGAGGTTGTATTTCACAACATAGGCTGCCCGAACCCTGTCGATCTCAGCCGAATTCTCTACGGGCTCGAGACGGGTCTCGTAGACTTTCTCACCAATCTTCAAAACGACGTTCGGGTCATCATCCACCCACCCCGGCCAATTTTTCGAATCGGCCGCGGAGGCACCCAGAAACAGGTCTCCGTTTACCTCGACACACCAGATCGTCACCGAATGCGCAATGCGATACGGCGTGCCCACTTCAACGGCGATCAGTTGGAAGTTGTTACTGAACGACCAGTCCGCGGGAAAATCCTCGACCTGTTCTCCGCTGAGCCACATTCCCGGAGTCTGATCAACCGGTTCACATCCCAGCAGCATCAATACCGGCAACATCAGCACGAACCTGGCAAACGTTTTCTTCATCTCGTCCCCCTTCCCCAACACCGCTACCCTCCGTGAGGTGCCCCAAAGTCCTTAGATTAGCCTGCCTTTCGTTTTGCCCGCTTCTCCGCTCTTCTTTCTTTGAGAGTTTTCTGTGCCTTAGTCTTGTCATTCTGTTTCTTTTTGTCTCGACCTTTAGACATGAGATTCCTCCTTACTTCGGGTGAAGTGTATCGAACAACCAGCCGGACGTTATTGTACGCCGAATTTGCAGATACAACGGGCTTTCGTTGAGCGTCACGCCGGGTGTCTGCCGCGGAAGTCGCGGCACAGAAGACGTCTTAGCCTGGATTATTCATGAACAAGCTACTGCGGTCGCCGATAGCAGCAAAACGTCGCGCCTCGCAGGCGAGCGTGCTCCTTCCGGGTGTTTCTTTCAGGTCGGTTCCGGGGATAGGGCCTCAATGCGTTCGATCTTGGTATTGGACATCGCAAAATCGAACGTGCCGCCGCCAACGTTCTTACGCAACTTGAGATTACCGCCTTCCATACCGAGTAACGTGACGTTGTGTTGCCGGCCCTGCCGATCGAACACTCTGATCGGCATGTTGATGAACGCGGCAAGCTCGGACAACGCTACATCCTGATAGGTCAGGCGCGGCCGCTCGTATGGGCGTGTCTGCGGCGTCAATACCGAGGTATTCGATGGGTGTTCGGTCGCGGAGGGTTTGTATACATCAGCTTGAGAACGCGAGTGGTCCCTTTTGAGCTCATCGAATATTTCCTGCATCTTGGCCAGATCCTGCTTTTCCTGCGCATCAAGGAGTCCGGAGGAATCCATCCGATCTATGGTGTTCTGCATGAAATTCAGTGCGTCTTCTTCGCTCAGTTGGCCGTGCTCGATCCTATCGGCCATCTCGAACATCTCCGGACCTCCCAGGTGGATGAACAGGTAGCCGGTGTATGCAAAGTACAAAATGAAGCAGACGATGTAGACCAGAAACGCTTTTTTCGCCTCTAGCCAATACTTGCAGGCAAAAATGATGGCGGTGATGGGGGAAAGCAGAAGGACGAGTACCCCCCACAATATACGCCGCTTAAAGGCGACAACCGCCAGCCAGATATACGAACCGAGTAGGACTATCCCTACCAGCGATGCCAAAAATGCGAGAGTTTCCACCAGTCGACCGATCACCAATAATACGGCTCCAATGGTACCCGCTCCGCGACGAGATGCCTGATGACCCGATCACACCCAACGACAAAAAAAGTAGCAAAACCCGGGGTTTACCCCACCTGCGAGGGTCCATATGATTCGCGGTGTGATGGGACAATATATTTTCCACATTTCTTCGTATTCCATCCCCGCACCCTTTGGGTGGGCTCCGGCCCAATTACGCTAAAAAACACCGTCTATTTCCACCGTTGGTGGGTACTATTGCGGGTGCTTTAACCTCTCCAAAAAATATTAAATATATATATTTCAACAGGTTGCAATAGACATGATCCTCATGATCGACAACTATGACTCGTTTACCTACAACGTAGTGCAATATCTCGGCGAGCTCGGCGCCGAGGTGGTCGTGCACCGCAACGACGAGATCACGCTGGATGAGATCTCGCGGTTGAACCCAGAGAAGATCGTCATCTCGCCGGGACCCTGTACACCTGATGAAGCAGGTATTTCCATGGATGTCGTCAAGACCTTTGGCGCCAAGATTCCCATTCTCGGGATCTGTCTGGGACACCAGAGTATCGGCCAGGTGCTCGGGGGCGAGGTGGTAAGGGCACGCGAAGTGATGCATGGCAAAACGTCCATGATTCACCATACAGGACTCGGCGTCTTCCGCGATTTACCGCAGCCCTTCGTGGCAACCCGATATCATTCGCTGATCGTTGAACGGACTACCCTCCCCATTTGTCTGGAGGTTACCGCGTGGACGGAACACGAAGGAGAGTTCGATGAGATCATGGGTTTGCGCCATCGCGAGCTCCCCATCGAAGGGGTACAGTTTCATCCGGAATCAATTCTGACAAAAACCGGGCACGATCTGCTACGCAACTTTCTCAAGGAAGCCGAAGATGGACATCCAAGCCGCACTGGCACAACTGGCTGACGGACACAATCTCACCCAGGCGCAAACGCGCGCGGTTTTCCAGGAGGTAATGTCAGGCGTTGCCACCCCGGCACAGATTGGCGGATTGCTTATGGCAATGCGTGTCAAGGGTGAAACGGTCGAGGAAATAGCGGGAGCCGCGCAAACCATGCGCGCGCTTGCAACCAAAGTGGAGATAGACATACCGCACCTGGTGGACACCTGTGGCACCGGTGGCAGTAGTAGCGCGAAGCTCTTCAACATCTCCACCGCTGCCGCATTCGTCACCGCCGCCGCGGGGGCCAAAGTAGCCAAACACGGCAATCGAAAGATGACGAGCCAGAGCGGCAGCGCGGACGTGCTCGAGGAGGCTGGTGTCAACATCCGTCTCAAACCGGAGCAGATAGCACGCTGCATCTCCGAGGTCGGCGTGGGTTTTTTGTTCGCCCAGGCACATCACAGCGCAACGCGTCATGCAGCAACCATACGCCAGGAGCTCAAAGTGCGCACCATGATGAATCTGTTGGGTCCGCTGACCAACCCGGCAAACGCCAAGCGCCAGGTAATCGGCGTGTTCAGCACCGAATGGCAGCATGCTCTGGCTGATGTTCTCAAGCTGCTTGGTTCAGAGCACGTGCTGGTTGTACACAGCCACGGGCTGGACGAGATTGCACTAGACAACCCGAGTCTCGTCGTAGAGCTCAAAAACGGCAACATCGACCACTACGAAATCGCACCTGTTGATTTCGACATCAAACAACGGTCCACGGAATCGCTACGCGCCGACTCACCCGCATCGAGCTTCACACTGTTGAAGGACTCGTTGACCAAACCGGATTCCGCGGCTGCCGACATTGTCAGCTTGAATGCCGGTGCGGCGATTTACGCATCGGGTGTTGCCACAACGCTCGCCAACGGTGTCACGATGGCACAGGACGTAATTGCCGCTGGGCTCGCAAAAGAGTGTCTCGATGAACTGGTACGCGTTAGCCGACTAATGAGTGAGCCGTGAGCAAAACGATTCTCGACGAAATAGTCGAATACAAACACCGTGAAGTTGCACTCAGGCGCGAGTTGACACCTGCCAGTGTACTCAGGGGTCTGATTCCGGGGTCGGAGCCTCCCCGGGGATTTATCAACGCCCTTCAGGAAATGGTTGCGAGCGGAAAACCGGCAGTCATCGCCGAGGTCAAGAAGGCGTCGCCGAGCCAAGGCGTCATTCGTGAACACTTTGAGCCAGTCGCCATTGCACAAAGCTACGAGCAGGCGGGCGCCACCTGCCTTTCCGTGCTTACCGATGAACACTACTTTCAGGGAAGCGACGACCATCTGCGAGAAATTCGTAAAACTGTAGCCCTGCCAGTGCTGCGAAAAGAATTTATCGTCGATGAATATCAGATTTACGAGTCCCGGGCGATGGGTGCGGACTGCCTGCTGCTCATCGTGTCAGCGCTGGACATCATGCAACTCACCACCTTTCATCAACTCGCAAGAAGTCTGCAACTCGACGTGTTGCTTGAAGTGCACAACAGCACGGAGTTAGCCGCGGCATTAAGTCTGAAACCGACCATGATCGGCATCAACAATCGCAATCTGAAAACGTTCGAAACCAGCCTGGACAACACCTTCGCATTGCTCGACAAGATCCCCGACGACGTGCTGGTCGTGACCGAGAGCGGCATTCGTGAACGCGCAGACGTGGAAGCTATGGGCGCAAAAAATGTGCACGCCTTTCTGGTAGGCGAAGCATTCATGAGAGCAGATAACCCTGGCGAGGCACTCACGCAACTGTTCAGCTAGTTCTGGTGCCAGCTAGTTCTGGTGCCGTGCATAATCGTTGACGTTTTGCTGGCAAAACATCAGAGCTAGTTCTGGTGCCGTGCATAATCGTTGACGTTTTGCTGGCAAAACATCAACGATTATGCAC
>Ga0114950_10003301_pt1 | contig 12421 bp, 9 predicted proteins | sample N075metaG_FD_83503 | JGI IMG/M metagenome (GOLD analysis project Ga0114950, IMG submission 83503) | Deep subsurface microbial communities from Kermadec Trench to uncover new lineages of life (NeLLi) - N075 metaG | ecosystem: Environmental > Aquatic > Marine > Ocean trench > Sediment | place...
CATCGTGCTCCTCGATGGAGGGGGTGGAATGAAACCCGCCGGCGCAGTTGGCGAGAATATCGAGGCGGCGATAGCGCTCGACGATGGCGGCGACGGCGGCGTCCATGTCGGATTCCGACGTGCAATCGGCGGTGATGAAGATGGCGTCGCCACCGCTGGCCGTGATGCCGTCGACGACTTCCTTGCCGGTTTCGCGGTCGCGGTCGATCACCGCTACCTTGGCGCCCTCGGCGGCGAAGCGTTCGGCGCAGGCGCGCCCGATCCCCGCCGCGCCGCCGGCAACCGCCGCGACCTGGCCTTCGATGGAGGAAATGTCGGTCATGGATTTATCCTTTGGTTGGCTGTCGAAGCTCCCGGGCGCGGTTCGGCGAATTCCGGCATGATTTCGGCGCCGAAGGTGCGCAGCGCGTCGTGCGATCCGCTGACATCGAGCATCAGGATATAATCGACGCCGACGGCTTCATATTCTTTCAGCCTTCCGATGATTTCCCGCGGATCGCCGATCAGCGCTTCCTCCTCGGTCGCCTGGCGCATCTCGTTGGTGGAGTTGTAGCCCTTGTAGAAACCGGTGCCGGCGGCGATGCCCTTGTTGGCCAAATCCTGCACGTTCTGCATGAATTCGTTGCGTACCCGATGGGCGGCGTCGCGCTCGGCCTCGGTGTTGACGACGTGCAGCGCGCGGGTCAGGCCAACCGACTGCGGCGAATAAGTGCCGCTCGCCGTTTCGACAGCCTGGCGGTAGACATCGATTTTCTTGCCGATGAATTCCGGGCCGCCGTGCTGGCTGAGCAGGATATTGAACCCCCGCCGGCCGGCCTGTTCGATCGATCGATCGCTGCCGGCGCCAACCCAGAGCGGTGGGTGCGGTTTCTGTATGGGTGCAGGCTCGACCACGATATCCTCGAAATCCCAGTACTTGCCATGGTGAGAAAAGCGCCCCTTCGCCGACCATGCCTTCCGCAGGAAATCCAGGGTTTCCTCATAGCGCTCGTTGGCTTCGTCGATGGAAATGCAGAAGCCGTCGAACTCGTTCTGGCGGTAGCCGCGACCGACGCCGAAATCGAAGCGGCCATCCGATAACAGATCGACTGTCGCCACCTGTTCGGCCAGCAGCGCCGGGTTGTGCCAGGGCAGGACGGTGACCGCGGTGCCTAAGCGCATCGTCGTGGTCTTGGCGGCGAGGTATTTCAGAAACCCCAGAGAATCCGATATCTGGCCGACCCCGGTGAAATGATGCTCGACCAGGAACAGGCCATAGAAGCCCATGGCCTCGGCTTCCAGAACGTAGTCGATGTAGTCGGTGTACATCTCTGTCGCTTGCCCGGCCATCGATAATTGTGCGCGCCCCGCCGAACAGTCCAAAGTGCATTATTGTTATCCTTCGCCGACATGGCGCCGATGTGGCTAGTTTCGGACCCTGAACGATTGCGTTCATTGTTAACCACGCCACCCGCCGCGACAAGGCAATCGTTGCGTTAGACGCCGTTGGCGCTAAAGTAACCGCCAGCAAATATCGAGGTGTGTAAACGCATCCAGACCCTAGGGGGGGGGAGACCATGGACGATATCAAGACAGATGTTGGGGGTGGTTATAAAAGCGAAGTGCGCGAAGGCATGCGCATCGATTGGGACGTGCCCATCGGGATGGACGACGGATTGGTGCTGCGCGCCAACGTCTACCGGCCCGACGATGACGGCCAGTATCCGGTGATCATGTCGCACGGGCCTTACGGCAAGGACCTGCATTTCGAGGAGCTCTATTCGACCTGCTGGGAATTGATGTGCCAGAACCACCCGGACGTGCCCGCCGGGTCGTCCAATATTCACCAGAGCTGGGAGGTCTGCGACCCGGAGAAATGGGTGCCGCACGGCTATGTCTGCCTGCGCGTCGATAGCCGCGGCGCCGGGCGTTCGCCGGGCTATCTCGAGCATTTCTCGCCGCGCGAAACCCGCGACTTCGCAGACTGCATCGAATGGGCCGGCGTACAAGCCTGGTCGAACGGCAAGGTCGGCCTGAGCGGCATCTCGTACTATGGCGTCAACCAGTGGCAGGTCGCCGCGCTCAAGCCCAAACATCTGGCGGCGCTGGCCGTGTGGGAGGGCTTCTCCGATTTCTACCGGGAATCCGGCTACCATGGCGGTATCTATTCGTCGTTCCAGCGCCACTGGTACGACAAGCAGATCATGCCGATCCAGCACGGCTACGGCGAGCGCGGCTACAAATCGCGCGTCACCGGCGAATGGGCGGCGGGCCCCGATACCCTGCCGGACGCGGAACTGGCTGCCAACCGCTTCGATCTCCACGGCGAGTTCAGCGCCCACGAGCTGGACGACGAATTTTTCGCCGTTCGCACGCCGGATTTGTCGCTGATCGAAACGCCGTTGCTGAGTTGCGCCAACTGGGGCGGCGCGCCGCTGCACCCGCGCGGCAACTTCAACGGCTTCATGGAGGTGTCGTCGAAGGATAAGTGGCTCGAGGTGCATGGTCTGGAGCATTGGTCGCTGTACTACACCGATTACGGCAACGATCTGCAGAAGCGTTTCTTCGATTGCTTCCTGAAAGGCGACGATTCCGGCTGGAAGGACCAGCCCCGCGTGTCGTTGAACGTGCGCCACCCGGGCGAACATTTCGTGCCGCGCGGCGAAGACGAATGGCCCATAGCGCGTACCGAATGGACCAAGTTCCATCTGCAGCCCGCCGGCCATCTGCTGTCCACAGAACCCCAGTCCAGCGATGCGGAGATTTCCTACGAGGCGATGGGCGACGGGCTGACCTTTGTCAGTACGCCGGTGGAAGAAGACACCGAAATCTGCGGCCCTATGGCGGTCAAGCTGTGGGCTTCGTCGTCGACCATTGACGCCGATTTGTTCGTCATCCTGCGGGTCTTCCAGCCCGATTTGAAAGAGGTGGTGTTCCGCGGCGCGCTCGATCCGCACACCCCGGTGGCCTCGGGCTGGCTCAGGGCGTCGCACCGCAAGCTCGATCCCGAGCGGTCGCGCCCGGAGCGACCGTTCCACACCCATGACGAAAAACAGCCGCTGACGCCGGGCGAGGTCTACGAGCTCGATATCGAGATCCACGCCTCGGGCATCGTCGTGCCCCAGGGTTACCGCTTCGCGCTGTCGGTGCGCGGCTGCGACTATGTCTATCCGGGCGAGCCCTATGCCGGGCTGTCGAACATGAAGAACGTATTCACCGGCGTCGGCCCGTTTCTGCACGACGACCCCGACAACCGGCCCGATAAAATTTTCGACAACAGGGTGACCCTGCATGTGGGGCCGGACCGCCCGGCGCATGTGCTGTTGCCGATTATTCCAGTAAAGTAGCGGCCTTAGGCCGTTGAGTTAGGGAGTACACGATGAAAGCCGTGATGATGCACGAGTTCGGGGGCCCTGATGTCCTCAAATACGAGGAAATCCCCACCCCCGAGGTGGGGCCGGACGAGGTGCTGGTGAAGGTTTATGCGGTGTCGGTAAACCGCACCCTCGATCTGGTGGTGCGCGAGAACAAGTACGCGCGCTCGCCGTCGCTGCCTCATATCCTGGGCGTCGATCCGTCGGGTGTCATCGAAGCGGTTGGCGCTAACGTCAGCGACCGCAAGGTCGGCGAGCGGGTCTATGTCAGCCTGTTCGTGCAGAGCGACGATCCCGAGGCTATGAACCTGCCCGGCGTCGGCAGCGTGATGTTTCTCGGCGTCAATGTGTGGGGCGGCTATGCCGAATACGTCAAAGTGCCGGCGTCGAATGCACAGCCGATCCCCGACAGTCTGGATTTTTACGACGCCACGGTGATCGGCCGCCATCTGGCCACGGCGCTCAACCAGGTCGAGGGCATCGGCCAGGTGAAAGAGGGCGACTGGGTGCTGGTGATGGGCGCCGCCGGCGGTCTCGGCAGCGCCGCCGTTCAGGTCGCCAAGCTAAACGGCTGCCACGTTATCGGCGCGGCGGGCTCCGACGCGCGGGTGCAGGCGGCGGTCGATTGCGGCGCCGACCATGGCGTCAACTACCGCAGCCAGGATTTGGCGGAAGAGGTGCTGAAAATCACCGAGGGGCGCGGGGTTAATCTGGTGCTGGAGAATATCGGCGATCCCGACTTGTTCGGGGGCGCCTTCAACAGCATGGGACGCGGCGCCAAGATGGTCACCGCCGGGGCCCATGCCGGCGGCCGTGTCGAGCTCGACCTGTGGAAGCTCTATCTGTTTCAGTTGCAAATCATCGGCGAGCCGCGCGAACAGCCCGGCGGTCTGGCGCGGGCGCTCAATATGGCCGGCGAGCACAACATCAAATGCCTGATCGACAAGGTGATGCCGCTCAGCCAAGCCGCCGAAGCGCACGCCTACGCCGCGAAACGCGGCGGCGTCGGCAAGGTCATCCTCGATCCGACCTTGGGGTAAGAAGGTAAGCATCGGCGTTGGACAGGCGGGTTCTCCGATGTTCGCCTTGACCCCCAGACCGGCTTGCCGTTGAGTGCCTCCAAACAATATTCACTCTTGGGGAGAGACATCATGGATTTGCAAATTGCGGGCAAGCGGGCACTGGTCACCGGCGGCAACAAGGGGATCGGCCGGGCGGTCGCCGATGTGCTCGCCGATGAAGGCTGCGATCTCGTGCTGGCCGCGCGCGACCAGGCGGCGCTTGAAGATGTGGCGCAATCGATCCGCGCCCGTTGCCAGGTTACTGTCGAGACCATTCCCGCCGATCTGTCGAGCGAAGAGGCGGTCAAGATGGTCGCGAAAGCGGCCGGCGAGATCGATATCCTCGTCAACAATGCCGGCGCGATCCCGGTGGGTAACCTGATGAAGGTCGACAACGAGGCCTGGCGCAAGGCATGGGACCTGAAGGTGTTCGGCTACATTTCCATGTGCCGCGAAATCTACCCGTCGATGTCGGCGCGCAAATCCGGCGTCATCGTCAACATCATCGGCGGGGCCGGCGAGCGTCACCCGGCGGGCTATATCGCGGGCGCCGCCGGCAATGCCGCATTGATGGGGTTCACGCGGTCGCTGGCGCATGGATCGCACAATGACGGCATCCGCGTCATCGGCATCAACCCCGGCGCGATCGCCACCGAACGCCAGGAGATGATCGCGCGCGACCGGGCCGACGCGCAGTTCGGTGACCCCGAGCTATGGCGCGACGTCTACAAGAGCAATCCCTTCGGCCGCGCTGGCACGCCGGAAGAAATCGCCAACACGGTGGCGTTCTTCGCCAGCCCGAAATCGGGCTACACGTCCGGCACGATCCTGACGATCGATGGCGGGCGCGAATAGGCGTTTACGGAATATAGACAACGGACCCGGAGGTTTTGCGCGCTTCGAGGTCGCGATAGTTCAGACCCATCGCGGTATGGCGGATACGAACTTCATCGGGACCCGGATCGCCCACCTCGACATCTTCCCATTTCAGGACTTCCGGGCCGCCATATTCATGCAGGACAATTGCTTTAACCATCAAACTTTCCCATTATTCAGTTCACGCGCGGCAAACTCCGTTCGCCGATCCTATTCGCCACGCCGCGTCATGTCAGGTCTGTCACGGCCCTAATATCGGACGTAATTGATGGTAGTTTCTAGCCCTCTCCCGTTCTAGTAAGCTGGGGAATTCAACAAGCTGGCGGATGTGTTATTATGGACTTCCGGAGCACAGAACCTAGTTGGTATTGGAATACCGTTTGCGAAGACGGAATCGGACGCGGATTGCCACGGCGACTAGCGTAGCGGCCATCCTCGGCACATTGATCAACCCAATCACAAGGCGACGCCGTCATGCGGAAGTACTTACACATTAACCTCGACGATCGATCCATCGACACCGAGCAGTTGGAAGGCGAAGCCTGCATTCGCGTCGGCCGGCACTTCATCGCCAAGACCTTGCTGGAGCAGGGTGTGGCCAAGGTCGATCCGCTGTCGCCGGAGAACCCGTTGATCTTTTCCGCCGGGCCGCTATCGGGGTCGAACTTCTCCAACGCCAACCGCACCAGCGTCGGCTGCAAGAGCCCGCTGACCGGCGGCATCAAGGAAGCCAACGCGGGCGGCACTTTCTCGTTCGCGCTCGGCCAATTGGAAATATCCGGCCTGACGCTGTACGGCGCCTCGGATGATTGGGTGGTCATCCGCATCACCAAGGACGGCGACATCACTTTCGAGGACGCCACCCCCTATCTGGGCAAGGGAAATATCGAGGCGGCGGCGCTGCTGTTCGAAAAATACGGCGACAAGGTCAGCCTGGGTTTGTGCGGACCGGTCGGCGAGTACCAGGGCTTGATTGCCGGCATTTCGTTCACCGATCCCGAGGGACGGCCGGTGCGCATCGCCGCGCGGGGCGGTGTCGGCGCGGTGATGGGCTCCAAGAAGGTCAAGGCCATCGTCGTCGATATGAACAAGATGCCGACCTTCCACGACCGCAAAAAGTTCATGAGCAGTGTAAAGGCATACGGCAAGTTGCTGCGGGAAGATCCGGCCATCGAGGCCTTCGGCCTGTACGGCACGGCGATGGTCGCCGATCTGACCAACCAGTTGGGCGGCTTGCCGACGCGCAATTTCAGCGATGGCCGGCTGGTCGAGGCCAGCGAGGAAACCCTGAAGCTGGGCGGCACGTATATCCGCGAATTGAACCTGGAACGCGGCGGCGAAACCACCCATGCCTGCATGCCCGGCTGCCTGATTAAATGCAGCAACATCTACGTCGATGAAAATGGCAAGGACATGGTCTCGCCGCTGGAATACGAGACGCTTGGCCTGATGGGTAGCAATCTCGGCATAACCGACCCCGACGACGTGGCCCGGGCGAACCACGTGGCCAACGATCTGGGTATCGACACGATCGAGGTCGGCGCCTTGATAGGGGTGCTGATGGAGGCCGGCGAGGGCGAGTTCGGCGATCTCGATTTCATGCTGGCGGCGCTCGAAGACATGCGCCAGGGCAACGAGCGGGGCCGCATCCTGGCCCAGGGCGCCGCGCGGGTCGGCGAACATTACGCAGTCGCGCGGGTGCCGGTGATCAAGAAACAGGGCATCAGCGCCTATGACCCGCGGACCATCGAGGTGACCGGCATTTCCATGATGCTGACCGCCCAGGGCGCCGACCACACCACCGGCAACATTCCCGCCCATGAGAGTGCGGCGATGTCGACCGAGGAGCTGACCGAGGCCAGCCTGGAGATTCAGGTCATGTGCGCGGCGGCCGACTCCCTGGGCCTGTGCCTGTTCGGCCGCTCGGTAACCAACGTCAACGCCGAGTTGATTGTCACCGCACTCAACGACGCCCATGGTACGGATTTAAAGCCGTCATATCTGGCCGATCTGGGCCGCGAAGCCTTGCAATTGGAATGGGAATTCAACCGCCAGGCCGGCTTCACCGAAGCAGACGACGAACTGCCGTCGTTCTTCTACGATGAGCCCCTGGCGCCCACCGGCAAGGTTGCCCGTCATCGCAGTCGCGAGGTGAACCAGGCCTTGCGCAAACTGCTCGGCGGCGCAAAAGAGGCAACGGTGTAATCCGGTTCGCATGAAGGGGCATGCGATGCTGGAGGAGGGTGACGGAAATACGATCGAGGTGGCCGGCAACGATTGGCCCTTTTTTAGCCATGTATCGGGCGTTCGGGACGGGCTGGATCTGCGCTACAATCCCGTTGGAGCCCTCCAGGCCTTCACCCCGGTGCTTGAAAACCGGCCGTTCCAGGTCAACGAATTCTCGCTCGCCAACTACACGATGATGCGCGACCGCGGCGCTGACTGGATGAGCGCGATTCCGGTGTTCCTGAACCGCGCCTTCCGGCATGGCTCGCTCTATGTGCGCCGCGACAGCGACCTCACCCAGCCGTCGGATTTGAGCGGCAAGACCATCGGCGCCAAGGAATACACCCAGACCGCCGGCGTCTGGTGGCGCGGCACCATGATCGACGAATACGATCTTCATTGGAGCGATCTCAACTGGGTCGCCGGACCGAAACAGCGCTTCGTACCGCCCGCGGAGGCCGCGGTGCGCACGGTCGAGGGCGATCTGGAGCGCATGGTGGCCGATGGCGAGATCGACGCCTTCCTCGCGCCGTTCACGCAGGACAGCAAGAAGCCGGAGGCCGAACGGCAACTGCGGCCGTTACTGCCCGATACCGAAGCCGCCGAGCGCGACTATTTCGCCCGCACCGGGATTTATCCGCTCAACCACGCCATGGTCATCCACGAGACCTGCCTGGCCAAACATCCGGCGGCGCCGAAAGTTCTGTTCGAGGCGTTTTGCGCCAGCAAGAAACAGTTTTACGCTGAGGGTGGCAATCTCAACCCGTGGGGTGATCCGGGGGATGGCCCGGCGGGGGACGATCCCATCCCCTTCGGTCTGAGCGAAAAAAACCGCGAGATTGTCGGTACGCTGTGGCGCTATTTGTGCGAGCAAAAACTGATTAGCCGGATTCCCGATATGGAATCGTTATTCGTCGATGGCGCGGCGGGTTTTGTGGACGCCTAAGGGTGGTTTAGCCGACGAGGTGCCTCATCGAGAGCGGCCACCAGCAGGTCACGCCGCGAGCGTATTATGTATGGCTTTGACAAGTTCTTCCCGGCGGAACGGCTTGTTCAATACGGTTTTGGCGGTCTCGGGTAATTTTTCGTGCACCCACGTGTCGGACACGTAACCGGTCATGAAGATGACCCTCAATTGCGGCTGTATATCCTTTGCCTTGATCGCAAATTCGGGGCCGCTGACGCCGCCCGGCAACACCACGTCGGACAGCAGCAGGTCCACCGGACCCTCTTCTTCGAGAATGCGCAATGCGCTGCTGGCGTCGGGCGCCGCGAGCACCCGGAAATCCAGCCCCCCCAGTACCGCGGATATGTATGCGCTGACATCGGCGTCGTCTTCCAGAATCAGAATGACTTCTCCCTGTCCGCGTGTGCTGCCGTTCGAGCGTTCTGGTTCCACCGACGCGGCAACCGCTGCCGAGCGGGGCAGGAATATCTTTACTTCGGTGCCCGTGCCCACCTCGCTTTCGATGACAACATCGCCGCCCGATTGGCGGGCGAAGCCATAGACCATCGACAGACCGAGACCGGTACCTTCGCCGACGCTCTTGGTCGTGTAAAACGGTTCGAACACGTGTTCGAGCACGTCTTGCGGCATGCCCGAACCCGTATCGCGAATGGCAATCAGGACATAGTCGCCCGCCGCGACTTCATCGCTAACGCGGTCGTCGCCCTCCAACAGCTCGATGTTGGAACAGCTAATTTCCAGAACGCCGCTGTCGGGCATGGCGTCGCGGGCGTTGATGGCTAGGTTCAGCAGGGCGTTTTCCAACTGACCGGGATCGGCCAATACCGGCCAAATATCTTCGGGAACATTTGTCACAATCTTGACCGGTTCGCCCAGGGTGCGTTGCAGGAGACTATCCATGCTCGCGACAAGCTCGGCCAGATCAATCGACTGCGACGCCAACGATTGCTGCCGGGAGAAAGCCAGAAGGCGCTGCGTCAGCTCAGCGCCACGGGTTGCGGCGCGGTCGATTGCGGTCAGCAAGCGGTTGTCGCCGACCTCGTCGACCAGAAGTTCAGCGCTGCCGATAATGACCGCGAGCAGGTTGTTGAAGTCGTGCGCAACACCACCCGTCAACTGGCCCACCGCTTCCATCTTCTGCGATTGACGAAGCGCTTCCTCCGTATGCTTTGATTCGGTCACATCCTGCGTGATACCGATCACCCGGATCGGCCGGCCGGTCGCGTCGTGTTCCGCCACCGACTGCATGTGGAGGTGACGCGCTTCGCCATCGGGCAGGATAATCCGGATCGCTGCGAGTTCCTGACGGCCGGGTTGCTTCATTTTTTCATTATTCTCAACCATCACCGCGCGGTCATCGGGGTGGATACAGGCGAAAAAATCCTCGAGCGGATCGCCGTCATTCGCCGGATTTATCTGCATCAGCCGGTAGAGGGTGTCCGACCAGGTGACTTTGTTGGTGCTCAGTTCCCACACCCAACTACCTAATTTGGCGATGCGTTGCGCATGGGTCAGGTGAGCTTTGCTGTCGCGCAGGGCCCGTTCCGCCATGACGCGGTCGGTAATGTCGGTATTGACGGCGCCGATGGCGATAGTATCGCCGCTCTCGTCGAACACCGGGAATTTTGTCGACAGCACGTACTGCCAGCCGCCACCCATAATCGGCAAACGCTGTTCCTCGACGACCGGCACACCCATTGCCGTTACTCTTGCATCGACCGCGGCAATCTCGTCGGCGATTTCGGGCGATAAGAAATCATGTACGGACTTGCCGACTATATCCATGCCCGTCGGATTGTTGGTTTTGTGCCAAACTTGGTTGGCAAAGATAAAATGGCCTTCGGTGTCCTTGAGAAAGATCGCCGAGGGCGAATTAACGGCGATCGCTCGCAACTGGGCTACGCTTTCGCGAAGCGCGTCCTCTATTTGCCTGCGCGCACGTAAATTTCGCCGCAACATGACTATCCACCCGAGAATACCGGCAACGATAAGCGCCCCCGCGGCGTAGGCCGCCAAGCCGACATTGCGCTCGAACTTTTCTCTTTTCAGCCGCGCGAAATCGAAAATCGCCTGGTCGGCATTGAAGGGACGCGACACCAGCCCGGCGTCCTTGAGGGCGGCATGCATTTATTCCCAGCGCGACGGATTGGTATTACCCAGCCGAACGATCGGAAACAGGATCAGCCGGGACACCGGCTTGGTCTGGAAATTGTTGAAACCGGCCAAATCCGCGATCGGTATTTTGCGCGTGAATTCGCGCGATATCCGGTCGGCAATTTCCGTTGGGTGTGTTAGCGCGTACTCCCAGCCTCGCAGGCTGGCGGCCGCGAATTTCTCCACAAGTTCGGGGTCCTGCTCGACCCATCTGCGATGCGTGAACAAGGCGTCGCCGTAAAAATCGACGCCATAGGTTTGCGGCCGCATGGCAACCAGATCCAATCCCCGTTGCCGAGCATACCAGCCGGCGGAAATTGTAAAGCCCGATGCGACGTCGAGAAGTCCGTTAGCGATATCGTCGATGCCAAGATTGCCTTCAATCTTGAGCTGCGGAACGCGGGCCGGGTCGATACTTTCGGCGCGCAGCATTGCCTGCAATTCGACGCCGGCAATGCCACCAGGGCGCGTTCCGACCCGAAGCCCGACCAAGTCCGCGGGAGATTGCAGCCTGGTCTCGACCCTGGAATAAAGCGCCACGGGGCTTTGCTGGAAATCGGATTTCACGATAACCAGCGGGGCGCCCTTGTCCTGGGCCTCCAGAATATCGGCGCCGGCGGTGCCGAAGTCGGCCCGTCCGGTGGCGACTTCCCGGGTGACGTTATGAAACTTTCCGCCGGGTTCGAAGGCGGAGCGAATTTCCACGTCCAGTCCCGCCTGTTCGTAAAAGCCCTGCCATTTCGCCGCATAGTAGCCGGCAAACTGGAATTGATGGTCCCAGCGAAGCTGCAGCACCACTTTCTCCTGGGCCGAGACAGGAAAAGCGGCCACCAGGAACGCCGCGCCGGCACAGGCGAAAATGAATCGTTTATCAGGCAGTATCCAGCCCCCTCCTGTGTGGGATCCTCCTGTGACCCGGAGGTTATCCGAAGAATAAACAGCGCTGTCAGGCTTGGGGTGGCCGCAGCCAGCAAATCAGCCGAGCTGCGCGCATGGTTTCTTCGACCCGTCTTAATACTCGTTAACGTATGCAATATTATGTCTTTATACAACCAAAAGTTTGGGCTCAGCGAAGGCCGGAGATATGGGGATCCTGTCCGTGAGCGTTGATCAGGGCAGAGGCTGAAACCAGGGACTGAAACCAGGGGCTTTGACCGGGGGCTGAGACGCGCCCGGCATTCGTGCTAACATACGTCCGCAACCGATTATCCCAGGGATTTTACCATGACTGACGCCGCCTACGCCCGCGCCGATGCCGATTCCGCCGTGATCGCCGAACTGAGCGATTTGCTCGGAGACCGCTTGTCCACGGCGCTGGCGGTGCGCGAGCACCATGGGCATGGCGAGGATTATTACGCCGTCTATCCACCCGACGCGGTGTGCTTTCCCCACTCGACTGAGGAGGTGGCCGCGATCGTCAAAATCTGCGCCGCCCACCGCACCCCGGTCATTCCGTTCGGCACCGGCACCTCGGTGGAGGGCCACGTTACCGCGCCTCATGGCGGCGTCACCATCGACCTGATGCAGATGAACGAGGTCGTCGAGGTAAACGCCGAAGACCTGGATTGCCGCGTTCAGGCCGGCGTCACCCGCAAGCAGCTCAATGAATATCTTCGCGATACCGGGTTGTTTTTCCCCATCGACCCCGGCGCCGACGCCTCGCTCGGCGGCATGGCGGCGACCCGGGCCTCGGGCACCAACGCGGTGCGCTACGGCACCATGCGGGAAAACGTGCTGTCGCTGACCGTGGTGCTGGCCGACGGCCGGGTCATCCGCACCGCCAG
>Ga0114950_10003302_pt1 | contig 12419 bp, 6 predicted proteins | sample N075metaG_FD_83503 | JGI IMG/M metagenome (GOLD analysis project Ga0114950, IMG submission 83503) | Deep subsurface microbial communities from Kermadec Trench to uncover new lineages of life (NeLLi) - N075 metaG | ecosystem: Environmental > Aquatic > Marine > Ocean trench > Sediment | place...
CTGGGCGGCCGGCGGGTGGAGGTCGAGACGGTGCGCGACCGGCTCACGCGCGCGATCGTCGGCGGCGGCGCCGACACGCTCACGCTCGCGCAGCGCTTTCGCGACCGGGGTTTCAAGGGCGGCGCGCTCGACGAGCTCTTCCTGTTCGACCGGGAGCTGTCCGCTCTGGAGGTGGCCTGGCTCCATGACGAAGCGCCGGTCCGCGCGCTCCTCGCGCGCGAGCCGGCGACGTGGACGCCGGCGGAGGACGCCGCCGTGTTCGCGGCGTTTCTTACGGGTGAGCACGCGCCCAGCGCGGAGGCCCGCGCGCAGCTGCGCGACCTGCGCCGGGAGCTCGGCACGCTCGTCGACGGGATCCCCGAGATCATGACGATGGAGGCGACGCCGGCGCCGCGGCCGACGTACGTCCTCGCGCGCGGCTCGTACGAGGCGCGGCGCGAGCGGGTGGAACCGGACACGCCGCCCGCCGTGTTCGCTTTCCAGCGCGAGTTGCCGCGGAACCGGCTGGGGCTCGCGCGGTGGCTCACGAGCCCGGAGAACCCCTTGTTCGCGCGCGTCGCCGTGAACCGCCTGTGGCAGACCGTCTTCGGCCGTGGACTCGTCGCGACGCCCGAGAACTTCGGCAGCCAGGGCCGCCCACCGTCGCACCCCGCGCTGCTCGACACGCTGGCCCTGGACTTCGTGCTCTCGGGCTACGACGTGAAGGCGATGCTCCGGCGGCTCGTGCTCTCCGCGACCTACCGCCAGAGTTCGCGCGCGTCGGCGGACGCGCGGATGCGCGACCCCGAGAATCTGCTCTACGCGCGCGCCCCCGCGTTCCGCCTCGGGGCGGAGGCGGTCCGCGACCTGGCGCTCGCCGCGAGTGGTCTGCTCGGGTCGGAGATCGGCGGCCCGAGCGTGAAGCCGTACCAACCGGCGGGGCTCTGGAAGGAGAAGGGCGGGCTCGTCTACCAGCCCGACACGGGCACGGGGCTCTACCGCCGCAGCCTGTACACCTTCTGGAAACGCACCTCGCCGCCGCCCTCGATGATGATCTTCGACATGGGCAAGCGCGAGGTGTGCGTCGCGCGCCGCCGCACGACGAACACGCCGCTCCAGGCGCTCGTGCTCATGAACGACACGCAGTTCGTCGAGGCGAGCCGCGTGCTCGCCGCGCGGGTGATGAGGGCGGTGGAGGACACGGAAGCGCGGATCGCGCGCGCCTTCCGACTCCTCGCAGGTCGCCGGCCCAGCGAGCGGGAGCTCGCGATTCTGATCGAGCTCGAGCGCGAGCAACGCGCGCGGTTCGCCGCGGACTCGATCGCTGCGCGCGCGCTCCTCGCGGTGGGGGCGGCGCCGTTGGACGAGTCCCTCGATCCGACCGGGCTCGCTGCGCTCGCGACGGTGGCAAGCACGCTCCTGAGCTACGACGCGGTGGTGACCCGAAGATGAGCGCGCCCCTCGGCCCCTTGGACCCCCTCGCGCCGACCCGCCGGCACTTCCTGTCCGGGACGGGCGCTTCGCTCGGCGCGATGGCGCTCGGCCGCCTCCTCGGCCGGGATGAATCGCTCGGGGCCCCGCGCCTCCCGCACCACACCCCGCGGGCGAAGCGCGTCGTCTACCTCTTCCAGAGCGGCGCGCCGTCCCAGCACGATCTCTTCGACTACAAGCCGCTGCTCATGGAGCGCAACGGCGAGGAGCTGCCCGACGCGGTACGGCGCGGCCAGCGCCTCACGGGCATGTCGGCCAACCAGGCGCGGCTCCCGCTCGCGGGCGCGCAGTTCGAATTCCGGCGCCACGGGGAGTGCGGCATGTGGGTGAGCGAGCTCCTGCCCCGCACGGCGGAGATCGTCGACCGGCTCTGCTTCGTCCGGTCCGTCTTCACGGAAGCGATCAACCACGACCCTGCGATCACCTTCATCCAGACCGGCTCGCAGATCGCCGGCCGCCCGAGCATGGGTTCGTGGATCAGCTACGGGCTGGGCAGCATGAACGAGAACCTGCCCGAGTTCTGCGTGCTGGTCAGCAAGGACAAGGGTGGCCAGCCGCTGTATTCCCGCCTGTGGGGCAGCGGCTTCCTGCCTTCGCGCCACCAGGGGGTGCAGTTCCGCGCCGGCCGCGATCCCGTGCTCTACCTGTCCGACCCCGAGGGCATCTCGCGCGCGAGCCGTCGGCGGATGCTCGATGCGCTGCGGTCACTGCACGAGGAGCAATACGAGCGCGAAGGCGATCCGGAGATCCTCGCGCGCGTCGCGCACTACGAGATGGCGTACCGGATGCAGACCTCGGTGCCCGAGGTCGCCGACATCGGTGACGAGCCGCACGAGACGTTCGAGCTGTACGGCGAGGACGCGCGCGAGCCCGGAACGTACGCGGCGAATTGCCTGCTCGCGCGGCGTCTCCTGGAACGCGGCGTGCGCTTCATCCAGCTCTACCACAAGGGCTGGGACCAGCACGGCGACCTTCCGGCCGGCATCCGCACGCAGTGTCGCGAGACCGACCGCGCGTCGGCCGCGCTCGTCACGGACCTCGCGCGCCGCGGCCTGCTCGACGACACGCTCGTCATCTGGGGCGGCGAGTTTGGCCGTACCTGCTACTCACAGGGCAAGCTCACGAGCGACAACTACGGCCGCGACCACCACCCGCGCTGCTTCACGGTCTGGATGGCCGGCGGCGGTGTGCGGCCGGGCACGATCCACGGCACGACCGACGAGTTCGGCTACAACATCGTCGCGGACCCGGTCCACGTCCACGACCTGCAGGCGACGATCCTGCACCTGCTCGGCATCGATCACGAGCGCCTCGTCCACAAGTATCAAGGCCGTCGCTTCCGCCTGACCGACGTCCACGGCACGGTCGTGCGTGGGGTTCTGGCTTAGCGGCCGTACCGCCGGTCAGTCCCGACTGAGCTCGCGGGCCGGGCGGACGCCGACGCTGCTGCCTGTGTATTGGGGCGTATTGGGCTCCCGGGAGGCGCAGCGCGCGGACGATGCCGTGTCGAGGAACGAGCTGCCGCGGTAGACGTGGAAGCGGTGTTTCGTGGCTTGGCGAAGACCCGTTCCCGGTTCGACGGGGAGGTCGTATTCGCCGTACCAATCGCGCGTCCACTCCCAGACGTTACCGTGGATCTCGTGCAATCCAAAGGCATTCGAGAGGTATGTCCCCACCGGCGCGTGCACGACGTACCCGTCGTCCAGGTCCGGCCAATCCTTGATCGTCGCCCACCGTCCTCCGCCTCGCTGACCTGTCTGGTCGGCGAGATTGACTGTCCCGACGAGGGACTCACGCTCCGATCCCGTCCACCACGCGGTCGAGGTGCCGGCGCGGGCGGCGTACTCCCATTGGGCTTCCGTCGGAAGCACGAGGCCCATGTGCGCGAGGACCCGGTCGCAGCTCAGCCAACTGACCAGCTCGACGGGATTCAGGAGGCTGTTGTGGATCGTGTTGTTCAGGAAGGATTGCTCGGGGCCGTACTCGCTGGGGTTCGTGCGAGTGAAACGCAACCACTGGCCCTGAGTCATCTCGTACTTCGAGAGCAGGAAGGGGTCCAGCGCCACTTCGTGGGTCGGCGCCTCGTGGTCTCGCACGTCCGGATCGTAGTTGGGCAGATCCGGGTCGTCGTTCTGACCGCCCATGAGGAGCGTCCCGCCCGGGATCAGCACGAGCACGATGCAAGTGTTCTCAGTGAAGAGGAGCGCGCCCCACTCGTCCCGCTCCGGGACGTCCCCGGTCTGCACGCTCGCGAACTCCCATAGCCCCGACACGGGGTCGCGCCCGATCGGCAGCAGGCCGAGTTGGGGCGTCAGGGCGAGCCCCCCGTACTCCGGGCACTCGGTGGGGTCAGCGATGGAAACGATCACCTCCCGCCAGCGGCGCGCGGCGTCGGCACCTGTCAGCGTGCGCTCGCGGACGGTACGGGCAAACGCGAGGCGGTCCTCGACTTCGGCGACGAGTCCCTGCTCCGGTTCCGTGAATGCCGAGAGGTTGCTCACGAGGTCGAAGAGCACTTCGTCCTGCCACTGCTCCTCGGTGGTCGCGAAGAGCCAGGTCCGACGCTCGGAGACTTCCGCCCGCAGGGCCGCGAGCTCCTCCTCGTGCCCCGCGACATGCGCGACGAGCTCCTCATCCGTGAACCCGGAGTTGAGCTCCGGCGCGTCCGGGTGGTCGGACTGGTGCCCGGCACGGTGCTCCTCCATGGCCTGAAGCTCGGCGAGCCGCGGGTGGGACTTCCGGTCGTGAACCTGCTCCTCGTCCGAGAGGGGCAGCGCCACGCTGCGCAGGTCGGCCAGCGCCTGTTCGTGGTCCGGCATCCGGCCCGCGAGGGCATGCGCCCGGGCGAGCCAGGCCTCGTACCGCTCGATCTCCGGGGGGTAGGCGGGCCAGAGGTCCGCGGCCTCCTCCTCGAGGAGCTTCAGGCGCTTCACGTCGGAGAGCCTGAGCACTTTCACGCGCTCGGCATCGGCTTCCTGCTCGCGTTGGAGGGCGAGGGTCGCACTCTTCTGCGCGATGCTTGCACTCTCGTCGGCCAGGATCCTGCGCTGCTCGGCCAGCTCGGCGTTGCGCTCGGCCTTGAAGAAGAGCGTCGAGCTCGTGGCCAGGCCCGCGATGAGGAGCATCACGGCGGCGGCGCTCGCTGACGCGAGCCCCTTGTTGCGCGACACCCACTTCTTGAGCTCCGCCACGGCGCCCGTCTCGTAGGCCTTCACGACGCGGTGCTCGAGGTAGGCGCGCAGGTCCTCGCCCAGCTCCTCCATGTCGGCGTAGCGCTCCCCCGGCTCCCGCGCCATGGCTTTCTCGGTGATCGCGACGAGCTCCCCGGGGACGTGCGCATTCAATTCGATGAGCGGCTGGGGGGGCCCCTCCCGCGCTGCCATCAGCACGTCGAACGCTGTGATCTTGCCGTCGGCGGGGGCGTAGGGCATCCGGCGCGCGAGGAGGTGGTAGAGCATCGCGCCCGCCGCGTACACGTCCGTCCGTGCGTCCAGCTCGCTGATCTTCCCGCGCGCCTGCTCCGGCGACATGTACGCGGGAGTCCCCACGACGTCGCCGTCCATGGTGAACAGCGCAGAGTCCATCGTCATCGACACTCCCGCGCGCCGTTCGGTCAGGATGACACTGGACTTGTGCTTGTCCACCGAACCCACTCCGCGCACGCGAAGGTCGTGGGGCTCCGACGTGGCGATCACTCGCGCGAGACCCCAATCCATCACGTACACCTCACCGAAACGACCCACCATGATGTTGGCGGGTTTGAGGTCGCGGTGGATGACGTGTTTGTCGTGCGCGAAGGCCATCGCCTCGCTCACCTTGAGCAGCACCCCGAGCGCGCGCGTCGTGTTCCAGCCCTCCTCTTCCTTGAAGACGAGGCGAAAGATCTGACTCAGGTCGCGCCCCTTCACGAGCCGCATCGTGAAGTAGACGCCGCCCTCCGAATTGAGCCCGAGCTCGTGGACCGGCACGATGCCGGGGTGGTCGAGCTGCCCTGTGATCTGAGCCTCTTCGAGGAATCGTCCGAGCGCCTTGGGGTCCACGTCCGTGGCGGGCGTGGACGGCCGCGAGCCGTCCTTGTCGCCCCGCCCCAGCACGACCTTCATGGCGAGCTCGCGCCGCAGGTCCTCGTCCCAGACCTTGAGGATTGCGCCCATGCCCCCGCGCGCGATCTCGCCGATGAGCTTGTAGCGCGACTCCTTCAGCCCGTGGGCGGAGAGGCGCTTCAGGATCTCGTTCGAGGCGTCGAGATCCGCATCCGCGGGCGCCGACCCGGCGAGTGACACCCGCGGGTCCACGTCGTCGCCGTAGCGCTCGCGGAGGCTCCGGGTGAAGCTCGTCTCGGCCTGGTCAGCCCGACCGGCCCGGTCGAGGGGCCCGCCGCCATCCGGCTCCGGCGGTTCTTCGGCGCGGGGGGGACGTTCGCCTTTCATGGTTGCGTCGTCGAGAATGCTCGCGTCTCAGCCCGCGGGCCGTCCGAGCTTGCGGCTTCGAGGGAGTGAGCCAGGATCTCGATTCTACCGAACGCGCGGCGGTCGGACATCTCCTCCCGGGCCACCCGAGACCCCCGGGATCGGATTCCTGTCGTAGAATCTCGCAATCATCCAGGCCCTCGCCGCCCTGCCTCGAAGTGTGCTTCAGCCCGACTCTCGAAGGAGTGTCCATGTCGCCCAGCGCGTTTGTCTCGTCCCGATCTCTCGCCCTCACCCTGCTCGTTCTCGCTCTCCCTGGCTCCGCCCTCGGCCAGGGCGCCCTGATTGCCCGGCAGGGCTCGCGCCTACCCGCCGGGGCGCAACCGGGCGTGGCGGCGCACGTCGTGGACTTCGAAGGGATTCCCACCGGCACGATTCTGTCGACGGTGTTCGCGAGCGACGGCGCGGGCCCGATCGAGGTCCGCGGAACCAATCCGGCGCTCGGCGCCGTGAACGCGGCGGTGGTCTTCGACTCCTCGAACCCCACGGGCGGAGACTTCGACCTCGGCTCGCCGAACGAGGACTTTGGCGGGCCTGGTATCGGCGACGGCGGTGCCGCGGGAAGTCCGTTCGAGAACTCGCTACCGCTCGAGAAGACGCTCATCGTCGCCGAGAACCTGATCGATTCCGACGGCGACGGTCTCGTCGACGACCCCGACGACAGCGCCGACTCCGGTACGACGCGGTTCGATTTCGCGGCCATCGCGCCCGTGACGATGCTCGCCATGACCATCATCGACGTCGAGGATGGCCGCGATCAGCCGACCGTGGAGTTCCGGGACTCGAGCGGGCTCCTCATCGCCACCGTGCTTCTGCCGTTCGTTGGCGACAACGGTGTCAGTGTCGTCGACTTCGGCGCGATCGCCGGCGTCTTCACGGTCGAGGTGATCTTGAATGGCTCCGGGTCCATCGACGATCTCACGTTTCGAGAGCAGTGTAAGGCGCGCATCGGAGACACCGTGTGGCATGACGTCAATGGCGATGGTCTACGGGATCCCGCGGAGCCCGGGATCGAGGGCGTGGTCCTCACCTTGCTGGGTGACATGGGGCAGGTGCTCGACACCCAGGTCACGGATCGTAGGGGCCAATACCTGTTCATCGACCTCTGCTCAGGTGACTACAAGGTCGTGATCGATCCCGAGAGCCTGCCCAGCGGATTCTTTCCCTCCCCGTGCGACGTCGGGAACGACGACGAGCTCGACAACGATTGCAGCCCCGTCTCGGTCTCGCTGCCTACGAACACTACGCTCGACACCTCCATCGACTTCGGCTTCCAGGCCCCGTGCACAGGCAGCATCGGCGACTTCCTCTGGCTCGACCTCGACGAGGACGGCCTCCAGGACGAAGACGAGCCCGGGCTGGAGGGCATCACCGTCGTTCTACGCGACATCGTGGGCAACGAGCTGGCCACGATGACGACCCTTCCGGGTGGGTTCTACAACTTCATGGGGCTGTGCACCGGCACCTACATCGTCGAGGTCGACGAGTCGACGCTGCCCAGCAACTTCGTCCCGACCGATTGCGACGTGGGTGGCGACGACACGATCGACAACGACTGCAGCCCGGTCGTCGTCGTGCTCGACCTGGACGACACGGCTGATTCGAGCGTCGACTTCGGGTACCGATCCCTGAACGACGGCATCATCGGCAACTTCGTGTGGATCGATCTCCAGTGCGACGGCCTGCAGTCCGGGGGGGGCCCGGAGGGCCTATCCGGCGACGACTTGGGCACGGGTGAGGTGGGGGTCATTCTCAGCGACGACATGGGCGTCATCTTGAGCTTGACGACCACGCTCGGCGACGGAACGTACCGGTTCAACGGTCTCGCCGACGGGACCTACGTCATCAGGATCGACGCGGACACCCTCCCCGAGGGCCTGATCGAGGCTCCCTGCGACGTCGGCGACGACGATACGATCGACAATGACTGTAGCCCCGAGACGGTTGTGCTCGACTCGGGCGAAGGCACGCCGGGCAACGTCAACATCACGATCGACTTCGGATACATCACCATCGTGTGCGGTGAGGAAGGCTGCGGCGTCGGCTACTGGAAGCAACCGCAGCACCACGATTCGTGGCCCGCGCCCTACACTCCGGACACCTTGTTCTCCGACGTGTTCGAGGACGCATTCCCGGGCGACACGCTGCAAGACGTGCTCAGGAAGCAGAACAGCGGCCTCGACGGGCTCGGCCGGCACACGGTCGCGTCCCTCCTGAACGCCCAGTCGGACGACGTCCCGTACCCGCTGCCGAGCTCCGTCGTCGTCTCGCTCTTCGACGGGCTGTTCCCCGCTACGAGCCGGGAGTACATCGCCCTCAAGGACTTCTTCGAGGACTTGAACGAGACGAGTTGTCCCCTCAACTGAGGGGCTGGCGAGGCCTGGCAGAGAAGACTCCGCCGCCCGCGCTCGAGATGGACGGCTTCGGACGATGACGGACCGCTAGCGCAGACGCCTGCGAAGCGACGTGGCTGTCTCGCCCAGTTGCAAGTACAGACTCCTTCGCCGCTCGACGCTGCGCGAGACGAGGAAGTGCGCGGTGCCCGCGAGCACGGTACCGAGCAGGACCGCGCCGAGGACGGGCGGGCTGGACAAGGTGCGGGAGGCCAGCCACGGGTGCCCCAGGAGCGCCCCCGTGGAATTGCTGATGGCGAGGACCAGCGCGCAACCGGCCAGCCAGGCGAGCAGGCGCGTGAAGGTGCGCTTGCGCTCGAGCTCGGCGAGCTGCGTGGCGAGCAGCACGTGCAGGGAACCCCTCTCGAGCAGCTGGCGCTTCTCCTGCGACAATCGCGCCAGCTCTCCGTGGGCGGTGAGCCGCGCGATCCATTCACGTCGAAGTGCTTCGTAGTCCGCCATGCCGTCGATTCCCTGCCCGGGGTGGTCACCCCGACCAACATCTCATAGGGACTGGCACGACGGCAGTGGGGTTACAGTCCCGATAGTCGGGTCGTCGCGGGGGTCATTCGCGGGGGATCCCGGGCGCGGGCGCGGCCGTCAGGGGCAGATCTCGAAGGCCAGGCCGTTCGTCAGCCCGATGAGCTCGGGCAGCCACGGGTCGCGAAACCAGAACTGCGTGTGGAGGATCGTGCCCCGACCGAACGAGGCGAGGTCGCTCTGCGTCAAGTGGTGAGCCAACATCCCCGAGCAGTCCGGCGCCGAGGAGCCGCCCGAGAACAAGATGGAGCCGCGCGCGAGGGGCGGCGCGAGGCAGAGCGTTCCGCCGTAGAAGGGCAGGCTGTTCGGAGCGAGGGACCACAGCAGGAACCCGTACTGCCCGCTGACGATTCCGGTCGCCGTGACGATGAAGTCGTCGGGGCCGGTGAGTGCGGCCGCTCCGGTGGATCCGATCGAGGGCACGCAACCCTGCGAGTTCAACTTGCCGGTGCAGTACACGCTGGGCGAGGTGCAGGTGGACGGTGTGCACGGGGCCTCGATGTCGGCCGTGAGCGCACTTGTGGGCCCCGGCTTGAACAGCCCGATCGCGACTTGCGACGGGACGGGCGCGCTGTCCGCCGTGAAGCCGAAGTTGTACAGCGTGCCCCAGCGCAGCGCGTTGGCGTTCACATTGGTCCCGTAGTCCTCCGTGACCTCCCACACGAGCTCTCCGCCGCCCTGCGTAACGGCCCAGTCCACGTCGCTGTAGGGCGAGCCGCTGTGGTGGTCGACATCGTGGAAGTAGAAGTCGCTGGCGATGATCCCGGAGCAGAGCGGAACCGCGAACGAGCTCGCCGACTGGTCCGATGTGAGGTTCTGCAGGGCGTACTCATAGCGGTAGAGGCCGCCCCCGAGCGAGGTCGTCTTGCAACCGAGGACGTAGTGGCCCTGGTCCTGGTCGATTTGCGTCGGTTCGTCGGTATTCACTACTTCGACGACGGTCACGCCGGAATCGAGCTCCTGCCACGCTTCGACGGCACACTCGTACCTGCGGATCGTGTGGCCGAAGCCGTCGATCCCGCCGCTGCCGGAGCTGGTGTTGACCTCGCGCCACGAGACGTTGTTGCGACCGTTGCCGGCCTGGTGGTCGATCGCGTACACGTACTGCGCCTCGCAGATGTAGCGTGAACCCGACAGGCCCATCTGCGATGCGGAAACCTGGAGCCGCCCCCTGATCGTGCCGTTCCCCGAGGGTGACGTGAGGCTCGAGTCGTTGTGGGCGCCCGTCGTGCCATCGACGTCGGCCTTGCCCTTGCCGCTGCTCCCGTCATTGAGCCCGGAGCCGTAGGTGTCCGCGCAACCGATGCCGAGCGAGCTGCAGGACGTGCCCTGGCAGGACCCGCAGGAGTTCTCGTTGACGGCGCAGAAGCCGTGCTTGAGCCAACTGTATCCGAGCTGGGTCACGCGTCCCGCCGTGGTGTCGATGCGGAACATGTTCTGGGCGATGACGGGGTGCGTGCTCGTGCCGGATCCACCCCAGGCGAGGTTGACGTTGCCCTCGTTGCACGAGGTCGTGGCGAAGGAGTAGGCGCGCGTGCCGGAGGACGAGCCGTAGTACGCGAAGTCGCCGGATCCGGTCCCACCGACCTTGGAGATGGTCATGTCCCGCACGACCTGCCCGTGGGCAGGGGTGGTGGGGAGGGCGAAGACGAGCGCGGCGAGCGCGACGGCGCGCAGGAGCTTGGAATACATGATCCTATAAGTCTAGACCAGGAATCCGCCTTTGGGGGGCGGCGCGGGCCCCGGTCCGCGCCTTCCTTCCCGGCCCTACCGCTCGCTTCCGCCCGTAGCGGCCGTTCCCGTCGCCGGCTCCGATGTGTCCGCCGCCGTCGTAGCGCTCGCTTCGACGGGTTTCGGCGCGGGCTCCTCGCGTCGGCTCGGCCGGGGCTCCGGAAGCGGCTTGCGCGGGAGCGGCTCGTCGCGCATGGCCGCGTGGTAGACGAACGAGGCGAGTATGACGCTCGCCTGCTGTACGTCGACTTCGTGCACGCGCTCGTAGAGGTCCATGTTCGTGTGGTGCGAGCGCGTGCTGTAGTCCATGGGATCCTGGATGAACTGGAACCCGGGCAGACCCACTCCGTCGAACGACATGTGGTCCGTGCTGCCGGTGTTGCGCATCGTGAGCATCGTCGCGCCGAGGTCGTGGAACGGGGCGAGCCACGCCGCGAAGATCGGCTCCACGGCGGCGTTCTTCTGCATGTACACGCCGCGGATCTTCCCCGCGCCGTTGTCCAGGTTGAAGTACGCCGCGAGGCCCGCGTGCTCGGGCAGGAGCTCCATCGTCGCGCGGTCCGCGAAGTGATTCTTCACGTACCCGCGCGATCCCAGGAGACCTTGCTCTTCGCCCGTCCACAGCGCCACGCGAATCGTGCGCCGGGGGTGGACGTCGATGGCCACGAGGATGCGCGCAGCCTCCATGGCGACGGCGCAGGATGCGCCGTTGTCGGTCGCGCCCGTGCCCGCGTGCCACGAGTCGAAGTGCCCGCCGAGCATGACGACCTGGTCCTTCAGCCGCGGGTCGCTGCCCGGGATCTCACCGATCACGTTGTAGCAGGTGGTGTCCTCGTCGTAGAAAGTGGTCTTGACGTCGACCGACATGGTGACCGCCTCGTCGTGCTGGATGAGGCGCGCGATGCGGTTGAACTGCTCGGTCGAGACGACGACCTGGGGCAGCGAGCGGTCTTCCTCGGGATCACGCGGGCCGCCGCTGCCGACAAGGAGCACTCCGTAGTCGTTGCGCCGGCCGCCGTCCGGCTCGATGATCACGAGCGCCTGCTCCTCTTTCAGCATAGCCCGCAGCTTGGTGCGGATCGCGCGGCGCTTGCGGTACTCCGCCCACCGGTTCGATCCGCCCTCGCTCTCCTCCAACTCGCTCGCGGTGGCGAGTTCGGCGAGGCTCTCGTCATCATGGCGCCGGCCGAGCGCCTCGAACGGTGTCGCGACATCGTTGACCTTGCCGTTCAGCACGATCTTGCCGGTGAGCTGTCCGCGGTATTGCTCGAGGTCCTCCACGGTCTCGACCTCGATCAGGACGGGCGTGCCCATCACCACACCGTCCGTCCCCGGGGTCCAGGCCTTCGGGATGGCGATGAGCGGCATGTAGCGCGGCTCGGTCAGCGCGACGACGCAGCGCTCGAACGACCAACCCATGCCGAACTCGCCCCACGTCTCGAGCTGCGCGTTCGCGAGCCCGAACTCCGTCATCCGATCGCGGGCCCACTCGGCCGCCTCGCGCTGCTCCGGTGAATTGGTGAGGCGCGGTCCGTACCGGTCGGTCAAGTGCCAGATCGTGTCCATCACCTGGGAGTTGCGAAAACCCTCCGCGCGGATGCGGGTGACGATGTCCAGGTCCACGGGCTCCTGGGCGAAGGTGGTGAGGACACACGGAGAGGCCGCGAGTACGGCGAGGGCTAGGAAACGCTGCATGGGGAGCTCCTGGGCAAGAACGACGATCGGCGACCCAATCAAAATAGCATGGGCGTCGCTCTTGGGTGCTCCCCGCCCGTGCCCTTCCGGTTCCGTTCCCTTCCTGCCCTTCCTGTCTTCC
>Ga0114950_10003303_pt1 | contig 12417 bp, 8 predicted proteins | sample N075metaG_FD_83503 | JGI IMG/M metagenome (GOLD analysis project Ga0114950, IMG submission 83503) | Deep subsurface microbial communities from Kermadec Trench to uncover new lineages of life (NeLLi) - N075 metaG | ecosystem: Environmental > Aquatic > Marine > Ocean trench > Sediment | place...
GTATCCTGTCATTGCGAAGGCGCAAAGGCTGAAGCGAACCAGAATTTTGCTAAAACTGGATTGCCGCGTCGGAACTTTGTTCCTCCTCGCAATGACGGCTTTTTTTTGCCAGGACAATAATCCAATCGCTCCTCCCTCACCAAACATCTCATTCCCCGATAAAACAAAACCCAGCCGCAGGCAGGTTAAAGTTGCGCGTTGTGCGGCAGGGCGAGGGTCAGGTACTTGCCGTTTTCTTGATAAAGGATTTGTTTGCGTTCCAGTTCGTCTATGGATTCTTTAAGGTCATCGCCGCTGAATTTTCCCCCGCCTTTTTCCTGGACGTGCTCCTGTATCTGCGCAAAAGTTTTCAGGCTCTCGCCGCAGAATGAGATCACCCAGGCGCCCGGCGCGTCGTACCTGATTTTGGTGGAGTTATCCGCCGACCTTGTGTCGTAAACAGTGACGAAATCCATTGACCGCATGAAGATCAAATATGGCAGGTCGTCTGATTGATGGCGGCTCTTCCATTCGTCCACAGTCTGGCGCAGTTCCCGGACGAGGTCTGGGTCAATGTGGTTGCCGGTTTCAAATTCAAAATCGTAAGCGATTTTCATTAAATCTATATCCGGCGAGTCATAGACAAAACCATAGGCTTCGCCTGCGCCGGTGATTTTTATGCCGTAATCGTTTGGGCGGGTGAAATAGGGGCTGAACCTTTCCAGCCAGATATCGCCGACGTCGATTGGCGGAGTGAGGTGGGTGATGCGTTTTATCAGGTCGATCTGGCCCCGGTAGTCCGCGTCCGTTTCCTTGGGAAACCCGGTTAAAATGCTCCACGTCATTTCGATGCCGTAATAACAAGCCCACTTGAGACAAAGAATATTGCGGATAGGCGAGACGCCCTTGTCCATTTCCTTCAGTTGATTGAGGCTGAAACTCTCGATGCCAGGCTGGATCGTTTTAGCGCCTCCCTGGGCCAGGGTTTGTATCTGTTGTTTGCTCAAGTTGCTTTTCACCTCAATGAAAAATTCCAGGTCCAGATTTTCTTTCGCCAGGTAGCCGAACACTTCTTCGATGTGCGTCCTTTCGAGAATATTGTCGACAAACCGGAAACGGTAGGCGGAGTAGCGTTGCGACAGGGCGGCGATGTCCTTAAGGACCTGCTCAGAAGTGCGCGAGCGGAATTTCATGGTGGCGGCGTTCAGGCCGCAAAAAGTACAGTGATGTTTTTCGCCCCACCAGCAACCCCGCGCCGTTTCATAAAGGATGATCGGGTTTTCCAGCAAAGACGACTGTGGGTCAACCTGCTCTAACTGCTCGAAATAATCGTCGTAATCCGGCGGCTGAGCCTGGCCTAAATCCGTCGTCATGCCGCTGGCTACCGCGGTAGCCTTGTGGCCGTTGCCGCGCTGGAGGACACCGTCGGGGATCGCTCCATCCTCTTTGACCGCTTGCATTAATTTTGGCAGGACGGTTTCGGCCTCGCCGGGCACGGCGTAATCGATCCATGGAAAAACGCGGAAATATTCTTCTCCCATTTCAGAATCGAAGTTGGCGCCGCCGAAAATGATTTTGACGTCAGGATATTTTTCCTTGATCAATTTAGCCAAAGTGACGCTGGCGACGTTCTGGTTGAAGGTGGACGTAAACCCGACAACCCCGTACTCGCCCCAGGGGAAAGACTCCGCGGCCCATTGGAGAAATTCCGGCGCCAGGCGGGTTTTTATGTCCAGGAAAAACTCTTCCGGCTTTCCGATGGACTGGCAAACCTCCCGCATATGAGATCCGAAATGGCTCATATACTCCTTGTTTTTTTGGCCGCCGCCAAACAGCAGGTGGGAAAAAAGCCATTCGCCGATTAAATATCTTTTTTCGCACAGTTGTTTATAAACCGGGAAACCAATTTGCGCGGCGAAATGGAGGTTCAGATAATAGCTTTTGCTCTCCCACCCATGGCTTTTCAACACAGAGGCGAGGGTCCCCAACTGGATGGAGGGATAGATATGAAACCCAAAGGGCATGTTGACCAAGGCTGTTTTCATATACAAAAGGATACGCTTGCGCCACGGTAAAATCAACGCTGACGGGCATTAATTTATTTTTCCGTTAAAGAGATGGAGCCGTCCCAATCGTCGGCGAGGCGGTCTATATCCATTGCATTGATGCGCCGGACCATTTCTTTAGCCGCTATGTCGTCAGGGATTATGTCCAGCGCTCCCGCAAAGTATTCCATTGCGCGGGGAAATTCTTTTTGCAAATAGGCGTCAAACCCCATTTGGTATTTTTCATAATAGCCCTCTTTTCCAGAGGCCGTATTTTTTGCGGTTTCTCCATACACTTCATAGACTTTGACCGGTTGCGCCTTTCCTTTTACTTTTATCACGTCAAGGACCCTTGTCCTGAAGCGGTTGGGCGTGAGCAGTTCATGGGTGAATTCTGAAACCATCAAATAGGTCCCATACAATTTATTGGCGCCTTCCAGCCGCGAGGCCAAATTCACGGAGTCGCCAATCACAGTGTAATCGAAGGCCTGGTCGGACCCCATGTTGCCGACTATCATACTGCCCGAGTTGATCCCCACCCGGCACTTCAGTTCCGGAAGCCCCGCTTGCGCCCAGCGTTTCCTTAACTCCTCCAGCCGGTATTGCATGGATAGGCCAGCCATCACCGCCCTGTCCGCATGGTCGTCAACATAGAGGGGGACACCAAACTCCGCCATAATGGAGTCGCCGTGGTATTTGTCGATAATGCCCCCCTCAGCAAAAACTATGTTTGTCATTTCGGTAAGATATTCATTCAGCAACCCTACCAGTTTGCCGGGCGACATGTTTTCAGAAATAGTGGTGAACCCGGCAATATCGGAAAATAATACGGATGCGACCCTTATCTCGCCGCCCAGCTTGAGGCTACCCGGGTATGCGATGATCTGGTTGACAACCTTTGCGGGGACGTAGCGGGAAAATGCCCGCTGGATGAACCTTTTATCCTTGCCGCCCAACACTTGTTTGGCCACCAACAGGCCGGCGAACAGGAGGGCTATCCCCCCTCCTACCGAGGTGACGGGAAAAAGGGAATGGCCAGTGATTTGCCGCCATGGCCACCACCCGATGAAGATAAATAAAGAAAGCGCGGTCGCGTAAAAAACAAGTTCCCTTTTGGGAAGCGCCGAAACTATCAATACCCCGGCCAGCGCGATAAAAATCCAGACAATTTCGGCGCGGTCCCAATAGCGGTAAAAAGAATCCGTCAACAACGCGTTCAGCAGGGAGGCATGGACCGAAATTTTCCAGACGTCTTTCTCAAGAGAATTTGTCTCGCTGTCAGAAACCCCAGTGGAATAATTGCCGACGAAAACAAAAGATCCCGCAAACAGTTCCGCCAGGTTGTCGCGGATGTCCTCTTTTTCATAGTTGGGGATAACCTGGTGCATGGGCATGTGGACAAAATCCCGGTTCCAGTAGTCCGCAAAAGGAATAAAAGCGGAGCCGCTGGCGTCAATGGGGACCACGACGTCATCCTTGAGAAATGGGGCATGCTCGGCGGGGATCCTTATTTCATTTCCCCAATCGACAATTATCTTGGCGAAAGGGACTTGCTGATAATCAAGGAACATGGCCAGCGCCATAGTGGGCACAAGCCCGGAATCAAGTTTTAAAACCATAGCCTGGCGCCGGAGCGCGCCGTCGGCGTCGGTTTTGACATTGATGTGTCCATATTTGATATTGGCTGCCGACAGGCTTGGGTGCTCAAAAATCGCTTCCGAGACATACAGAGGGTTGGCGCCGCCTTTTTCAACAGGCGGGCCGTCGACGATGGTCCTTAAATTTTCATAGCCCCTGCCAGGTTTCCAGTCAAATGGGACCGGCGTGTCGGTGGGTTCGGCGAAAAGAAAGGGGAGATAAGCTCTGTTCAGATTGTCAAGGGACTCGACAAATTTTTCGTTGACCGCAGATTTTTCAGGACGGGTAAAAACAATATCGTAGGCTACCGCTTCGACTCCGAGGTCGGCCAGAACAAAATTGACCCTGGCCAGATATTCCCTTTCAGAAACATTTTTTTCCATGGCCTGGTAGGTTTGGTCCGTTATGTCAAGGTAGATTATCTGCGAGGATTTTTCAGGCCCGAGTCCTTTGTCTACCGCGCGCTGATAATAAAAGTCCAGCGCCTGATAGTCCCATTTGGTCCATACTTTTTCGTTCGTATGCCAATAACCGACTATTGCCAAAACATATAAAACCCCTAAAGATAAAACTACCAGCGACTGGGTTCTATTTTTTCGCATTGTAGACGTGGAATTCGTATTTCTTTATCAGCAAAAAGTTGCCTTTCCTTACGGGAATTTTATCGATGAAGGACCCCGCAGACCGGAAGCCCTGTTGGATAAACCCGCCTATCTGGACCTCTTTGCCCACGTCCTTGCTGACCAGCACCTTGCTTTTTTCAATAAGGCCTTTTTCCACAGCGACCCAGCTGGCATGCGAAACCGTTTCAGAGTTAAACAGCTCCTGCACCTCTTTGAGTTCGTTCGGGGAGCATATGATAGTCAGCGATTCGACGTCCGAATTTTCGTCAAACTGGTAGAACTGGTTTTCCCCGGGATATTTTATGAGCCCTGCCGTGGCTTTCACATGGCCCTTTGAAGAGGGGCTTAACAGCGTCGCCTCTTTTTTATTCGAGCTGATCAAGTAAGTGTAAGATTCGAAATCGGGGGCAGTGTAAACCTTGAGCTTATCCTGCGTGGTGATCCTGTTGCTCTTCCTGGCAAGAGAAGATTTATTTTGTTTAATAATTTCAACGCCAATTTTCCCTTTGACAATATTGGCCGCATTCATTTTTGCGTCGGCGGACGAAAGGGCAGGTCTGCCAATAAAAACAGCCAGAATGAACATGAAGATGATATGCGGCGCTATTCTATATATTGTCATCCGTGCCCCCTTATTGTTCACATATTAATAAAGACTGCGGCCAAAAAAATGATCGTCCCTCCGGAGCGGGACCCGGCAAATATATGCGGTCAAACCCCTTGTCAGAACGAAGAGGCCAGCGGCAAAATATTTTTCCCCTCACCCTATTAATGTACCGAAAGTTTGACGCCGATGGCAATACAAATAAACGGCCCCTCGGCAAGCTAAAAGCGGTCCGCGCCACGCTTCAGCGCATTCCGGCCTTGGCGGCAGGTCGCCTCTTATTCGTCACCAAAGTTGCGCTTGCGAGTTGAATCCGCCTTCTATTATAAACGAGAAATTTAAACAAGCCGCTAAACTGCAAACCCGCTTTATCCAAGCTTTGTGATTTTATTTCAACCCCAAATTATGGGGACGGAAAATTTATTGTGTCCAGTTATCCCTTGACCGTCCTGTTTCTGCCGCTCTCCTTCGCGCGGTATAAAGCCCGGTCGGCGGCTTGGATCAACTTAGAGGGGGAAGATGCGTTTTTGCCGTCGAGACCGGCGACCCCACAGCTAAGTGTCACCCCGAACCTAACCCCATCCCGCGCAAACCTGAGGGCTGAAAATTCTTTGCGGACCCTCTCGGCAATCTGAAAAGCTCCGGCCACTCCGGTTTCCGCCAGGATCAATAAAAACTCTTCTCCTCCGTACCGTGACGCGGTGTCATTAGAACGGCATATTCGTTTAATAACGGCGGCCAATTTCACAAGTACTTCATCCCCCATCTGGTGTCCGTGCGTGTCGTTGACCTCCTTGAAATAATCCAGGTCGAGAATAGCCACAGAAAGGGGCGAGTTGTAACGCCGGCTTCGGGTGAACTCGCTGTCCATCACCCGCAACATTTCCTGATGGTCATACAAGCCCGTCAGCCCATCCGTGACGGAAAGCATCTGTGTTTTTTCGTACAAGAGGGCGTTGCTGATGGACAGTGATATAAACTCGGCGACGTTCAGGACAAAATCAAGGTTGCCGGCGCTAAATTCGCCGGTTGCGTTATCATTGAGGTTCATCACCCCAATGATTTCGTCCTCGATCATCAGCGGGACGCAAAGGCAAAATTTATCCTTGAACAAGGGATTGCTTTTTCTGGCGCAATATCCGGATTTGGCATAATCATGCTCAAGGATATGCCGTCCCTGGGCGATCGCCTCCCGCATAATTCCCGACGCATCCACGCGAAAAGACAATCCATCCTTGAGGTCGGGGCGGTTATGGCAGAACAGGGCGAATTCGCTTCTGCTTTTATTGTAAAGAAAAATGCTGAAATGCCGAATAGATAGAATAAAGGGCAGTTTCTCAGTCAGGATCTTCCTGATTTCCAGGATGTCCATCACGCTGATTGATTTATGGAGATACAATAGGCGGTCGAGGTTTAGCAAGGAATGGCTCAGCATTTCATTTTGCCGTTTCAGTAGTTTAACGACCAGTCTGGATTCCTGTGCCCTCGAACTCTCAATATTTTCTTTTTCTATAGTTTCAATCATATTGGTTTGAGTTGGGTTAAACCCAACTACATTTTGTCAAAATAATGACAAGTTAAATTATTTTTGCGACAAACCGCCAAAAACCGCCGCTAAAAAATGCTATCAATGCGTTGTGATACAAATAGATACGCTTTTATCTTTTATATTCCCAAGGTTTTCCCAGAAATCAGGAGTGGGATGGGTTTGGCGCTGAATTTGCTCAACGTAGCGCAAGGTAGAAGAAAATCCACTTATTGCATGACCGCTATGAATAAAACTAGCAAAATCTGTTCCATCTTTCTGGCATATGTTTTCGCGCTAGTCGCCGCCGTTTTTGGCGCGGCAATTTCCGCACATTCCCAAGGATTTACAACGTCCGCCGCCGACACAACGCTTATAAAAAGTATCCACTTTGGCGGACACCCGGACTTCACCCGGATAATTATTGATCTGGACAGGACTGCTCCATACCGCGTGAAACCGGATTTCAACAATAAGCGGGCCACTCTGACCATGGTCAATGCCAGGTTGTCTACTGCGGTCCGCTCAAAGTTTTATAGCGACAACAGCCTTGAAAGGATAGACGTCGCAGAAGTCGACAATATCGTACGCATACACTTTGGGTTCAAAACCAGGAATATACGTTTTTTTCATACCGCTGACCCCGTTAAATCACAAATAGTTCTGGATTTCAAAGCGAGTCCGGTCAGGGAAATAAATGAATTTGCGCCCGCCGCCGGCGGCGGACCTTCAGCGCAGGCGCGGAGGGTCCTGCGGCGGAGCGCGGCGCTGTCTCAAGCGGGAAATGGTTTCGAAGACTACCGGCAAGCGTTGGAGGTTTACCAAGGCCAGGATTATCCCGAAGCGCTCAAAGCTTTCAGGCTATTTGCCCAAACTCATCCTGAAAGCAAGTTTCTCGGCCACATCGCTTTTCTCACGGCGGAAGCGGAGCACAACATTGCCGCCCGCGCGTCCACCCCCGATTACAAAAAAGCCCTGGACGCCTACAAGTTTGCGACGCGCCAATATCCTGCTTCAAAATTCACCGACCATTCCTTATATAAGATGGCCCTCATTTACGAAGCCATGGGCCACACTCTGGACGCGAAGGCCCTGTACCTCGACGGGATAAAAAACCGGCGCAAAAGCCGCTACACTTCATCCCGGAAAATTGGGTTGGCAAAAATGTTGTTGCGCGAGGACAAACTGGCCGGATCCTACAAAGCATTTTTGCGCATCCTTAAAAACTCCCCCGGCAACAAAGAGGCCAGAGATGCCGTCCTGATAATCGGGCAAAAGTATTACCAGCGGAAAAACTTTGCGAAAGCCCTCGGCATTTTTGAGAAAAGCGCCGTCCTATGGCCTGGGTCTCTTAACGATAACCCGCAAGTCAATTTCCAGATGGCGGAAATATATTTTTCAAAAAAGCGCTATGAAAAAGCGCGGAAACATTATTTCGACCTGTTCAACCTGGCGCCGGGAGCGGACAACGCGCACAAGGCGCTGAACAGGGTTGGCGACACTTATATTTTGCAAAGCAACTATAAGGCCGCCCTTGCCATTTTCCACCAATCCTGGAAAATGGGCCCGCAAAGCGGCGAGTCCCAATACGGGCAAGTCCGCATGGCAGACATTGGCATACTGGACCCATCGCTCCCTGTCCGCGACATCATTATCGACGCCGACCCTTATATCCAGCCCTTCAAGACTTATGGCGAAGTGATCAGAGAACCCCGGTCGCAGGCGGCGCTGGCGGAAGCCACGCTGAGCCAGGGGATCGCTTACATGAAAGGCCAAAACTATCCCAACGCCATTGGGCAATTTAAAAAATTGCTGGCCTTTGACAATGGGTCGTGGTTCCACCTGCAAGCGCAGAAATATATCCGCCAGGCGACGGTTTTCCTCATCCAGGATCACGCCGGGAAAAAAGAATCTTTGCCTATCCTCTATGCCTACAGCGAGTACTTGACATTTTCTCTCGGCGAGATCGGCAATATGAAAACCCTTCTGCAGATTGGAGAAAGTTATCAGGATATCGGCATGAACGGCGAAGCCCTCCAGTTTTTTGAAAAAGTCAAACAACTGGATTTAACCGGAGTCTATACGGAACGTCTGTTCCTCAACCTCGGCAATATCCACCTGCATGAAGGTAATTTTACGGAAGCTGAGTTGGTGAGCGTGGCTTTTATGAACAAATACCCGCAAAGCATAAATTTGCCAAGCGCCATGAAACTCCTCGCCGCCTCCCACAAACAGCGTCGGCAATATGACGCGGCGATGGAGATCTACCTCGGACTTTTGCAAACAGCAGGCGCGGATATCCGCGAAACCCATTACCTGATCGCGGAAATCCAGTTTACGCAAAATAATCTGACCGGGGCCGTGGCCTCCTACCAGAGCGCATTGAGAGGGTTTGACCGGGCTGTCAAAAACCCGGAGGAACATATCCAGACGTCATTTTACAAAGCGGGCGTCGGCCTGCATAAATTGGGGGAATTTTCCAAAGCGCTCCACTCGCTGAATACGGCGCGATCGCTTTTCCCCGGGCACCCTCTTAAAAGCTGGGCGGATTATCTGGTCGCCGACTGTTTCACGCAACTCAGCGAAGTGGAGAAGGCGGCATTGGAACTCGAAGCCATAATAAAATCTGCGCCGGAAGACGGCCTCATCCAAAAGGCCGCGGAGTCGCGCCTCAAAATTATCGACTGGGAAAAAAATGTTAAACGCCGACTGTGACGGCGCCAGGGTTAGCTCTATACATTGCCGTCGCCGTTATCAGCGCCCAGACAGGAATTCATAATCCGTCAAAATAATGACATATTCCTCGTAAAACGGGCATGCGTTGCGGCAGACCTAATGAATTGTTTTTATTAACTTTATACCAATCCCGGTAAATAGCGCCTCTTCTGGCAAGCCCAGGTTTTTTGGTATAAAAATTGCTTTTATCAAATAAACTATTGCGGGGCCCTGATGGTCCCCATAAACCAGATCAACCATACCGAGCTTAAATATGGAAAAGTTTGCGGATTTCCTGAAAAACCTGAACGACCATTTTAAAGGATTGCCGCCAGGCCGTAAGGCCGCCGTCCTGACGCTAGCCGCTTCGGCGCTGGCCGCTGTCTTTGTGATGTCGCTTTGGCTGAGGGTCCCCGACTACCAGCTTCTTTTCGCAAATCTTTCCCCCGCAGACGCCGGGACCATTATCGAAGAGTTGAAAATAAAAAATATTGACTACAAGCTGACCGGCCAGGGCCGCAATATCCAGATACCTTCCGGGCAAGTTTACGAGACCCGCCTTGCGCTGGCCAGCAAGGGTTTACCTGGCGGGTCGGAGGTCGGCTTTGAGTTGTTCGAAGATACTCCTCTGGGGATGACGGATTTCTTACAGAAACTCAACTTTCAAAGGGTCCTTCAGGGCGAACTGAGCCGGACGATTAAATCCCTGGCCGTTATTGACCAGGCCCGCGTCCACCTGGCTATCCCTAAAAATGGTTTGTCCCTTGGAGAAAACCCCAAAGGCAAGGCGTCGGTAATGGTCAAGGTAAAGGCGGGCAAAATATTGTCGGAAAGCCAGACTCAAGGCATCGTGCATTTGATCTCGGGAAGCGTTGAGTCTGTCAGCCCGCAGGACGTCGTCATCGTCGACGTCAAGGGCAACACGCTGTCTGGCGGCGGCAACGGCGCGCTCAACCCGTCCAGCAATTTCGCCCATAAAAGGAGGGTCGAAAAGGATATGGAGGAGAACATCGTCAAAATGCTCGCGAAGGCTCTGGGACCCGGAAAAGTTATCGTCAGCGTTTTAGCCAGCATGGATTTTAACGAGGAAGACAGCACTGAGGAGATATATGACCCGGACTCGCAGATAGTCCGCAACGAACATAACGTTTCAGAGTTAACGGTCCGGGAACCGGCAGAATTTTCTCCCATAAAAGAATTTGGCGAAGATGGGGACCGCTTGCGGCGTCCAGCAAAAATGGAAAAGGAAAAAAGTATCCTTAACTATGAGATCAACAAAATTGTCCGCCGCACCCTCAAACCAGCGGGGCAAATAAATAGCCTGTCCATCAGCGTTATGATTGACGGGACCCTGTCTGGCGACCCGGCCGTTTATGCGCCAAGGTCGTTGGAGGAAATGTCCCAATATCTCGACATCATCAAATCGATCGTCGGCTTCGACGCTTCCCGCGGTGACCAGGTCAAGGTCGAGAACGTCCAGTTCGACGACACTTTTAGTAGGGAAATTGAACGGGAGTTTTCTCAGGCCAAAATATACGGCTATGCCATCGAACTTGCCAAAATATTGCTGGGCATTATATTCATTGTGTTGTTGTTCGCGAAAGTTATACGGCCATTGATAAATTGGGTGGTGGCCAGCGCGGAGCGCGCTCCCGGCGCCGACCCTGAGTTACCCTCGGGAAAAACGGAAGCCCATGCGCCTGAGAAAAATTTAGCCCCCTCAGGTTTTGCGGCGGCTGACATGCGTAAAACCCTCTCAAGTTTTATTGACTCTGACCCTAAACTTGCCGCAGGCATCGTCAGGAAGTGGATGCGGGACAGGACCCCGGTCTAAGAAAGGTTGGTCCATGGCGACAGACAAATATACCGGCCCGGAAAAAGCGGCTATTTTACTCATGGCTTTGGGCGAAGACAGCGCCGCAAAAATATTTTCACAGATGGAGGAAAGGGAAATCCAGACTTTGGGAAACTACATTTCCGCCCTCGGCGACATTGACGCCGCCGCGATGGATGCGGTGACGATGGACTTTTATAAAGCTGTTGAAGATGGCGCGGAAGGGATCGGGATCGGCGGCATTGATTTTCTCAAAGCCACGTTGGCGAAGGCTCTGGACCCCGCAAAAGCTAGCGAAATCGTCATAAATATCACAACGCCCGGCGAGGATATGACCGGCGGCCTGGAAACAGTGCGCATGCTTGAGCCAAAGGTGATCGCCTCTTTTCTCGGCGGCGAACATCCGCAAACCGCGGCCATCGTTATGGCGCACCTTGACCCCGCGACCGCCAGCGCCACTCTTAAGGAACTCTCTGCGGAAACGCGTCTGGACATCGTTTACCGCTTGTCCACTCTCGACCGGGTGTCTCCGCAAATCCTGCGCGAACTGGATGAGGCCCTGCGGGCTGAATTCAAGACCTCCGGCGCCGCCTCCGGAAACAAAATGGGCGGCGTTGCCGTTGCGGCCCAAATTATGGGCGCGTTGGACCGGGAGACAGAAGCGTCCATACTTGCCGGGCTGGACGAAGTTGACCCAGGCCTGGCTTCTGAAATCCGCAACCTGCGTTTTGCCTTCGAGGACATCCTGAAGATAGACGATATTGGCCTGCGACAGCTTCTGAAGGAAATTGAGCCCAATGATTTACTCGTCGGCCTGAAAACGGCCAGCGACGAGTTGAAGGAGAAAATATTTTCCAATATGTCTGAACAGGCCTCGCAGATGCTGAAAGAGGACCTCGAAGCGCTCGGCCCGACAAGGATCACGGAAGTGGACAAAGCCCAGAAAAAAGCCGTGGCCATCTGCAAGCGTCTCGAAGAAGAAGGAATAATAATTATCGGCAGAGCGGGAGAAGAACTTGTCTGATAAATCCCGGAACTTTAAAAGAAATTTTTTCATCCCCGAAAAAAAGGAGGGAGCCGCCCTGGCGCCAGCGAAACCCCGGCGGAGCCAAGTTTATCAGCTGAAAGAATTTATCAGCCAGAAACAGGCGAGGAAGAAACCCTTTGTGTTCGACTCTGAAATAGCCAGGAACTTTGACCCGGAAAATGTCGCAAGGGCCAGGGCAGGGGTCAAGGAACTTCTGCAAGAACGCCATTAGCAAAGCCAAAGAGCGGGCCTTGAAGGTCAAGGAGGCCGCTTATAATGAAGGCTACGCCGTCGGTCGGCAAGAAGGTTTCCTGGCGGGAGAAAATAAAGCCAGGGAAGTGTTTGCGCCGTTTTTGGAAACTCTGCAGGAAATCGTTAAGGAACTGACAAGCGTAAGAAAACGCATGCGCGTAAAAATGGAAAGGGA
>Ga0114950_10003304_pt1 | contig 12415 bp, 11 predicted proteins | sample N075metaG_FD_83503 | JGI IMG/M metagenome (GOLD analysis project Ga0114950, IMG submission 83503) | Deep subsurface microbial communities from Kermadec Trench to uncover new lineages of life (NeLLi) - N075 metaG | ecosystem: Environmental > Aquatic > Marine > Ocean trench > Sediment | place...
TGAGGATGCCGTGGCGGGAATGTTTGCGAAGTTGCAGGAGCGCCACCACCAAGTCAACGGCGTGGTCAACAATGCCGCCGCGCAACCGCCGCCGCAGCCCTTGAAAGACATGTCCGCGGCAGACTGGCAGTCTGTTATGCAGGCCAATCTGGACAGCGCCTTTTTGGTGACAAAAAACGCGGCGAACAGCATGAGCGAACGGGGCGATGGAGGCGCGGTGGTTAATATTGCGTCAATTTCCGGATTGGACCCGTCGATCGGGCATTCTCAGTATGCAACTTCCAAAGCCGGACTGATTATGCTGACTCGCGCCGCCGCGCAGGAATACGGGGCAGTCGGAATTCGTGTGAACAGCGTATCGCCGGGACTCATCGACAGAGATGGCCTGGCGCAGGCGTGGCCTGAAGGTGTGAATTCCTGGCAGCAACGTGCACCACTTGTTCGACTGGGGCGAGCGGACGATGTTGCCGATGCAGTGCTTTTCCTGTTGAGCCCGGCGTCGAGCTGGATCAGCGGTATCAACCTGGTCGTCGATGGCGGTATGTCGGCGGTTTCGAGGTGGTAAACTGGCAGGCCGCAAAAGTGGCCTTTGGCAAAACACAAGAATAAATAGCGAGACACTATGTCCACAAAACACATGAACGCAGCCCCGGGCGATTTCGCCCCAACAGTATTGATGCCAGGGGACCCGTTACGGGCAAAATACATAGCCGATACCTACCTCGACGATGCAAGGCGTGTGACGGATGTGCGCAATATGTGGGGCTTTACCGGCGAGTACAAAGGCATACCGGTGTCGGTCATGGCGCACGGCATGGGCATACCGTCGGTGTCTATTTATTGCACCGAACTGATCACCGAATATGACGTAAAGCGCATTATCCGGGTCGGCAGCTGCGGCACGTCACACCCGGATGTGCAAATGCGCGACGTGATAATTGCGATGGGCGCGTCAACAGATTCAAACGTCAACCGAATGCGATTCGGTGGTTATGACCTGGCCGCACTCGCGACCTTTTCACTGGTACAAAACGCCGTGAAGGCGGCCGAAGAAAAAAAAGTGCGTTATCACGTCGGCAATCTGTTTTCGTCAGACCTCTTCTACACGCCGGATCCGGACATGTTCGATACGATGGCGAAGTACAACGTGCTGGGCGTTGAGATGGAGGCGGCCGGCATCTTTCCGATTGCCGCGGAACACGGTGTGGAATCGCTGGCAATATGTACGGTCAGCGACGACATTCGCACGGGCGATGCGCTGACAACGGACGAACGTCAAAACACATTCGATGAAATGATTGTCGTCGCGCTGGAAACAGTGCGAATTAGCGAGAATTGAAATGAGCCTGATCGCAGTACCCGATAGTAGTCGTATGCCGGACTTGAGCCAGGTGCCGCACGTAGATGAGGTTGGAGTAAAGGAGCGCGTGGCGCGTTTTCAGACGCGCAGCATCAAGAAAGAATCGAAGATCGAAGCATTGCATATGGTTCTGAGCATGATCGATCTCACTACCCTCGAAGGGCAGGACACGCCAGGCAAGGTGCGCCAGCTTTGCCAGAAAGCGATTCATCTGCACGACTCAATGCCGGGTCTGCCCCATGTCGCCGCCGTCTGCGTGTATCCCACCATGGTGGGTGTAGCGAGAAAGGCGCTGGGCGATCATGACATCGGCGTTGCCTCTGTCGCGACAGCGTTTCCCAGTGGCATGTCGTCGCGCCAGGTAAAACTGGATGAGACGCGCCTCGCTGTCGCGGAAGGTGCCAGTGAGATCGACATGGTGATCTCGCGTGGCGCATTTCTGCAGGGCGAATACGGTTTCGTCTTTGATGAGATTGCAGCCGTCAAGGAGGCCTGCGGTGATGCGCACCTGAAGGTGATCCTGGAAACCGGTGAGCTCGGAACGCTGGATGGGGTGCGGCGGGCAAGTGTGCTCGCAATGCATGCCGGTGCCGATTTCATTAAAACGTCGACGGGCAAAATTCAACCGGCCGCAACCTTGCCAGTCACACTGGTCATGCTGCAGGCAATTCGTGATCACTTTTTTGCTACCGGTCAGATGATCGGCATGAAACCGGCCGGTGGAATTTCTACCGCCAAGTTGGCCATACATTACCTGGTTGCGTTACGGGAAACTCTTGGCAATGCATGGATGACGCCGGAGTGGTTTCGATTTGGTGCCAGTTCGCTGGCAAACGATGTGTTAATGCAACTGCAAAAGCAGGCGACAGGTATTTATCAGTCGGCTGATTATTTCTCCAAAGACTGAACGCGGAGCGTCACGTGGAAAATCAAAACAAACTTGCTTTTAACGATGGCTGGCAATATGCGCCGGCACCGGAAAGCACGGATCACATCAGAATCGACAAACAGTATGAGTTGTTTATTGATGGTGATTTCTCGGCTCCGGATGAGGGTCGTTATTTCGAGACCATAAATCCGGCGACGGAGGAACCGTTGAGCTCGGTCGCATTGGCTACATCCAGCGATGTCGATCGTGCTGTCAAGGCAGCGCGAAAGGCTTACAAGGGCCCCTGGTCCAGGATGAAGGCAGCGGAGCGCGGCAAGTACATCTTCCGCATTGCACGCATTTTGCAGGAGCGCGCCAGGGAGTTCGCGACAATTGAGTCACTCGATGGCGGCAAGCCGATTCGCGAGTCGCGTGACATAGATATTCCATTGGCAGCAGCACACTTTTTTTATTATGCGGGATGGGCAGACAAACTCGAATATGCATTCCCCGGCCGAACGCCAAAATCGCTGGGCGTGGCAGGACAGATAATTCCGTGGAATTTTCCGTTATTGATGGCGTCGTGGAAGATCGCACCGGCGCTGGCCTGCGGCAACACGGTCGTCATCAAGCCGGCAGAAACAACCCCGCTAACGATGATGAAGCTGGCCGAGGTTATTCGCGATGCAGGACTGCCCGATGGCGTCGTCAACATTGTTACCGGTGCAGGGGAGACGGGCGCCGCCATAGTCGATCACCCGGGCGTGGACAAAATCGCGTTTACGGGTTCGACCAATGTGGGGCGGATAATCCAGCGCGCGATCGCCGGCACAGGCAAGAAATACACGCTCGAACTCGGTGGCAAGGCCGCCAATATTATTTTTGCCGACGCCGCACTCGACCAGGCGGTCGAGGGCATCGTCAACGGTATCTTTTTCAACCAGGGTCACGTGTGTTGCGCGGGGTCGAGACTGTTCGTGCAGGAGTCTGTCGCTGACGAGGTTGTGCAAAGGCTGAAAGAGCGCATGGAGACACTGATCGTCGGTAATCCGCTGGACAAGAATACCGACATTGGCGCCATCAATTCCGCGTCGCAACTGGAGACAATCGAGTCCTACCTGAAAATTGGTCAGGAAGAGGGTGCCGAGATGTACCAGAGTTCCTGTTCTGTACCGGATCGCGGTTATTGGTGCAGGCCGACGATATTTACTGGCGTATCGCAGTCCAATCGCATCGTTCAGGAAGAGATATTCGGCCCGGTGCTGGCTATTCAGACATTCCGCACGCTTGAAGAGGGGATCACCAAAGCGAATAACACGCCGTTTGGACTGTCAGGAGGCGTGTGGACAGACAAGGGCTCGAAAATATTCAAGATGACCCAGCAAATCAGGGCAGGTGTTATCTGGGCGAACACCTTTAACAAGTTCGATCCAACCTCACCGTTTGGTGGATACAAAGAAAGCGGCGTTGGACGCGAAGGCGGCTTGCACGGCCTGGGTGCCTACCTGAGACTGGAGGCCTGACCATGACATCGACAACAGCACGCGTTCCGGTCGCAAAAACCTACAAAATTTACATCGACGGCAAATTCCCGAGAACGGAGTCCGGTCGCTATTTCGCCTTGAAGGACTCCTCGGACTCGATCATTGCAAACGTGTGCTTGGGCAGCCGCAAAGATTTTCGCAATGCAGTCGTTGCCGCTCGAAAAGCGTTCGCAGGCTGGTCGTCAGCCAGCGCTTATTTGCGAGGGCAAATTCTTTATCGAATTGCGGAAATGCTGGAAGGCCGGCACGAACAATTCGTCTCGGAACTGGTGACGCAGGGTGTTGGCAGGCGCGCAGCAAAGAAGGAAGTCGAGGCCACTATCGACCGCCTAATCTACTACGCAGGCTGGTCTGATAAATACCAACAGGTTTTCAGCGCGGTGAACCCGGTTAGCTCATCGCATTTTAATTTTTCGGTACTCGAAGCGACGGGCGTTGTTTCCATCATCGCGCCAGATGACAGTGGCTTGCTTGGCCTGGTGTCTAATATCGCGCCTGCCATTGTCGGCGGTAATACCTGTGTTGTGCTGGCATCAGAGAAGCTGCCACTAAGCGCTGTGAGTTTTGCCGAAGTGCTGCATGTATCGGATGTTCCAGCCGGCGTGGTGAATATTCTGACTGGCCACAGAGAAGAGTTGACGGGTCAGTTTGCGTCGCACATGGACGTAAACGCGATCATCGTTACTGACAATGATGTGGTGAAAGATGTGCAGATTAGTGCTGCGGAAAACATCAAGCGAGTTATCGCCAGGGCGGACACAAAGTGGGGCTCGGACTCTGCACAGCATCCCTACCTGATTCAGGATACGCAGGAAGTAAAAACGACCTGGCATCCGATCGGTTCCTGATATTCTCAGCCCGTATAGCGGGACAACAGGTCGTTCTCAATCCTGGCGCCGACCTGTTGAATGACGTTGGTGCCGCAGAATGTTCCCAGCCGCGCGCACTCGGCCAACGACTTGTCATGTGTCCATGCATAAAGGAATCCGGCTGTATATGCGTCGCCGGCTCCGGTCGAGTCGATGACATTGTCGACCGGATCTGCTGCCTGCACGATCGTTTGCCCATCTTTAACGATGACTGATCCTTTTTCCGAGCGTGTCATAACAAACAAGTTGTCGAACCCGACAATTTCTTGCAAAACATTGTCAAACGTCTCGCACTGAAACAACGCGATCATTTCGTCTTCATCAGCGAATACAATATCAACGTCGGACTGGACCGCCTGCATATACGCATCACGATGTCTGTCAACACAAAACGAATCTGATAGCGAAATCGAAACCGTCGTTCCATTGGTCTTCGCTATACGCATGGCCTCATCGCAAAGCGCAGGACCTTCCGGGATATCCCAAACGTATCCCTCAAGCAAAATTACGCTGGGTGTTGCGACCGTATCAATGTTGATATCTGCGATCGCGAGTTCAGTACACGCACCGAGATAGGTTTGCATCGTGCGTTGCCCGTCTTCGCTGATAAGTACGTGACTACGCGCGGTGGGAGATCCTGAATTTGCAGGGTCGAGGCGTATGTCGACGCCGAACGAACGCATGTCATGCTCGAAAATTTGCCCAAGCTGATCGTCCCGAACCTTGCCAATATAGGCGGCCGATCCGCCCAGGTTTGCGAATCCGGCAATGGTGTTTGCGACGGATCCCCCGGACATTTCCGTTGCCTGGCCCATCATTGCGTAAATCTCGTGGGCGCGGGCTTCGTCGATGAGCGTCATCGAACCCAGGGGTGCGCCAATCTGCTGCAGGAAGTCATCGTCAACGTGCGCAAGAATGTCGACAATGGCATTGCTGATACCCAATAAGTGAACCGTATTGCTCATACTTTTTAGTGCCTGAATAAAAACGGAACGTAGGGTATCACTATCGGGGTTCGCGGAGTATTGTTTGCACGGGGGACAACAAAAGGTGCCTTAAATGAGAAGAGCAGCCAGTTTTCTGATACCGGCAACAATCATTACCTTGTATTACGTGTTGATTTTTACGATTTTCGCGTTGTTGCTAATCAAGTTTCCGGCAATGCGCGAGTTTTTTCCAATCGGCGGTATCGGCGATCTCACAGGGCGAAACGTAGACAATTTCGAACCGGTTTATTCCAGTATCGACGAAACGGTTCTGGCGCCATACGGTCCAGCCAGGCTGGCGCTCGCAAGTCTCGGTGCTGCGATATTGATCGTGCCCGTAACGTGGGTGTATTTCATCACCAGCCGCAGCAAGAAAGTGGACCAGTCGTTTGCGCAAACCATCGTCATCATGCCCATTGTTGTAACGGGCATTTCGATGATCGTACTGAACTCGCTGGCACTCGCGTTCGCCCTTGCCGGAATTGTTGCCGCAGTGAGGTTCCGGTTTACGCTCGATCAACCCGCACACGCAATGTACATTTTTGTCGCTATCAGCATAGGCCTCGGTTCCGGAATCGGTGCGTTAGGAATTGCAGCCGTCATCTCCATGGCATTTGTCTATGCAACGCTGCTAATCTGGAAGCTGGAGTACGGCAAGTTCATGTCCGGCCCCTTCCTTTCGATGCTGACGCGCCGCGACAGGTCCGAAGACGACTATTAGTAACTTGTTGGACAAGATCGCATCGTCCGTATTGCGAACGATGTTTATCGTCTTGCTGCCTGTAGTTGCGCTGGCGGTGACAACTTCGGTTCTGGATCGATTCTCGCTGGATTCGAATTCAATGATGCAATGGCGGTTGCCGGACCGCCTTAACGAGATTTCGGGGCTTGCAATGACGTCTGACGGGCGCCTGCTGGTCGTTGATGACGAATTTGCGATCGTCTATGAGCTTGATTACGACAATGGCAAGCTCGTTAAAGCGTTTGCGCTTGGCAAGCCGGTAGTAAAGGGCGATTTTGAAGGAATCGCCGTAGCTGATGATCTTGTCTACCTGACAACAAGTTCGGGACGCGTTTACATTTCTGCGGAGGGAGCGGATGGTCAGCGCGTAACATTCGACAATTTCGACTCAGGACTTGGAGCCTATTGTGAGATCGAGGGACTGGCGCAGAGCATAGACAACACACGTTTGTACTTCTTGTGTAAAAAAATGCGAAAAAAGCCCGGGGCCAGCGGTCTCAGCCTGTTTGCCTGGGATATCGCTGCACGGCAATTGCTGCCGGATGAGTCGATTGTATTGCCGGAAGCGCAGATAATGCGGCAATTACGCATTGGCCGGTTTAGCCCATCCGGAGTCACCATTGACCGCCATACGGGCAACAGAATTATTGTCGCGTCGCGCCAACGGGTGCTGGCAGAAGTAACAAAAGATGGCAGATTGGTGGCTACACGCCATCTGGCAGCGCGACACAAGCAAGCTGAAGGAATCGAGCTGGCAATTGATGGTAGATTACTGATTGCAGACGAAGGTGGGTCGCACAGGGCTCGTCTGGCGGTGTATCAGCAGGATCAGGCGAACGAAAACAACAATGACTGAAATTAGCAGCAATGAAGCCGACGCCGGCAGGTGTCTTTTGCTTGTACATGGCAAAGGCTTCACGCCGGCCGCAGAACAATATTTCGACTTTGCGATGGCTGCCATGGTCGCCGGTCTGGAGCGTGACTTTCCGAACGAGCTTGATGCATTTCGAAATCTAAAAAAACGCCTGTGCTATTACGCTGATCTTTCTGCCGAAGTATTGGAGCGTAACGGTGAATTTTTCGACGAGGTTCTGGACGTCGGCGATTGCCGCAATGGGCTGGCACAGATGAGATTGCTGGACAAGCGCAAACATTTTGGTGTCAGTCGATATGACAAATTACCAGGCAAGACAGCGGTCGTCGAGTTTGCTGCCGACATTATTGCGCCTTTGCTCTCTGTTCTCGGTTTTTCAAAGCCACTGATAGCGAGGCTGAATAAAGACGTTGACGAATACTGGAGCAAAAAGAGCGACTACGCCGTTGTAGTGCGCTCTCGCCTCCGTGAAGTCATCTGCGAAGCGCTGGATCGCGACGACAGAATACTGTTGGTCAGTCATGGTTCAGGATCGATAGTAACCTACGATGTCTTGTGGCAACTGTCGCATCTTGAAGAATATGCCGAGAAGTATAGCGACAAGAAGATCGACACCTGGGTGACGCTTGGCTCACCGTTGGGCGACTCGATGGTAGGTCGGAAATTGTTAGGCGCAAAAGAAAAGGGCCGCGAAAAATACCCTTGCAATATCGTGGCGTGGCAAAACGTGTCGGCAGAAGACGATCCCAATTGCCATGACAATACGCTGGCAGATGACTACAAGCCGATGCTGAAACAGCGCCTCGTCAGCAGTATTCGTGACTACAAAATTTATAATATGTCCGTGCGCTACGGCAAATCGAATCCACACAGTTCGATGGGCTACTATATTCATCCACGCGTATCACAGATTATCGTCGAATGGTTGAAGGCGGGGACCTCGGTGACGCTGCCCGGCGATATCCTCTAAAGGGCATCAATCAGACCATCGATTCGGGTGCAATGACGTATCGGTAAATCGTAAAGTTCCGTGAATTGGGCGGGAACATCATCTGCCTGATCAGAGTCAAAATAGTTAGTGACCGCCCGATTGGCGGTCAGGAGAAAGACTTGGCAAGACAGCGTATACAAATTGGCATTATCCCCAGGCTCGGCTTGTGGTTGCTTCCTGTCCTGCTGTCTTTTTCGGCATCCGCAGGCGAATGGCATTTTTCCGACGTAGGCCGAGTGGTCGCCGTAAGCGATATCCACGGTGATTACCACGCCATGGTGGCCACGTTCACTAAGGCCGGCGTTATCGACGAAGACCGGCAGTGGGCAGGTGGGGAGACCCATCTTGTTATTACGGGCGATTTGCTCGATAGAGGACCGGATTCGCGCAAGGTTATGGACCTGATAATGCGTCTGGAGGGTGAGGCGAGCGAGGCGGGAGGTCTTGTTCATCAGCTTATCGGCAACCACGAAGTGATGAATCTCGCCGGCGATCTTCGATATGTCGTTATGCAGGAATACGCCGCGTTTGCAGATGACGAATCGGCGGAGGAACGGGAAAAATGGTATCAGCAATATAAAAACGCGCAGCAGCCGGAGACAGATGACATAAGCTCACGCGCGGCCTTTGACGAACTTGCCCCTCCGGGATTCTTCGGCCACAGGCGCGCGTTTCGTACGGACGGCAAATACGGAAAATGGTTGCTTGAAAAGCCATTGATGATTGTCATCAATGGCACCGCATTTGTGCATGGCGGCGTTTCGCCGTATGTGGCAGAGCACGGGCTTGAAGGCGTCAATGGAACACTTAAAGCTGACTTACTCCGTTACCTGACGGCCTTAAACCAGCTGGAAGACAAGGCATTGCTAAGCCCTGTTGAGGCATTTTACGACCACGCGAACGCATTGAAGACAGCCATCGCGGCGCAAAAGATTTCAGGTTCGGACTTGGTGTTGGCTGAAACGGTCATCACGCTGAGCAGATCGACCATTCACCGCTCGAACAGCCCATTGTGGTATCGCGGCACTGTTGGCTGCAGCGAGCTGATCGAAGGCGACGTGTTGCAGGCTGCGCTTGATCGAATCGGCGCCAATCGCGTGGTGATAGGACACACGCCAACATTAACCCGGCAGATACTGCAGCGCATGAGCGGTCGCGTAGTCGAGATTGATACGGGAATGAACCACGCCGCTTACAAAGGAAGCGGTAACGCGTTGGAGATCGAAAATGGCGTTCTTACCGTCATCAACGAAAGCGGCGTGCGTAATTCGCCACCTGTATTGCATCCGCGACGCGTCGGCTACCGATCAGCGAATATCAGCGCGGACGATCTGCATGATATTTTGTCAACCGGAGAAATTGTGCGAACGATGGTTGACGAGAATGGCGATACAGTTGTCCAGGTTGAACTAGCGGACAAGAGCGTATTCGCAGTGTTCATCAAGCAAACACGCAGGAAAGGTAACGTGCCGACAGTAGCGGCATACAGGCTCGATCTCATGCTAGGCCTGGATCTGGTGCCGGTAGCGGTGTCGAGGGAGGTCGGTGGCAAGAAAGGAACACTGCAGTTCTTACCAGCTTCCCGGAAGACAGAGACTCAGCGCGTGGCCTCAAACTCGGGCGGCTCTGCATGGTGTTCGTTGAAGCGGCAATGGAATTCGATGTACATTTTCGATGCCCTGACATTTAATGCCACGAGAACCCAGGCGTCGATGCTATATAGTCCCGATAACTGGCAGTTGTTTTCGATGGCATACGATCAGGCATTCAGAAGCAGCAAAGGTCGACCGCCGTATCTTAAGAATATTTCACTGGACCTGACGCCAAGCTGGATCAATGCGCTTAAGAACTTAGACAACGAACAATTGCAAAGTGAACTCGGCGATGTGCTCGGCAAGCGCGAACTTTCGGCGCTCAAAAAGCGTCGTGACGGATTGATCAAGGAGGGCGCGAGTCCAGCCCATTGAGTCGCTTTCGTCGTTGCCTGGCTACCTGGCAACCGCGATGCAATCGATCTCAACTCGCGCGCCCAACGCCAGGCCATTGGCGCCAAAAGCACTTCTTGCTGGCGGGATATCGAAATAGGTTACGTAGACTTCATTCATTGCGCCCCATTGTGCAACGTCAGCCAGGAAGACGCTGCACTTAACGATACGGTCCATGGATGACCCGGCCAGTTCGACAGCCGTTTTGATATTGTCCATCGTCTGGCGCGTTTCGCCTTCAATACCACCGGGCGCAAGCTCCATCGTCCCCGGAATAGTGCCGAGGTTGCCGGATAAATAGATCGTATTGTCTACCCGGACTGCGGGTGAAAACGGCAGGTTCAGGTCCTCGGTGCCCGGCGCCGTAATGAACTCGATGTCGGGCGCGTGTTCGTGTTCGCAGCCAACGCTTAACGCCGCCAAACAGACTGATAAAACGATTTTCCTGATAACCACATCCCATACCCTTTGTAGACCGAATCGCATACTATGTGGAATCGCTGGTGTTAGTAAAGAGTGGCATATGGGTCGATTAAGTACACACGTTCTCGATACCGCACAAGGCGTGCCAGGACAGGGTGTGAGCGTCAAATTGTTCTCACTGGACGGCGACCGGCATCTGGTTGCATCAACCAAAACGAATGCAGACGGCCGTACCGACGAGCCTTTGCTCGGCGAGGAAACGTTCAGAGCTGGCCAGTATGAGCTCGAATTCGCAGTGGGCGACTATTTTCGTGAGGCAGGATTGCCCGTCGCCGACCCGCCGTTTCTCGATACCGTTGTGATTCGCGTGACACTGGCTGAAGGGCAGAACTATCACGTGCCGTTGCTGGTTTCTCCCTGGAGCTATTCCACTTATCGAGGCTCATGAATTCGATGAGTGACAAAACCCCAACTGGTAATAGCGTCCGTTTTATTCTGGACGGCGAAGTCATTACATTGACCGACGTTGACCCGACTCGCACGGTATTGCAATTTTTGCGCGAGGACCTCGGCAGAACCGGAACCAAAGAAGGCTGTGCAGAAGGCGACTGCGGCGCGTGCACGGTGGTGCTTGTGGAGTTGGACAAAAGCGGCGGAAGGTTGCAGGTGCGCGCAGTAAATTCCTGTATTCAGTTTCTGCCGACGCTGGACGGCCGCGAGCTGATAACAGTAGAAAGCTTGTGTAACGGCGATGCCACATCATTGCACCCGGTACAGCAGGCAATGGTCGAGAGCCATGGTTCACAGTGCGGTTTTTGTACGCCCGGTTTCATCATGTCGCTGTTTGCCCAATTCAAGAACAGCAGCAATCCGACGCGCCGCGAAATTGACGATGCACTGGCCGGCAATTTGTGCCGTTGTACAGGCTATAAACCGATTGTCGATGCGGCACAAAAAATGTATGCGATCGGACAAGCGGACCCTGACGACTGGCAGCGAATAGCAGGCAGCAGCGACGCCAAGCCAGCGGCTGCGGAAAAGAAAAAAGTCGCGGACTTAAAGGCGTTGGATAACGGCAGGTCTTTATCGATCGAATGCGACGGCCGTCGTTTTCACGCTCCGGTCAGCATTGCTGAATTCGCCGATTTGTTCGCAGCCTCGCCGGAGGCAACCATTCTCGCCGGCGGCACCGATATCGGCCTGTGGGTAACCAAGCAACATAAACAGTTGGATATGGTTATTTACGCCGGCAAGGTTGCTGGCATGACAGACATCTCAGTGGATGACGATACTGTAGATATCGGCGCGGCGGCAACGTTAAGTGACACCATGCAGATTCTGGACGAGCACTTCCCCGCTTTGCATGATTTGTTCGTGCGCTTCGCCTCGCCGCCCATTCGAAACGCGGGCACGCTGGGCGGCAATGTTGCGAACGGCTCCCCCATCGGTGATTCGATGCCGGCGCTGCTCGCGCTCGACGCTGCTTTGGTGCTGCGTAAAGGAGCAACGACCCGAACATTGCCGATCAACGAATTCTATCTTGGCTATCAGGAGAACGCGCTGGCCAAAGGCGAGTTCGTCGAACGAATCAGAATCCCGCGACTCGATGACGATGTCGTGCTGCGTAGTTACAAGATTACCAAGCGCTTTGATCAGGACATTTCGGCAGTATGCGGCGCATTCTTTTTGCGCCTGAAGGGCGGTTCAATCAGCGAGGCAAGGATCGCCTATGGTGGTCTTGCAGCGACGCCAAAGCGGGCGATCGCCACTGAA
>Ga0114950_10003306_pt1 | contig 12412 bp, 13 predicted proteins | sample N075metaG_FD_83503 | JGI IMG/M metagenome (GOLD analysis project Ga0114950, IMG submission 83503) | Deep subsurface microbial communities from Kermadec Trench to uncover new lineages of life (NeLLi) - N075 metaG | ecosystem: Environmental > Aquatic > Marine > Ocean trench > Sediment | place...
ATCCAGAAGCTCCCGGAAGGTATAAACCCTGGGACCGCCCAATTCGAAAATTTTGCCCGCCAGATTTTGGGGTGTGGTGACCGCCAGTGCCACCGCCGCCGCGATATCTTCCACATAAACCGGCTGCAACTTTACCTTTGGCCCGACAATGGGCAGCGGGGCAAAGGGGTTTTTTGCCATTTTTGCGAAGGCGTTGAAAAGACTGTCATCGGGCCCGAAAATTATACTTGGACGAAAAATAATCGCCCCCGGGAATGCTTTTTGTACCGCCACTTCCCCCGCCCACTTGCTGCGGGCATATTTGGCGGGTGAATTTTCGGCGGCGCCGATGGCGGAAATATGGATGAGGGTTTTGACCCCCGCGGCTTTCGCGGCCCGGCCAATAATGCCCGGCCCTTCGGCCTGAAGGCTGGAGAATTTTTGACCCCCCCGCCCTTCAGAAAGAATGCCAACGCAATTGATCACAATATTTGCTCCCGCTACGGCGCGGGTGACCGTGTCCGGTTTGGATAAATCTGCATACGTTGTTTGCACCTGACCAACATCCCCCAGGGGCTTTAAAAACAAGGCTTCATCGGGGTAGCGGCTGGCAGCACGGATGCGGTAGCCCTTGCCCGCCAGGCGCTCGACAAAAGCCCGGCCAAGCTGCCCGGCGGCGCCGAAAATCGTAACCAGATCATTGGCCATAAAAAAGCTCCCTAACCACTACCGGAATATTCTAGCACATAAGGATTTTCAAGCCCCTTACTTTACCTATATACTTGACATAAGGAGGCCATATGAGTAGCCAGAGCGAACTTGAGTTAGCCCAGGTGGCGGAATTGGTAGACGCGCTAGCTTCAGGTGCTAGTGGCCGTATGGTCGTGGAAGTTCGAGTCTTCTCCTGGGCACCACTCAATTGACGAAAAAGGATTAAAATGGCGATTTATTTTCACGAAGGTGACCTTCCCAAGGGTGTGAAATTCGGCAAACTGGTTGCTGTCGATACCGAAACCATGGGCCTCAATCCCCACCGCGACCGGTTGTGCCTGGTGCAGCTCTCGGCCGGCGACGGCGATGCTCATTTGGTGCGCTTGAAAAAAAATGCCTATAAAGCCCCCAATCTGAAAAAAGTCCTGGGCAATCCCAAAATCACAAAAATTTTCCACTTTGCCCGCTTTGATCTGGCTGTAATCCAGAAATATCTCGAGGTGATGGCAACCCCGGTTTATTGCACCAAGATTGCCTCAAAGCTAAGCCGCACGTCGATTGACCGCCACGGGCTGAAAGACCTGTGCCGTGATTTGCTCGGGGTTGAAATTTCAAAAACCAAACAATGTTCCGACTGGGGCGCTGAAACCTATGACCAGGCGCAACTGGAATACGCCGCCAGTGATGTTCTTTACCTGCACCAGCTGAAAGAAAAGCTCGACCTGCTTTTGAAACGCGAAGACCGCGGCCATCTGGCTGAAGCGTCGTTTGCATTTTTGCCGGCACGGTCCGAAATGGATCTTCTTGGCTGGGAGAACACTGATATTTTTTCTCATTCCTGAGCGTAGTTTAGGCGCTGTCCCTGCTTAACTTTTTTAATGAATTCAACATCTTGTGATTGCCGGCGGCTGCTTTGACGGTTGAGCGCGCGTGTTTTTTCTGTTATTTCTTAAGGCCGTATTGTTTTTTGTGGAAATAATCCAATCTAATAATAACAAGCGGCGCAAGCCGCCAAGACAGTGAATTTCGGGAGCAGGCCGGATTTTGAACATTTTAACAAAATTATTTTTGGGACTGGTTTTTGCTTTGGCCGCTGGTCCAATGGCGTTGGCCGAGGACGAGTCGTCGCTGAAGGGCCATGATACCGAAGCTCCGATAAATTTTGTTGCGGACCGGCTTGAATTAAATGATGAAGAACATTACGCCGTTTTCATCGGCTCGGTGGTAGCCACCCAGGGCGATTTGAAATTCATGACCGAATCCTTAAGAGTATTTTATGAAAATGAACCCGGAGAGGAAAATCCGACAGCGGTTCGCCTCGATGCCATTGGCCACATCCGGTTGGAATCCCCCACCGAAAGTGCCGAGGGTAATTGGGGCATCTATGACGTTAAAAGCCGCACCATTACGATCGGCGGCGATGTTATCCTGCGCCGGGAGGGTTCGGTGATTACTGCCCAGCGCCTGGAAATAGACCTGATCACTGGCCTGACAAAATTTGACGGTCTGCCATTTGATTCAACCACTGGTGAGCGCAGTCGCGTCACCGGCAGCTTTGACCCGCCCGATGACTCCAAGTAAAAAGTTACTGATCTCTATTCTTTTCTTTCTTTTTTAGGTTTTTCTAATGAGGTCCCTTCTGAAATGATGAATTCTACCCTATATTAAAAAGGCAGCCAGAAGTGTTGCCTTGAAGAAAGGAGAGGGATGGCTCAGGCCCCCAAACTGGAACACCGTCAAACCCAGCGTCTTACTATGACGCCTGAGTTGCAGTTGTCTTTGAAGATTCTCCAGTTTGATCAGGTTGACTTGGCATCGTATTTAGCCGGTGAGATTGAAAACAATCCCTTGATAGAATTTAGCGACGAAGGCACACCAGCCCCGCCCCGGGAAGAAGGGGCTGATGAAGGCGAAGACCCTCGCGGTCCCGAGCCGATCGACGCCGACCTTTACACCAGCGTTTTCACCAACGATGCTGGCGCCGAAAACACTCCAGAGGGACAGGATTACACCCAGGATTATAACGGCGGTTTTCATGAGGCTCATGCCCAACCTTCGGTTAATGGCGGCAAAAACCTGGAACCGAATTTTCAAAGGGAAGAGACCTTTCATGATCATATTCATGATCAACTTCCGCTTTTGATGTTCGGCCCGAAAGCGGCGATGATCGCTAATTATTTGGCCGAAAGCCTTGATGAAGCGGGCTATATCGCCCCGCCCCTGAAGGAGGTTGCCGCCGCGCTTGGCTGTGCTGAAAAAGAGGTCGAAGAGGTTTTGAGGTCGCTCCAGGATTTAGAGCCGGCAGGAATTTTTGCCCGCGACCTGAAAGAATGCCTAAAGCTGCAATTAAAGGACAAAGGCCGCTGTGATGATCTCGCCCTTGAGGTTCTTAACCACCTCGATCTGATTGCAAGGAATGATATTTCCGGCTTGGCCAAGGTTTGCAAAACCTCTGAAAAAGAAATTATCCCGCGGGTAAAAAGCATCCGAAAACTGGACCCAAAACCGGGGCTGCAATTTGCTGATTCCGATCCCCTGCAAACTCTGATCCCTGATATTTTTGTTCGCCAGGGCAAGCGTGGGGCCTGGCGTATAGATTTGAACAACGATGCCTTGCCGCGGTTATTGATCAACGAAAAATATTCGCTGGCGCTTAAGGACAAACCCTTGAAGAAAAACGACTCGGCCTACCTGAGGGACTGCCAAACCCGGGCCGGGTGGCTGAAACGGGCTTTGGATCAGCGCGCCCAGACGATTTTGAGGGTTTCACAAGCCTTGGTTGACCACCAGCTGGATTTTTTTGAAAGCGGTGTGCGCCACATGCGGCCCTTTACCTACGGGGAAATCGCCAAGGTAACCGATTTGCATGAAAGCACCATCAGCCGAGTCGTCCAGAACAAGTATCTTTCGTGCCCGCGGGGGGTTTTTAAAATGCGTTATTTCTTTTCCGCGTCATTAACGGCGGAAGGGGCCCACACCTCGGGTGTGGCGGTCAAGGACCGAATCAAGGAACTGATTGGCCGGGAAAAAGCAGCCAACCCCCTTTCAGATGCAAAAATATCAAAACTTTTAAAAGCTGACGGGATAACCATTTCCCGGCGCACCGTCATGAAATACCGCGAGTCGCTGAAGATTCCCTCGAGTTTTGAAAGGCGCCAGAAAGAAATTTAAAAGAACGGCTCTCTTTGATTTGAGAATTTTGTGTTTACATATTAGTATGGGGTTACCGGATTTTAGAGGTGCCCGTAGTAAGGGCAGGAAAGGATCCAGAAAATGGACATAAGGGTCAGTGGCAAGAACATCAAAGTAGGACAAACCCTCAACTCTCATATTTTAGAACGACTACAATCCACCGCAGATAAATATTTTGAAAATTCCATTGATGCCGCTGTTACACTCTCTAAAGAAGGCCCTTTTTTCCATGTGGAATGCCGCCTGCACCCTATTCCAGGGGTTAGCCTCCACAGCCACGCCGATGGCATGGATATTTATGGTTCTTTTGAAGATGCGGCACAAAAATTAGAAAAGCAGTTGCGTAGGTTCAAACGAAAGATTAAAAACCATCACGACTCAGCAAGAGAGGTTGAGATTCTTTAAAGGGATGTACCGAATTTTCGGGTAACACATTAGGGTAAGAACAAACCAATGATAACCGTCAGTGATTTAACTGGTCCCGGAGCCATCGTTCCGAAATTAAAGGTCAGCAGCAAAAAGCAGGCTCTGCAAGAGTTGTCTGCCTTTGCTGCCAAGCTGACCGGCGGCGACGAACGCCAAATCTGCGAGGTTCTTTTACAGCGGGAGCGGCTGGGCACCACCGGCATGGGCCAGGGCGTTGCCATCCCCCACGGGAAAATGGAAGGCCTGACCCGGCTTTATGGTGTGTTTGCCCGCCTTGAAACCCCGGTTGACTTTGATGCATTGGACGACCAGCCAGTCGATCTTGTTTTTTTACTGTTGGCCCCGGAAGGCGCGGGCGCTGACCACCTGAAAGCTCTGGCCAGGATTTCAAGACTGCTTCGCGATCCTGAGATGTGTGAAAAATTACGGGGCTCGGATAGCGCAGATGCTATTTTTGCCTTGTTATCAGAATTTGAGTCCGCAGCGTTTGCCGCCTAGGCACTTCTAAATATTCATATGGTGGCTTAAAAAAGCCAGACCCGGTTTATTAAACTTAAAATTGAGGATAGTATCTTCTTGTTGAAATAACTGGAGAAAATGCCTTGGCCAGAAACACAACTTTATTTTCACTCTGCCTGATATTTTTTTTAAATGCTTTCGCACCGGCATTTGCCAACACGCTTGAGCTGGCGATCTCTGATTTTCAAAATGGAGATTATAAAAGCGCCCAAAACACCTGGCAGGATCTGGCCAATAACAATGACCCAGATGCGCTTTACAACCTTGGCCAATTATTTCACCTGGGCCAAGGGGTTGCTTTTAATGAAACCAAGGCGGCCGAATACTTTTTGTCCGCAGCGCAATTGGGGCACACCGCTGCCCAGCGTGAGCTGGCCAATATATATTTTTTCTCATCGGGCACCCCCGAACATCCCAAAGCCGCGATAGCCTGGTGGCAACAGGCAGCTGCGGCCGGTGACGGGCGTTCGCAATACATCCTCGGGGTTTTGTTTTTCAATGGTGACCTGGTGCCCCAGAATATGGCATTGGGGTTTGCCTGGACCCTTCTTGCCATTGAAGCCGGCATAGCCGAAGCGATCCAGTCTGAGACCGCCATGCGCGGCCAACTGCCTGCGGGTGATTTGGCCCGAAGCATTGATCTCTCAAGAAGCCTGATGACATCGCAGCCCAACCAGGCTCATTATTCACTGTTGGTGGCTGAAGAGGCCCCAAGAAGGCGCTTTTCCCCGCCGCCCATCCAGGTGGCCGAAGCCCAGCCAGGGCCGGACGTTGAAGAACCGGTTTTAATGCCTGAGCCAGAGCCAGAAGATCAGGCAACTGAACCAGCCGCCGGGCAGGACACGGGGGATGAAATAATGGCACTTGGCGCTGGGGACCTTGAAGCTGATTCCACCCCTGAGCTGGACGCAGTGGAAATGCCTGAACCAGACCTTGGGGCTGTGGTCGATGAACCCGTTTATGATCCCGTTAATGATTCTATTAATGATTCAATTAATGATTCTGTGGCCGAAAACCCAGCGGGTGAATCAGATTTGGATAATTCCCAGACCCTCATCATAGAAGAGCCCGCAGACAAACCTGTAGAAGAAGAGACCGAAATTCCTGATGCTTTGGTTATTGATGTTCAAACCACCCCGGTCGAAACCACCCCGGTCGAGAACAGGGATCTTGGTGATCCGCTCTCGCCGCTGGTAGATGCGGTTGGGTTTCAGGACCAGTGGCGGGTTCAAGTGACATCGTTCCGCCTCCCGGAAAACGCTGAACAACACTGGCAGAATGTAAATGCCGATTACCCTGAAATTTTTGCCGGGCTGGACAAACGCATTGTTCGTGCCGACCTGGGGCCTGAGCGGGGCGTTTATTACCGCCTTAGGATTGGCCCTTTTGCAACCAAAGAAGACGCTGATCTGAAATGCCAGGAATTGATGGATGCTGGCCTGGGGTGTCTTATAATCTGGCCCTAGGCCCCAAACAAATCTTGAAAAAAAGGGCGCTATGGCGCCCTTTTTAATTATTGGAATTTTTAAAATTCAGATCTTAACGGTCAATCCGCATCGGGCCTGCAACCCATGAACCGTCCTCGATCATGCAGGCGGTTCCATAGGCCACCTGTTCCTGGCCATCAATCAGGATTGTGGTTTCATAATCCCGGGTGTCCCGGCATTGACTGAAATCAAACCCGCCCCCCGTCTGGGGGCTGGAATTCCCGCCCTGGTAGGGTTGTCTCGGTACATAATTCTGCTGCTGCGAAGTGCCGTCATCCTGATACTTGTCCTTTGAGGACTTGTGAATGATAAAACCCAAAGCGAGCCCTAAAGCGGCAAGGCTGGCATAGGTTCCGACATTGCTGTGATAGCCGTGATTGTATCTATAATGACCGCCATAATATCCGCCATAATAAAAAGACGGATAATAACTATAGCGGTGGTGACGGTTATAACTATGTCCGTAATTATAGCTGCTATGGCCACGATAGTGGCTCCGGTGGCCACGGTTATAATTGTGATGATTATAAGAGTTATGGGCGTTGTGATGCCGGTTGTTATTTCTTTGTCCGGCATACGCCAGGTCGACGGCAAGGATTGCCGGCATGGCAATGGTTGCGGCCAAAACAATTTTCAGGGGGGTTTTAAACATTTCTACCTCAATTCGTTTTCTACGGTTAAGGCTGATCTTAGGGAAGCTAACCTGAACCATAAATGAATACAAAAATGTGGTTTTATTAAGGAAGTACCTTCCCGCCAAAGCGCCGGGGTTTTATTTCTTTTTGAAAAAGGACAAAAAGTTCAATTCCTGGCGCCTTTTCCAAGCGTAATATCCGTTTATGGCAGCTATTACCAATCCCATCCATTGAAACTGAAATATAAAAATTACAATAAACATTCCGGCAGACGCAATCCATGCCAGAGGAATTCTTTTGATGATTCCCACGCCAATTAACGCAAAACTTAAACTATACATAGCCTCGACCAATATTTGATCAAAGGTGGGTTTTAATCCAATAAACGTAGGTGTTGCGCCCACTTCAAATGCGCCCATTTGGGGGCTGTACCATAAAAGAAATAGAGGCATGGGCGCGACCAAAATACTAAAATATCCCCAGTAATACCCCCATTTATAGGGCATCAGCTTGGAATTTGCCGCCAGCAGCGCCTCATTTTTTTTGATAGACAGCCAAACAGAAACACCAAACGAGGCAATTATATAAAAAAGAAAGAATAAAAGTAGTGTGGTTTCAAGAGATTCATTAGTCATATATAAACCGCCCAAGCTTTCTTTGCCCCGGATTTTATACTATCAAATCGCCTTTTCTGCACTAAAAGAATAAAATAAGCGCAGAAACCCTAATCTTATATCCCTTTTAGGGGTTTTTTCTTCTCACCAGATTGAAACTCTGTCCTCTGGCGGCAGGTACATTCCATCACCCTCTTTAATATTGAACGCGCCATAAAAAGCAGGGATATGCGGGACAATCCCTATGACCCTGAATTCATCAGGAGAGTGCGGGTCGGATACCAACCATTGCCTGATAGCCTCGGCCCGGGATTTTGAGCGAACGCTTTGGGCGTAGCCAATAAAAAACCTTTGCGGGCCGGTGAAACCATCGATAACAGGGGCTGGCTTTCCGTTCAGGCTTTTGATGTAAGCATCATAGGCTACCTGGACCCCGACCAAATCCCCAATATTTTCACCCAAGGTTAAATTTCCATTGATGGTCATCCCTTCGATCGGACTGTATTGATTGAACAAATCGACAAGGGCCTTTGTTTGTTTTTTGAAATTCTTGATATCTTCATCGCGCCACCAATCCTCAAGGGTCCCTTCTGGTCCAAATTGTCGCCCTTGGTCATCAAATGCATGACCAATCTCATGGCCTATAATGACACCGATACCAGCATAATTTACAGCGTCATCTGCCAAGGCGTTGAAATAAGGAGGCTCCAGAAATCCAGCGGGATAAAACATCGCATTCTGGTAGGGTAAAAACTGGGCGTTGACGATGTGGGGGCCAAAATTCCAGGCGTTTCTTTTGGCCAGTGTCCCCAATTTTTTTAGCTTTTGACCAAAATAAAATGAATAAATATTTTTCACATTTTGGAGTGGGCTTGCTTTGTCTATTTTCAATTTAGAATAGTCTATCCACTCGGTGGGGTATCCGATTTCAGTTAAAAGGCTATCAAGCTTAACAATTGCCAGGTCTTTGGTTGGGTTTGACAACCATGTGTTGTTTTGAAGTCTGTCTTTGAAGGCGGCTTTAACATTCGCTACCAGCGTTTCCATTTTTTTCTTGGATGAAGGGGGAAAAAACCTTTCCACATAAATCTTCCCGACTGCATCCCCCATAATAGTGTTGATGACAAAAACTGCCCTTTGGGGTCTGGTGGGATTTTTTTTAGCTCCGCGAACCACACCCTCGTAAAAGTCGTTATAGATCGTGCGAAATTCATCTTCCAGATACCGGGCGTAAGCAGCCAAAACCCTTACCCTCAAATAATCTTTCCAGGCTTCCACGGACTGCTCTTCCAGGATATTCCCAAGCGCCACAAAAAACCCTGTTTCGCTAATATTGATGTTTGTTTCTTTTTCGGCCCCCAGAGCTTGCAAATAAATTGCCCAGTTTAAATTGTCTGTTAAGTGCTTCAGGTTTTCGGGTCGGTAAGTGTTGGTGATTTTAACCGGGTCCCTGCGGTCAACATTGGGCCATTGCCCCGCTGCCAGCAGACGTTCTATTTTATAGGCATTTTGGGCCCGCTCAATGGCATCGGCAAAATTGGCAGCACTCAGAATTTTTTCCAGATAAATTTTGTATTCAACCCGAATCCTTGCAAACTCTTGGTCGCTGCTCAAATAATATTCCCGGGTGGGCATACCCAACCCACTTTGAAAAAAAGAAAGAATATGTTGCGACGAATCATTAAAATCCGGCCTTACGTCAAAGGCAAAAGGAATCCTGACATTGCTGGTGATAAGGTTGGCGATGGCGTGTTCTAATTGGGCTTTGTTCTTAACGTCGTCTATTTCTTGCAACAAAGAATGAATCGGTTGGATGCCCCTGCCCTCAATTAAACTATCTCGGGTAAGGCTATAAAAAAGGTCACCCAGGATTTGTTCGTCCGAACCTTTGGTTTTGTTTGTTTGTCTGGAAAATTCATCGAGAAAAAGTACCACCCTGATATCGCGAACATCCCTAAGGGAAGTTAAAACCCCGATACTGGATTGATGGTCTGGTATGCTGGTTTTTTCTTTCCAGGCACCGTTTGCAAACTGGTAAATATCGTCCTGGGGGCGGGTATTGATATCAATACCGGACAGGTCGAGACCGGTAGCGTTGTTAATAAAGGGAACGGGGTCTTGAGGTTTTTGATGGGCACAAGAGGTAAGAATAAAACCCACCACAATTAATGCTGAAAAATACTTCATTTCATTTACCCCACTTTAAACTTCTAATTTGAGAAAGTAAAAATGGTGGAGCCAGGCGGGTTCGAACCGCCGACCTCTACACTGCCAGTGTAGCGCTCTCCCAACTGAGCTATGGCCCCGAAAAAAAGTATTTTAAAACGCAGACGAAGATCGATCAAGCAAACTTCCGGTTTATCCACCCTCATCCGGTTTTTTAGGCGTCTGGATAACGGCCGCAACATCGTTGTCGTCACCAAGGTCCAGATCATTGTCGGGGTTGGCTTCATCCTCTTCTTTGGGAAGATTGGCATCCTCTTCTTTGGGAAGATCGGCATCCTCTTCTTTGGGCTCATCCTCAAGCTTTTCCGCCTCAACAGCTTCAGTGGCTTTTTCGATGGGCTTTTTGGCCTCTTCCAAATGTGGCGAACGGCTTTTCAATATTGGCTCGGGCACCCATTCGTTGCCGCATTCAATGCACACAATAGGATCTCCCTTGCCCAGATCATAAAAGCGGGTCGCACATTTCGGGCAGGTCCGCTTGGTTCCCCATTTTTCTTTTGCCACAATCAGCTCCTTACCTGTAAATCTCTAAAACAATATCGGGTTGGCGCTTCCCTTGCCATGAAGTTTGGCTTCTGTCAAAACCTAAAAGCGCCGCGGGTTAACTTTTTTTTAAAAAACAAAGAATCCAAAAGAGCCATAATGACCACACTTGTTTCAAAATCATCTTCTAAATTCATTGGCAAGGCAAGGATTCCAGGCGATAAATCGATCTCTCACCGAGCATTATTATTGGCCGCCCTGGCCCCGGGAATGAGCCAAATTGAGGGTCTTTTGGAATCAGAAGATGTTTTGAATACTAAAAAGGCGCTTGCCGCCCTTGGGGTAAAAATTAAAAAAAATTTGACGAACTTTCAGGTCGCGGGCGTCGGCACGGGGGGGCTTAAACCACCCAAGGTGCCGCTTGATTTTGGCAATTCGGGTACCGGGGCGCGATTAATGATGGGTCTTCTGGCCGGCTGCCCTTTTGCTGTCCGGATCACCGGTGATTCCTCGCTGGTCACCCGGCCAATGGCCCGAATTCTTGCCCCTTTATGTGATATGGGGGCAATGGTCGACCCCAAAGGGGCGACAACCTTGCCGTTTACCCTGACCGGCACCGCCAACCTTCGGGCTATAGATTATGTTTCAAAAGTCCCATCGGCCCAGGTCAAATCTGCCATTCTTTTGGCAGCGCTGGGGGCGGCGGGCGAAACATCGGTTGTCGAAAGGTTGCCAACCCGCGATCATACTGAGCGCCTCTTGGCCGGGTTTGGCGCTAAAATCCTGAAGGAAACCGGGGATAATGGCTCTGTTAAGGTGATCATAAAGGGCCGGCCGGTCCTGCGGCCCCAGAGTCTGGTTATCCCGGGAGATTTTTCTGCGGCGGCTTTTCTTATTGTCGCCGCCCTGACAGTCCCCGGTTCAAAAATTACCCTTAAAAACGTTGGCGTGAACCCGCTGCGGACCGGCCTGCTGGATGTCCTGGCCACCATGGGGGCAAACCTAGAAATGACAAACCAAAAAAACTGTTCGGGTGAGCCAGTGGCAGACCTTTTGGCAGGGCATTCAAGCCTTTCCGGGATTAAAACCAGTGCGGCCATAGCACCGCGGATGATAGACGAATTTCCAATCCTTTTTGTCGCCGCAGCCCTGGCCAAGGGCATCAGCGAGTTTCGCGGCCTTCAGGAATTACGCTTGAAAGAAAGCGACCGCCTAAAAGAAATGGCCCAGGGCTTGACCGCCAATGGGGTTGAGGTCGAGGAGTTATCTGACGGCCTTAAAATCAAGGGTTTGGGCGGTATGGTCCCGGGTGGCGGCATGATCGATGCCCACCATGATCACCGTATTGCCATGGCGTTTCTGGTTTTGGGTTTAAGGGCCAGGAACCCGGTCACAGTCAGGGGTGCAGAAAGTATATCTACAAGTTTCCCGGGCTTTGCTAAGCTGATGACCGGTCTGGGCGCGAACATTAAGGATGCGGAATGATTATTACCATCGATGGACCATCAGCTTCGGGCAAAGGCACGCTGGCCAAGCGCCTGGCAGAATATTTAGGGTTTGCCCACCTGGATACCGGTGCTTTGTACCGGGCGGTGGCGCTGTCATTAATCATGCAAAAAAAAGACCCAAGCGATGTTGCGGCCGCCAAAGTCGCCGCCCAAAACCTTGATTTTGATACCCTGGACAACCCTGACCTGCGTGATGAAAAAACTGGGAAAATTGCCTCATTGGTTGCAGCTATACCCGATGTCCGGGCTGAGCTTCTGGCATTTCAGCGAAATTTTGCAAAAAACCCGCCAGGAGGTAAAAAAGGTGTTGTCATCGATGGCCGCGACATTGGCACCGTTGTTTGCCCAAACGCGGATATAAAATTTTTTATCACCGCCAGCCCGGAAGTCCGCGCCAGCCGCCGCCTCCTTGAACTTGAAACCCGCGGAAAACCTGTTGATCCGGGCCAAATTCTGAAAGCCGTGCAAGATCGTGACGCGCGCGATGAAACCCGTGAAATATCACCTTTAAAGCCTGCGCAAGATGCCCACTTGCTAGATACGACAAATTTAGATATAGACGGCGCATTCGAAAAGGCTTTGGTGATTCTAAATAAAACCGGACTTTTTCAAAAACTGTAACCGGGCGGCAC
>Ga0114950_10003309_pt1 | contig 12407 bp, 9 predicted proteins | sample N075metaG_FD_83503 | JGI IMG/M metagenome (GOLD analysis project Ga0114950, IMG submission 83503) | Deep subsurface microbial communities from Kermadec Trench to uncover new lineages of life (NeLLi) - N075 metaG | ecosystem: Environmental > Aquatic > Marine > Ocean trench > Sediment | place...
CAGCGCGAAAGCTTCGCAACCAGACCCGGCGAGTGTTCGCCATGCCAACCGCAAGCGTCTACCGTCTGGGTATGCAGGCGGTCACAGCAACAGATGTCGAGTTTCGGTACGGGACCCATATCGCGGTTACCCAGTCGTCCTTTACGATTCCGAAGGCTTCGATTACGGCACTTATCGGCCCGAACGGGTCGGGCAAGTCGACCATCCTCAACGCGGTTGCTGGTCTCATCTCACCAAGCATCGGCACACTCGACGTATCTGTGGCCCCGTCCCAGCAGAGAATCTCCCTCGTGTTGCAGTCGACACAAGTCAATGACGCGCTGCCGATAACGGTTGCCGAAGTCGTGGCGATGGGTCGATACCCAGGGCTCTCTCGGTTCCGGCGACTCACGTTGCACGACAGGGAAGTCGTATCAAAAGCGATGCGCCGGATGGCGATCGAGGATCTTGCTCAAGAACACCTCAGTGAGCTCTCCGGTGGGCAGCGCCAACGGGTGTTTGTCGCCCAGGGCATTGCGCAGGAAAGGGATCTTCTTCTGCTCGACGAACCATTGACAGGTCTTGACCTTCCGTCAGCGAAGGCCGTCGACAGCGTCATCCACGAGGAACAGGAACGCGGCGGAACGGTCGTAATGACCACACATGACCTTTCTGAGGCCCGAGTTGCCGATCACGTCATTCTCATGGCGGGGCGGGTAGTCGCTTCTGGCACTCCAACTGATGTACTCACCGTTGCAAACCTGAAGGAAGCGTATGGCTCGGCGCTCCTACATTTCGAGGGAGATGAAGTCTTCTTCGACGATCCCGATCATCCTCAGGGACAGGACCTCCACGTGCACCAGAATCGCTCAATACATGTCGAGACGCATCACGACAACGGTTGAACTGGCGATTCCCATATTTCATCGATAGTGAGAACGGACCGATACTCTGCCAGTGTGACGAACACACCGTCCCCGTCCGATATTCATGATCTGATTCGACGTCGGCTCGCTGAGGGTGGCATTCGATATAGCTCAGGTCGACGATCAGTAGTCACGGCGGTTCAGATGGCTCCCGGACCGCGGAGTGCAGCAGAGCTGGCGTTCGAGTCGACCAATCCCCTGCCGGTGTCGTCGCTGTATCGCACGCTCTCAATATTTGAGGAAGCAGGAGTGTTGAAGCGAGACCACGGAGCCGATGGCGTGGCCCGATACGAACTCTCCGAGTGGCTCACAGGTCATCACCACCACATTATCTGCGTCTCGTGTGGGGCAATAGAGGACATCGACGTTCCCACCAACTCGGAGAAGACCCTTCACGACATCGCTAGTGGCATCGGTGGCCGAGCGGGCTATCGCGTTCTTGACCACGTGCTTGAGGTTGAGGGTGTCTGTCGAAACTGCGACCTACAACACCACTGATCCGTCGACCGTACTTTCGCCAGCGGCAAACGACGCCAGACCGCCGGAAGGGATGGAATGGTATGTGTTTAGCGATACCGCCATACGATGCGACCCATGGTTGGGTCGTAGGCAGAAACGTCGACTTCAACGGAGTCGCCCGGGATGATGCGAATCATGCGGCCCTTGCGCATCTTGCCTGATGCGCGCGCCGTGACCTCGTGGCCCGTGTCAAGTTTCACGCGAAAGGTTGCATTGGGGAGTGTCTCAACAACAACACCCTTTGCTCTGAAATAGTCGTCTTTACCTGCGATGAGAATCTCCTATCAACTGGCCCAACCATCGAGATCAACCCAATGGGGCCACCACGAACCTCGCAATCGTACCGTTCGAAACATACTGTCGGCAGTCATATTCCCCCGCGTTTCGTTGCTACGGCCCGTAGCTAACGTTCCCGAATGAATGCCAATGAACCGTGCGCATGACAGGAAACCCTTTCAATGTGCGCCACCGCATTGCGGAATCCGTCGTGGGTTTGTTCTCGCACGACGACTACCCACTTGCACACTCGTTGGACTATCCGGGAGACCCCGGTCTGTTCGGCCCTGGATCCCCAACGTGGCAGGTAGTTGGAGACATCTCGGTCGTCATCGGCGGCATACGCGCCCTGCTGGTGCAGGCCGCTCACCCTGAGGTTGTTGCAGGCGTTGCCGAACACTCATCCTATGAGAACGATCCGCTTGGAAGGCTGTCACGCACCTCGTCCTACGTAACTGCAACCGCATACGGCGCAATGCCGGAGGTCGAGGCAGCACTGGCCGTAGTTCGCAGAGCGCACCGTCCGGTGCATGGGCGGTCGCATCGCGACAGGCCGTACTCGGCAAGCTCGGGCGACGGTGCTTCTTGGGTACACAACACTCTCGTCGAGTCCTTCATCACCGCCTATCAGATTTTCGGACCAGAGCAGCTTCCCGTGACACGAGCAGACGAATTTGTCGCCCAGCAAGCACGCCTCGGTGCAATGCTGAACGCAACGGAACTGCCGACGACACATGAGAGCCTCTCAGAGTGGGTTGACAGTCATCCGGATATCGGCACCTCGCCAGGCATGAAGGAGACTGTCGCGTTCCTCGCTCAGCCACCCTTGCCGCGTATGGCAATGGCGCCATACGGCGTCCTCTTCCGTGCTGCCGCCGCCACCCTGCCGCCAAGGGTGGCTGGCATCCTCGGAGTAACTTCTCGAAGAAGTGCCGTGTCGCAAGGCAGGGCACTGGCGGTAATTCTGCGATGGTCGATAGGAGCCTCGTCGGCATGGTGGCTTGCCCTCACACGGGTAGGCGCGACCCATCCACCTGGCGTGCGCTTCCGATATCCGCCACCCATCGAAGGTGGCGAAACCATGTTCGACCGTTGACAGGAGCGCGGAATGAAAGGGGTCGAACGACCTACTCAAGACGCTCAAGAAAACTCGAAAACCGACGATACTTCTGACTAGGTGGGAGGCCGGCGAGGAGACTTGTTCCCGAACAAGACGATCCAAAAACCAAGCCAGTCACCCACCGCCTTTTTGATATGACAAAAGCATGCCTCATCAGGCCTGCTTTTGTCACTCCCCACATGTGGAGGGTGGTGGCAGGGGCTATCGTGGCGGTGGACTATGCAATCAATCGATCCGACACACGGAACCCTGCTCTCGACGTTTTCGGAACATTCGGAGCGTGAGGTCTCACACCACATTGAGGCGGCGAGCAACGCGCAGTCAGAGTGGAGAGAGACCTCCATACAACACCGGGCCTCAATGACGATTCGTCTCGCAGACCTCCTCGAACGCGACCGCGAGAAGCTCGCGACGCTCATGGCACACGAAATGGGAAAACCAATCGTGCAGGGACGAGCGGAGATAGACAAGTGCGCTTGGGCGTGTCGGTACTACGCGGAAGAGACCGAGAGCATCCTCGAAGACCTCGTGCTGCCGACCGGTCGCACCAAGAGCTACGTGACCTATCAGCCCCTCGGTGTGATCCTCGCAGTCATGCCGTGGAACTTCCCGTTCTGGCAGGTAATACGGTTCGTGGCACCGGCTCTTATGGCGGGAAACGCTGCGGTGCTGAAACACGCCTCGAATGTGATGGGCTCTGCCGCTGCGATCGATGACCTGATTGTGGAGGCAGGATTCCCAGATGGACTCTTCCGATCGCTGCTGATACCGTCAGGGCGAGTGGCCGCAATCATTGAGAACCCGCTCATCGCAGCGGTGACGCTCACCGGTTCCGATGCAGCTGGCAGGGCCGTTGCGGCCAAAGCAGGGCAGGAATTGAAACGCACCGTCCTTGAGCTTGGGGGTTCTGATCCGTATCTCGTTCTTGAGGACGCAGACCTCGATGTCGCAGTGCAGGCCTGCGCCTTTGGCCGACTGCTCAACGCCGGACAGTCGTGCATTGCGGCTAAACGCTTCATCGTGCACGAGTCGATTGTCGACGAGTTCACAGAACGCCTCGTCACGGTGATGGACGCCTACGTGATGGGCGATCCACTCGATGAGGGGACTGAGTTGGGACCGATGGCTCGTCTTGATTTGCGTGACGAGTTACACGACCAGGTCAGGCGCTCGCTAGCCGCCGGTGCCGAGCTAAGGCTCGGTGGACACATTCCCGAGGGGCCAGGTGCATTTTACCCACCAACGGTCGTCTCGAATGTGTCTGCTGGCATGGCAGTGTATGAAGAAGAGACATTCGGCCCGGTTGCCGCAATCATATCGGTCAAAGACGAAGACGAGGCAGTTGCCGTTGCAAATGATTCCCCGTTCGGACTCGGCGGCGCCGTCTTCACTCGCGACCTGCGCCGTGGCGAGAACATTGCAAGAAACCGCATCGAAGCTGGCTCGGTGTTCGTCAACGCCTTTGTCGCTTCCGACCCTCGTCTGCCCTTCGGCGGCATCAAGGCATCTGGATACGGCAGGGAACTGTCCCATGTCGGAATGCACGAGTTTCTGAACATCAAAACCATCGTCATCCAATAGCCCATTTGCTTCTGGCGTACGTGAGCGCAATATATTGCGCTCACGTACGCCAGAAAGGTTGGGCAGGGGTCAGGTCGCGGTGGCGGCGGTGGCGCCCTGCCAGTCCCGGTGGAGGGCTGCGTAGACACCTGACAGCCCGACGAGATCTTCGTGGGTGCCGTCTTCGACGATGACGCCGTCAGAGAACACCAGGATACGGTCTGAGGCTTCGGCGGTTGAGAGCCGGTGAGCAACGGTGATTGATGTTCTTCCCTGCGTGACCCGCTCAATCGCGTTGCGAATCTGAACCTCAAGCGCAGGGTCAACCGCCGAGGTCGCTTCGTCAAGCAGGAGCACAGACGGGTTCGAGATCCAGGCTCGCACGAGCGCAACCAGCTGACGCTCCCCCGCCGACAGGCTCGACCCGAGCTCACCACACGGGGTGTCGATGCCTTTGTGAAGGGACTCAACCCACTCAATCAGGCGAAGATCGCCAAACGCGGCGCGCACGGTTTCGTCAGAGACGCCGGGTCTTCCATACCGAACGTTGTCGGCAACGGTTGCATCGAAGAGAAACCCCTCCTGTGGCACATACGCCAGGTGGGAGCGGAGGGACGAGAACGGAACGTCATCAACCGGTACACCACCAACCGTCACCTGTCCGCTCTGCGGAACAAGTAACCGTGTCACGACTTTCGCGAAGGTCGTCTTGCCGGATCCGGTTTCGCCAACCACCGCAACTCGTTGACCGGCAGGAATGAGTACGGACACGTCCTTGAGCACATCCGGGCCGCCTGGGTAGGCAAAGGTGACGTTGGTGAATTCGACGCGCAGGCTGCGGTCGGGAAGAGGTGTACCGCGTACGGGATCTGGGATGGTGATTGGTGTGTCGATAAGCATCAGAATCTTTCGGAGACCGGCACCCGCTGACTGTGCCTGATCAAGCGTCTCGACGAGCCGCTGAATGGGCTCGATAAGTAGGTTCACGAGAAAGAGGAAAGCAACGAGGGTGCCTGCCGACATACCCCAGCCGGGGCCGAATATTACGCCAAGGGCAACGACCATAGCGGTGAGAAATCCGGCGAATAATTCGGCGCTCGAAAAAAGGCTCGATGCAAAGATCGCCGTTCTGACCTCTGCATCAAATTGGTCGTCAAGAGTCTTGTCAACCCGTTCAATAACGATGTCCTCAACTCCGTACGCCCGAATTGTTGCGAGGCCCGATAGTGCTTCCCCCATCACAGCGAGCGAGTCGCCAACCCGCTCACGTACTCGGTCATACGCACGCGACAGGACACTCTGAAAGAACGCGACCATGCCGGTATAGACGACGACACCGACAATCACCGCAGCGGCAAGTTGCCACTGGTACACCACCATTACGACAACGGCGAGCACAACCTGTGACAGGCCGAGAATCATGCCAACACCGCCCCACTCCATCCAATGTTGCATTGTTTCAATGTCAGACGTTACGCGAGCAACCAATGCTCCACGCCGCTCGGATTGCAGTTCCAGCATCGACAACTTGTGGAGATGGTCGAATGTTGTGACACGGAGCTCCGCAAGACCTGCGGAGGAGGAACGGACGAGGCGCCGCATTGAGACGACACGAGCTGCCAGCGCAAGCAGAACGGCACCAAACGTGACCGCGCCGCTACGAAGGACCGCTTGCGAGTCGACGCCGCCAGATCCGAGTATTTCATTGTCGATGATCTGTTGGATCACGACCGGTACCACGACCTGTAGCGCGGTACCGAGCACTGCAAGCACAAGCGTCACGACAAGTCCGCGTCTCAGCGACGGTGCAACCACAAATGCGCGCGCGAGGGCACGCGTCGTGCCGAGCGTCTCATTTTCGCTCACGAGCCGCCCCGATCCCCGTGACGTGCAGCCATATCGTCCTGATATGCGGTCAGGAGACGTCTGTAACCAGGAGTCGTCTCCATGAGGGTGTTGTGCGTTCCCTGTGCAACGACTCGTCCGCCTTCAATGAAAACGACTTCGTCGGCGAGTTCGATTGACGCCTTTCGATAGGCAACGATGACCACGGTGGAAGGAAGTTCTGAGCGTTTCAGACCGCGCAGAATCTCGATCTCAACGGACGGATCGACGGCGGAGGTTGCGTCGTCGAGCACGAGAACTCTCGGCCTGCGGACAAGGGCCCTGGCAAGGGCAAGGCGTTGTTTCTGACCACCTGAGAGTGTTGTTCCTCGTTCGCCAACGGGCGTGTCGAAGCCACGATCGAGCTCCTCGATGAACTCAATTGCTCCGGCGAGCTCGGCGGCGGCGACGACGTCCACCATTGGAATGTCCGCTCCGAGCGTGATGTTTCCCGCAACGGTGTCGTCAAAGAGAAAGGAGTCCTGTGCGACGTAGGCGACTTCGCCAGCGAGCTCCGATCGGGCAAAGTCTCTGACATCCCGACCGTCGACCGTGATACTGCCGCTGCGCGGATCCCAGAGCCGTGCAAATAGAAGAGCCAAAGTCGACTTTCCCGAGGCGGTTGGTCCAACAATCGCAATCGTCGTTCCGCCCCGTATGTCGATGTCGACTCCGTCAAGGACAAGTAGATCTGCCTCGTACGCGAAGGAGATGTCTGCGGTGTCGACAGCTGCTCCGGATTTCACATTCTGTGCGACCTCCGTTCCATGCTCAACTACTTGGTCAGATTCGAGAATGACTTGGACTCTCTGCCACGCAGCGTTCGAATGCGCCATCTCCCATACAAGGAACCCGATGAGGGATACCGGCATGGTCAACAGGGAGAGGAGGTACGCGACGGCGACGAGGTCGCCGGCCGATACGGCACCTGACTCGAGTCGCAGAGTGCCGAGGACGAGCACCGACACCGTGATGATGGTCGGAACCGACTCGACAATAGCCCGATACACAACCCACACCGTGTTCACAGATATGAGCTTGTCCCGCAGCTCGTCTGACGCTTCACGAAGACGCTCCGTCTCCTCTTTTCGTCGCCCGAGTGCCTTGATCGTGAGCGCACCATCAATCGATTCGTGGGTGATTGCTGACACGGTTCCACGCAGGTTCTGGACGTCGACGAACGGGCCGTAGGTGCGTGATGCTCCGTTGATGTCGATGCTGAGCATCGCGACGATGCCGACAAGCACAACCGCTCCGAGGACCAGGTCCGTCGTAGCGACAAGGACGACCGTGCCAATCAGCAGAAAGAGCGATCCTATCGCGTACGGGAAAGGGGCAAGCACGAACGTTCCCTGGTTCGTGTCGGCCTCGCTCACCGAGAGCAGGTCGCCTGTTGCTCGTGTGTCGTGCCACCCGAGATCGAGGCGCAGTTGGTGTTCGATGAGGCGCTTGCGCGCGTCAGTCCTCGTGCCGAACTGCAGCCAACCAGCACCTGAACGGCGCAGCGTTATACCGACAGATTTCCACACGGCCACGATTGTTACAAGCGCTATCGCAGGCCAGAGCAGCCCTGATGTCGTCTGCCCCTCCTCGAGGACAGGGACGATTAATGAATCAGTGATCCTGCCAGCAACCACCGCAGACGCGACAATCGCTGACACGAAAAGGAGGGCGCCCGACACAGCAATCGCAAAGGACCATGGCCTCCGTTTGACGAAGCTCCAGACAAGTTTCAGTCCGCCACCAAGAATCTCGCGAAGCGGCGGCGCCGCGTTGTCTGTTGTTTCGGACATGACCGCAGGGTATGGCAGCACGCGTGACCCATGACGGACGGCGACAGGCAGAGCTGCGCTATATCATTGCGCCATGAACGCAGTACTTCTTTCAGCAGTCACCCCTGTCGGCGACGATTTCACGGTCTTGTCGTGGGCCCTGCTCGGCGCTGTTGTTCTCACCACAGGAGTCGTGACCTGGATCATCACTCCCAAAGCCGAAAAGCACTAGCCAGTCCCCCCTGAAGGTGGGACTGGGTTCTTGCTCGCAGAACTCTGGCTTACGGGGTGACGATTACTCTGATGCCGAGGCTTGACCAGGCGAATACCAGTTCTGCGTCGTCCCATAGTTGACGGACACATCCGCCGGAACCGTGTGTACCGAGCTTTGCTGGCTCCTGGAGAGGTCTCTTGTCTGGCCAGACAGGGATCGAGTGGAAGCCGTACGGCCATTCTCCCCTGGCGAACCGGACCATGAACTCCATTGTGATGCCGTCATATGGTGCCCACGCATACCGGGACATGCTGTAGATCCGGTAGCGACCAACAGATGGGATACCCCGCCGACCGGTCACCTGATGGGTCTTGTACAGCTCGCCTGTTGCATTGATGAGCCAGACACGCTGTCCGCCGTTTGTGTAGATGATGCGGCGGCCAGAACCAACATCGGGGTACGGAAGAATCGGTTTGACAGGTGATGCGGTGCCCGTCAGCTCAACGTAGTCCGCTGACTCGGTGAACCGAACGACTATCTGGCCTCTGTGCTGCTCACCGCTCGCAATTTCTTTGGAGAATGTGCTGACAATCGAGGCATTCGGTTTAATGCCGAAGACATCTCGGTACAGAATCTGGACAAGGCCGCTGTCGGTTACCTTGCCATATCTGCCGACGAATTCCTGTCCGTGGGTGAACGCTTCCGCGATGGTGACGAGAGGGAGTCCGTTGCGGTACCTCCCGACCCAGTACTCGGTCTCAAATGCGTCGGGTACCCGGTCGAAAAGGCCGCAGTAGAGGCGAACAATCGAGTCAGAGATTTCCGTGTCCCACCGCTCTGTCCCCGTGAACGCGAACGCCTTGATCACAGGCACCGAGAGGTCAACACCACCGCCACCGGATCCAGCGGACAGGAACCCTGCCGAGTCCCACAGCGCTGCTTCGTCGGGGAATCTGATGAGTTCGAGCGGAGCGTTCTCTGCGTCAGGATCCTCAAGATTGAACGCAGCATCTTCAGCGACATCGAGCCCTGGCATCACAAAGGTACGGACGCCGGTTGCTGAATCATCGCTAGACAAACACGAGCCGCTGCCCGTCACGGCGTCATCAGAATCTGGCGCTGCAAGAGCTGGCACGGCAAAGCCAGAAACAATCATTGATGCGGCCGCAGACAGAACAATCAGTCGTTTCAAAGAAGTCACGCCTCCAGATTACCCCCATTCTCGGGGCGGCGGTGCCTCAAAATGCGGCTCGGGCGCGGTAGTTGCGTCAAGATGTGCTCAGCCGACGGTGTCCTCGACATACACCTGCAGTGCACGGCGCATTCGGACGCCACGATCGATGAACCAGTCGACATAGCTCTCGAACTCGTCGATCTGAGATATGTGACCATCGCGGTACTCCGCGATTCGCACGGCCCTGCGTTCTCTTCCGGGATCCTCAAAGTCGAGAGTGGCGCCGTACGTTTCTTCGATCATGCTCCGATTGGCTTCGAGTTCCTTGAGCAGCTCGATGTTTGCTTCCCTGCTCCCTCTGTTGATGTACATCTCGTGTCGTAGCAGCCGGTTACGTGCGAACGACGCTGAGAGCGAAGAGCCCTTGACCGGCGAACTTGTTGTGAAGTAGCTTCGCGGTTCAGCTCGCCTTCCGATGGTCCAGTCAAGGCCCTGCACCTCAATGGCCTCGAGGTACATCGTCCAGAACCGCAGGTACGCCTCTGTGCGCAAGCCTCGTCCCGTACTCCCGCGCCAACGCGCGTCTCTGACGACTCGTCTGCGTGGCGGTGGTTGGGCGCCAGCCAGCCGTCTGACCATGCCAAGCACGAGGTCTTGGTCCTCTGAACCGAGATTCGGCAGAAGGACTTCAAGCTCAGCCATCACACCCGAAGATGTTCGCGACATATGCGTGACGACGCGATTCGGTGGCTCCTCGTCGAGAGGACCAGACTGGGCGCCGGTGCGGAATTGCGAGTTGCCTACGGGCGGACCCTGGGCGTACCGTGCTCGAATCGGCTCGCGGACGACACCGTTTGCTCTCGCAAGAAGCTCAGCAGGTGTGAGGCGGAGTCCGTTGGTCAACATCAACTGATAAGTGCCCGACGGAAGCCTCTCTCCCGACTCGATCGCAGACAGGTAGGAGTAGGAGATCCCCGTTAGGTCTGCAAGCTGCTTGCGGTCGAGACCGAGCTCGTCACGGCGGACCTGAACCGCCTCGCCGTATGCGGCGAGAAACTCAGGATCCGAGCTGTTCGCGTCATTCTTCACCTACGAACCCTACCACAGATATTACTCCTTGTAGAGTTACTCTGTATGGGGTAGTATACTCTGTGTGTCGCCAGCACAGATCAGGAAAGGACATACATGCAACAAGACTCCGCACTCATCACCTTCATACTCGACGAATCCGGCTCAATGGAATCAATCGAATCCGAGGCACGCGAGGGATTCAATGGCTACCTTGCCGATCAGGTGGGCCACGGCGGCAGAACATGGTGGACACTTGTCACGTTCAACCAGAGAGCACGAACGCGTTTCGCCGCAGTTCCCGGTTCGGATGTTCGGCCGCTCGGTGCCGACTACTCCCCTTCGGGCATGACAGCGCTGTTCGACGCAATCGGATCCGCAGTGACAAAGACCCAAGCACACCTCGAAACGCTCGGTACGGAACGCCCGTCGGATGTGATTGTGGTCATCCTCACCGACGGTATGGAGAACGCGTCACAACTCTGGACGAACGATCAGGTCGCAAAGCTGATCACCGAAGCAGAGGACTCCGGCTGGCAATTCGTATTCCTCGGCGCGAACCAGAACTCATGGGCCGTCTCTCAGAGCCTTGGCATCCGCAGAGGCACAATCGTGGACTGGGAGCCGACAAAGGAAGGCCACACCCGCGCGATGGAGGAAGCAAGGTTCGCCACAGCCGACTTTCGCAGAACTAAACTCCAGCAGGTCAAGTACCGCGACCGCACCAGCACTTGACACAGCAATTCACGGACTGGTGAGACAGGGTGTCAAAGAGCCGGTGGGTCGAGGTTGGCGAGTAGTAGGGGTCAGAACCGAGAATTCGTCAATCCTTGCCTCGCCGGCGCAGTTCTTCTTTGAGGGCGTTGGCTGAATACTGAAGAAGTTCTGGGCCCCAGGATTTCTCGACTACCGGCTCGGTGGCTTCTTCGGCGAGCAGGGAGACGACCTCGTCTCGGAGGGTTCGTGCCCATGCGCGGCCTTTGGCGGAAGAGAGGTGGCTCACGGTTGCATCACTGTTGACCCTCAACAGCCTGACCTCGATCTGGGGATTCGTACGTGAACCCTTTTCTCCATACAACATGAGGATCGAACCGATTGGCACGTCCTGAATGCCGCCCGTTGCAATGAACTCGCCCTCAAAGGCCCAACCGGTTGCAAGCGTTTCGTCAACGTTCGTGACGATCTTGGCCCAGTTCTTTCGCCGCTCATCGCCAACCGTGGGCACGTCTATGGCGACAAGTACGGGTGCATTCATGTCCTCAAGGGTACCGGTGCATAGCGCCCGAGGGAAGAAGCAGGTGACTAGTTCGTTTCGACGCCGTCGAAGCATCCTCCATTCGAGTCTTCCAAACGCCGATGCATGAGTAGGAGGTGCTCATGAACATCGACAGAGTCAGACCAGCGGTCAGCATCGCGATCATGGTTGGTGGGGGCATAATTATCACCCTCACATCGGTTACGACGATGGCCTCAACGCCCATCCGGATCGCTACGATTGCGGTCGCAGTTGCGCTGACGCTGCTCGGTATCGAGGCCGTCAAAGCCGCGCGAACTCAGAATCGCCTATCGCGGTACAACGCTCTCATGACCAAGGAGCTCGCCACGTCGCGCAGCGAGAACGCCGCCATGCGGACGCAGATGACTTACACGCTGAGGGACCCACTGGCGACCATTGTTGGATTCTCCGACCGCATGATTGAGCGTCCCGACATTGCGTTGGACCAACGCATCGGAATGCTCATGGCGATTAGATCAGGCGCTCACGAGGTGGAGACAGCCTTCGCGGACATGGCCAGCGCCAATCCCTCCGCCGGCGCGGTCACCGGCGCGGAGGAAGTTGTCCTGCTCGACCAGGAAGTCCGCTCGATCGCATCCACGACCACTACCGATGCAATCTTCGAGGTCGAGCTGATGC
>Ga0114950_10003312_pt1 | contig 12405 bp, 12 predicted proteins | sample N075metaG_FD_83503 | JGI IMG/M metagenome (GOLD analysis project Ga0114950, IMG submission 83503) | Deep subsurface microbial communities from Kermadec Trench to uncover new lineages of life (NeLLi) - N075 metaG | ecosystem: Environmental > Aquatic > Marine > Ocean trench > Sediment | place...
CGAACCCGCCGCATTCCGAACGGGGCTGAACGGCATCTTCGATACGCGAACTGAAGAAGGCCAACCCGGCCGAGAACGTCCATCCTATGCCCCGGCGAGAAACAATCTTCGGAACACAACCTAACCCTTTCTTCGGGCGACCAGTCGTCCGGTCTGCGCCGGCTCCGGCTCGTCGGTTTCGCCTTCTTCGTAGGACTCGATCTCGAGACCCGGAAAGAGTCCGGGTAGTTCGCCCGGTTGCAGCAGGAAGAGATCGTTCTTGGGTCCCCAGCCCAGGCTCGGCTGCTCGGTCGTGAAGGTCTCGTAGAGCAGCAGACCGCCTGGGGCCAACAGCGACTCGATCCAGGGCATCAGCGGTCGATGCAGATAGCGGAACACCAGGACCGCACCGAAACTCGCGCGGGCGAGCGCTGGCGGCGCAGCCTCTTCCAGGTCGGCCTTGAGAACCTCGATCCGGCCCGCTGCGCGGGGCCGCTGGGAGAGACGGGCCAGGGATTCGGCCTTGCGGTCGACCGCGAGGACCTCGAGACCGAGTTCTGCCGCCGCGAGACTGTGCCGCCCGTTTCCGCAGGCGAGATCGAGGACCCGGCCGAGCGCGACGGTCGATCGAAGTCGCTCGGCCCGGGCCACGAAGAAGGCCGAGGGGGGATCGGGTCTCAGCCTGACATCATCCATCGAGTCCCAACCAATCGGCCATCGCGCCGGGGAAATCCGTGATGATCCCGTCGACGCCTCGGGCCAGCAGGGTCTCGATCTCGGCCAGGTCGTTGACCGTCCAGACGTGGACCTCGACCTGCTGGGAGTGAGCGTGGGCGATCAATTCGACCGTCGCCAGCGGCCGGTCTGCGAAGAGCGGCGGAATCTGGAGGGCCATGACACCGGCGGGCATCGGGCTATGGATCGGATCGTCGTCGAGGGCGCTCTTGACCGCTGCGACGATCTCGCCGAGAGAGGCCCCCATCGCGGGTTCGGCCGCGTGTGCCGCGAGGGCCGAACGCAGCGCGCGCATGATGTCGTCCTCCCCGGCCGCCAGCAGCGTTCGGTCGCTGCGATCGAAGCGTTCGACGAGGTCGAGCGTCGTCTGGATGACCTCGAACTGATCGGATTTGATTTCGAGGTTGAAGCGGGCCTCGGGGAAACGCTCGAAGGCCTGCTCCAGCGAAGGAATTCGCTGACCGCCGCCGCGAGCGGGGTGGCCGCCGGTCGCGTCTTCGAAGCGGAAGCCGGCATCGAGCGCGGAGAGATCGGCCCAGCCGAGATCCGCCGCGAGTCCCACCACCTCCGTCACGCGGTCGACCCGGGGATCGTGCAACAGGACCGGCACCCCGTCGCGCGTGACGTGGATATCGCTCTCGAGAATCTGCGCGCCCTGCTCGAGCGCGGCCGCGAAGGAGGCGAGGGTGTTTTCCGGGTGGGTTCCCGCGGCCCCTCGGTGGCCGATCACGACGGGACGCCCGACGTCGAAAAAGGGGTGCGGCATGCAGTTAGGTTATCATGCGCCGAGATGGGTGTACTGACTCGTGATGTGATCCTGCGCGAACTCGATGAAGGACGTGTGCGGATCGATCCCTTCGAGATCTCTCAGGTGGGGGTGGCCTCGATCGATCTGACCCTCGGCTCGGAGATTCGCGAGATCGTCGACGACGATTCGGCGATTCCGGTCGTCGACGACACGGATTATCGCGACCACACCCGGGTGCACGGGCTCGATCGCCCCTATCGACTCGAGCCGGGCGTGACGATCCACGGAATCACGGCGGAACACGTCACCCTGCCAGACGATCTGTGTGGGTTTCTCGAAGGCCGCAGCCGTTTTGCCCGCCTCGGCCTGATGATCCATGTCACGTCCGCCCTCGTGCAGCCAGGCGTTTCGAATCGGCAGGTGCTCGAGATGAGCAATGTCTCGAGCCGCGCGCTCGAAATCGTCGCGGGCGTGCGAATCTGCCAACTCGTGTTGATGCGGACCGAAGGCCGGGCGGTCTATCGCGGCCGATTCCAGGACCAGCGAGAGATCTGAGCCTTGCGTGCGGTCGTGCAGCGGGTCTCCGAGGCGAGCGTGGACGTCGCGGGCGAGCGGATTTCGGAGATCGGCGAGGGGCTTCTCGTATTCGTCGGCGTGGGTCTGCGCGATACCGAACGGGATGCCGCCGAGTTGGCTCGCAAGATTGTCGGATTGCGCATCTTCGAGGACGCGGACGGGAAGATGAACCGCTCCCTCGCGGACATCGGCGGCAGCCTCGGACTCGTGTCCCAATTCACACTCTGGGCCGATGTGCGAAAGGGCAGGCGACCCTCTTTCAGCGAAGCGGCCGCACCTGAAATCGCCGGGCCGCTCTTCGAGTGCGTGGTCGCCGAAGCCGAGGCGCTCGGTGTGCCCGTCGTCACAGGAAGGTTCCGCGCGACGATGGATGTCTCTCTCGTGAACGCCGGTCCGGTCACGATCCTGTTGGACACCGAGCGGCTTTTCTGAACCCCGCGAGGGCGGGCACAGCCTGGTGTCGAGCGCGAACGGGCGTTGTCGCGCCGATCCCCGGTGGCCCTCAAAGCGGTGTGAATCGCGAGGCGGATCATGTGTCAAAGGACACCGGGAACACACCTTCTCTTGCCGACCTCTCAATATCCGGCACACTCCCGGGTGGGGAATGTGAGAGGACGGGTGCAGGTCGGTTCGAACGAGCCTGCTGAATCCCGCACACAGAGGTTGGACGAATCATGACAATTCAGTGGAATCGTTTGGGCGTGAGCTCGAAGGTGGGTGACGTACGTCCGAATTCCGCGGCTGGAATAATAATTGGACGACGTTTGCTGATGGCCGTTCTGGTGCTCGTGCTCGCCGGTGCGCCCTCGGCAAGCTTTGCGGATGGCAAGGCCAAGGAAACGAGTCGGGAGGGCGGACTCGGAGCCGCCGCTGCCATCAGTTCGCTCGTCTATGGGCCGGTGAAACTGGTCTACGCAACCGGTGGACTCATCGTGGGTGCCTTCGCCTGGGCCTTTACGGCGGGCGACAGCCAGGTTGCCGAGAAGGTCTTCACGCGATCGCTGCGCGGGACCTATGTGATTACACCGGAAATCCTGACCGGCGAGCAGGAACTCCATTTCATCGGGCGCGATGTCGAGGAACCGATCGCGCGGACCGAGGCGATCGCTTCGGTCGAGCCCATGACGACAGAGCCCCTGGATGACAGCGGCTACGACGAGATGGGCTGGTAGCCCGCCGCTCTCCCGCCGCTCTCCCGCCTTCCCTGCGCGCTCGCGATCCGGCGGGCGGGGTTCGCCCGTGGGGCGCTGGCGGTGACGCGGTCGAGGCGTCACCATCGCCCGCCATCCTATGTCAGAGTTCATTACACAGATTCCAATCGTCTTTGCCTCGGGACTGATCTCGGTCTTGTCGCCCTGCGTGATGCCGCTGATGCCGGCCTATCTCTCGCTGATCTCGGGCGTTTCCGTCCAGGATCTCGGCGAGGGGGTGACCGACAGCGAGCAGCGCGCCCGGGTGATGGAGGCCTGCCTCGGATTCGTCTGTGGCTTTTCAGCGGTTTTCATCGTCCTCGGGGCCAGTGCATTCGCCCTGGGCCGCGTGCTGCGGGGCTGGCAGTTCGAGGTCGCCGGCTATTCGCTGGGGATCGCCCAGCTCGCCGGTGTCGTGATCATCGTCTTCGGCCTGCACATGATGGGCGCCTTCCGGCTCTCCTGGCTGCTGCGCGACACGCGCTTTCAATTCGACATGGGACCGCCGGGCTTCGTGGGCTCCTTCACGGTCGGGGCGGGTTTCGGCTTCGGCTGGTCCCCGTGTATCGGTCCGATCCTCGGCGCGGTCCTGACGCTCGCCGGCAGCCGGGACACGGTCTTCGAGGGCATCACCCTGTTGGCGGTCTATTCGGCGGGGCTGGCCGTCCCCTTCCTGTTGGCGGGCTGGAGCATCGACTCCTTCTTTCGGGCCTTCGCGCGCGTGAAAAAACATTTCCGAACGCTCGAGATCGTGTCCGGCGTGATGCTGATCGGTGTGGGGCTCATGCTGATGACGAACCAGTTGGCTTGGTTCAATACGCATTTCACGTTCCTGACGGATCTCGTCGTGGCTGCCGAGGAAATGCTCCAATGAAGCGTGGGCTTCCGCTGCTCCTGCTGGTGGTGCTGTGTTCGACGCCGCAGTGGGGCTGTTTCGAGGACGGCTCGGGCGAGACCGACGGCCCGCGCCCCGCGGCCCCGACCTTCAGTTTGACGCGGCTCGACGGTCTTCCGGTGTCGCTCGAGCAACAGCGTGGGAAGACGCTGATCCTCGATTTCTGGGCGACCTGGTGTGCGCCCTGCGAAATCCAGATGCCCGTGCTCGATACGCTTTGGAAGGCGCGCGGGGGGTCGGAGTTGATGATCCTTGGGATCTCCGTCGATACCGACCCGGCGTCGGACGTGATCGCGTGGGTCAAGGAGCGGGAACTCGACTATCCCATCGCGATTGCGAGTCAGAAACTGGCCGCCGACTACGGTGTGATCGGATTCCCGACGCTCGTCGTGGTGGATCCACAGGGCGGGATCCACACGCGTCATGTCGGTGTCCTGAGCCGCCCTGAACTCGAGGAGATTCTCGACGAGATCGCCGCGGAGTCGCCGGCCGAGGGCTGAACGAGAGGCCGGATGCACTCGCCCTTCCCGCTCTCAAGTCGATCTCGCCGCCGGTCGAAGACGACGGCAGACCGAGCCGCACCAAATGTGCTCGGCAGGGGAGAAGTCCGCTGGCCGCCGGGGAAACGACACAGGTACAGGTCAACCGCGCCTTTCAGCGCCGATTCGAGGATGGCGAGATCATCTTCGACGAGGGGGATGAGGGGATCGATCTCTATGTGATCCAATCCGGTCGCGTTCAGGTCAGCCGGAGTGGGAACGAGGGGACCCGGGTGGTCGCTCAACTGGGCCCGGGAGAGTTCTTCGGAGAGATGAGTGTGGTGCTCGGGGAGGCTCGGACCGCGCGCGCCGTGGCGGTCGGCCCGACGGATCTGCTCGAACTCGACGGCGAAACCCTCGAATCCATGTGCATCGAGCGCCCCGAGATCGCGATCCGCATGATCCAGCGTCTCGCACACCGTCTGATCGCCGCGGAGCGTCGACTCGCGGCGCTCGGCCTGGACGACCTGGTGGGGCCGCTCGTTCGCTACCTCGCGAGCCAGTCTCGCCCCGAAGCCGACGACGAATTCCGTCTGCGGACCTCGTTGCGAGAGCTGGCGGAGGGCTGCGAATTGTCGATGCGGGAGACGCATCAGGCGCTGCATCAGCTGATGGACCAGAAGCTGATCCGGCTCGTCGAGGACGAGCTGATCGCATCCGACCCCAGCGCGCTGTCGACGGCGCTTTCGAAGTTCGCCCCGGCAGGCTGAGGTTGGCACCGCGGGGTTTGGCCCGCCGGGCAGCCCTCAGGTAGCGTCCCACGACAAGCGAGCGGGGGTCGCGTGGCGCGAAGGGCCACATTCCATTTCACAATCGGTGTGCTCTTGGGCGTAACCTGGGGCGTTCTCTGTTCGGCTACGACGGCAACGCCGGCGGCGGCTGCACAGGACCGCGCGCGGCTCGAGGATCCCTTCGAGATCACCGCGGATCGAATCGACTACGACGGCGAGAAACAGCTCTACGTCGCCACCGGCAACGTGCGCGTCGTCCAATCCGGCCGAAGCCTGCGGGCGCAATGGGTCACCTTCAGCACCTTGACGCGCATCGGTGTCGCCCAGGGCGGAGTGAAGCTGCGAGAGGACGTCGACGAACTCGAGGCCGAGTTCATGGTCTTCGACGTCGACTCGCTTCAGGGCATGCTCTTCCATGGCGCCTTGGACGTGGGCAGCGAGGGCTTTCACGTGCGTGCCGGGGAGATGATCCGGACGGGCAAGAATACCTTCAGCGCCCGGGATGCCGTCTTCTCGACCTGTCGCTGTGACCCGGGAAAGCCGATGCCCTGGCAGATCAGCGCGAAGGAGGCCGACGTTGAACTCGGCGGCTACGGCACGATCAAGAATTCGACCTTCGATATCCTGGGCGTACCGGCGCTGTGGATTCCCTGGGCCTTCTTTCCCGTGAAGAGCGATCGCGAAACGGGATTTCTTCTGCCCGAGATCGAGCTCGGCGGACGCGGCGGATTCGGCCTCGGACTGCCCTTTTTCTGGGCGGCGCATCCACAATTGAACGTCATCACGACCCAACAGGTCTACAGCGAACGTGGCTACAAGCAGGATGTCGAACTCGAATACGTGTTCGGTGAGCGCTCGGGCGGCGAACTCTTCGTGGGTGGACTCCACGACCGGTTCTACGAGCAGTCGGGCGCGACGACTTCCAGCCGCTGGGGCATGCTCTGGGAACACGATCAGGAACTGCCAGCGGGAATTCGCTGGCAAACGGATCTCAAGGCCACGTCGGACAACTTCTATTCCCAGGATTTCAACGAGTTCCGGCTCTACAAGAATTTCCGTTTCATCGAATCGACCACCAACGCGGCGCGCGGCTTTGGTGCGAGCGGTGGCCTCGGTGCGATGGCGGCCGCGCGATTTGCGGACGATGTCCAGGGATTTTCGTACGTCCCGGTCGGAGGGACCTTCGCGGGCGATTTCGTGGACAACGATGCATTCATCCTGCAGCGTTTTGCGGAGCTGCGGGCCGATGCTCAACCGGGCACGTTGATGGCGCCCTTCGGAATCGAAATGCGATTCGATTCCGAGCTGATTCACTTCCAGGCGCTGCGAAATTACGAGGACATCTTCGAGGATCAGCTGGCGTCGCCCCCGCCGCCTCTGCCCTCGGTCCCGCAACTGCCGCCTTCCTTGCAGGTCAGCGACGGGCGCTTCTACGATATCGGGATCGACGCGGCGATCGGGAATTCGAATACCCAGGGCGAGCGCGACGGGCTGTTTCAGCCCGGCGAGGCGATCGCGGAACGCGGCACCCGCGTCGTCCTCCACCCCCGCCTGGCGCGCGTCTTCAAGCTGGGTTCCATCGCCGAGCTCGTACCCGAGATGGGCTGGAGCCAGACGCTCTACAAGACCGATTCACGACAATTCGCGGAGCGCGGCCTGCTGACGGGACGCCTCGAAATGCGGAGCCGGTTGGCGCGCGATTATATCTACGACGATGGGGCGGCGCTTCGACATGTGCTCGAACCCCAGCTCGGATGGGCCTATGTCTCGGAGCGTCATCAACGCAACAATCCGCTCTTCGTGCCCCTCGGCACGGTCCCACAGACACGCTTACGGACGCTGTCCCTCGAGAATGTGACGCGGAACCCTTCGGATCGGATCGAGACCACCAACCAGGTCGTGTTGGGACTGAACCAGAATTTCTTTTGGCGTCAGAGACGCGGCGCCGCCGCACGGCTTCAGGGCACTCTCAGGACGGCGATCGACTGGGACTTTGCGGAGGAAGGGCTCGGCGACATCGTGGTCGAAGCGCGGCTGTTTCAAATCGGCCCCGTTAGTACCCGTCTGCTCGGGGCGTTCGATCCCGAGCGGGGCGCGGTCGACGAAGGCTACGCCGAGGTCAATTTTCGTAAGCGGATCTCGAATTCCCTGGTGCACGAGATCGGCTTGAACACGGCCTATCGATATCGCCGCAAGGTGCCGGAGTTTCTCGACACCTACCGCGGTCTCAGCGAAGTCGGAGAGGATACCAGCGTCAGCCAGATCAATCTGTCGGCCTCGATCCAGCTGACCGCGCATTTTCGCCTGCGATACTCGACGGTCTACAAGCTCGCGGACCGCAACGAGTTCATCAAGAACGAGGGGATGGTCGAGTACGTGTCCCAATGTCGATGCTGGGGAGTCGGTGTCTCCGTGAACTACGAGACGCGCGACGGGATCAGCGGTGGGATCATGATCCGGTTCCTGGGGCTCGGGGACGACAACAGCGACCTGTTCACGGGCGGCATCGGCGCCGGAGTGAACATGTAGGCGAATGCCCAAAGCACCGGATCTCCACGGCCTTCTGCCTGCGGCCTGTAAGATGGGAGCTCGAGCGATCAGCGAGCGCGAGTGAAAGTACGTTTGCGTGGGCCTCCCGTCCGAGGGCCGCGGATCTTCAGCACTTTTGACGTTCTCGCGACGGACTTCATGAATAATCCGGGCTAGAATGATTGGGCATTTTGGCGCTCCCCCCCCAACCGCCGTCGGCGCACCCTTCCTCGCGAAGAGCCGGTCAAGGTCAAAGGTCACGAGACGACCCGTGCTCCGCACAACGGCCTCGCAATTCGAGACGCTCGCTCGACAGGGAACCCACATCCCGGTCGTTCGCGAGATCCTCGCCGATCTCGAAACGCCCCTCTCCTTGTTCCGAAAGATCGACGACGGGCGGACCGCCTTTCTCCTCGAGTCCGTCGAAGGCGGCGAGAAGTGGGCCCGATACAGCTTTCTCGGAGTCGGAGCCCGCGCCATGTTCCGCGCCACGGGCAGCCGCGTCGAATGGACCGAAGCAGGCGACACCGAAATCATCGATACCGGCGGGGATCCGCTCGAGGTCTTGCGTGACCGGCTGAGGGCGTTCGAGGCAGTGCAACCGACCGACCTGGATCTGCCGCGTTTTATCGGTGGTGCAGTCGGGATGATCGGCTACGACTGGGTGCGCTTCGTGGAGAAGATCCCGGACGCGAACCCCGACAAGGTCGGACTGCCGGACGCGTTCTTCGTGCTGCCGGAATACGTCGTTGTCTACGACAACGTTCGCCACACCGCCTTGATCGTCGTACACGCCAAAGTCGAGCCGGGCGAGGATCGCAAGCACGCATTCGCTCAGGCGGACGCGAAGATCGAGTCGCTCATCGAGCGGATCCGTCAGCCGCTCGCCGCCGAGCCGCGCCAGCCGGCGATCCGCGTCCCGATGGAAGTCGAGCGCAGTATGTCCGAAGAGGGCTTTCACGAAATCGTGAAGCGCGCGAAGGAATACATCGAGGCCGGTGACATCTTTCAGGTGGTACTCGCTCAACAATTCCAGATGCCACTACAGGTCGATCCCTTTTCGATCTACCGACATCTCCGCGTCATCAACCCGAGCCCCTATATGTTCTTCATTCGGATGGAGGACGCGGTCATGGTCGGGGCGTCGCCCGAGATCCTCGTCCGTCTCGAGGGCGATCGGATCGACGTGCGCCCGATCGCCGGCACCCGATGGCGCGGGGAGACCCCGGAGGAGGACAAACAGCTCGAGGCGGATCTGCTGGCCGATCCCAAGGAGCGGGCGGAACATCTGATGCTCGTCGATCTGGGTCGCAACGACGCCGGTCGCGTCTCCGAGATCGGCTCCGTCGAAGTCGACGAGTACGCCGCTGTCGAACGTTATTCGCATGTGATGCACATCGTCTCGAACGTGCACGGCAAGCTGCGTCCGAATCTCGACTGGCTCGACGTGCTCCGCGCGACCTTTCCCGCCGGTACGCTCTCCGGGGCGCCCAAGGTGCGTGCCATGGAGATCATCGATGAGCTCGAAACGGTGCGCCGGGGCTTCTTCGGAGGCTGCTGCGGCTATCTCGACTATTCCGGAAACATGGACATGGCCATCACGATCCGGACGATGGTCGCGAAAGACGGCAAGGTCACCCTCCAAGCGGGTGCGGGCATCGTGGCGGATTCCGTGCCGGAATACGAATTCGAAGAGACGATCAACAAGTCGCGTGCCGTGCTGACGGCGATCGACCTCGCCCGCGAGGGGTTTGATTGAGATGCGGCTCCTGATCATCGATAACTACGATTCCTTCACCTACAACCTCGTCCAATATCTCGGCGAACTCGGCGCGGAAGTCGAAGTCGTGCGAAACGACGAAGCCGATGTCGAAACCCTGATCGGGCGCGCGGGGGATGGCCTGGTAATTTCGCCCGGACCGGGCACGCCGGATGATGCGGGCGTCTCGATGGCGGCGATCGAGCGCTTTTCGGAGGCGGGGGTGCCGGTCTTCGGTGTCTGTCTCGGTCACCAGTCGATCGGTCAGGTCTACGGGGGCCGGATCGTTCGGGCTCGTTCGATCATGCACGGCAAGCTCTCGACGGTCGCCCACGATGGGAAGGGCGTCTTCGAGGGACTGCCCCAGAACTTCGACGCGACGCGATACCACTCCCTCGTGATCGAGGAGTCGAGCCTGCCCGACGTCCTCGAGATTACCGCGCGAACCGAGGACGGCGAGATCATGGGCGTGCGCCATCGAACGCTTGCGGTGGAGGGCGTTCAGTTCCATCCCGAGTCGATCATGACCGGCGAGGGCAAGCGGCTACTCGGCAATTTCCTGGCGCGCTGTCGCAGGGGGGCGGCATGAGCGAGATTCGTGCGGCCATCGATGACCTCGTGTCCCGCGGCGGCGTCGCGCCGGCTCGTCTGGGCGCCGCGTTCGGCGAGATCATGGACGGAAAGGCGTCGCCCGCGACGGCCGCTGGCCTCCTGATCGCGCTGCGCATGAAGGGTGAAAGCGTCGACGAGATCGTGGCGGTGGCCCGAGCACTGCGCGCACGAGCGACGACGGCAAAGGCGACGGATCCGAAAACGATCGACACGTGTGGCACCGGCGGTTCCGGGCTCGACACCTTCAATATTTCTACGACGGCCGCCTTCGTGGTCGCCGGCGCGGGGGTCTCCGTCGCCAAACACGGGAATCGCGCGGCGACCAGCCAATCCGGAAGCTTCGACGTGCTCGAGGCGCTCGGAGTCCGAATCGATCTACCGATCGAGACCTGCGCCGAGATTCTCGCCGACGTCGGGATTGCGCCTTTCTTTGCGCGCACCGCGCACCCGGCGTTCCGGCATATCGCACCCGTTCGTGCGGAGCTGGGCGTGCGGACCCTGCTGAATTGTCTCGGACCGCTGCTCTCGCCGGTGGGGGCCCTCTACCAGCTGGTTGGTGTCTATTCGGATTCGCTCGTGGAGCCCCTGGCAGGGGCCCTGGCGGAACTGGGCGCGGCCCGAGCTCTCGTCGTACACGGCTCCGATGGCATGGATGAATTGACGACGACCGGCCCGAGTTCGGCGGCGTTGGTTGCGGGGGGCCGCGTCGAGACGCTGACGATCGAACCGGAGACGCTCGGGATCGAAAGGGCAAAACTCTCGGAACTCACGGGCGGTACACCCGAGCAGAATGCCCGAACCACCCGAGCCATTCTCGCCGGCGAATCTGGCGCCCGGCGTGACATCGTCCTGTTGAATGCGGGCGCGGCCCTCTGGGTCGTCGAGGCGGTCGAATCGCTCGAGGCCGGAATCGAGCGCGCCGCACGCAGTCTCGACGACGGTTCTGCGGCGGCGAAGCTCGAAGCCCTCGGCAAGGCGACGGCGCAGGCCGGGTCGGGGGCATCCGCGTGACGATTCTCGACGAGATCCTCGCCCATAAACAACTCGAACTCGACGCGGTGCGTCTCGAGTGCGACCCCGAGAGCGTGGCCCGCGAGGCGGCGGCCTGTCGTCGCGTGCCGCTCGGATTTCGCGAAGCCCTTCGGAGTACCCCGGGCGCATCGGTGATCGCCGAGGTGAAACGCCGCTCTCCGAGCAAGGGCCTGATCCGCGAGGATTTCGATCCGGTCTGGATCGCGACGTGTTATGCCGAGGCGGGCGCGGCCTGTATCTCCGTCCTGACGGACGAGAAGTTTTTCGGGGGCTCACTCGCGGACCTCGAGGCCGTTCGCGCCGCGGTCGATCTGCCGATCATCCGGAAGGATTTCGTGATCGATTCGTATCAGATCGATGAGGCGCGCCTCGCAGGAGCGGATGCCATCTTGTTGATCGTGTCGGCCCTCGACGACGAGACGATGAAGGCGCTTTTTACGCATACCAAGGGACTGGGTCTCGATGTGCTCGTCGAGGTTCACGACGAGCGGGAGTTCGATCGCGCGCAGGCCCTGGGTGCGGATCTGATCGGGGTGAACAACCGCAACCTGAAGACTTTCGAGGTGGACCTGGGCACGACCGAGCGGATCGCCGCGAAACGGATGGATCCCAACGTGGTGCTGGTCGCCGAGAGCGGCATCGCCAACGCCATGGATGTCCGTCGACTCGAGCGGGCAGGGGCCGCTGGATTTCTGGTAGGAGAATCCCTGATGCGCCAACCGCATCCGGGGAAAGCGCTCGAAGCGCTACGGAGGCCGATGTGACTGGAAGCGTGCGGATCAAGATCTGCGGTGTGATGAATCCCGAGGATGCGCTCGCCGCGGTCGAGGCGGGGGCGGATCTGATCGGGATCAACTTCGTGGAGGGCTCGCCGCGGGAGGTCGATATTGCTCAGGCAATTGAGATCTCCGAGGCGCTCGAGGGCCTCGATGTCGAGCGGGTTGCGCTGTTCCGGAATGCGAGCTGGGACAAGATCGATCCGATCCTGCGGCGCGTGTCCTTCGAGCGCGTGCAGTTCCACGGCGACGAGACCGAGGAGGAGATCGAGGCGATCGACCTCCCGACCATCAAGGCCATTCG
>Ga0114950_10003314_pt1 | contig 12402 bp, 10 predicted proteins | sample N075metaG_FD_83503 | JGI IMG/M metagenome (GOLD analysis project Ga0114950, IMG submission 83503) | Deep subsurface microbial communities from Kermadec Trench to uncover new lineages of life (NeLLi) - N075 metaG | ecosystem: Environmental > Aquatic > Marine > Ocean trench > Sediment | place...
CGGCTGCCACGCAGTCCAGCAGACAGGTGATCATGCGATCGAGACACGACCGTTTGCTCGATATGGCGGAGCGCCGTATCAGCCTCGGGGTCGAACTCGGCGTCATTCATCGCTACCTCGAGGACGATGAGCTGGACGGTGCAACCATCACACTCGACGGCCGCAGCCTGGTGGACTTCAGCTCGTGCTCATACCTCGGGCTCAACCACGACCCGCGACTCAAGGCGGGAGCAATCGAAGCGATAACGAAGTACGGAACTAGCTATTCATCATCTCCGACCTACACCGCCATTCCGCTGTACGAGACACTCGACGAACAGTTGCGGCAGATGACGGGCGGTGCGGTCGCCATCGCTCAAACCACGACACTGGCGCACCTGGCAGCGCTGCCGCCCTTGGTCGGGCCGGACGATCTTGCCTTGGTCGATGCCCAGACTCACGACTCGGTTCACCTGGCGACGAACAACCTTCGTGGCAACGGTGTGACCGTGGAGTCCGTCCCGCACCGAGACATGGTATTCCTCGCCCACCGGTTGGCGGAAGTTGCGGGGAACTTCAACAAGGTCTGGTATCTGGCCGATGGTATCTATTCCATGTACGGCGACACCGCACCCGTCGAGGATGTGGCGGCCTTGCAGGCCATCTATCCGAACTTGTATGTCTACTACGACGACGCTCACGGATTTGGGTGGGCAGGCGAGCACGGCCGCGGCCACGTCCTGTCCCGGGTACCGCTCAACGATCGGATGGTCATCGCCGCCGGGTTCGCCAAGGCTTTTGGCTCGCTTGGGGCGGTGCTCATTTTTGGAGATGAGGAGATGGCGCGCCGGGTTCGGCTCGTGGGTGGGCCGCTGACCTTCTCTGGCCCCATCCCTCCGCCCGATTTGGGATCGGCGGTCGCTTCCGCCGGCATTCATCTCTCGGCTGAGCACGAGGAGCTACAGGCGCGGCTCAGCTCGGACATCGAGTTCATGCGCTCCGAGCTGGTGCGTCTTGGCTTGCCCGTGGTTTCGATGGAGGCAACCCCCATCTGGTTCGTCAGAGTTGGGTCAACCGGCCAGTGCGCCGAGATGATCCGCCGGCTCATGGCCGACGGCTTCTACCTCAGTATCGCCGCCTACCCGGCGGTCCCCATCGGACAGGGTGGCGTCCGCTTCAACCAGTCGCTCCACCACAGCCGGGAGCAGCTCACCGATCTTCTCGAAGCTCTCTCCCATCACCTGCCCGAGGTCGGCGCCGAGCCGCACATCGTCATCGACCTGCGCGACGAAGCGTTGGCGCTCTTCGAAGAAGACGACTCCGATGATGCCCCAACCGACGCGGCGCACCGCCGTTCCCAGCCCGCCCACCGGCCCTGATATCGCTACAACCGTTCCGAAATCGCGCCGATAACGATCAGATGCGTTTGACGGACGTGACGCGCGCCGGGCTCGCGCGTGAAAGAGCCCGTGTCCCCTGGTACGCGCTCGTCGTCTTCATGGTGATCGCAGTCGCCAGCGTTGCCGTAGTCCTCGGAGACGCCGAGACCAGGGCAATTGCGGGCATAGTGGGGACGTTCGCCGGCCTCGCCACTGCCGGGTTTGTTTTCATGCACAAGGCCCACAAGGTCGACCAGGAGGAGCGCCGGGCGTGGACTCTGGTTGGCATCGGGTTGATGATCGCCGCCATGGGTCTCGTGGTGCTGGCCCTGCAAGTCACCATTACCGGAGACGCACCGACGTTCGGCCCAATCGACCTGTTCTTCCTAGCCGGGTACAGCTTGACCATCTTCGGGTTCGCCCTGTTACCCCACACCGCCGGCCATCCACTACAGCGCGTGCGTATCGTCCTGGACGGCCTCATCGGGGCCATCTCGATCGCCGCCCTGTTCTGGGTGCTAGTCCTCAGCGGGATCGTCGCCGGTCTCGCCCAGGCTCCGATCTGGCAACGTGTGATCGGTTCCATGTACCCGCTCTTGGACCTCGGCGTGGTCGTGGTCGTCATGATCGCGATCGTGCGGCGGTCCAGTTATCGATTCGATCCCCGCCTGATGTTTTTCGCCGTCGCCATGCTGCTGCAAACGGTTGGTGACGTGAGCTTCCTCGTCTCAGGAGTGGGGAACAGCTTTGCCGAAGCCGAGCCGCTGTACGGGGTGTTCTTGCTGGCAGCCGCGGCATTTCTGGCGACCGCACTCATCGTCGATATCGAGCCTGAGCCGAGACACTACGCCGATCGCACCACACCGCTGTGGTCGCTGATGGCGCCATATACGGCGGCCATCGCCATGCTCCTCGTTCTGGTCAGCCGCATGGCCGATTCCAAAATCGATACCGGCGACCGCCTGCTGCTGACCGCTACGTTCCTGGTTGCGATCCTGGTCATCGGTCGCCAGGCCCTCGCCATTCGTGAGAACCGGGTCTTGATCGAGCAGCAGCGGACCGACCTCGTCTCCTCGATCTCCCATGAGCTGCGGACGCCGTTGACCGCCATGCTCGGGTTTCTGTCGATCCTGCACTACAACGAGGTGGACGGGCCGGGGGAGCGCGCCGAGTTGATCGAGGTCGTCCACCATCAGGCGAACTACCTGGCCAGGATCGTCCAGGATCTGCTGCTCCTCGCCGATGGAGATCCGAGCGGAATGTCGTTGACCATCAGCGAGGTCAACGTCGGCGGCACCATCGAGCATGCCCTCAATGCCACCTCCATCGACCACGATTGCGTTGTGGTCGACGTACCGCAACGGCTGATCGCCCACGTCGACGCCGAGCGCCTCGAGCAGATTCTCGTCAACCTGATTACCAACGCCGATCGCTATGGCGGGAACGCATGCCTGATCAAGGCGTTCGCCAACGGAGGGGCCCTCGTCGTCGAGGTGCACGACTCCGGCCCAGGAGTACCCAAAAAGCACGAGTTGGTGATTTGGGAACGCTTCGAACGCGGTCCCAACCGCTTCAACAGCCTGGTCCCCGGCACCGGCATCGGCCTCGCCGTGGTGAGAGCCATCGTCGAAGCCCACGGCGGCAAGGCGGGTTACCGGCGCTCCGACGAGCTCGGTGGCGGTTGCTTCTGGGTCGAGCTGCCCGGGCGCATCGACACCGAGAAGGAGCCGACGCGGATCGATCTCCGAAGCCCAACCGTGGTGAAGTGAAGAAGAGAGTGACCAGCTGTCAGTTCCCAGTTACCAGTCTGTCTGGTTAATGGCGACCACCGGGAGGGTGCGAGCGTGACCTTCACCGAGCGCGGCGGATGGTGGGTGGTCGGGCAGCTGGCGCTGTTGGGCCTCTATGTGCTGGGGCTGCTCGGCACCGATTCGGTGAGCGAGGGGGTCGGTCTCGGCTTCGCTCAGGGGAGCGGGTTGGCGCTGATGGGTGTGGCCCTCGTGATCGGGGTATGGTCGCTCGGCCTCATCAGACGGTCACTCTCCCTGTTCCCCGCCCCCACCAGCCACGCCCGGTTGATACGGAAGGGACCGTTCCGCTTGGTTCGGCATCCGATCTACCTGGCCGTCGTGCTGGGCACGATCGGGCTTGCGCTCGCTGTGTTGAACCCCGCCGTGCTCGTGGTCGCCCTCGTCTTTGTCCCCTTCTTCATGGCAAAGTCCGGTCATGAGGAGGATCTGCTGATGGAGCGGTTCCCCGAGTACCGTGAGTACCGCTCCACGGTCCCGTACCGGCTCATCCCGTGGGTTCTTTAGGGAATACGTATTGCGTATTACGTATTACGTATGGCGAGAAGACGGAGGAAGGGGTAGCCCGCGAGGCGAGGAACGATGAGGATGAACCGTGGCTAAGGCAATTTGGAACGGGACGGTCATCGCAGAGAGCGATGACACCATCGTCGTCGAAGGCAACCACTACTTCCCACCCGATTCGGTGAACCAGGACTACCTGGCGGAGAGCGCGGCGCACACCGTTTGTCCGTGGAAGGGTCTCGCCTCGTACTACGACGTGGCCGTCGACGGTGACGTGAACCCGGAAGCCGCCTGGTATTACCCGGCCCCGAGTCAGGCAGCGGAGCAGATCACCGGCTACGTCGCCTTCTGGCGCGGTGTTCGCGTCGAAAGCTGATCTTTGTCGGTTCGTATCTCGAGCATGTCCCTGTTGCGTGAGGCTCTGGGTACTACGTAATACGTAATACGGAGATAGGCTGGTTTCCCCTCGGGGAGGCGCATGTACCCGCTCAGGATCGTCGAGACCGATCGCGACGGTTTCGACCAAACAGTCGTCGAGCTATGGCGAGAAGACGAATTCGTCGGCATGGTGTTCTGGGATGGGTCGGTACCGGTGGTCCAGATCTACCCGGTCGGCGACGATGTTCACGATCTCGAGTTGAATGATCTCGTCCGGGTGCTCGACACGGCGCAGCGGATCGTGGACCCGCTTGCCTTTGACGAGGGCTTCGTCGATCTCAGCGGTACAGGCGACGACTGGGACGACGAGGACCCGTCCACGACCACTCTCGTCACCGAGTTCGACCCACAAGCCGTCCATCGATCCGAAGACGGGGAGGGTTTCTTCCCGGTCACAGTCGCGGCGGCGTTCATCCGCAAGTGCGAAGACCTTGGGCTGGCGGTCGTCGAGATGGAAGGGTTCGATCTGGTTCGAGGCCGGCTGAAGGGCCGTCCCGGCTTGGAGCTCATGGCTCGCCCACAGGAGGCGGCTTCGTTTGCTGAATTCCGCAGCCAAGCCAACGACACCGCCGCCTCCACCCTGGCCAAATGGCCGAGTCGCCAGTCGATGGTCATCGCCTTCGTGATTCAACAGCCCGATGGCGAGACGGTTGTGGTCTAGTAGCAAGTACCAAGTAGCGGAAGTGGGTAGGTCGGATCCTGGCTCGAGACTTGCGACTTTGCCACCAAGTACCCTGCAGCCTGAGCGCTCTGACCGAAAGGAGCTCCTTACTTGCCAACGTATCGAGCCGACCTGGAAGCGATTCCTACGTACAGCCCAGGTAAGCCCATCGCCGAAGTCTCGCGCGAACTCGGCATCACCAACATCGCCAAGCTGGCATCCAACGAATCGCCCACCGAGCCCTTCCCCGAGGTTGTAGCGGCGATCTCCGCTGCTGCGACCGACGTGAACCGCTATCCCGAAAACTCCGGCTACTACTTGGTCAACGCCCTTGCTGAGCGGCACGGCGTCGATCCGGCTCAGGTGTGGCTCGGCGCCGGATCGACTCAGCTGCTCGGTTGCATCGCCTTGTCCGTAGGCGGGCCGGGAACCAGCGCGCTATACGCCCGCCCGTCTTTCATCATGTACGCCATCGCCTCTCTGGTCGCGGGGACCGAGCCGATCGAGGTGCCGCTCGACGAGGACTGGCGCCACGACCTCGATGCCATGCACGCCGCCGTCCGCGACAACACCACAGCGGTCTACGTGTGCAACCCAAACAACCCGACCGGGACGTATCGGTCGGCCGCAGATGTGGCGGTGTTCATCGATGCGGTGCCCGACCACCTGCTGGTGGTAGTCGACGAGGCCTATCACGACTACGTGACCGCCCCCGACTACGCCACAGCGCTGCCCATCGCATCCGAACGGGAAAATGTCGTGGTCACCAGGACCTTCTCCAAGATCTATGGCCTGGCCGGCCTTCGCATTGGATATGCAATAGGCAACTCCGACACCATCGCCAAGCTGAAGACGACCCAGCCACCCTTCTCCGCCAGCTCGATCGCCCAGGTGGCTGCGCTCGAGTCCCTCGCCCACGATGAACATCTGGCCGAGCGCGCGGCTGCCAACACCGCGGGGCGGCTCCAGCTCGAGGATGGCCTGACCGAGCGGGGCATCGAGTATGCGCCCAGCCAAGCCAACTTCGTTGCCATGGTGGCCGACGAGTCGGCGGATGCTGCAGACCGGCTGCTCAAGGAGGGTGTGATCGTGCGGCCGATGGGGCCGATCATCCGGGTGACCGTCGGCACCGAGGATGAGAATCGTCGCTTTCTGCGCGCACTCGACGCCGTCGGGGTGACGTCATGATGGATCCGAGTCTGTTCGACGACCCCGCGCTCGTTCGCGTCCTGGACAAGGGCGGCGCCGTCGTCGGCGATGAGCCCGGTCTCAGCGAGGACGAACTCGTCGAGATGTACACGCACATGATCAATACGCGGGTCTTCGACCGGCGCGCAACCGCGGCCCAGCGGCAGGGTCGCCTGGGCACATTCGCCATCCTCGAAGGACACGAGGCCATCCAGGTCGGTTCTGCGATGGCGATGCGACCCGACGACTTTGCCTACCCCGGGTACCGCGAGCATGGCGTCCAGATCGCCAGGGGGATGCCACTGGACGTCGTCCTCTCCTACTGGCGGGGACTGCCGAATGCGGAGTGGGACCAGAAGGTGTACAACCAAATGGTGCTCACCGTTCCGATCGCCACCCACCTGCCCCACGCCGTCGGCCATGCGTATGCCGCCAGACAGCGCGGCGAGGATGTCGTCACCGTCGCCTACCTTGGCGATGGGGGTACCTCGGAGACTGATTTTCACTCCGGGCTCAACTTTGCCGGGGTGTGGAAGACGCCGACCGTGTTCGTCATCTCCAACAACTTCTACGCCATCTCTGTCCCATACGAGAAGCAGACCGCCTCGGAGACGATCTCACACAAGGCGACGGCATACGGGATGCCGGGGGTTCGGGTCGACGGCATGGATCCGCTGGCCGTGTATGCGGTAACGGTGGACGCCGTCGACCGTGCCGTGGCCGGTGACGGCCCGACCCTGATCGAGGCTGTGTGCTACCGGTACGGTCCGCACGCCACCGCCGACGATCCCCACCTGTATCGGACCCAGGACGAGGAATCGTCATTCCGCCCGTACGACCCGATGCTCAGGATGCGCAGCTATCTGGAGGGCCGCGGCCTGTGGGACGCCGGGCGCCAGGAGGCAGCCGAGCAGTCGGCCACCGCCGAGTTCGACGAGGCGCTGCTGCGGGTCGAGGCCATCGAGCTCCCCGGACGCGACGACATCGTCAGGCATGCCTACGCCAAGGTTCCGCAGCTGCTGGTCGATCAACTCCACGAGATCGAGCGAGCGGCGGGCGAGCCCGAGAGTCCGTTCACTCCCGATGAGGTGTGGGTCGCCGGCGATGAGACCGAGCCCGTCGGACCGACCGAGACATGGACAATGGCGGACGCGATCAACGCTGCCCTCCACGAAGCCATGGAGGACGACCCGTCGATGGTGCTGCTCGGCGAGGACGTCGGGGTGGCGGGAGGTGTGTTCCGCATCACCGAAGGCCTGCATGCCAAGTTTGGCGATGAACGCGTCATCGACACCCCCGTCAACGAGTCCGGTATCGTCGGCACCGCCATCGGCATGGCGATCTCGGGGAGCCGGGCGGTCGCCGAGATTCAGTTCGAAGGGTTCATCTATCCGGCCTTCGATCAGATCGCCAGCCACCTCGGCCGTGTCCGCTTTCGCTCCCGCGGCCACGCCGGCGTACCGGTCGTAGTGCGGTCGCCCAACGGGGCAGGGATCGGGGCTCACGAACATCACTGCGACAGCCCCGAGGCGTATTTCATGCACGTGCCGGGCATCGTCGTGGTTATCCCGTCGACGCCCTACGACGCCAAGGGTTTGCTCGCCGCCGCATTAGCCGGAGACGACCCCGTGGTGTTTCTCGAGCCAAAGGTGCTGTACCGGGCCGGGAAAGAGGAGGTGCCGGCGGGCCGCTACGAGATCCCCATCGGCAAGGCGCGGGTGCGCACCGAAGGAGCCGATCTCACCCTGGTGACCTACGGCGGGATGGTCCCGGTGTCGCTCAAGGCAGCACATGCGGCGGCCGAAGAAGGGATCGGGGTCGAGGTCATCGACATGCGAACGATCTACCCCTGGGATGTCGACACGGTGGCAAACAGTGTGCGCAAGACCGGCAGAATGCTCTTCGTCCAAGAGCCACAGCGGACCGGCGGTGTGGGCGCCGAGGTCACGGCGACCATCGCCGAGGTGTGCGGTTACGACCTGGTGGCACCGGTCAGGAGGTTCGCCGCCACCGATGCTCCCTGGCCCCAATTCGCCATCGAGAAACACGCCCTGATCACGTCGGAGATGGTCAGTTCGGAGATCCACCGGTTGCTGGAGGGTTGAGTTACCAGGTCGCTCGCTGCGCTCGCTTCCAGTTCCCAGTTCGCTCGTGCTCGCTTCCAGTGGTCAGTCGTCAGCCGTCAGAAACACAACTCTTGTACGCGACCCGCATCGACACTGCTGGGAACTGGGAACTCGGACTTGCGACTTGCGACTTGCGACTTGCTCTCAATCTCTCAGCAGATCCGGCAGGTAGCGACGCCGCACTCCGATCTCGATCACCTTGGCCTCGACGTTCCCGCCGGCCTGGGCGTTTTCAATGATGCGACGCAACCGCCGGACCTGGTAGCGGAGCCGATCGTTGTCGTTGCGCAACGACAGGATCTGTCGCACTCCCTCGAGATTGACCCCGACGCTTGTGAGCTCCTGGATGGTGGCGAGCCGCTCCAGATCGGCCTCCGAGTAGCGTCGCGTCCCACCGGGTGTCCGGTAGGGCTCGATGAGACCCTTTCGCTCGTAGATACGCAGCGTCTGCGGATGCATCCCTGAAAGCTCTGCAGCGACCGAGATGATGTAGACGGCTGCTTCGTCGGGTTGGGCCATCGTCACACCCCCAGGTGTGCCCGCGGGTTGTCCGCCTGCGATTCATCTCGCAGTGCCTCCAGCAGGCTGCGCTGCTCGTCGGTGAGCTTGGTCGGGACGGCTACCTCGACGGTGACGAGGAGATCGCCGGATCCGTTCGCCGTTTCCACACCCTTGCCGGACAGACGCATCGTCTTGCCGCTCTGGGTTCCTGCGGGGACCCGGATCTTCGTGGATCCGTTCAGGGTCGGGATCTCGATCACAGAGCCCAGGGCTGCCTCGACGAACGTGACAGGGACCGTGATCGCAAGGTTCTTCTTGTCCGGTCTCGCGAAGATCGGATGGTCGGCGACGTGGACGCGTACGTACGTGTCGCCGTTGGGGCCGCCGTTGGCTCCCGGCCCGCCTTTTCCCCGCAGCCGAATCTTGGTCCCGTCCGCGATTCCCTGGGGGATCTTCACCTTGACCTGCTCGCCGTTGATCGTCAGCGTCTTGGTGTCACCCGACAACGCATCGTGGAAGGTCAAGCTGAGATCGGCCTCGTAGTCCTGGCCGGGCGTCGGCACCTGCTGCCGGCGCCCGGCGCGGCCGAACACATCACCAAAGCCGCCGAGCAGGTCCTCGAGGCCGCCGCTGCGCGCATCACCGCCGCCAAAAACATCGTCGTACCGGACGTATTGCTGACGACCGCCCGTATCGCCGACGAAGTACCCCATCTCGCGGACGTGGTCGTATTCCTTGCGCTGTTCTTGGTCGGACAAGGTTTCGTAGGCCTCATTGACGTCCTTGAACTTCGCCTCGGCCGAGGCATCGTCCGGGTTGCTATCGGGATGGAGGTTTCTGGCCAGCTTCCGAAACGCCTTCTTGATTTCCTTCTGCGAGGCACCCTTGGCCACGCCGAGGATGGAGTAGTAGTCCTTGTCCAGCCACTCCTTACGCATGGTCCACCGTCACCAGGCTGGGTCGGATCACCCTCCCCTGCATCGTGTACCCGCGACGCAGTTCCGAATCGACAACCAGCTCACCATCGCTGGCCTGTGCCCCCGAGACCGCCTCATGTACTTTGGGGTCGAAGAGCTCGCCGAGGGCAGGGATCGGTTCGAGTCCGTCCCGCGCCAGGGTCTCGAGCAGGTGATCCCTTATCGAGCGCATCCCGTCGAGCATCTTCTCTTCGGACGCCGTCGATGCTTCGACTGCCAGGGCGGCATCGAAGGCATCGAGCGTTGGCAGGAGGCTCTCGATAACGCGCTGCGAGGCGCGTTCCACGCTCTGTGCTTGATCCCGATCGACGCGACGGCGGTAGTTGTCGAACTCGGCTGCCACTCGCTGCAGCGTCTCCAGGGTCTCTCCGGCCTCCATGCGCGATTCGGCGAGCTCCCCGAGGAGTAGCGCTTCGGCGGCAGCAGGGTCGCTGGGTAGTTCGAGCCCTAGGCCATGTGCCGTCGACTCAGGCGCATCCCCCTCCAGAGCGAGCTCGACTGCATCCGATCCAGGGTCCCCCTCCTCCGGTGACGAGGGGGCGTCCGGGTCCTCAGACTCGCTACTCGCGACTTGTGACTCGCGACCGTCCTCAGGCGTCGTCATCGTCCTCGACCACCTCGGCCTCGACGACATCGTCCGCGTCGGCGCTCGAATCATCGTCGCTGGCCTCGGCGGCCTCAGGTGCGGTTTGCGATGCCTCATAGACCTTCTGACCGAGTACCTGGGCACCGGTCATGAGATCGTCGGTAGCGCTGTTCAGTGCATCGCCGCTCGCCGATTCGTCATCGAGCAGGGTGCGCACTGTGGCAACCTTGTCGTCGAGCTCCCTGCGCTCATCGTCGGTGAGTTTGTCTCCGTGCTCCTCGAGCTGGCCTTCGATTTGATAGGCGGCGTGGTCCGCCTTGTTCCTGGCCTCGGCAGCCTTCTTGAGTTCGGCATCCTCCTTGGTGTGCGCTTCGGCATCCTTGATCATCTGCTCGATGTCCTCATCGGACAGCGCAGTGCCACCGGTGATCGTCACCTGCTGGGTCTTACCCGTGCCCAAGTCCTTTGCGGACACGGAAACGATGCCGTTGGCGTCGATGTCGAAGGTCACTTCGATCTGGGGCACGCCGCGTCGTGCGGGGGCGATCCCGGGCAGCTTGAACTGGCCGAGGCTCTTGTTGTCCGTGGCCATCGGCCGCTCGCCCTGAAGAACGTGGATTTCTACTTCCGGCTGGTTGTCTGTTGCGGTGGTGAAGATCTCGCTGCGACGAGTTGGGATCGTCGTGTTGCGCTCGATCATCTTGTTGGCGACACCGCCTTCGGTCTCAACGCCGAGCGTCAGCGGGGTCACATCGAGGAGCAGGATCCCGGTCACATCCCCGGTGAGTACGCCTGCCTGGAGGGAGGCACCGTCGGCGACGACCTCGTCCGGGTTCACACCCTGGTGCGGGTCCTTGCCTGCGAGTTCCTTGACGAGAGCCTGGACGGCAGGCATTCGCGTGGTGCCGCCGACGAGGATCACGTGGTCGATCTCGTCCACCTTTACGCCGGCGTCTTCGAGGGCCTCCTTGAATGGTCCTCGAGTCTTTTCGACGAGATCCTCGGTCATCTGCTCGAACTCCGAACGCTTGAGGGTCTGCAGGAGATGGATCGGCCCCTCGTTGGTGGCGGTGATGAACGGCAGGTTGATTTCTGTCTCCTGAACCGAAGACAGCTCGATTTTTGCCTTCTCCGCCGTCTCCTTGAGGCGTGTCATCGCCATCGGGTCGGTGGACAGGTCGACGCCGTGGTCGTTCTTGAAGCCGGTCACGAGCCAGTCGATGACCCGCTCGTCCCAGTCGTCTCCTCCGAGATCCGTGTCACCGTGGGTCGACTTGACTTCGAAGACCCCTTCACCGATCTCGAGGATCGAGACGTCGAACGTCCCACCACCGAGGTCGAAGACGAGGATCAGGTGGTCGTCCTTCCCGCTGTCGAGTCCGTACGCCAGCGCAGCGGCGGTCGGCTCATTGACGATGCGCAGCACCTCGAGACCGGCGATCTGGCCGGCTTCCTTGGTAGCTTGTCGCTGGGCGTCACCGAAATACGCAGGGACCGTGATCACGGCTTCCTTGATGTCCTCACCGAGATATGCCTCGGCGTCGCGCTTGAGCTTCTGCAGGATCCGTGCCGAGATCTCCTGGGAGTTGTATTTCTTGCCGTCGATCTCGATGGACCAGTCCGATCCCATGTGTCGCTTCACCGACCGGACGGTGCGTTCGGGGTTGGTGATCGCCTGGCGCTTGGCCTGATCGCCGACCAGCACCTCGCCGTTCTTGGCGAAGGCAACGACCGAGGGGGTCGTCCGGTGCCCTTCGGCGTTGCTGATGATCTTGGGTTCCCCACCTTCGAGGATCGAGATCACCGAGTTGGTGGTTCCGAGGTCGATGCCTACAGCACGTGCCATCTGGTTGACTCCTTGTTTTCCAGCTCTAGAAAGGATTTCCAGCGAGCTTAGTGGTTCCACGAGGTATAACTTGAGTCCATCACTGTCAATTCCGAAGTTTCCCAGTTCCCAGGTACCAGTTCCCGGCTACCAAATCCCGAGCCCGAACTGAAAGAGCACCCAGTGGCCGTGGTTTTGCTGCCGGTCACTGGCAACTCTTACCTCCCGAGACCCAAAGGGCTAACCCGTTGGCCGCTTTCCAGCGTGTCCAGGCCGCTACGTAATACGTAATACGGTCTCACGGCCTCTCTGTAGCCTGTCGAGGTGGCGACCGAAACCAGCACCGCGCCCGAAGTAGCGGAACGACCCGTCGATTGGGTAGGCGTCGGCGTCGGCGGAGCCGCTGTGCTTTTCGCCGTCGTGTTCGGGA
>Ga0114950_10003315_pt1 | contig 12400 bp, 7 predicted proteins | sample N075metaG_FD_83503 | JGI IMG/M metagenome (GOLD analysis project Ga0114950, IMG submission 83503) | Deep subsurface microbial communities from Kermadec Trench to uncover new lineages of life (NeLLi) - N075 metaG | ecosystem: Environmental > Aquatic > Marine > Ocean trench > Sediment | place...
CCTACCAGGACGTGCTGCTCCACACCACCATCGGCGGACTCGCCCGCGTCGGCCCGGGGCTCCTTCTCGGCTTGTTGATGAGCGCCGGGGTCAGTCCTCTGCTTGGCGCCCTGCTGGGCGGGATGAACCCCCTCGACCCGGCCGTCCATCTCGGCGTGTACTTCGCGTTTCTCGCCGTGGCGATCATCGCTGCCGTGGTTCCGGCGCGCCACGCGGCCCGCCTGGACCCGGTAACAGTTTTGAGAAGAGACTGACATGGGTCGCGAGTACCTCGGTGAGTTCGAGCATCTCGTGCTTCTCGCCGTGGTCCGTCTCGGTGACGATGCCTATGGTGCGCCGATCCGCTTGTTGATCGCCGAGCGCGCCGCACGAGAGGTGTCCTTCGGGGCCGTCTACTCCACCCTACGGCGGCTCCAGGCGAAGGGATACCTGGAGATGCGCGAGGAACCCGCCGATGGAGACGCCGGCGGTCGGCCGCGCCGTGTCGCCGCGCTCACCGACGACGGGGACACCGCCGTGCGGGCTGCCCAACACAGACTGCAACGAATGTCCGAAGGCCTCCTCGAGGACCTCTAACACAGACGTCTCGGTCGCAAGGCGAGCGCCCTCGCGCGCGGTCGCTAAGGCTCGATACGGGTCTCGTAATGACGAGAGCGCTCGTCGAAGCGTAGCAGCAGCTTCTGCGCCGCCTGCGGGACAACGGCGACCTCGTGATCCTCGCCGGCGAACACCCGTACCGCATCGATGGAATCGAACCAGAGAATGGTAACGAACTCGATTTCGTCGCCGTCGGATCGACGCAGCAGGTGGGCGCCCCGATAGCCCTCGATTCCGCGCCCGGCGATACCCGGCAAGATACTCCCCCGCAGCAGCGACTCGAAGGCGTCGGCGTTGCTCGGCGAGGTCCAGCCCCGCCAGATCCTCGTGATCATGGCCACCTCCGCTCTACAGTCAACATTCACCCGGGCCTCAAAGTCGACCAGCAAAGGCGGCTAATCGACACGGATCACGCGAACAGCTCCTTCTGCGTCGACTTCTCTTCGCCCTCCACCATTGCGGTGGACTTGATCGTCAATCGCGACCGGTTGGTGGAACCGTCCGGCACCGCCGGCAGGGCCCCCGGTACGTCCTTGAGCGCGCCAATCATGCCGTCCACCACGGCGAACGCCGAGGTCGGGGAGGCGTCGAACCTCGACAAGCTTTTCATTGCCTGTCCGAAGTCGAGCAATCGGACGTCGAGCTCCGCCGGCGTGATCTCTTCGCCCTGCCGAACGAGGGCGCTGAGGTCGGTGATCGCTGCGATCATGGAATCCTCGACCTGATACAGCGTGTTGAGCCAGTTGTGCTGGCGCGCATCGAGCGTCACGGTTGCTGGCTTCGGCGGGTTGTTGCCCGATGAAATCGTCCACTCCTTCGCGGAGGACGAGGCATTCGTATACTTGTTCGCCTCCTTGCGGAACTTGGTTTCGACGCCCGGGGTGCTGTATGCCCAACCGACTTCGGTGTGCAGGGGACTTGCCCGCAAATAGCTGTTGAGCACGTGGCGGCGCAAGATCGCCTTCAACAAAGCGGCGCTCCAGTCTTGGCTGAAGATCAGCTTCAAGGCCTCGGGTCGGAACCGTACGTGATATTCGAACGAAGTCTCACCGAAGCTGCCGTCGTCGGCCACCGGTAGCAACCGCGATACTCCTGCTGCGGTGGACGGCACGTTGGCGAGCAATCCGAGCTCCTGCCCGAGGCTGAGATAATCGTTGAGCTCCGCCGGCGTGGTTTCGGTGTCCTCGAGAACGAGGTCGTACGTCGCCCTCATCCCGGTGATGATGTCGATCAGATAGCCTTCCGTTTCCTTGTCGTACTTCACCAAGCCGCTCGACTGCCCGGCCAGCGCCAACATGAAGTTCGAGTACACACGCTCGGAGTTTCCGCGAAACGAGCTCTTCTGCTCTTCCTCGAACTGCAGTTCGGCGGTGGTAAACACGTTGATCAAGCCGCTCTCCTGCCGCTGGATGCGCTGCGCCGAATCGACGATTACCTTGGCCATGCTCTCGTAGCTGTAGCCGAAGTGCCAGCCGACGATGTTGAACGCCACGGCGCTGCCGCGCTCTATACGACGCGTGAGCAAGCCGTCGTGCACGCGCACGTGGGGCTCGGTCACGGCGCCGAGAACGCCGGCCAGGTTGCCGCGTCCCGCGGAGCTCATGAGGGCCCGACCCTTTTCGGTTGACAGATCGACCTCGAAGTCCACCAAGACACCGCGCACGTCCTTGCGGTTGTACTCCGCATGCAACGCCAACGACCACTTCTGGTTCAGCGCGCCTTCGATCTTTTCCTTCAAAGTGTCGGGGAAGCTGCCCACTGCGGCGACGACCTTGTGAACCTCGTTGAACGCCTCCACGAGCTTGGCGTGCTCCTTGATCTCGCCGATGGCTTGGCCAATGAGACGCTCCGCAAAACCGGTGAGCTTCTTGTTGGACAGCTGCTCCAAGTTGTCGAGCTGGATCGTATCGACGAGCTCGAACAGTTCGTCGAGGTCGAACTTCTCCTTCACCAGCGTGATGATTTCACGGATTTTGTCGTGCGCCCCGCTCTGAATCAGATCGAGCACGCTCTGGGCGCGCTCCTTGAGCAAGTCGAGTGAGGCGGGCTGGCCGCCGATTTCCACCTGCCCGAGAATCCACGCCAGCGGATCGCCGTCGGTGAGTTTTTCGATGACCGTGATGAGCTCGGGATCGAGATCGCCTTTCAGCTCGTCCCAATCGGCGAGGCCCAACACCGCTTCGAGCTGGCCGATCAGAACATCCTCGATCTTCCCGAAATACTGATCGAACAGCTCGATGGCCTTCTTGTCGAGGTTTTTGTAGGCAGCCGAAATTTCCGCTGCCTCGGCCAGCAGATCGGCGATCGCGGTGTCGTCGAGCTGGTCGAAAGCCTTGCCCGTCCACTCCTCGATGAACGACTTGGCGAGCGTGTCGAGGTTCTTCTCGAGCTCCTCGAGGTTCGAGTACTTGGTGATGTGGTCGATAAGCCCGAACCAGTTGTGCACGTTCACGCCGACGAGCGCGCCCACGAAGTCGCGACCGCTGATTTCCCCCAAGTTGCTTTGGAAAGTGGCGCCAACACTCACATCGGCGGCAATGCTGAAGGTTTTTTCTCGGTTCTTCTTCACCTGGACGCGCGCCCAGTTGGCGTCGGCGCCTTCGCGCACCTCGATGCGAAAATCACCGGCCACGCCGGCCGATACGCCAACCTTGCCGAGCGCGCTGACGGTGTACTTCTCCGACAGCTTGATGCCGCCGATGCTGGCCGACTCCGTGCCGGCCATCGAATATCCAAATCCCACGCTGCCGGAGAAATTCAGGTAGCCAGAATACTCGAAGGCAACGACCTCGTCTTCAATCGGCGGCTCCTCGATGTGCGCCGGCAATCGAATCGCCTTCACCAGATCCTTGACCAGGTCGCCGGCGGGCTCGGCGGCGGCGTACGAGCGCACCAGGCTCAAGCCGGCGTCGGCGCCGGCGTCGAGCTTGGCGCTGGCCGAGATCACCGAGTATGTGAACTTGGCGCTGATATTGCCGGTAACGCCGGCACCGGCCACGAAGAACGCCAGCAGCCGGTCGGCATGGGCGCCGTTATCGAAGTACCCGGCGTGCCCCAGAGCTTCGAGCAGCTCCTCGTAGTCGCCGGTGTTCGACGGCCACACCACGACGATGCGGGTGTGGGCCTCGGCGCCAAAACCCATCGATACCTTGCCGCTGCCGCCGACGGCGAGGTCGTGCGACCCCTCGGCGCCAAATTCCAGCTTCACGAGCTCGGCGTTAGCGGGGTCGAGCGGCGCGGTGAGGTCGGGAACGTGAACGGTGACGTCGAGGTCGCCGGTGGCGAGGTCCCAGAGGGGAAGATCCTGACGGACGAGGGTCAGCGTACGCATGAAAAAGCTCCGGCCCAGGTCCCCAACTGAGAGAAGTCGCGCGCATTATGTGATTGCTCTTCGCGCTTGTAAAGGTACGCGGAAACAGGAGGTGGCTTGGCTCACAGCTACCGCTGCCCCGCCGCCGACACCTGGGTCGCCATGGCGACGAAGCGCGCGATGTTGCGCTTTAGGTTCATCAGCTCTTCCTCGTGCACGTACATCATGTGGCCAGCCTGGTAGAAGTTGTGCTTGATGTTGCCGCGCAACTCGTCGGGCAGGTTCATGTGGTCGGTGGTCCATTCCATGGCGAAGAACGGCGTCGCCAGATCGTAGTAGCCGTTTTCGATCTGCACCTTGAGGTTGGGGTTGCGGATCATCGCCTGCTCGAGATCGGATGCCACGTAGGTGGCGCCGGGCCAGCCGCGCCCGCCGCCGGCGCGGTTCCAATTCCAACCGCTGGTGCCGCCGCCGGTGCGGTAGGTCTCGGTGGTCTCGAAGCCGAGCTCGTCACGCAGGTAGCGGTTGATCGCCGCCGTATAGGCGCCGCTGATGGCGGTCGATTGCGGATCGTAGCCGGCGTTCTCGCTCAGCAACTGGTTGGTGAAGCCGTCGTAGCGGGCATCGAGCCGTGAGGTGACCATGCCCTGGCTGCGCTGCAGCTCGGCGCGAAACTGGGTGGCGTTGACCCTCAGATTGGCGCGCTCGAGGTATTCCTCGGACACACCGGTGTACTCGGCCAGCTTGGCGCGCACCGCCGCAACCTGCGCCGCCGGAGCCGAGGCCCCCTGCGCCAAGACGTGAGCGTACTCGCCGACGGCAAACTCGCGCACCTCGTCGAGCCAGCCATCGAGATCATCCGGCCACGCCACGGCGCCGTGATACGCCGCGGTGATGGCATAGGTCGGCAGGTAGGTGACGTACGAGGTGTCGTGCCCCGGGGCGAACAGCAGCGTCTCGAAGTCGAGCACCGCCGAGATCAGCACCACCCCTGAAAAATCCATGCCGGCGCGGCTCTGCAACATGTTTACCAGCACCGCCGAGCGCGTCGTGCCGTAGCTCTCGCCCATCAGAAACTTGGGCGAGTTCCAGCGCTGGTTGCGGGTGATGTACTGCGAGATGAACTGCGTTAGCGAAGCGGCGTCCTCGTCGATACCCCAGAACTCACTTCCCTGCCCGACGCCCACCACACGGCTGAAGCCGGTGCCGATGGGATCGATGAACACCATGTCGGTGATATCGATCAGCGTGCCGGGGTTGTCCACCAGGTCGTAGGGCGGCGGCGGCGTCGGCCCGGACTCGTTGACCAGCACCCGCTTGGGACCAAAAGCGCCCATGTGCAACCACATCGAGGCGGAACCCGGCCCGCCGTTGTAAATGAACGAGATCGGCCGCCTGCTGCTGTCCACGTCGCTGCGCGTGTAGGCGGTGTAGTACAGGCTGCCGTTGACCTCGCCGTCGTCGTTGACCAGGTGCATGGTCGCCGCCTTGGCGATGTACGGCACCGTCTGTCCGTCGACCACGATGGTGTGCTCGGTGACCGACGACTGCTCGTCGGGAACAGCGGCTTGCTCGCCCGAAGCCTCGGGCGCCGCCGCACCGCGGCCGCCACGTTGCTGCGCCTGCCCCGCCTGCGGCGCGACCAGAAGGACAACGACTACGAGGACCCAAACGACGGTCTTGATGCGCATCATTTTTCTCCGGTGAAAGGGTCTTGCACCCCGGATGGGGCCTGCTCCAACTGCGCGAGCCATGCCTCGAAGGCTGCAAGCTGCGGATCGTCGGTGGATCTCATGTGCTCGAGTAACATCGCACGCAATCGATCGGCTGTCGCCGCGCGCTCGTGGCTGCCGATCAGGTTTTCCCGCGCATCAGGGTCACGGCGGTAGTCATAAAGCTCCTCCGGGGAACGAAACATGTAGTGGCTTACCCGTTCAGCCAGGGCCGGGTCCCGGCCCGCTGCGTCCCGCATCGCCGATAGCGTCAGACCTCCGCTGGCCTCCGAGCGATAGGAAGTCTCCCCATCGGCCCAGGCGTTGAAGATGTAGCCGTATTGCCGGCCGATCACCGAGCGCATCGCATAGGACCTGCCGCTCGATAGCGAGTTGATCTGGGTGAAAACGACCTCGCGGCCGGCTTGCGCCTCGCCTCTCAGCACGGGAACGAACGACCTTCCGTCGGCACCGTCCAGATTGTCGAGACCAACGGCGTCGAGAATGGTCGGCGCCAGATCGATCCCCGCCATCATGTGTTCGGCGTCGATGACGCCGGCGGCGACGACACCGGGCCAGCGCACGATCCAGGGCGTGCGGGTCGAGTGCATCCAGACGTTGGCCTTGGCGAACGGAAGAGAGGGGCCGTGATCGGACAAGAACATCACCAGGGTGCGCTCCGCCATCCCCGAGTCATCAAGCGCCCGAAGGACGGCACCCACGGTGGCGTCGGCTCGCTGTACCGACGTGTAGTACTGCGCCATCTCCCGTCGAACGGCGGGCAGATCCGCCAAGTAACCCGGTACCGGGACTTGCTCGGGAGCAAAGGCCAATTCCGCCTCGGGGAAGCCGCCGCCGTACTGCTCGCTGGTGCTGGTGGCATCCCGCCCCCTGGCGTTGACCTCCTGCCGGCTGGCGACGAAGGGCCGGTGCGGGTCTTGAGAGTTGGCCATCAAGAAAAACGGCTGGCCGGCGCTCTGGGCTTGTCGAAAGAATTCCGCCGCGTGCTCGTAGTAGAGCTCCGGGCTGCGGCCGTTCTGCAGATCCTTGGCCCTGATGACCGCCTCGAACGCGGCGAGTCGGCTGGGGACGACATGTCCTGTCTTTGCCATCAAGCCGGTGCGAAACCCGGCCTCGGCGAGCGCCTCGACAAGCGTCGGCACCTGCGCGTCGATCGGATCGAAGCCGAGCGCACCGCTGCGGTGGGGGTAGCGCCCGGTCATCCACACGGCGCGCGTCGGCTGGCAAATGGCGATGGTCACGTGGGCCTGGGTAAACAACACGCCCTCGCCGGCCAGCCGGTCGATGTTGGGTGAGATGTCGGAAACCGGGGAGCCCGTCACCCCCAGAGAGTCCCATCCCATGTCGTCGACGGTGATCAGCAGGACGTTCAGCGGGGCGCCGGCAATGCCGACGGGGCGACCGGGGTCGGGGAGATCGAGATCTTGGAGATCGGGCGTATCCGCAGAGCCCGAACAGTTCACCGTACCCCCGAGTAGAAACGCCAGCGTGAGAAGAGCGCCAAGCCGCGGCTTGTGCATCCGTCCGGCCTCGTGCCTCACCTCCGGATCACGATGGGCCGCAATCGACCCTCGTGGGCGCGGTTGAATTCAGGGATCACGGTATCGGCGAGGTTGTCGAGGCCCGCCCTGGCTTGCTCGACTTCCGCCTCGAGGCGCGCCAGCGTAGCCATCGACTGATCCGTCGGCCGGTACTCGGCGCCGCCGGCGACATCGCCGGCGCCCAACCCCACTTCGCCGTTGAGCCAAATGAGGTTCTGGTAGGTGTGGTAGGCCTCGACGAACCACTTGTCGTCGCTGTGCAGCTCGGTCTCCGACAGCATGAGGAGCTCCACATCGAGAATCTTGTGGTCGAGCTGGGCGAGCGCCGCCTCGAGATCATCGTGCCCGGCGTACTCCACCTCCATATCCTCGATCTGTTTCCGCATGATCTCGACGTTGTTGACCATCGTTGCCGTGACGTTCATGGCGTCGCGGATGCGCACCTGCGCCGCCGTCGAGGCACGCAGGTCGTCGTCCGGCGAGGGGATCGCAGGATCCTTGAGGATCTCGAAGGTCTGCTCCTGCGCGCGGCCGTCCACCGTCATGCGCACCGTGTGCCCACCCGGTGCCGCGATGGGACCGGCGCGCTTGGCACCGTTGATACCCCAGTGGGTGATCGTGCGGGTCTCCTGGCCCATGAACCGGGCCTCGTTCCAGATCTCCGGATTGTCCGGAGGGACGGTACGGAGCTCGACCTGGACCGATCCCTCGTACCTCAGATCCCAACTGGTCTTGTTGAGGCCGGCGCGCGAAGGAACTTCCATGGTGCGCAGCACGTTGCCGCCACCGTCGAGGATATGGAACGTAACCGTGGCGTCGGAATCCAGCGAGTAGACGAACTCGGCGGACCCGCTGCGCGCCTGGCGGAAGCCGGGGCGCGGCTCGTACAGGTGGGCGCCGGCATTGACCGCCGCGTCCTGCTGTTCGAGCTGCGTAATGTCTTTCATGATGAACAGCCCGCGCCCATACGTGGAGATCACCACATCGTGGTAGCGCGGCTCGACCACGATCCAGCTCACCGGCACGGCCGGCAGACCCTCCTGGTACGGCCTCCACGAGGCACCGTCGTCCATCGAGTAGTAGAAGCCGTGCCCGCTGCCGACGAACAGCATGCCCTCGCGGTTGGGATTCTCGGCAAACGACATGAGGTAATCGAGCGGGTGGCCGGCGGGCAGGTCGCCCGTGATACTGGTCCAGGTCCGCCCCAAATCGGTGGTCTTGTACAGGTACGGCATGCGGTCGTCCATCATGTGATAGTCGACGACCATGTAGGCGGTGGCGGGGTCAAAACGCGAAGGCTCGATCTTGCGAACAATGCCCCACTCCTTCATGCCGACGTTGGCGGTGACGTCATTCCAGCTGCCGCCGTCGTTGTCGGTGTACCAGACCTTGCCGTCGTTGGTGCCGGCCCAGACCAGGCCCTGCTGGATCTCCGATGGGGCGATGGCGAACACCACCTCGCCATAGAACTGCCCCAGGTTGTCGCCGATGATGCCGCCCGACGAGACCACACGAGACGGGTCCTGGGTCGACAAGTCAGGGCTGAACAGGTCCCAGCTTTGGCCGCGATTCTGGGTGCGGAAGATCACCTGGCAACCGTAGTAGACGGTCTCGGAATCGAACGGATCGAAGGCCAGCGGCGGCGTCCAGTGGCAGCGATAGTCGATGACATCGGGCTGCGAGTCGAGCGTGATCATGTAGGGCTCGATGGAGCGGGCACGCCCGACCTTGTCGTCGTAGCGCGTCACCTTGTTGCCGTAACAGGTGGCGTAAATAACGTCGGGGTTGGTCGGATCGGGAATGGTGAAGCCCGACTCACAACCGCCGATGCCACCCTGCCAGGGCGTGCCGCCGGCACCGCGATTACCGAAGCCACCACGCCCGCCACGGCCTCCGCCCCGACCACCACGACCGCCAGCGGCGCGGTCAGGATTGAAGCGGCTGCCGATACCTACTCCCTCGTCGTCGTAGTACGAGGGCACGTTGGGCACCGTTACCGGCGAATCGCTGGCGCCGCGCATGGTGCCGTTGTCCTGCCGGTTGCTGTAGATCCAATAGGGCACGCGGTTATCGACGGCGACGTGATACATCTGCCCGATGGGCAGCGAGTAGCGTGCGAAGCTGGCGCCGTGATCGCGGGTGACGCCGACGCCGCCGTCACCCGTGGTTGCCCAATGGTCCGGGTTGAGCGGATCCATCCAGATGTCGTGGCAGTCACCGCAGCCGCCGCCACGCAGCGGCCAGGTGGCACCGCCGTCGGTGGAGCGGAAGAAGGTGCTCGAAGCGATCAGCACCTCGTCGGCGTCGGCCGGGTTCACGTCGATGCGGATGTAATAGCCGGCGCGGCCGATGAGCTGGCGGTCCCAGCTCACCACGCGCCAGTTCTCGCCACCATCGTCCGAGCGCCATACAGAACCCTGGTCGGCCGTCTGAATGAGCGCATACACGCGCTGGGAGTCGGAGGGAGCAATGGCTACGTCGATCTTGCCGACGGGATCGGTGGGCAGGCCCGGATCGTCGATCTCCACCCAGCTGTCGCCACCGTCACGCGACACGTACACACCGCCGCCCGGGCCGTCACCCGAGAACATCGCCCAAGTGTGCATGACCACGTCCCAGGTGCCGGCAAACAGCACGTCGGGGTTATTGCTGTCCATATCGAGGCCCGAACAACCGGTGTCCTCGTCGACGAACAACACGCGCTCCCAGTTCTGCCCGCCGTCGGTGGTGCGAAACACGCCGCGCTCCTGCTGCGGGCCGGTGGTGCGACCAAGCGCGCAGGTGAAGACGATATCCGGGTCGGTCGGGTGAATGACCATACGGCCGATGCGGCCGCTTTCGGTCAGCCCCATGTGCGTCCAGGTGGCGCCGGCGTCGGTGGACTTGTAGACGCCGTCGCCCATCATGTCGGAGTCGCGGATAGCCCACGCCTCACCGGTGCCGACCCAGATAATGTTGGGGTCGGAGGGGGCGATGGCGATGGTGCCGATGGCTTGAACCGGCTGCTCGTCGAAGAGCGGCTCGAAGGTCTCGCCGCCGTCGGTAGTCTTCCACAGACCGCCCGAAGCGGCGCCGAGATAGTAGGTGTCCAGGTCGCCGGGCACGCCGGCGATGGCAGCGAAGCGCCCGGCGTTGGCCGGGCCCATGTACTGGAATTTCGGTGCTTCCACCGGCTGGCTCTGAAGCCCGCGGCCGCCACCGCCCCCGCGGCCCTGCGCCAGCACGGCGCTCGACAGCAACATGGTGACCGCAAGACCAAGTCCCAGAATAGAAAAACAACGCCGGCTCAAGCTCATGCTCCACTCCCTCTACGTTTTAGTTTCGCGACGATGGGGACCCTCGCGGAGGTAGCCGTCGATCTGACGATGGGCAAAGTAATACCGCGCTATCCGAAAAGAAGCCAGCCGTTCGGAGGCCGGCGACAGCGGCCCATTTCGCGGGTGTCTAGATCCGTCCCCGGCCTACCCGACCCCGCCCCACAGGCGCATGAACACGAATATGCCGAGCATCGAGAAGGCCAGTGCCATCTTGGCTGCGACCCCCAGCGCCAGGCCGATGGTGGCTCCGAGGCCGGCGGCGCTGGCTTCCTGGAGGCTGCGATCGGCCAGCAGCTCGCCGAGGACGGCTCCGAAGAACGGGCCCAGGAGGATCCCCGGCAATCCGAAGAAGATGCCCACCAGGGCGCCGACGAACGCGCCGACCATAGCGTACTTGGTGGCACCGAACCCCTTGGCGCCAAGCGCTCCGGCGAGAAAATCGATCGGGTAGGTGAGCGCCGCCATGATCGCCAGCAGGGTCAGCGTCCAGGGCCCGACATAGGCGAAGTCCTCCAGCCAGGCAGCAACCAGCAGTCCGCCAAACAGCAACGGGGCCCCCGGCAACGCCGGCAGCAGCAGCCCGAGTACGCCGACGATAACAAGCGCCGCGGCGAGCACCCACAAGAGCACGGTAGTGATCATAGTCAAAGCTACGATAACCGACCGTCAGCGGTTTCAGGCCTTGACGCCCGCGGCCGGCCCGGCAAGCAACCCTGCAGTGAACAGCGTCCTTGAAAAACACAGCTAGCGAATGCCGACGGTACCTTTGACCGCGTCGAACAGCGCCTGGGAGTCGAAGCCGATACCGCCTTTGAAGACAATCTCGACGTTGCGGATGTCGCTGGCAGTTGCCGCCGGGTTGCCGCGCACAACCATCAAGTCGGCAGTCTTGCCCGCTTCCACGCTGCCGGTGCGGCTGTCGATACCCAGATAACGAGCGCCGTTTAGCGTCGCCACCTCGATGGCCTCTTCGGCGGTGAATCCAGCTTCCACCAGCAGTTCGACCTCACGGTGGTTGGCGTACCCCGCCACCACACCGCCGTATCCAGTGGGATCAATGCCCGCCAACAGCAGGCCACCAGCGTCGGCGAAGGCCTTCTCCATGGCCATGTTCTTGGCGAACACCGCCACCGACTGCGGGTTGTTCTGCTGGGCGATGCGGGCCCACTGCCGCATGTAGCGGTCGCGCGCGTCCGGCGCCATGGCATCGAGCGCGCCCCGCGGCGCCATGGGCCGCCCCGGCGTGCTGATCTCGAACACCGGCAGCGTCGACGTAACGGCAACCTCGTTGTCGATGAGGGTGCGAAACAGCACCTGAACCTGGGGGCCGCCGATGTCCGCTTCGAGCAACGAGCGCGTGCGGCCGCGGCCGGGCGGGCACACGTCGGGTTGCTTGTCGGCGACAAAGTCGGTGGCCGCCATGAAACCGTGCTCTAGGTTGTCGATACCCAGCTCGGCAGCCTCGGCATAGGTCACCGAGCACAGGTGCCCGGTCATCTGGAGACCGCGCCCGTGGATGACCTCGAGGGCAGCGCCGAGCTCGGCGCGTGAGATCTGCATGTAGGCCTTGAAGGACGTGGCGCCTTCGTCGGCCCAGTAATTGACCAGCGCGACGGCGTCATCGGGACCGTCGACAGCGTTGACGAACATGATGCCCAGCCCCGGCCCATTGACATAGGGACCGGTGACGTCGATGTTGGGCCCCGGCACCTGCCCCGCGTCGATGGCTGCTTTCAGGTTCAGGTCGCCGTAAGGGTCACGGCTGCCGCCGGTGCGGATGGTGGTCGCGCCGCCCGCCAGGTACAGCCGCGGAAAGCTGAACTGCATCTGGTTGTAGGCACCTTGCCCCGATGGATAGAACATGTGCTCGTGCACCATGACGAGGCCGGGCAGCACGGTGTA
>Ga0114950_10003317_pt1 | contig 12397 bp, 8 predicted proteins | sample N075metaG_FD_83503 | JGI IMG/M metagenome (GOLD analysis project Ga0114950, IMG submission 83503) | Deep subsurface microbial communities from Kermadec Trench to uncover new lineages of life (NeLLi) - N075 metaG | ecosystem: Environmental > Aquatic > Marine > Ocean trench > Sediment | place...
AAGCACCGGCGCGATAGGCGTAAAGCCCCACATGTCTTTGCCAACGGAACCCGGTTCGCAGTGCAGATTCCAGATCGCCCCAATGCCTGGGAAAAGGTAGCACAGAGCGGCTGAAAAAAAGCGCGTGGCCACTCCCTGTGGTAACCACTTTCACCACATTGGGATCTGAGATTTCCTCACGCTCGTCCAGTGGCCAGTACAGGCTGGCGACATCTGCGGAAGAATCGCCATCCAGCATAGCTGCGACCTGGTCAAGACAGGCACCCGGCATCAAGGGTTCATCACCCTGCAAATTGACAAGCAACTGTTCATCACCCCAGCCCAGGTGGTCTGCCACCTCTGCAATGCGGTCACTGCCGCTTTGGTGCGCTTGTGAGGTCATGATAACCTGTGCGCCAAACGCCCTTGCGACTTCAAGAATTTGCGCGTCGTCCGTGGCAATAACAACCTCTTTGGCAGAAGCAGAACATGCCCTGCGATAAACGTGCTCAATCAGTGGACGGCCTGCGATGTCCAGCAATGGTTTTCCGGGTAACCTCCGGGAGGCCATTCTCGCTGGAATAACAATGTAATAATCGCTATTGCTCACGCTTGCGCACCTGTTCCATAACCTGTTGCAGCAATGCCTCTTCCCACTGGTACGGAAGATGCGCATCTACTGTCAGATACCAGGCATTCTTCAAGCCCAGCGCAGTGCATTTCACTGCATCTTTCTCGGTCATCATGATCGGCAAGTCTTTGTCCATGGTGGCGAAATCCGCTGCAGAATAGGAATGGTGATCGGGAAAGGAGTATTTATTGGCTTTGATACCGGTGTTTTGCAACAGGCTAAAAAAACGATCCGGATTTCCAATCCCGGCCACCGCATTGACCGTGCAACCGGTAAATTGAGACAGCCGCCATGCCTCACCGTCGACCAGGGATTTTAATTTTCCTGAAACCAGTGACATATTCCAGGCATCAATTTCAGTGGGCAAGCAATCCGATTCGCCATTGACGATGACGTGGTCAACGGTTAACAGCCGCTCAACAGGTTCGCGTAGGGGTCCCGCCGGAAGCAAGCGGCCGTTACCCAGCCCCCGCTTACCATCGATGACGCAAATCTCCACGTCCCTGGGTAGTCGATGATGCTGCAAACCATCATCTGAAATAATCACTCGGACCTTCTTCTTCTGCAGAGCGCGTGCTGCATCACAGCGATTTGCAGCCACGATTACCGGCACGCCGGTTCTGCGCGAAATCAGCAAAGGTTCGTCACCAACAACTTCGGGGCTGGATGCCGGGCTGACCAGGCGCAAACCGCGTTCTTTTCGACCGTATCCGCGGCTGATGACTCCGGGTGTCAGGCCTGCATCAGCGAAAATACGGCACAAGCGGATGACAAGAGGTGTCTTACCGCTTCCGCCGGCAGTTATGTTGCCGACAACAACGATGCAGGTACTGGCAAGATCTGTGCACTTTCTTTTTGAATTCCAGTATTTGTCCATATGGCTTGCCGCCCGGTAGAGGGGCACCAGGCCTTGCAACCACAGCGGAGCCGGCTCTTTGCCGTACCATATAGATGCCAGGCGATGTTCGTAGTCAGCCCGCATGAGCCTGTTTGCCATTGCCGGTTTTCCCGAACTGAGCGTGGTATAACCGGGAGTATGCTTCACCGCGATCCAGCAATTCATCATGTGTCCCGGACTCGATCACCCTGCCCTTTTCCAGCACGATAATCTGATCTGCGTTCTCAATGGTGGATAGCCGGTGGGCAATCACCAGTGTGGTGCGATGTTTCATTACTTCAGACAGGGCATCCTGAATAGCTTTCTCGGATTTGCTGTCGAGGGCGGACGTGGCTTCATCCAAAATCAGAATGGGCGCATCCTTTAAAAGTGCCCGGGCAATTGCGATTCTTTGCCTTTGGCCTCCGGACAAAAGCGTACCTCTTTCACCTACCATGGTTTCAAGTTGTTGCGGCAAGTGCTCAATAAACTCCATCGCATGCGCGTCTCTGGCCGCCTTTTCTATCGATTCCAGCGAGGCCCCTGCCAATGCGCCGTATGCAATATTGCCGGCCACTGTATCGTTAAACAGGACAATATCCTGGCTGACAAGTGCGATCTGGCTACGCAAGTTTTCGAGTTTGTAGTCAGACAGCTCCCGCCCATCCAACAAAATATGGCCTTCACTGTAGGGATAAAACCGGGGCAACAAGCCTGCCAGGGTCGTTTTACCGCTGCCGGAATGTCCAACCAGGGCGGTTATGCTTCCTGCCGGCACTGTAAAACTGACGTCTTCCAGTACCGCGTTTTCGCTTGACTCGTAGCCAAAACTGACATGGCGAAATTCGATCTCACCTTGAACCCGTTCAGTCGAAAACTTCCCTGAATCAATTTCCGCCTCGGTGTCCAGCACGTCAAAAATACTCTCGGCTGCCGCAATGCCTTTTTGAACCTGCGCCTGTACCGTGGTGAGGCGTTTAAGCGGTGGAATGGTTCCTATCATGGCCCAAAACAAAACCGTGAAGGTTCCTGCAGAAATCCCGTTCAACATGCTCGGGCGGGTTGCAACGATCATCAGCAGAACCAACGCCAGTCCGGCAGCAAATTGCACCATCGATGAACTGGCAAGGCGCGTTACCACCATGCGCATATGCAGACGCCGCGTTTTATCATTTACCTGCTCGAAACGGTATTTTTCAGCGTTCTGTCCCTGAAATACCTTCACCACCTGCTGACCGACGACGGCTTCCTCGGTGATGTGTGATACGTCTCCCATGGAATCCTGAATCCGGTGGCTGATTTTACGGAAACGGCGGCTGATCACGGTCACCAGCAAGCCAATCATGGGCACCAGCAACAGCATGACCAGTGACAACATCATATTTGCAGTCAGCATGACCACAAGCAGCATGATCACCAGCATGATGTCACGGAATGCAGCGATTATGGAGCGGGTTGCTGCATTGGCTACCTGCTCGCTGTTATAAGCCAGTATGGAAATCAATTGACCCGAACTGTTGTGGTCGTAATAGGATGCAGGAAGGCTGACATACTGGTTGAACAGCTCCTGGCGCAGATCAGCTACCACTTTTCTGCCCACCCATTCCATGCCATATACACCCGCGAAATTTCCAACGATACGGGTAATTGCGACGGCAAAAATAACGCCCGCCAACCACAAACCGTATTCGGAATCCTTGCCGACGAACACTCGATCAATCAAGGGTTCCATAAATTTTATGAATGCCGCCTGCATGCTGGCATCGACACTCACGCCGATAACACCCAACAGGAACATCCAAAAATAACGTTTGGTATAGCCCCACAGGCGTTTGTAGACGAGAAGAGCCGGGTTGTCCCATCCGGTCATTCTTTGCCGCCAGCGACACGGTCGGTTGCAATGGAAAGATTGCTGAAGCCCAGTTGAGCAGCCACATCCATCACCGTAACCACAAAATGGTGCGGCGTTTCACGATCCGCCCGCAGTATCAGTGGCAAATCGTAATCTCCGGCACTGGCCTCCTTGAATGCCGCCTTGATTGTCCGTTCCTCACTGTCAATCAATCTGCGGTCATTGAGAAACATGACGCCACCGGCATCGATCACCAGCTCCAGACGCTCAGGCATGTCAAGCTGTGCCTCCACTGCACTGGCCTCAGGAAGAGTCACTTTCAATGCAGACGGATGGTCAAATGTTGTGCTGACCATGAAAAACAGCAGCAAAAGGAAGACCACGTCGATCAGGGAGGTCAGGTCGACAGTTGGCTCTTCCTTTGCCCGGTTCTGGAGTTTCAAAATTCAACCTGCATGGCGTTGATTTCACCCACCAGGTACGCCCGACCTGAGCTGTGCCACGTTGCTGCGCTCAATGGCCTCGATGAGGTCGATGGCCTGTTCTTCCATGGATACCACGTACTCTTCCACACGCCCCTTGAAGTAGCGATAGAAAAAGAAGCTGGGAATGGCAACCGTAAGACCGGCTGCTGTTGTGATCAGTGCTTCTGATATACCTCCAGCCAGAACATTGGCATTGCCAACGCCGTGCTCAAGTATGGAAGAAAATACCTTGATCATGCCGATCACCGTTCCGAGTAAGCCCAGTAAGGGTGAAATACCGGCAATCGTACCCAAAGTATTAAGAAATCGCTCCAGCCGGTACACGACATGCCTGCCGGTATCCTCTACCGCCTCCTTGATCAATTCACGTGGCCGGTGTCGGTTGATCAGCGCCGCTGAAAGCACACGCCCCAGCGCGGACCCGGAGCGTAACTGGTCGATATGACGCCGGTCCAACTCATGACGCGATGCCCAGCCTTCCACCTGCTTACCGATGCCATCAGGTACTACCTGGCTGCGCCGCAAAGCCCAAAGACGTTCTGCAATAATGGTCAAAGCCAGGATGGAACAAAGGATAATGGGCACCATCAACCAGCCACCGGCAATAATGATTTCAAACACGCTGTCTCACTCCATTGATTAGATGCTGCTTAAATGATACATGCGGCACCCTCTGCAGGCTATTCCCGAAGTGTGATTTTTGCGTATACAGTAAAGTCGGCGCAGAAATCAGGGCTATGGACAGCTCTGTGCGGCAGGCCAACGCCAGATCCTGTTTCTTTTGCGGCGCGCGCTTTCGGCCTTGATTTTACCGTCAGCGGTGAGCAGGACTTTGACAGCACCACACTCTCCGGTCGACCAGAATTTTGAGCCGGCTTTTATATACCGCTGCCTGACTTCATCGCGTGGAAATCCAAAACGATTACCCAGCGATGCCGTTGCAATGGACGCTTCAGGATTAACCCGGTTGATAAATTCAGTAGAGGAAGATGTTTTACTGCCGTGGTGCGGAACAAAAAGCACGGTGTGGGGCGCCAGCGCGTTGCCTTGCAGGCGATTCTCGATGGCTGAGGAAATATCGCCGGTGAACAGGACGCTGGTCGCCGCCCCTGTGACACTCAACACGCAGGAACTGTCGTTTCCCAGGTAGGGTAATGCCGTGGTTGGATGAAGCACTTCGAATTCAAAACCGTCATGCGACCAGCCCAGCCCTGCAGCACAGGCCCGGATGTCTGCGGATGGAGTGGGAAGGCTGGCAAATAGTCTCGCCAGTGGATAGCGCTTCATAAGCGTTTCCAGACCGCCGGCGTGGTCAAGGTCACCGTGACTGATGATGATCCGCTCCGGTGCTCGCCGCCCCAGGCCGGCCAGCGCCGGCCTTATAACCGTGTCGACCAGGTTGTGCTCCTGCCCATCACCCGGGCCAGAATCGTAGAGCAAAGTGTGATGCTCCGTACTCAACAACACGGCCATACCCTGGCCTGTATCCAAAGCCTCAATCAGAAGAGAGCCGTGCGTTGTAGGTGGCCCTGGAGGGAAAAACAGGGGCGCCAGAAGAAATATCCCGATCCAGCGACCGGGGATTCCTGCCGGCAATAACAACAGTATTCCGCCCAGCATAGCCAGTACAACCACCAGGGTACCGGGTGGGGGCAGGATGGGTACGGGCCCCTGCAGAGCGGAAAGAAATTCGAGATACAGAAACAGAACGGATGAGGCTCCTCCTGCCAGTTTAAGCAGCAGTCCTGCAACGCCGGCCAGCACCGGCAACAGGGCGACACCCGCGAGTGTCAGCGGCACAACCACCAGGCTGACCCAGGGGATTGCCCCCAGGTTGGCAAAAAAAGCCAGCGGGCTAAAAGCCTGGAACCAGAGAACAGTGAGCGGCAGCATGCTCACCATGATGCCCCCCTGCGCCAGCAATGCTGCTCTCCACCAGGAACTGTGACCCTTTCTCGGAACAAATATCGCTAGCAGGGCCGCAACAGCGAGAAATGAAAACCAGCTACCCGAACCCATGGGGGCAAGAGGATCCACGGCGAGAATGGCTACCAAAGCCAGTAACCACGCTTTGCCCGGGTGAACTGAGCGGCTAAGGGTCAAAGCAAGGACGGCTACCGACAGCATCAAAACCGCGCGTTGTGTTGAAACACCCCAGGCGGCAAGACTGGCATAAGAAAAGGCGGCCAGGATCGCAGCGGCAAGCGAAAAAGAAAAACCCCATCGAAGCGTTACAACAACCGGTAAAAACATCGTGGTCACGCGGGCCATCCAGGCGCCCCCAACTGCGGCCAGGCCTACATGCAAGCCCGATATGGCCAGCAAATGCGAGGTTCCCGTTGCTGCCAGCAATTGTCGGTCTGTGAAGGGCATGCCACTGCGATCCGCAATCGCCAGCGCCAGCACCACGCCACGTTCTCGTTCACTGTCCAACAGCAGTGAGATTTTTTCTCTGACTGATTCACGCAGGCCCTGAACAAAATAGTGATTTATCGGCCTGAGCGCCAAACGTTTACCGCTGCGAACGGTTCCCAGCCCGCCGATCCTTTCCGAAAACAACCATCGTTCCCGGTCGCCGCCCTGGAAGTTAACCCGTCCCCAGGGTGGTTTTACCAGTAATTTCAAACGCCAGGTTTCTCCGACAGAAATCTGCGGCGAATCACGGTACCAGTAGACAAGCAGACTGTCCGGTAATTTGGAGTCATTGCTCCCCGGTGATGGGTTAAATCGGAATCGCGTGTAGTTGGGAAAAGTTTCCGGGATGCTTGAAATCACTCCGTCCGTTTCTATCACGGTTTTGATCAAAGAAACTTCCAGGCGATCTTGCAAGACCTGTCCGAAATGCCAAAAGGTCCAGCAGCTTGCCAGCAGCATCACTCCCAGCCAGCGCGTGGCCGGGCGAGGCAGAAACAACAAACCGGCACAGCCTGACAGAATAACAATCCAGGAAGGTGGTAGTGTCGAGAATAAATGGGCGCCAAGAATGCCCAGGACCAGGCATACCGGCAAGCCCCCCTGCCCCCTCAATGTTCACCCCCTTCTATGTCAGCCGATTTCCCGCAAACACCCCATGCTCAATTCAAGTTGCTGATCCATCCGTGCAGCCAGCCTGGTGTCGTGAGTGACCAGTAATAAGCTGGTGTTCAATTCCTGGTTCAATTCAAGCAGCAAACCGTACACGTGATCGGCCGTTCGTTCATCCAGGTTGCCGGTAGGCTCATCTCCCAGCATTACCCTTGGATTACCTACCAGGGCACGCGCCACGGCAGCTCGCTGACGTTCACCACCCGATAGCTCGCCAGGTTTGTGATGGATGCGCTCAGCCAGCCCCACACGACCCAGTATTTGTGTGGCCTCGTCAACGGCATCCGCCGTCTTTACACCCCGAATCAACAAGGGCATGGCAACGTTTTCCAGCGCGGAAAATTCAGCCAAAAGATGGTGAAACTGGTAAACAAACCCCATTGTTTTATTACGCACGAGCCCACGTTCGGCCTCACTTAGCGCCCACATGGACGCACCTTCAACAAACACCTCACCCTCGTCGGGTTTGTCCAGGCCGCCCAGTATATGCAACAAGGTACTCTTGCCAGCGCCGGACGCACCCACAATGGCTAGCGATTTTCCTGCGGCCAATTTCAAATTCACGTCGTGTAGAACCCGCACTTCTTTTGGTCCCTGGCGGAATGTTTTCTTAACGTTCCGGGCTTCCAAAGCGAGGTTTTGTGATTGCCCCGGCAACTGACTACTCATAGCTCAAGGCCTCGGCAGGATGCGTTTTCGATGCGCGCCATGCCGGGTAAAGTGTAGAGAAAAATGACATGGTCAGGGTCATCAGGGAAAACCGGATGACGTCACTGCTTCTGAGTTCTGACGGAAGTTCCGTGATGTAATAGATATCTGCAGGGAACAGACTGAAGCCAACTAACTGTTCAAGAAAAGGAACCACTGCCCCGATATTCTGTGCCAGCCCGATACCACCTATTACTCCCAAAGCCGTTCCAATCACGCCAATAACGCTTCCCTGTATAACGAAAATTCGCAATATGGTTCCCGGGCGGGCCCCCATTGTTTTGAGAATCGCGATGTCCGCCTGCTTGTCTGTAACAACCATCACCAGCATGGATATGATGTTGAATGCGGCTACGGCGATAATCAGCGAAAGAATGACCCACATTACGGTTTTCTCAGTCTTAACCGCACGGAACAGGTTGCCCCGCTCCTGGGTCCAGTCGCGTACGATGTAATAGCCTGGAAGTTCATCAGAAATGTCGCGGGCTACCCGCCACGCCCGGTCCATATCCTGCAGGTGCAAGCGTACACCGCCAGTAGAACCTTCAGGCATCCGCAATAAGCGGGCTGCGTCTGCAATGTTAATCATCGCCAGAGTTGAATCATTTTCAAATTCACCAAACTCGAAAACGCCAACAACGGTGAAACGCCGCATTAGCGGGCTCGCTCCAACCGGTGTGGCTTTGAGCCGGGGTGCGATCACGGTGATCCTGTCACCCGGCCCGACCTGCAACCGGGATGCCAGACCAAGCCCCAAAATGATATTGTATTCACCCGGAACCAGGTCGCTGAGTTGTCCGGATAACATTTTCTCGCTGACCTCTGACACCCGTGACTCAAATGCCGGATCCACCCCCCGGATAAAAGCCCCCGCAGACGCCAAACCCTGCAGCCAGACACCTTCCTCGATGAAAGGCGCGGCACCATTTACTTCCGGGTGTTTCTCCACAGCGGTGATCACAGAGCGCCAATCCATCAGGGCACCATCCATGGGCTGAATTGTGGCGTGGGCAATCGCACCCAGAATTCGAGCGCGAAGTTCTTTCTCGAAACCGTTCATTACCGAGATCACCGTGATCAGGGTCGTCATGCCCAGTGCAATCCCCAGCATGGAAACCAGCGTAATAAAGGAAATGTAGTGATTCCGCCTCTTCGCACGCAAGTATCTAAGGCCGATAAAGACTTCAAGTGGTTTGTACATTGCGCGAATTAGATCACAGCCGGCTGGCCATCACCAGCGGATGATTTCGTGAATGCCTGTAGGAAATCAGCTTCTGTTTTCATGGTTCAATTTTCCAAACGATCCAGAACGGCCTTCAGCTTTTCCGGCAGAGGCGCATTGAATGTCAATTCCTCTCCAGACACTGAAGTAAGACTCAGACTCCGGGCATGCAGAAAAATCCGGTGCAGACCCATATTTTTCCATTTCTTAACAGATTCCTTCGATGCATATCGGGATTCACCTGCCAACGGCAGGCCAATATGACTGGCGTGAACCCTGATTTGGTGTGTCCTGCCGGTGAGAAGTTCCGCTTCTGCATAAGTACAGCCTGGGTAAGCCTGTAACTTCCGGAAATGAGTCAGTGCTGTTTTCCCTTCCACATTCACTTCAATCTGTCGTTCGGCCCCGGCTTGCACTTTCTTCAGGGGAGCGGTTACCTTGATTAGCGGCTCTTTCATATCACCATCGAGAAGGCATAAATAAAATTTCCTGACCTGCCCATCCCGGAACAAGCCGCTGAGGTGCTTCAGTGCCTTGCCACTCCTGGCCAGCACCAGGCAGCCACTGGTTTCGCGGTCCAGGCGATGGGCAAGTTCACAGAATTCACCCGGGAAATTTTGGCGTACTACGTCAATCAGGCCCCAGGGAAGCCCGCTGCCTGCATGCACGGCCATTCCCGACGGTTTGTTAATCACCAGTAACCCACTGTTTTTGAACAGAATCGCATCATGGATTTGCCGGCACACCTGCTCTGAAATGAATGCTTTCCCTGACTCCCGAATCCGGGCTGGTGGAATTCGCACTTCATCGCCTTCATCCAGGCGGGTAGAAGGCTTGCTGCGCCCGCCGTTGATCCGGACCTGGCCGGTGCGAATCATGCGGTAGATAGCAGAACGCGGCAATCCTTTGAGGCGAGCCGACAGGAAATTGTCCAGGCGCTGTCCGTCATGATCTTCAGAGACCTTCACCAACTGGACCCTTGTCGTGTTTGATGTTGACATTGCACGGCAACTCATTGATTGGGCGGTAAAACGCTGCTATATTACATCGCTTCGGTATTCCACGCGCTGGATGACCTTCTGACAGAACATCGCTCTCCGGTCAGCCCGACAGCGACACCGGCCACAAGCCGGTAGAACGACTCCAGCCGTTGTACGAATCTGCACCGGATTGTTCAGAAAATCGTATCCGAAAGTGCCCTGATGCGCGATTGCGCAGCTGGTAAATTATAGCTGAATAATATTCAGGTAAAAAACCAGGAAATAGTACCCTGGCACCAGCGTGAAATGCGGACACAAAATGACAAAATTGCGGCAGCAGCCATGGTGGCTGTTGTCATGAACCGGGGCGATATTGCCCTGGCTAAGAAACATATAACGGCAAGCCTGGTGCGCCCTTGTAAAGGGGGCCGGGAGCACGAATAGCGTAACAGCAGGGCTGCGGCCCCGCCTGCAGTGCGTGTTCAGGCCAGGATGCCTGAGGAAAACACAATGAAAAGAATGCTGATCAACGCGACTCAGCGAGAAGAGTTACGCGTGGCCGTGGCAGACGGTCAGGTATTAATGGACCTGGACATAGAAGTATCTTCCCAGGAACAAAAGAAAGCCAACGTTTACAAAGCCCGAATCACCCGGGTTGAGCCTTCACTCGAAGCCTGCTTCGTGGACTTCGGCTCCGAACGTCATGGTTTCCTGCCGCTCAAGGAAATATGCCCTTCCAGTTACCACCCTTCAGCTAAAAAAATTGAAGGCAAGGTATCCATTCGTGATGCGGTCAAACAGGGGCAGCAAATTATAGTCCAGGTTGAAAAAGAGGAGCGCGGAAACAAAGGCGCGGCCCTGACCACTTACATTTCACTGGCCGGCCGATACCTCGTCCTGATGCCAACCAATCCCAAGGCGGGTGGTGTTTCACGCCGTATCAGCGGTGAAGACCGGCAGAATCTACGGGAACAACTGCAAAAGGTTATTGCGCCCGATAATGTAGGAATTATCGTGCGCACTGCTGGCGTCGGCCGTGAAGCTGATGAGCTGCAATGGGACCTGGACTACTTGCTGCAACTATGGAACGCCATAGAGAAAGCGGCGGTTGAACGCCCCGCTTCGTTCTTGATCTACCAGGAAAGCAACCTGTTCATACGTGCCCTTCGCGATCATCTGCGCAATGACATCGGGGAGATTTTAATTGATGACCCCAAGGTCTATGAAGATGCCATGGAATTCGTGCAGCAGGTCATGCCGCATAACGCCCATAAGCTCAAACTCTACCAGGATGACGTACCGCTGTTTAGCCGCTACCAGATAGAAAGTCAGATCGAAACGGCATTTGCGCGAACGGTTCATTTGCCATCGGGTGGCGCCCTGGTTATCGATCATACCGAGGCACTGCTTTCCATCGACATCAACTCAGCCCGTGCTACCAAGGGCAGCGATATCGAGGACACGGCCTACAAAACCAACCTGGAGGCGGCGGATGAGATTGCCCGCCAATTGAGACTCAGGGATTTGGGCGGGCTTATCGTTATCGATTTCATCGACATGATGGACCGCAAACATCAGAGAAAAGTCGAAGAAAGATTGCGCCATGCCATGCAAATCGACAAGGCCAGGGTTCAAACCGGTCGTATTTCACGATTTGGTCTGCTGGAAATGTCGCGGCAACGACTGCGTCCTTCGCTGGGGGAATCGAGCGAAGAAACCTGCCCGCGCTGTGAGGGTCACGGAACGATCCGCAGTGTTGAGTCGCTGGCTTTGTCCATCCTTCGCCTGGTTGAAGAAGAATCCATGAAGGAATACACGGGTCAGGTCATCGTCCAGGTACCCACTAAAGTGGCAAACTTCCTGTTAAATGAGAAGCGCAAAAATCTGGCCGATATTGAGGCTCGGCAATCCGTTCCTGTTGTCATACTGGCTAACGAAGTCATGCAAAGACCCAAGTTTGAGATTCATCGTTTACGAAAAACTGAAGTCACTGATGACCCAAGCTATTCTCATATGACAGAACAGCAGCCTGAATTGGTAGCCAGCGCTGAAACACAGGCTTCTGCCACAGCGAAACAGGCACCGGTTGTTCAACGCGGAACACATGCCCGTCCGGCGCCCAGCCAGAAGGAGAAGTCCAAGCCGGGATTCCTGGGGCAATTTTTTACCAAGCTGTTTTCAGCTAATGAAGAAGAACCCGTAACTAAAAAGAAAACCAGCACCCAAAAAAGCAGCAAAAAAACGAGTTCAGGAAGGCAGCCACGAAAGTCAGGTGAGCCCCGTTCCGGATCGAGAAATCAAAATCAGCGGCGGGGAAACCAGCGCCAACGGGATCAGAAAGCATCCGATCAAACACAGTCCGCCGGCGGTAAAAAAGGCACCAGGAAAAAGACCAGCCAATCAAGAAATCAAGCACGGCCGACGAAGAAGGGCACGCGCAAGAAGGCGAGCCGTAAACCCAGCACCCAGACAAGCGATCAAGCCATTCAAGCTGCTCAACAGCCCCCAAGCGACAGCAACAAAGCCCAGGATCGGAAAGAAGGATCTTCCCCTAGACGGGGACGCAGAAGGCGTTCACC
>Ga0114950_10003319_pt1 | contig 12390 bp, 13 predicted proteins | sample N075metaG_FD_83503 | JGI IMG/M metagenome (GOLD analysis project Ga0114950, IMG submission 83503) | Deep subsurface microbial communities from Kermadec Trench to uncover new lineages of life (NeLLi) - N075 metaG | ecosystem: Environmental > Aquatic > Marine > Ocean trench > Sediment | place...
GACTCCGCGGGAGACTTTCTGCCATTTCGGGGGAGGGGAAGCTTTCTGACTCTTTGGGAGGCCGCCCGCCATTTCGGCAGTTTCTGCTTTCTGACTCTTGAGGAGGCTGCCCGCCTCTCCGGCGGCGAATAATTCGCAAACCGGCGCGTAAAGGAAATTGGTGTCAGACGCGAAACACCTACCCGAACACCTTAGCCGAAGTGAATCTGCGCCTCGAGATTAGCCCGTGAATCGGCGTTCGCCAGGGCCTCATCCATCGTCACCTTGCCGTCGTGGTACAGCTTCAGCAGTGACTGGTCGAAGGTTTGCATACCCTGCTCGGTGCTGGCATAAAACGACTCTTTTACCTTCGCAATATCGCCATGCTGAATCAGCTCTGCGATACGCGGGGTGTTCAACATGACTTCGACAGCAGCGGCCCGATCGCCGTTGATGCCACGCACGAGGCGCTGGGAGATGATTGCGCGCAGGTACTGCGACATATCCATGTAGATCTGCGGGTGATTGTCTTCCGGAAAAATATTGATGACGCGGTCCAGCGTCTCAGCCGCGTTATTGGCGTGCAGGGTGGCAATGACCAGGTGGCCGGTACCGGCCAGGTCGATCGCGGCCTGCATCGTTTCGCGGTCCCGAATCTCGCCGATCAGGATAACGTCGGGCGCCTCGCGCATCGCACTCTTCAGGGCCCGCGCATATGACTTCGTATCCGTGCCGATCTCGCGCTGATTAATAATCGATTTTTTGTTCGAGTGCAGGAATTCGATCGGATCCTCGATCGTGATAATGTGGCACGAGGTCTTCTCGTTGCGATAATCAATCATACCCGCGAGCGTCGTCGACTTGCCGCAACCGGTTGCACCGACCATGAGGATCAGGCCGCGTTTGAACATAACCAATTCCTTGAGGATTGGAGGCATATTCAGTTCGTCGAGCGTTGGCAGGTTTGTGCTGATATAACGCATGACCATCGCAATGTTGCTGCGCTGATGAAATACGTTGACACGGAAACGGCCGAGTCCGGGCTTCGAAATTGCGAAGTCGATCTCCAGCTCACGCGAGAACTCTTCCATCTGCGCCTCGGTCATCAGCTCGAGTGCGGCCTGCCTGACCATCTTTGGCGTCAGGTCGAGCTTGTTGACCGACATGATCTTGCCGTCGATCTTGATCTTCACCGGTGCGTAACAGGTCAGAAACAGATCGGAGGCCTTTTTCTCGACCATCAGGCTAAACAGCGGCTGCACATTCATTCAGTAATTCCCTGGCCTCGTTATAGCAATCGTTTTCGGCCCGACCATCGCGCCAGGCTCAATAGGCCTGCCCTTCCTCTTCATCATCGGCCAGGCTGAGCCCCTTCGCACGCTCTTCCGCATTGTCGATGGCGCGCTGACCTTCGAGCTTGATCCGCAGCCGCAACTCATTCTTGGAATCTGCGTTACGCATGGCATCTTCGTAGCTGATCTTGCCCGCCTCGTAGAGATCAAACAGATCCTGATCGAACGTTTTCATGCCCAGCCGGTTCGACTTGGCCATGACCTCTTTGATCTTCACGACCTCGCCCTTGAATATCAGGTCGGAGATCAGCGGCGACTTCAACATGATTTCCATGGAAGCCACGCGGCCCTCGGCGCCGTCGCGCGGCAACAGGCGCTGCGAGATCATGGCCTGGATATTCAGTGACATATCCATCAACAGCTGATCGCGTTTCTCGTGGGGGAAGAAGTTAATGATCCGGTCCAGCGCCTGATTGGCATTGTTCGCGTGCAGTGTTGCCAGACACAGGTGGCCCGTCTCGGCAAACTGGATGCCATATTCCATCGTTTCGCGCTCGCGAATCTCACCGATCATTATCACGTCCGGGGCCTGACGGAGCGTGTTCTTCAACGCCGCACCCCAGGATGCCGTGTCGACGCCGACCTCTCGCTGGGTAATGACACAACGATTGTGCGGATGAACGTACTCAACCGGATCCTCGATCGTGACGATGTGGCCACGAGAATTGGCATTGCGATGACCGATCATCGCCGCCAGCGTCGTCGACTTACCCGAACCGGTCGCACCGACGACGATGACGAGCCCGCGCTTGGTCATCGCGACGTCCTTCAAAATCTCGGGCAACTCCAGTTCATCCACGGTCGGAATTTTGGTAATGATCTGTCGCAGCACGGCGCCGACCGAGCCCTGCTGAATGAACGCACTGACACGGAAGCGGCCGATACCCTGCGGATTGATCGCGAAATTGCATTCCTTGTCCGCGTCGAAATCACGCGCCTGTTTGTCGTTCATGATGGCGCGAACGATAATGGCGCTCTGATCCGATGTCAGCGGCTGCTCGGCGACACGGTGGACCTCACCGTCGATCTTGATGGCAGGCGGAAAGCCGGCCGTGATGAACAGGTCCGACCCCCCCTTGTCCACCATCTTTTTCAGCAGGCCTTGCATCAGGCGTGTGGCTTGATCGCGCTCCATTTAATCTTTCCTCACCAAAATATTGACAGCCGTTCCAACCCTGCCGGCCACACCCTGCTAGAAATCGTCTTTGTTGGCTGCCTTGTACCGCGCCTCTTCCTTCGAGATCACGCCCTTGGCAAGCAGTTCCTGGAGATTCTGGTCCAGCGTCTGCATGCCTGATGCCTGCCCCGTCTGGATCGCGGAATACATTTGTGCAATCTTGCCTTCGCGAATCAGGTTACGAATCGCCGGGTTGCCGATCATGATCTCGTGTGCGGCGATGCGCCCGCCGCCAGTCCGCTTCAGCAAAGTCTGCGAGATGACTGCACGCAACGACTCGGACAACATGGAGCGCACCATTTCCTTTTCCGCCCCCGGGAACACATCGACGATGCGATCGATGGTCTTGGCAGCCGAACTCGTATGCAGCGTGCCAAATACGAGATGACCGGTCTCGGCCGCTGTCAGTGCCAGGCGAATCGTTTCGAGGTCGCGCATCTCACCGACCAGCACGACATCGGGATCCTCGCGCAGGGCCGAGCGCAGCGCTTCGGCAAAACCGAGCGTATCGCGATGAACCTCGCGCTGGTTAATCAACGAGCGTTTGCACTTGTGTACGAACTCGATCGGATCCTCGATGGTCAGAATGTGATCCGGCTTGTTGTCATTGATGTAATCGATCATCGCTGCCAGCGTCGTCGACTTGCCCGAGCCGGTCGGCCCGGTCACGAGGACAATGCCACGCGGATACATCGCGATGTCCTTGAAGATCGCCGGCGCCATCAGGTCTTCCAGCGTCAGGATCTCCGAGGGAATGGTTCGGAACACGGCGCCGGCGCCGCGTTCATGATTGAATGCGTTGACGCGAAAGCGCGCGAGCTTGGGGATCTCGAACGAAAAATCGGTCTCGAAGAACTCTTCGTAGTCCTTCCGCTGCCGGTCGTTCATAATGTCGTATATCATGCCGTGCACGTCTTTGTGCGACAGTTCCGGCATGTTGATTCGTTTAACGTCGCCGTCAACCCGAATCATAGGAGGAACACCCGCCGACAGGTGCAGGTCCGAAGCATTGTTTTTCACTGAAAACGTCAGTAACTGTGCAATATCAACAGCCATTTTTCTCCCCAAATCAACAACTTGCCCGTGATAGTATCACCATGATTTACCATAAGGGCGCATTTGTTGGAACATAGTATATAGGCCCAGCAAAAAGGGATCGTGACGCGAATCACGGAACAACTAGCCGGTTTGGAACGCCGAATCCGGGCCGCTGCCGAGCGCGCAGGCCGCGACCCGCAAGGGGTGCGGATTCTGGCCGTCAGCAAACGGCACCCGCCAGCGGCGATACGCGAAGCCCAGCAGGCGGGGCTCTCCCGGTTCGGAGAAAACTACGTTCAGGAAGCCCTGACGAAAATCGCGGAGATCGCGGCACCCGCCGAGTGGCACTTCATCGGCGCCATCCAGGCCAACAAAACGCGGCTCATTGCCGAGAACTTTGACTGGGTGCACACCGTCTGCGACCCGCGCATTGCCAAACGACTGTCGGCCCGGCGCCCGGACGCGTTGCCGGACCTGCAGGTCTGCATCCAGCTGCGGCCCGCTGACGGGCCGCAGCGCTCCGGCATCGATACGGACGAACTGCCCGCGCTGGCCGAACTCATAGAGGAACTGCCGCGCCTGAGCCTGCGCGGCCTGATGGTCATGCCGCTGCCGGGCCGGACTGAAGCAGACTGGCGGGCCGAATTCGGCAAAACACGCGCCCTGCTGGACGAACTGCATGCCCGGGGGCACCGCATCGACACCTTATCGATGGGCATGTCAGCCGACCTCGAAGCGGCGATAATGGAGGGCAGTACGATGCTGCGCATTGGCACCGATCTTTTTGGACCCAGAACTTGATGACTCGGAACGGGATGACTCAGCAAGACATACGCATCGGCTTCATCGGCGGCGGCAACATGGCGCAGGCGATTATCGGCGGCCTGCTGCGGACGGGCCACGCTGCCGACCGCCTCGCAGTTTCCGAACCGGTCGAGGCGCAACACGGGCGCCTCCGGGCGCTGCATATCGACCTGTGCGTCGGCACCGACAATGCCGCGACAGCACGGAGCGCAGACGTACTCGTCATCGCGGTCAAACCCCAGATCATCGATGCAGTCGGCAAGCTCCTTCGCGAGGCGCAGCGTCCCGACCACCAGTTGTTGATCTCTATCGCTGCCGGCATCAGGCTCGATGCACTGCGCGAAATTTTTGCGCCGACGCGGTCGATTGTCCGGGTGATGCCGAACCAGCCCGCGCTGGTGGGCGCCGGCATGTCGGTGCTGACTGCAACCGATGACGCCAGCGCCGCGCAACGCGCACGCGCTCAGTACGTCGCCGAGGCAATGGGCCGGGTGGAGTGGCTTGATAATGAAGATCTGATGGACGCGGTCACCGCCGTATCCGGCAGCGGGCCCGCATACTTCTACCTGCTGATGGAACTGATCGAAGCGGCGGCTCGCGACATGGGGCTGCCGGCCTCCCTGGCCCGGACCCTGGCTCGTCAGACTGGTTTCGGTGCGGGGCAGGTGGCCGCACTGTCGGACCTGGAACTCGCGGCGCTGCGCGAGAGCGTCACGTCGAAAGGCGGCACGACGGCAGCGGCACTGGCATCATTCGAACAAGCCGGGATTCGTGATATCGTCAAGCGGGCGCTGCGGGCCGCGCGAGACCGTTCGATCGAACTGGGCGCAGCCCATGACACAGACAATCAAAACGATTCCTGACTGATATCTGCCACCTGAGAACCGAATTACGCTATGGAACAAGCCCTGATATTCATTACCAGAACGCTCGTCGATCTGTACATCATTACGTTCGTTTTACGAATTATCATGCAATGGGTGCGTGCGGATTTCCGCAATCCGCTGACCCATTTCATCCTCCGCATCACGAACCCGCTGGTCATACCCTTGCGCCGATTCGTGCCGCCAATCGGCGGTCTGGATACGGCGACGCTGATCGTTGTCGTGGTACTGGAATTGATCGTTACCATCGTGGTGGCCAATATTACCTGCGGCGGCGAAGCGAACTTCCTGCAGATCATATCGATGACGATCCTGCGCGTTATTTATCTGACGCTGCGTGTCTACCTTTTCATCATCCTGATCTACGTCATCATGAGCTGGATTAATCCAGGTACGTACAACCCGGCCGCACGCCTCATGGAGACGATCGCCGACCCCGTTTTGCGACCGATGCGGCGCCTGATACCGCAAATTGGCGGTCTGGACCTGTCGGCGCTGTTCGCGCTGATAGCTATCCAGGCGGTGACGATGCTGTTGCCGATCGGCCGCGTCGCTGCCGCCATGGGCTGCCTGTCGGCCGGTCAGTTTTTATAGCAACCCCCCGGCCATCACCATGCGACAAGGCGTTCCGGATCAAATCTCCGACACGCCTGTCACTCGCTCTGCCGGGGAACCGGCAAGCACGGTATCCGGAAAGACATCTGCCTGATGGTGGTTTATAGTTCGAGCAGCTCTGGTAAAGCGGGGGAAGAAAAAAATGCGGCCGCTGCAAGTTCGATTGACGGTCTTGGCAAGCTTTCTCGTGCTGTCTGGCTGCGGCCAGGAAGCGAACGTACCAGGCACCGCGGGCAACACGCCCACCGAGCTGCCTGAAGCTTCGTACCGCGATTTTGGCGACTACGTGATCCATTTCAACGCGATTTCGACAGACCAGTTGCAACCCGATATTGCCCGCGCATACAGCATCACACGAAGCAAAAACAGGGCAATGCTGAACGTATCAATCATCAGGAAAGTCGAGGACTCACCGGGCGTATCGGTCACCGGCACCGTCAGCGCGACGGCGAACAACCTGACCGGGCAACTCAAGAACCTGACGCTGCGACAAATCACGGAAGGCGAAGCGATCTATTACATCGGTGATATTTCCGTCGCGAATGCAGAGACGCTGGTATTCAACATCGAAGCGACGCCGGTCGACGAGACCAGGGCCTACTCGATCCGGTTCACACGACAATTCTTCTCTAACTGACTCTACAAAGACAATGAGTCAATGACGCGCGCTTTCAGCCGCAACACGTCGCCGCGTGCGACATATAGCAGGTCGGCAATCTTGGCGATCATGTAATCCTCGTATTTATCGAGATTGCGATCGGCCAGTGCGATCTGCCACAGCATTTCGATGACCGATACTTTCTCGGCATAGTCCATCTCGGCGTGCAGCGCGCGCGTGAATTCATGCAGCGACACGGATTGCTCGGATGCCCGTTCAGCTCGCTCGACCAATGCCGCCGCATCGTCGGCCGAAAGCTCGAAATGGCTCGCCAGCCGGGCCAGCATCTCCGCGTCCTCGGACGCCTGACGCTCATGGTCGGCACGCGCGATCTCCACGAGCAGCACCGCTGTCGCATGCTTGATTCGCTCGCGCTGACACTCCTCGCTCGGCAAGTCTTCGGTCTGACCAAAGAGCTTCAGCAATTTATCAATCATCTCGCAAATCAACCCATTGTTTCTGAAAATGCGCGATAACCGTCTCGCGCAGGATCGTCAGGCGCCCGTGAAAGAAATGCCCGACCTCCGGTAACACGATAAGCTCCGGTCCGGGTTCGAGTCCGTTGACCCAGCTTACGACGTCTTCGCACGCGACGACCTCATCGGCATCCCCCTGCACGATGAGCCACGGACACGCCGGTTGGCGACCTTCCAGCAGGCCTGCCATACGCGATACGGCCGGCGCGATCGTCACCAGCTGTGCCGGTTCCGCCGTCAACGCAGCCCGTGCTGCAACCATGGCGCCGAATGAGAAGCCAAGCAGGCACAGCTCGGTGCCCGGGTAGCGCTCCAGAGCTCTGTCGACGGCCGCGAGCGTATCCTCGGCCTCACCACGACCCTCGGCATACGTGCCCTCACTGGCGCCGACACCCCGAAAGTTGAAGCGCAACACGGGCACGCCGAGGATATTCATTGCGCGCGACAGAGTATGCACAACCTTGTTCAGCATCGTGCCCTGAAACTGCGGATGCGGGTGGCATAAAACGGCGACATGGTCCGGACTGGCGTCCCTCGGCTCCTCCAGCAGCGCCTCGATCTGGCCGGCTGGCCCGCGAATCGTCAGTGCCTCTCTGAGCGGTGTGCCCCTTCCCACGATGTATCCGACTCCCGTCTGCATTGAACTGGCCGCAGTTTAGCAGGCTGTTGCAACGCTGTTCGACACCGGCCCGGCCTGCTTCCCCTGCAGGGCGTGCAAAAGACGCGGCGCCGACCCGGATCATTTATTATTACGGTGATCCTGTCGAGGTCACTGCGAGGCCACCCATGCATCAACTCATCGAGAAGGAACGGGAATTCGGGGCCAGCAATTACCTGCCGCTGCCCGTCGTATTAAGCCGTGGCAAAGGCTGCTACCTGTGGGACGTCGAGGGCCACCGCTATCTCGACATGATGAGCGCCTACTCGGCGGTCAGCCACGGCTATGCCCATCCGCGTCTGCTCGCGGCGATGCGCGTACAGGCGGAACAACTCGGCGTCGTCTCGCGCGCCTTCTACCATGACCGACTCGCGCCATTCCTCGGCTCGCTTTGCGGGGCGACCGGCATGGACAAGGCGCTGCCGATGAACGCCGGCGTCGAGGCGGTCGAGACCGGCCTCAAGGCGGTGCGAAAATGGGCCTATGAGGTCAAGGGCGTGGCGCCCGATAGTGCCGAGATCATCGTCTGTCGCGGTAACTTCCACGGCCGCACGATCGCAGCCGTCGCGATGTCATCGGAGCCGCAATATCGACGCAATTTCGGCCCGTTCCCGCCGGGCTTCGTGTACATCGACTACGCCGACGCCGCGGCACTCGAGGCGGCAATCAGGCCGGACACGGCTGCCTTCCTCGTCGAGCCGATCCAGGGCGAAGGCGGAATCATCGTGCCGCCCGACGGCTACCTCGCCGAGTGCGCAGAGATTTGTCGCCGCAACAACGTATTGCTGATGTGCGATGAGATCCAGACCGGGCTCGGGCGCACCGGCCGGATGCTCGCAAGCTGGCACGATGGCGTCCAACCGGATGTGCTGCTGCTCGGCAAAGCCCTCGGTGGCGGCCTCTACCCGGTTTCGTGCATGCTTGCGCGCCGGGATATCATGGACCTGTTCAAGCCCGGCGATCACGGCAGCACATTCGGCGGCAATCCGCTGGCCGCGGCGATCGGGCTGGAGGCATTGGCCATCCTGCAGGATGAAGACCTGCTCGCCAACAGCACAGCGATGGGCGAACGCCTGACTGCCGGTCTGCGCAAGCTGAGCTCGCCACTGATCACCGACGTGCGCGGCCGTGGCCTGCTGGTCGGCATCGAGATCGACCCGCAACAGGCAACGGCACGGCTGGTTTGCGAAAAACTGATGGCACGCGGAATCCTGACCAAGGAAACCCACGAAACCGTAGTCCGTCTTGCACCGCCATTGATCATCAATGCGGAGCAGATCGACTGGGCGATCGATCGACTGGGCGAAACGCTGGCTGACCTCGCTCCATGATCTGCAACGCGTGACCCGAAAAAGAGGAACTCCGCATGCGTCTCACGTCGACCTCCTTTGAAAACAATGACCCCATACCCGAGCGCTGTGCGTTCGGCATCCCGGATCAGGCCAAACACATGCAACTCGGCCAGAACCTGAGTCCACAGCTAAGCTGGTCGGGCGTGCCCGACGAGGCAAAGTCGCTCGTCCTGCTGTGCATCGATCCTGACGTGCCGTCGATCGCCGACGACGTCAACCAGGAAGGGACGATCATCCCGCACGACCTGCCACGCGCAAAGTTCGCTCACTGGGGGCTCGTCGACTTACCGCCCGGCGACGGCAGCCTTGCCGAGGGCGCCTGCTCGCGCGGCGTCACGCACGGCGGCAAGGATAACCCACCGGGTCCGGCCGGCACGCGGCAGGCACTGAATGACTACACGAACTTCCTGGCCGGCGATCCGGACATGGGCGGTGATTACTTCGGCTACGACGGCCCGTGCCCGCCGTGGAACGACGAGCGCCTGCATCACTATCATTTCACGCTGATCGCGCTGAAAATGGCACACTGCGATGTTGACGGAAAATTCACCGTCACGGACATCGAGCGGGCGATCGAAGGACAAGTCGTTGCGGAAGCGCGGTTGGTGGGGACGTATACGCTGAATCCGGACGTTGGGTAGGCGGGAAGCCACAGCTTGTGCTTGTGTGGGAAATTCTATGGGAGTTGGCAATAGGCGCGGACTGATTTCAGGAATCGCGGCTGAAGCCGCGATCCCGTAGCGCGAAATGGGTATCTCTCGCCGATCAATCCTCCCCCTCAAGATCGAGCGACGCCGAATTGATGCAGTAGCGCCGGCCGGTCGGCTCGGGCCCGTCCGGGAAGACGTGGCCGAGGTGTGCGCCGCATTCGCCGCAGACGACTTCTTCGCGCGCCATGCCGAGGCTGAGATCCTGCTCCGCACGCACAGCCGTCTCATTGACCGGTTGCCAGAAACTCGGCCACCCGGAACCGGAATCGTATTTCGTATCCGACCGAAACAATGCAGCACCGCAACAAATGCAAGCATACATGCCGTCCTGCTTGCAGTCGTTATAACGGCCGGTAAACGCCGGCTCCGTGCCCTTCTCCTGAGTGATATGAAACTCGTCAGATGATAATCTGGCGCGCAACGCCTCTTCGGAAATATCTTGCTTGTCGCCCATCCACCTGTGCTCCGGAGTCAATGAACCGATGCGTCCTATTCTAGCGAGAATCGTTTGCCAGGCAATCGGGAGCCCGCGTTGCCGGCCGCGGTAAGCCTGCGGGGGGTCTCGAAGCGGCTCGGGGGCAAGCTCGTTCTCGATGATGTCTCGCTGGACCTGTCGCCGGGCCGGACGACGGCCGTACTCGGCGAGAGCGGGTGCGGCAAGACAACCTTGCTCCATCATGTCAACGGCCTGCTGCGCCCGGACCAGGGCGTCGTCGAGATTTTCGGCGCCGCGCTGAACTACGAGCGCCTGCCGGAACTGCGGCGCCGCATGGGCTATGCCGTCCAGGCGGTCGGCCTGTTTCCGCACCTGACGATGCGCGGCAACCTCGCGCTGATGCCGAACCTGGACGACTGGTCGGACGAGCGCATCGATACGCGCGCCGGCCGACTCATGCGAACCGTACATTTGGACGAAGACCTGCTCGGCCGCTACCCGCACGAGTTGTCCGGCGGACAACGACAACGCTTCGGCATCTGCCGGGCGATGATGCTGCAACCGGATTTGCTGCTGCTCGACGAACCCTTCTCGGGCGTTGACCCGATGACGCGAATCCGGATTCACACAGAGTTGCTGGCGCTGCTGGACGCCGAGCCTGCGACAACGCTGCTCGTAACGCATGATGTGCGCGAGGCGCTACGCCTTGCGACCTATCTCATCGTCATGGCGCACGGGCGCATCGTGCAACACGGGTCCGTCGAGGACGTTCTCGCTGCCCCGGTCGACGACGACGTGGCCAGCCTGTTCTCCGCGCAACTGCGCGACCCGGTCATCGGAGCCGCACGATGAATACGCGCCCCGTATCGCTGGCCGTGCTGTGCAGCTGCCTGTTCCTGACCGCAGCGGTTGGTCAGGAACGCCCGATCGTCATCGGCAGCAAGAACTTCACGGAGGGCTACCTGCTGGCAGAAATCATGGCCCAGGCGCTCGAAGCCGACGGCCTGACGGTTGAGCGCCGCTTCGGATTTGGCGGCACGAAGATCTGCTACGAAGCACTGCGCGTCGGCGAGATCGACCTGTATCCCGAGTACACCGGGACGCTGACCCAAGTCATATTTACCGACATTGCCGGTAACGACTCTGCACTGGCGGCCGCGCTGGTCGACAACGGCTTGCGCATCCTGCCTTCATTCGGCTTCAACAACACCTATGCGCTTGCGATGAACGAACGGCAAGCCGCAGCACTCGGCATCAGTCGGATTTCGGACCTGGCGCAACACGACACGTTGCGCGCCGGCTTCAGCCACGAATTCATGAACCGCCCGGACGGCTGGCCCGGCCTGGTGCAGACCTACGGTCTTGCCATCACCGCGAAAGGGATTGAGCACGGTCTCGCGTACCAGGCGATCACGTCGGGCAATATCGAGCTGACCGATGCGTATTCGACCGACGGCGAGTTGACCCGCTACGGCCTGCGCGTTCTCGCCGACGATCTCGAGTTCTTTCCGCGTTATCTCGCGGTGCCGCTCGCACAGGCGACACTCGACGCGCGCGCGGTCCTGGTGCTGGAACGGCTGGCCGGCACACTGAGCGACGAGACGATGCGACGCTGGAACGCACGTATCGTAGTGGACGGGATAAGTATCGAGAATGTCGCGACGGAATTCCTGGCCACCGTTGATGTGAAGTTCAGCCAGGCCGCCGCGCCGGGTGCCCAGGTCGACCGGGCCAGGGCCAATGCGACTACGGCAGTTTTATCGCGCCTGACGCGTAATTTGCGGCGACACCTCGAACTCACGTTCGGTGCGCTGCTGCTCGCATGCATCGTCGCGATCAGCCTTGCGATGGCAGTGCATCGTTCGGCGACCGGGTCGCGCGTGGTGTTGTACCTGGCGGGCCTGATCCAGACGATACCGTCGATCGCGTTGCTGGCGCTGATGATTCCGCTGCTCGGAGTCGGCGTTGTGCCGGCGCTGACTGCGCTGTTCCTGTACTCGTTATTGCCGATCCTGCGCAATGCGCTGACGGCACTGACCACCGTCGACCCGGTCTATCGCGAAGTCGCACGAGCCATGGGGCTGACCCGGCGGCAGCAACTTCGCTATGTGCTGATGCCACTGTCCGCGCCGCACATCCTGGCCGGCATCCGCACGGCCGCCGTCATCAGCATCGGCACGGCAACGCTGGCCGCGTTCATCGGCGCCGGCGGGCTCGGCGAACCCATCGTGACCGGCCTCGCGCTCAATAA
>Ga0114950_10003320_pt1 | contig 12385 bp, 9 predicted proteins | sample N075metaG_FD_83503 | JGI IMG/M metagenome (GOLD analysis project Ga0114950, IMG submission 83503) | Deep subsurface microbial communities from Kermadec Trench to uncover new lineages of life (NeLLi) - N075 metaG | ecosystem: Environmental > Aquatic > Marine > Ocean trench > Sediment | place...
CAACGCAAAGCACTTCTGGGGGTGGACCGATATCACCGAGGCGGCCCGGGCCTGCGTACTGGCGATTGAGGCCGACTTCGGCGGACATGAAGCTTTCTTCATCAACGGGGAAGACACATCTGCCGATGAGCCGACTGAGGAGCTGATAAAAAAGGTTTATCCCTCAGCTGAGATCAGATCTCCGATGCCCGGAAACGCAACTGCGATCTCGGTCGACAAGGCAAAAAGGCTACTTGGCTGGAAGCCAAAGGTTTCCTGGCGGAACGCCTGAGCAGCCCCGTTGCCCCGGCTGATATAGAATTTCTGACCGGTCACCACCGGAAAACCCGGTTTTGGTGTTTTGCCGACTAAGTTTATTCGTGTGGCCTGAAAACAAGTTACCTGGCCAGTCACAGGGTTTAAATCGTTGACCTCACCTTCACATCCAGTACCGAAGCACCGCGCAGCAAGAAAAGTTCTGACGGTGCTTGGCCCCATCGAACCCGCCAGGGTGGGGATCACGACGACCCACGAGCACCTGCTGATCGATTTCAGTGTTGTTTTCACCGAGCCACAAGAAGCTTCCCAGCGACTTTTGATGGATGAAGAGGTATCTCTCGAAAACCTCGGTTGGGTCAGATACAACTGGACAAGCAACCGGGACAACCTGCGGTTACTTGACGAAGATATTTCGACATGGGAGGCGCAGCAGTACTTCAACGCGGGCGGAAGCACTATCGTCGATGTCACATCGGTCGGCCTGTCGCGTGATCCGCAGGCACTGGTCAGAATTTCACGGGCGACCGGTCTTAACGTAGTGATGGGCGCTGGTAATTACGTGCACATGACACACGCCCCGGAGGTGGCCGAACTGACCGTTGAGCAACTCGCGGGCCAGATCATCCACGACCTTGACCAGGGTGTCGGCAATACAGGCGTTCGTTCGGGGATTATCGGGGAGATCGGCTGTTCATGGCCGTGGCACGACTCGGAAAAGAAATCCCTTGAGGCCGCGGTTATTGCACAGCAGGAAACCGGTGCGCCGCTGCTGATCCACCCCGGTCGCAACGAGCGCGCACCGATCGAACTGCTGAATGCGGTCGAAAAATGGGGCGGCAACCTGAACCGCACAGTAATGGCCCATATTGAACGCACGGTTTACGACCGCGGAATTCTGAATGAATTGATAGCGATGGGTTCGTACCTGAACTTCGACCTGTTTGGGCATGAATCGTCGTTCTATCCGCTGGCACCCGAATCCTACATGCCGGCCGACCACGAACGCATCGAGATGGTCGAACACGTCGTTTCGGAGGGTAAACAGGGCAACATATTGTTGGCCCACGATATCTGCTCGAAGCATCGGTTAAAGACCTACGGAGGTCACGGTTTCGATCACATACTGACAAGGATCATGCCGCGAATGCGGGCCCGCGGGATGAGCGAGGAACTTGCTCGATTAATCCTCGTGGACAACCCCACCCGGATGTTGACTTTCGATTAGCGTTTGTGGACGCGGGCCGCTTCTCGCAGGGTGTGCCGAGGAAGTTTTGGCCTGGCGCACTCGGCGTCACGCACTGCACCTTCGGTTGGTCCGCGCCGTCCTGGACTCCGTCGCATCACACTTAAAGCAGAGCGAACCAAGCAACCCGAGGACCGGGTCCGCGCAACTGCACGGCGGGAATGGTTAGTTGAGAAAAAATCGGATATCCAGTATCGACGTGACTGCGATTAGTCGCATACGACGTCGAATCGGCATTTTCCTTATCGCCGGTGCAGCCGTGCTGATCGTGGGATGTGGCAGTTCTGATCTGGACGCACCTCCCGTGATAGTCGATGATTCCCCCTCAACCAGCGTCGTCGCGCCCGCCGCTGCCCAGGTTGTACAGCCTTCGCCAACCCCTGAAGAAGTTCCGGCTGACAATCCGGCGGCCACACCAACACCTGACGAGCCCGACATAACTCCGTCCGCAGATCCAGAATCGACGAATGCGCCGGTACCGGGCGCTGAGTGGAATATCGAAGATGCTGCGGAACGGGCCCGGGCGGTTCGACTGAAAACGTTGTGGCGCTGGGAAACCAATTTCACGTTTCGAAAAGTCGGGCTCCTCGGTTTCCAGACACTCCTTCCCCGGGACCGGATAGTTCCGATCGACGACCCCAATTTCGTTGCAGTGAAAGACGCCCCGGAATACATGGAACCCAGGGAGCCAGTGATCGTGGTTACCTTCGGCGGAGAATCGAAGGCCTACCCGCTCGCAATGCTGATGTGGCACGAAATTGTGAACGATACCGTTGGCGGACTGCCTGTTACGGTCACATTCTGCCCGCTGTGCAACGCCGCGATCACCTTTGAGCGGGTGGTCGATGGTCAAGAGTTGACGTTCGGGACGTCGGGGATGCTGAGGAATTCGGACCTTGTGATGTGGGACCGGCAGACCCAGTCGTGGTGGCAACAGTTCACCGGCGAGGCGCTGGTCGGTGATTTCGCAGCTACCGATTCCGTTCTTACGTTTGTTCCATCGATGATCATCGCCTGGGAGACGTTTGCTGAATCCTACCCCGACGGCATGTTGATGGAACGACTCTTTAACGAAAACGGGGCGCCGATTCGGCCATATGACACCCCCCCGTACGCAGGCTACGACAACGTCGATAACCAGCCGTTCCTGTTCAGCGGAATCGTTGATCGCAGGTTGGTTGCCACATCCCGGGTGCTGACTATTGAGGGCGACATACCGGTCGCCTACCCGTTCTCGTTCCTTGCCGAAAATCCCGTGTTGAACGATTCAGTTGGCGAAACCGACCTCGTCGCTTTCTTCGATACCGGGACACTGTCGGCCTTTAGCACCAGATTGGCCGAACAACAGGCTTCGGGTTCAGTCACCGTGTTTTCAAGGCAGGTTGGGGACCAAACGTTGACGTTCGAACTTACCGAAGCGGGGATTGTCGATGCAGAGACGGGTTCAGAGTGGAATCTGGTGGGCATGGCCGTAAGTGGGGAATTGGAAGGCACTCAGTTGGACCCGGTGCTTCATGCCAGCCACTTCTGGTTCGCCTGGGCCGTATTCCATCCCGAGACCGAGGTCAGAGATTCGATTGACAATCTGACGCCCTGACTTTGCCCGGATACAGGTAAGCGGGGTGGGCCGAGGCGACTAGCCCTGTTCCCGTTCGTCGAGAATTTTGAGGAGCTCGTCGACCCGTTCGATAATCGTCGGGAGTTTGGGGTCCTGTGCCAGTGATATCGCCTCTTCGAGGTCGGCTCGCGCCAGCTCAGGAGAAGATCCGGCCTGGATGTACAGGAGCGCCCGGTCGACATACAGCGCGGCCTGCGTCGGGGCCACTTCTATTGCCTTGTTAAAGTCGCTAAGGGCAAGATTCCCCTCACCCAGGGCATCTCGGTAGAAGCGCCCGCGCCACCACCACGTGGCACCGTCATCTGGTGCAGTTGCCACGGCCAGGTCAAACCACTCCAGCGCCTTATCGGCATCGCCCTCCTGGGCGTAAACCCGGCCCAGCACCAGCTGAGCGCCAACCGCTTCGTCGTCGAGTTCAATCGCCCGTTTCGCATCTCGTGCCGCGCCATCGGCGTCGTCGAGCGCGACGCGTGTCAGCGCCCTGTTGGTGTACGCATCGGCCAGGTTGGGTTTCAGCTCGATCGCACGGTCAAAATCGAGCATCGCCTCCTCGAGCCTGCCCTGCAGCATCAGGGCCTGCCCGCGACCGTCCCAACCACGCGCGAATTTCGGTTCGAGCTTGATGACAGTCGTGAAAGTGCGCTCGGCTTCGACGTATTCGCCTCGAGCGATCGAGTTGAACCCACGTAGATAAAACCCAATACTTTCGGTCTCGGAAACCGGTGTTTCTTCAGGCTCCGGGGTGGGAGTAGGCGTGGAGCTCGAACCCGGGGAACGGGTCGCAGTGGGCGAGTCAGCCGACCGATCCGGAGCCGCATCTGGCGTCGGCGTTTCGACAACAACCTCCACGGTCGGGCCGGGCGTCGAAGCAGGAACGGCAGTTGGCGTTTCGTCTGAACATGCCACCAGGAGAAAGGCGATCATGCCGGTGAGCGCCAGCGGGGCAACGTATGTTCGGCGGTAGATCTGCATTCAGACAATTATCCACGAGTGCTGCATTTTAAGGATCTGAGTTTTCATGGTCCCGGCGTCCATCAGGGTACGATCAAATGCTCTCACGATCTTAGTACGTCCAGGGCACCGATCAGGGATTTCAACCCGGTTCACGCTGTCACCGTCAGGCTACCGAAAGTTCACCGACAAGGATTTCGACAGCCAGACGTTCGTCCATTTTCCCCTGCTTAATCGCGAGATCGGCTGCGAGCAGGCGACGGTGAATGTTCGCCAGGTGACCTGCACCAATGGAAGCCGATTGCCGCAACGTTTTTTCAAGTGCGTACCGGTTCGTCAGGCCAATCCTCTTTCCCAATTCGTCCTGCGGCACACCCTGCTGGCGGAGTTCAGTCGCAAGGATGAGCAGCCGGACCTGCCGGGCCAGCATCGACAGGATGCGCTGCACGCTGGATCCGCTCGAAAGCAGTGAATACAACAATTTCATGGCAACGGCCGGTCGATGTTCAAGCACGGCATCTACGGCGGCAAAAATGTTCGCTTCGCGGGCTTCTGGCACCATCAGGTCAACATCGGCTACCGTGACTTCTCTGTCCCCTGCGTACAGTGCCAGCTTCTTGATCTCCTGATCGAGTAACCGCGTGTCTGAACCGGCCAGCCAGCCAATTCGCGCGATTGCGTCGCGTGCAGCAGAACCACCGTGATTGGCGAACCTGTCACGTATCCACAGTTCGAGCTCGCCAGGTTGTTTTCGTCGAAATTCCTGCACGCTTGCACTTGGTCCGACCGATTTCAGCGCAATGCCGTTCTGGCGAAGAACTACGTCCTCCACGAAAACAAGCTCGGTCGTCGCTGGCAACCCACCCAGGGACTCGGCAAGGTTTCGCCACTCGTCGCCAAGAGATTTGTCCCTGGCCTGCATCCTCGTCAGCACACCGCGAACGACCACGACACGCCGGTCGGCCATGAACGGGTGCATCAGCGCGGCACCAATTACGTCGTTGAGCTTGATGCCGCGACCCTCGAAAACCGTGGTGTTGGGATCGCGAACCTCTGGCGGGGCGGCGGCGGCGCGAATCTTAGCCAGTGCTTCTGAGCTGGCATACTCGTCTTCGCCGTGCAGGACTCTGATCATTTGTCTTCTTTGCTACCTGGTGCCACACGGTCATTTAACCACACTGGCACGCAGGCAAGTTGGTTCACCGGCACATTGCCTGAAGATAGAACTACCGGCCCAGCTCAACATTCTCTCGATACACTTTCTAACATGCTAAGGCTACTGGCGATACGCTCCTTGATATTTCCCTTCCTCAGGTTGGTGTGGAGGTTGATACGGGACCGGCGGGTATCTGTGTTTACAAAGATAATCCCGTTACTGGCCCTCATCTACCTGATTTCGCCATATGACTTAGTGGGCGACCGCATCCCTGTACTCGGCCAGTTCGACGATCTCATCGTGATCACAGTGCTGTTGCTCCTCTTTATAGCGGCCTCCCCGGCTCATGTGGTGGCAGATCTGACGATTGGCAAAAAACTGCGAGATCTTCAGAACCAGAAAAATGGCGATTCCGAGGGCAAGACTGTCGATACCGAGATCAGGTATATCGATGATGAGGATGATGAGAGCGATGGAGACGCGAAGGAAGAGGACAAGGACGAGGACGGCGATTCCGGAAAATCCCGGAGTTAGCGCGGATTTTCGAATCGTGCGGCAGTACGATTAACCTAACAGCAGCGGCGCGGAATCACTCGGCTGCCCCCACCCACGCAATTCAGAACATTCGACCAGCTCCAACTATGAAGATCGGCATTATTGGTCTGCCATCCAGCGGCAAGACCACGTTGTTCAACGCACTGACGCGCGGAAAAGCTGAGACCGGTCATTTCGGCGGGTCTCGCTCGGCAAACGTCGGTGTCGCCCACGTTCCCGATGCCCGGGTCGACCGGCTTACTGGCATATTCAAGCCGAAGAAGACGATCTACGCAGAGGTGACTTACGTCGACCTCCCCTCCAGTATCTCGGACGAACTGTTTGAAGGCGACGCGCTGAGTCAACTCCAGCAGGTAGATGCCATTCTCCTTGTTGCAAGGGCGTTCAAAGACGAATCGGTTCCGCACATGGACGGATCTGTCGATTACAAGCGCGATATCGAAAAGATTGCCTTCGATATCCTGTTCGCCGACATCGCGCTGCTGGAACACCGGATCGAACGCCTGACCGAGAGCCAGAAGAAAATGAAGATTGCCGATCGCGAACAGGCGATCAAGAACGTCGAGACACTCAAACGGCTCCAGGCTGAACTCGAAAACGGGACTGCGTTCAGGGAACGAGAACTAGACGACGCCGAATCGAAGGCCATTTCCGATACCTTCACTATTAGCAGCCTGCCGTTGCTGGTGGCCCTGAATATCGATGAAGACGCCATCGCCGACACTGCGTCACTGGAACAGGAGCTGGCCGACATTTTGATCGGCAAATCGACCGGCGGCGCGGCGATCTGCGGCAGTCTCGAAGCTGAACTGGTCGGTATGCCGGCCGAAGAAGAAGCAGAGATGCGGGCAGGTCTCGATGCTGGTGAATCGGGCCTTTCCCGGATGATCAAGCTGTCATACCAGGTGCTGGGTCTGAATTCTTTCCTGACTGTCGGCGAAGACGAGGTGCGGGCATGGACCATCAGTGCCGGTACGCTGGCGCCCAGGGCAGCCGGTACGGTGCACTCGGATATCGAACGTGGATTTATACGTGCCGAGACTGTCGCCTACGATGACTTTATTGAGTGCGGTAGCATGGCTGAAGCACGCAATCGCGGACGATACCGGCAGGAAGGTCGCGACTATGTCGTGCAAGATGGCGACATCGTTAACTTCCTGTTCTCGGTATGAAAACACCGCTTCAACTGGAACACAGGGGAATTTATGGCCGCTGAAGAAATGGACTCCGTGGGCAAAACCACAGCCGGCGACATACTGATGAGCCGCAAGGTTTACATCGTGACGATGGCCCAGCCATCACCGGGCGCTCCTGATGGATTCGAGGAGCGTTATAACGCCTACTGGAATGCAGTCGAACAGCAGTTATCGCAAATTGAGGCCAGGGCCGGGACTGTGCTGCGAGTTTTCGCTGAGGGAGTGCTTGGCCGGGGCGATGACGCCATGCTGATGCTCCAGCAATCGAACCCCGGTGCGCACAGGGTGGTACGGCAGCGGGTTTCTGCAGGCGCGGTGTTCGAGGAGTTTGAGGATTCCGATCTGTTTGGACAGGTGATCGACTGGGGCAGGTGCCTTCAGGTCGGCCTTATCAACCAGACAGTGGCAGAACATATCCAGACCAGGTACACCGAGGCTACGGAAAAACGGACTGAGCACCTTCACAAGCGCCTCGAAGAGGGGATCCTCGAATCGGAAGCGGCACTGATCCTGGGCGGCGACCCGACAACCAAAATACCCGAAGGTATTGAGAGGTTCTTGATCTCGCCCCCGGAACTTGATGCGCTCGAAAGGTGGGTGCAACAGGCAAACGAGGCGATCCGGCAAGAGATGGCCGAAGGGCAGGCCAGGGCCCAGGAGGCCGGGTCGGTGCAACCCGGTCATGAAGGGCACGACCATTCGAGGCGGCCGGGCGCTACCGGCGGTAACGGTGGGAGTGGCGGTTCGGGCCTCTGGACTCCGGGGAGCTAGACGAGAACGCGTGGCTGATACCTTCTCCGCGGGGAGAGGGGGCAGGAAGACTGAATGCCCAACCTGGCCGGGATCGAACACAACCCGCCCCTCTACAACAGTGGGATCGGACTTTATCTGCACGTCCCGTTCTGCGAAACGAAGTGCCCGTACTGCGATTTCAATACGTACGCCGGGATAGAAGACCAGATCCCCGGCTATGTCGACGCAGTTGAGAACGAACTTCGTGACTGGGGCAACCTGCTGTCCCACCCGCCGGTCCGAACGATATTCCTCGGCGGTGGCACGCCGTCTTACCTGCCCCCAGACGATATTAAAAGCATCCTGACAACGATTGGACAGTCGTATGGGATCGATGAGCGCGCCGAAATAACGATGGAATGCAACCCTGGCGATGTCACGCCAGAGAGGGCTGCGAGTTGGATCGAGTCCGGGGTCAACCGCATCTCGATGGGTGCACAGAGCTTTGACGATGGGCTGCTGAAGTTGCTGGGGCGCCGGCACAGTGCTGCGGAGGCGCGAACAGCGTTCAAGACGCTTCGAGGAGCCGGCTTCTCTAACCAGTCGCTCGACCTGATGTACGGTCTTCCACACCAGAAACTTGTGCAGTGGACGGACAGTCTTGACTCGACGCTTGAACTCGAGCCCGACCACATTTCTCTCTATGGACTTCAAATCGAGGATGGCACACCACTCCAGGTCGATGTCGCAAAAGGCCGCTACCCGGTGCCAGACGACGACCTGGCGGCTGATATGTACGAAGCGGCTCAGAGCAAGTTAGGCGAAAACGGCTTTGCCCAGTACGAGATTTCAAACTGGTCAAAGGCCGGCATGGAATCGCAGCACAACCTCATCTACTGGCGCAATGAGCCCTACCTGGGTGTGGGACCGGGGGCCCATTCGTGGCTCGCCGGCAGTCGTTTCGCCAACTTGAAATCGCCTCGACGCTATGTCGCCATCCTGGGTAAGGGCGCATCTGGCGCTGGCGAAGGCGACCCGGGGGAGCCTGACCCCGTAACGGCGATGCGCATGCCTGCCGGGCCCGTAGAGCAGGTGGACGTAACGACACCGGCCATCGATGTCGCTGAGACGATGATGATGGGGATGAGGCTGAACGAAGGCGTTTCAATGGCGCGATTCAAAACACGTTTTAAGGCGAAGCTCAGCGATGTGTTCCCGGACGAAATCGAACGGCTCTTGGAGATTGGTCTGATAGAAGTTACAGATGACGCCGTCCGACTGAGCGATCGGGGGTTTTTGCTGGGCAATGAGGTGTTCGCTGAATTTATCGGAGACGAGTAGAGGCTGCGAATCACAAGGGGTTTTACCGCCCACGCGCCCGGCAGGCCGGTATTGCCAGCTATCATCGATGCCCACCAGGCGGAATCAGCCAATTTATGCCTGATCGAGTGCTCCGTTATTCCGAATCGCACAGAATGCGACACGATCGGAACTAAAATCTCCAGAACGCTCGCCGAGTTCGACTGCTGAAGGTATTCTCAGATTGTTTGTTGTTGGCACTGCAGGTCACGTGGACCACGGCAAATCGACGTTGGTCAAGGCCCTTACCGGGATCGACCCGGACCGGCTGCGCGAAGAGAAAACGCGTGGCATGACCATTGAGCTGGGATTTGCCTGGCTCACGTTGCCGTCGGGTGTCGAGGTAAGCATCGTCGACGTGCCCGGACACGAACGTTTCATCAAGAACATGCTCATGGGTGCCGGCGGGGTCGATGTAGCCCTTCTTGTGGTCGCTGCGGACGAGGGCGTCATGCCGCAGACCAGGGAGCACCTCGCGATCCTCGACCTGCTTGGCGTTACCAACGGGCTGGTCGTGATGACGAAGAAAGACCTGGTCGACCAGGACTGGCTCGACCTCGTTACGCTGGATGTGCAGGAAACCCTGGAGGGCACCACGCTTGAAGAGGCCGGAGTGGTCGCTGTTTCGGCCGAGACAGGCGAAGGGCTGGACGAGTTGAAGGCGTCGCTCGACCAGTTGATTTCGCAGCTCCCACCGCATCAGAACGCTGGAATTCCGCGACTGCCCGTCGACCGGTCTTTCACGATCACCGGTTTTGGCGCTGTGGTTACCGGTACCCTCGCCGACGGACCGCTGGAAGTCGGGCAGGAAGTGGAGCTGCAGCCTTCCGGGCGGAAAGCGAGAATCAGGAGCCTGCAGGTCCACGAAACCTCGCACGAACAGGTTGGGGCAGGTACTCGCCTGGCGGTGAACCTGAGCGGTATAGACCATTCGGAGATCGAACGGGGTGAAATAGTGACCAGCCCGGGTTGGCTGAAGCCATCAACGGCGTTCGACGCTACGTTTCGAGTGATCGGGGATGCTCCCCGCGCGGTCAGGCACAACCACAGGGTGACTCTTTTCGCCGGGACCCGGGAACTTGCCGCGACGGTAAGGGTTCTGGAGGGCGAGCAGATCGCGCCGGGTAGCTCGGGGTGGATCCAGGTCCGCACGAAGGAACGGGTGGCGCTGCTGCGTGGCGATTCTTTTGTGATTCGCGATACGGAAAATACGCTTGGCGGGGGAAGGGTGCTTGAACCGAACGCACCACGTCGAAGGCGCAATGACCCGGCAACGATTTCGCGGCTTGAGACGCTTGCAAGCGGGTCAAGCGAAGACGTAACGCTGGGTGCATTGAGCGATATCGAACCGGCGACCACGGCCCAGCTCGCAGGGGCAACCGGCACCGGGGTGAGTGAAGTCGATGAAGCGGTTTCGACACTTGACTCGGAAGGAAAGATCACGAGAATCGGGTCGGAGCTTAACTACATTTCCTCGACTCCCGGCTGGGCACGATTGACCGATTCCGCAACAAAAACGCTATCGGATTTCCACGTGATGTACCCGTTGAGGCGGGGCATGCCATTGCAGGATTTCCGGGGACAACTGGGACTGAAATCTGCTGCATTTGGGGCGGTATTGCACTCGCTCACCGCACGGGAAACCCTCGTAACAGACGATGCCACGGTCCGACTTCCCGCGCATCAACCCGCTTTGACGCCGGCACAGGAGACAGAGGCAGCCGACTACTCGAAGCTACTCGCGAATGACAGGTTCAGCCCATCGACGGAACGGCCGGTCGGCATCGAACTTCTGCTGTTCCTGGTCGAGCGCGGCGACATCGTCCGGGTTAGCGACGATGTTGTTTACGCGGCCGACGCCTACGATGAGATGGAGTCGAAGATTCTGGCTTCGGGTGCGGACGGCCGGGAAATAACGATCACATCGGTTCGCGATTTATTCGGGACCAGCAGGAAATACACGCTTGCCGTGCTGGAGCATATGGATTCGAAGGGTTTGACAAGGCGGGTGGAAGACAGCCGGTTCGTGCGTTAGGTTGGGATTTGGCTGAGGTTCCGGGTGCACCGGGCTCCCGGGTCACACGGTCACCAGCGGCAGCGTAAATATGAATGTACTGCCTTCGCCAAGGGTGCTCTCCGCCCAAATTTTCCCACCCTGGGCCTCGATAAACCCGCGGGCAATCGACAGTCCAAGCCCCGAACCGGGGATCCTGGACATACGGGCGCTCTTACTTCGGTAGAAGCTTTCGAATACTGCCTGCAGGTCTTCCTTGGCAATCCCCGGACCTCTGTCGGCAACTTCAACCCGAACGTTCTTATCGACAACTGAGACGGTGATCAACGTTTCGGAGTCGGCCTCGCCATATTTGGCCGCATTGTTCAAGAGGTTGACCATGACCTGTAGAGTTCGTTCGCGATCGGCGTTGACTGTGCCCGCGACTTTCGGGTGTACCAATTGCGCGGTCATTCCCCGATCCGCAAATGCCGGGTCCGATATTTCGATTGCCGAAGCGACCACGTCATCGAGGTCGAAAGTCTCGGTATGGAGGTCGAACCGCCCGGCTTCAAGTAACGACACCACATTTAGATCGTCGACCATGCGGGTCAATCGATCGACGGTTGATTTGAGATTGTTGACCAACCGTTGTTGTTGATCGGTAAGCTCGCCCGCATCCCCTTCGCCAAGCATGTCGGAATACAACTTCATGCTCGTCAGCGGCGTTCTCAGTTCATGCGACACGGTCGATACGAATTCTCGACGCGCAACACGGACGGCCTCGCGTTCGCGAAGATCACGCATGAACACATTTAACGCCGTCATTTTTCCACTCCGTTCCCCGCTTGTGTCCCTGACCGGAACGATCGACAAATCCACGGGGATCGGCACCTCAGAATTTTTCGGGACTATCGAAATCTCCGTTTGCCAGCCCTCGGTCTCGGGCATCTGGTCGAGTCCGATGCTGGTAATCATTTCGGCCTGTTCCTCGGACATAAACTCTCGCAGGTCGACACCGATACCTGAATCATCCGGCGCAAGCCCGATCAACCGGATCCCTGCCGGGTTCAGGTAGCTCGTTACGCCATTGAGATCTGTTATGGCGAAGAGGTCGAGTGTCGTTTCGACAGCGGTCGCAAGGCTCTGGACCCGGTTGAGCAGCGATAAAGATTCGATAACGGGCGATATCTGGTCGGAAACCTGCTCCAACAGCGACAGGTGCTCTTGTGAGAAGGTCCTGTCCCCGCGGGCGCTGATAGCAATTAAACCGGTTACCGAGTCGCGCGCCCTTAGCGGCGTTTTCATGCTTGACGGCAGACCG
>Ga0114950_10003321_pt1 | contig 12385 bp, 12 predicted proteins | sample N075metaG_FD_83503 | JGI IMG/M metagenome (GOLD analysis project Ga0114950, IMG submission 83503) | Deep subsurface microbial communities from Kermadec Trench to uncover new lineages of life (NeLLi) - N075 metaG | ecosystem: Environmental > Aquatic > Marine > Ocean trench > Sediment | place...
ATTGTCCTTTCCGGATAAGTCTCTGCATAAACCAGGCTCAACATCGAACCCCAGCCACCACCAAACAAAACCCACTTGTCGATTCCGAGACGTTCCCTGATCATCTCCATATCTGCAAGGAGATCTCTGGTCACGTTATTTTCAAGTCCGCAATGTGGAGTGGATCGTCCTGCCCCACGCTGGTCAAACAGGACAATCCGATACTTTTCAGGATTGAAAAAACAACGACTATCAAACTCACAACCAGACCCCGGGCCGGAATGGACAAACAATACCGGGATTCCATCGATACTACCGCTCTCGTCCACATAAATTTCATGGGCACTATCGGTATTCAACATATGTCGAGCGTACGGCTTTATTTCCGGATACAACGGCAACATGGCTTATTCCCTGTTCTCAGGCGACCCGCTCTCGACCTGCTCGTTTGCGCTCATTTTCAGTCAGCAACTTTTTGCGAAGCCTAATGTGGTTCGGCGTCACCTCCACCAGCTCGTCATCATCTACAAATTCTATCGCCTGCTCAAGCGTATGTAATAGCGGTGGGGTCAGTACTATATTTTCATCAGTGCCAGATGCCCTGACATTAGTCAGCTGCTTGCCCTTTAGCGGGTTGACCGGCAAATCATTGCCGCGAGTATGCAAGCCGACAATCATTCCTTCATAAATATCTTCATTAGGCTTAATGAACAACCGGCCACGTGCCTGGAGATTGAAGAGCGCAAAACCAAGGCTTTTTCCACTGGCCATCGACACCAGTACACCGTTGCGTCTCTTATACACATCCTTGCTAACAATATCACCATAGTGTGAATACACACTGGTTATGATGCCAGTACCTGAAGTCATCGTTAGAAACTCGGATCGAAAGCCTATTAAACCCCGGGTGGGAATAACGAAGTCGAGTCGCACTCTGCCTTTTCCATCAGGCACCATATTTGTAAGGCTTGCCTTGCGTGAACCGAGCGCTTCCATCACAGCGCCCTGATGCTGGGACTCCACGTCAAGAAGAAGATTTTCAAAGGGTTCCTGCACATTGCCGTCTACCTCCTTAAAAATAACTTCTGGCCTGGACACGCCAAGTTCATAGCCTTCACGACGCATGGTCTCAATCAAGACACCCAGGTGCAATTCACCCCGGCCGGACACCTTGAACTTGTCGGCACTGTCGGTGGATTCAACTCGCAAAGCCACGTTGTGAAGCAGTTCTCTTTCCAGTCGTTCCTTTAGGTTTCTACTGGTGACAAATTTTCCGTCGAGACCAGCGAATGGAGAATTATTAACCGAAAACGTCATCGATATCGTCGGCTCATCAACCTGCAACATCGGCAGGGGGTCCACATGACCCGGCAGGCAAACGGTATCCGATATCTGAAGGCCATCAATCCCGGAAATACAAACAATGTCGCCTGCAGAGGCTTCGTTAACCTCAACTCTTTGAAGGCCTTTGTAACTCATGACCTGCATAATTTTGGCCTTTTTTTCTTGGCCATCACCCTTTGCAACAACGACCTGGCTACCAGACTTGATCGTACCACGGGCAATTCGCCCCAGCCCGATAACTCCAACATAGCTGTTGTAATCCAGTGCACTGATCTGCATTTGTAATGGCCCGTCCACATCGACATCAGGTGCAGGCACATTGTCTATGATTGCCTGAAACAAACAACTCATGTCATCTTCTATCTCGTCAGGTGACATACCGGCCCTGCCCTCAAGTGCGGAGCCATAGATGACCGGGAAATCCAGTTGTTCATCTGTCGCTCCCAGCTGATCGAACAGTTCAAAGACCTCATCCACTACCCAGTCCGGTCTTGCGCCGTTACGATCAATCTTGTTGACCATCAAAATAGGGTGCAGGCCATTTTCAAATGCTTTGCGCGTGACAAATCTTGTCTGCGGCATGGGACCATCAACTGCATCAACCAGCAGCAATACTGAATCAACCATCGACAGGATTCGCTCAACCTCCCCACCGAAATCCGCGTGGCCCGGCGTATCAACAATATTAATCTGATAGTCATTCCAGGTAAGCGCGGTGTTCTTTGCCAGGATCGTGATTCCGCGCTCTTTTTCGATATCGTTAGAATCCATCAGGCGCTCGCCTTCATCCTGTCCTCTTTCCAGAGCACCGGCCTGACGAAGTAATTTATCAATGAGTGTGGTTTTACCATGATCAACGTGAGCGATGATCGCGATATTCCTAATTTTTTGTATCATGATTCTAGTGCGAGGGGCTTAATTTGCGCGGCATTATACATAAAGGCGGCCACAACTGTAGCCGGATTCAATCCATTCGTTATAATGCGCGCCAATATCAGCCAAACAAACCTTCAATTCCTAGAATTCAATATGACCCAGGAAACCCAGAAAAAGGCGGTAGCCCTCATATCCGGTGGGCTGGACTCAATGCTTGCCGCACGTGTTATCCAGGATCAGGGGATTCACGTGGAAGGAATTAATTTCTATACCGGGTTTTGCGTTGAAGGTCATACGCACGCCATTCGCCGGAAAGACAAAGACAAGCAGAAAAGAAACAATGCACTCTGGGTCGCAGAACAACTCGGCATCAAATTGCATATCATTGATGTGATAGAAGAGTACAAGGATGTTGTTCTTAACCCTTCTCATGGATATGGACAAAACCTCAATCCATGCCTTGACTGTAAAATATTCATGGTGAACAAGGCCCAGGCCTGGGCATGGATGGAAGAAAATCAGTTCGATTTCATCATCACCGGTGAAGTCATCGGCCAGCGGCCGAAATCCCAGCGACGGGAAACCATGCCTCTTATTGCCCGGGAATCAGGTGCTGATGATCGCCTGCTTAGGCCTCTATGCGCTAAAAACCTGCCCGCCACCCTCCCCGAACGTGAAGGCTGGGTGGATCGACAGGCAATGTTTGATTTTCACGGTCGAAATCGCAAACCCCAGATAGCACTGGCCGAGAAACTAGGCTTCACGGAATGGTCACAACCCGCTGGAGGATGCTGCTTCCTGACAGACAAGGCCTACTCAAGCAAGCTTGCAGACCTGTGGCAGTCCCGTGGAACTCGTGACTACGAAATTGATGACATCATGTTATTGAAGGTCGGCCGGCATCTTCGCCCTGCACCCAACTACAAGATAATTGTAAGCCGTGAAGAAGGCGAGAACCACTACCTGTCGGGTTACAAAAACGAATTCATCAGCTTTGAAACAACATCCCACAATGGGCCCATCGCCATACTCGACGGTCATCCCTCCGCGGCGGATATCGAATTTGCGGCGAGAATCGTCGCCCGCTATAGCCAGGGTCGTAATGCAGATGTCGTACAGGTAAAGGTCAGATCGCCCGATGGTAAAATGGATACGCTCTCAGTGAGCCCCATGCCACCAGAGAAAATTGTCAGCAGCTGGCATGTCTGAGCAAACTGTCGAACTGGACCTGAGGCGTTTGCTATGTCCCATGCCTGTCATTAAAACCCAGGATCGAATCAAAAACCTTGATATCGGTGATCAGTTAACCATTACCTGCACAGACCCGGGGGTTCTCAGCGACATCCCAAGCTGGTGCCGGGTTCACGGTCACGAGGTCATATCGACTCAAACTGAAGGCAGAGAAATCATTATCACAATAAGGGTAAAGTAACGCGCGCCAGCATGGTGCGAAGAACCAAAACTGCACCTTTTTGGGTCACTATGGTTTACCTAAGCCCGGTGCAGCCCAGTGTTTTCAAGGCTTTATTATTTTCCAGCGATGGCATATTCTTTGCTGTCCTTAATTGCACCATTTTGGTTAAGTTTCTCAACTCCGGACATAAGCCAAATATTCGATGAGAGGCTTGATTCAAATTTCTTACATCAAACCATCCCTTTTCTGGAGGAAATAATGTCAGAGAAAACTCTGAAGCTAATAAAAGAAAGCGACGCCAAGTGGGTCGACCTGCGTTTCACAGATACCCACGGTAAAGAGCAACACGTTACCAATAACGCAAAAGTAGTAGATGAAGATTTCTTCGAGAATGGTGCCATGTTTGATGGGTCATCTATCGCAGGCTGGAAGCCAATCAATGATGCAGACATGATCCTGATGCCTGATGATGCAACAGCCGTACTCGACCCCTTTACCGAGGAGCCAATGGTCAACCTGCGTTGTGATATCGTGGAACCAAGTACCCTGCAAGGTTATGAAAGAGACCCCAGGGGCATTGCCAAGCGGGCCGAAGCCTATCTGAAATCAACTGGCATTGGTGATACGGCTTATTTCGGTCCGGAACCTGAATTCTTTATCTTCGATAGTGTCAAGTACAAGGCAGACATGGGTGGTGCCATGTATGAAATTGAATCTGAAGAAGCTGCATGGATGAGCCACTATGATTTTGAAGGTGGTAACATCGGCCACAGACCAGGTATCAAGGGCGGCTATTTTCCGGTCCCTCCAGTTGATTCTTTCCTGGATCTAAGAAATTCCATGTGCGCGGCAATGGAAGCCATGGGTCTTGAAGTTGAACTGCATCACCATGAAGTAGGCACCGCAGGGCAAGCTGAAATTGGAGTGCGTTTCAGTACGCTGGTGCAAAAGGCCGATGAGATACAGATTTACAAATACTGTGTGCATAACGTCGCCCATGCCTATGGTAAAACGGCGACATTCATGCCCAAGCCTCTGGTTGGTGAAAATGGTAGTGGCATGCATTGCCACCAGTCGCTGTGGAAAGATGGCACCAACATATTTGCCGGTGACGGCTATGGCAACCTGTCACAGGAATCTTTCTGGTACATCGGCGGCATCATCAAGCATGCACGCGCTTTGAACGCCTTCGCGAACGCCAGCACCAATAGCTACAAACGCCTGGTCCCCGGATTTGAGGCGCCAGTGATACTCGTTTATTCAGCCCTAAACCGATCCGCCTCTATCCGGATTCCCTATGTCCAGGGTGGTAGCCCTAATGGTGTTCGAATCGAAGTCCGCTTTGGTGACTGCACGGCAAACCCATACCTGATGTTCTCGTCAATGATGATGGCCGGTCTTGACGGCATTAAAAACAAAACTGAACCTGTTGGACCACTCGATAAGGATCTCTATGATCTGCCTGCAGAAGAGCTGAAAGATCTGCCTACGGTCTGCTCCTCATTCGAGCAAGCACTGGATTGCCTGAGCGCCGATCGTGAATTCCTCACCGAGGGAGATGTCTTTACCAACAGTATGATTGACGGGTTCATCGACTTAAAGCGTGAAGAAGTTGAACTACTCAATGCAACAACTCACCCGATCGAGTTCCAGATGTATTACAGCGTCTAGCCGTGTTTAGAGGAAGACCGGCTGAGCGATTCGCAGGCAGAACCTGAACGCAAGCTGTATAAAAAAAGCCCCCCTATCTGGCGGGGCTTTTTTTTGCCTTCAATTAGCTTCACAATAGCGCCATGAGCATGGACAAAAAATCTACCACTAAACTTCTCATTCGACTTTGCCTGGCCGGATCTGCCCTGCTGGGTAGCACAAGTATGACGTCGGCAGCGGAAATATACAAAACCATTGATGAAAACGGCAATGTCGTGTTTTCTGACCAGCCTTCCAAGGAAGCCGAAAAGATAGAAGTTCAGGCACCGGTCACTTTCGATTCATCGGTTTTGACTCGACAGTATGAGAATGCCAGCAAAAGGATTGGCTCTGAAGAAAAGCCCCCCAGTTTCAAGTACACAAGACTTGAGATTACATCACCGGCCAATGACACGGCGATTCGAGATAATGCAGGCAATTTTGAAGTTTCATATGTCATTGAACCACCTGCCCAGCCTGGACATACTGTGCAGCTGATGATGGACGGCAAGGTCCATTCAAAAGTTCGCCAGTCAGGAACAATCAAATTTGAAAATGCAGACCGCGGGACGCATGTCTTGCGACTGAGAGTCATCCAGAACAGCAATAAGAAAGTACTGGAGCTAGGTCCTGTTTCCACCGTCAGCATTCTCCGTTATATACCGCCGAGAGCTGTTCATCACTAACGATGGTGATATCCCCAGTTCAACGCCCTGGTGGAACATGAGAGAGTCGCACCATGTTGGTGCGTTTCCCGCAGGCTTCTGCTAGACTGCCTCTCTCCCGACCAGTAAATACCGCATCCCAATATTGGTGCGCTTCTTGCAAGATCAGGGCATGGACTCATCGACCACCATAAACCAGCCATCTTTCCAGGGTGATTCTGGCACCGCAATGAACCACAACATACTTAACAGCCTGAGTACTGCAATCCTGTTACTGGATCACGAACTGAAGCTGTGCTTTATCAATCAAGCCGCAGAAAGCCTGTTGGAGATATCATCCAGAAGATCAATGGGTCATCACATCACGGACCTAATTCCTGCTTCCGCTGCAATTGAGTCAATACTTTACGATGCCATACAGACCAACCAGAAATATACTCAGCGAAAAGCTCAGATTCACCTGGCATCCGGGACCAACATCACCGTGGATTTCACGATATCCCCATCATCGCAAGACGAGTGGCCCAGGCTGATCGTGGAATTTCAGTCCCAGGGGAGGTATCTTCGGATCGACAGGGATGCAGCGTTACAGGAGCATCAGGAAGTTACCCGCTCAATGGTCCGCTCCCTGGCTCATGAGATCAAAAATCCCCTCGGCGGTATCCGTGGTTCAGCAGAACTGCTCCAGAATGAATTACCGGACCCAGCACTTCACGAGTACACCCGTATCATCATCGAGGAAAGTGACCGGTTAACCTCACTGGTAGACCGTCTTCTGGGTCCCAGGACTGTACCAAATTTCAAGTCTGCCAACATCCACGAGATTCTCGAACGAATACGGAAATTAACTGAACTGGAAGCGGATTCCAATCTGGAAATTATTCGCGACTATGACCCAAGTATCCCGGAGATTTGTATGGATGCTGAAATGATGCAACAGGCCATCCTCAACATCCTTCGCAATGCGATGCAGGGTTTGATTGATAGTCCTGACCCACAGATCAAAATCGTGACCAGGACAGAACGCCAGTTCACCATCTCTTCAGTTCGCCACCGAAATGTCCTGCGCATTGATATCGTCGATAATGGCCCGGGTATTCCTGAATCTCTAAGGGAACACCTGTTCTATCCAATGATCAGCGGCACGCCTAACGGAACGGGTCTCGGCCTGTCTGTGGCGCACGCCATCGTTCATCAGCACCAGGGAATCATAGAGTTTGAGAGCGAAGCCGGGGAAACAACATTCACCATCATCATTCCGCTGGAGAGAATTGAATGACGTCTTCAAATGTTCCTTCAGATGAAGTCTGGGTCGTCGACGATGAACGATCGATTCGCTGGGTTCTGGAAAAAGCCCTGTCTAAGGAAGGTATCGACGTCACCAGTTTCGAAGACGGGGAATCCCTGCTATCGAGAATGAAATTTACAACTCCAAACGTCATCCTCTCCGATATCAGGATGCTGGGGATGGACGGCCTGGAGCTTCTGGAAAAGGTAACGGAGACTCATCCGGAGATACCCGTCATCATCATGACTGCTCACTCCGATCTTGATAGTGCTGTTGCATCCATTCAGGGTGGTGCATTCGAGTACATCCCCAAACCTTTTGAGATCGATGAGCTTATATCGGTCGTTAAACGGGCATTGCATCATCAGCAAGATAATTACCAACCGGAAGAAGAGGCAGGTGCAAACGATGAGGACGAACCTGTTGCCACGGAAATTATTGGCAAGGCGGTTGCGATGCAGGAAGTTTTCCGGGCAATTGGACGCCTGTCGAAGTCTAGCGTAACCGTACTTATCAATGGACAGTCTGGCACAGGCAAGGAACTGGTTGCTCACGCACTGCACCGGCACAGCCCACGTACAAGCATGCCATTCGTACCGCTAAACATGGCAGCAATACCCCACGATCTGATTGAATCAGAACTCTTCGGCCACGAAAAAGGTGCTTTTACCGGGGCGAACCAACTCAGGCGGGGACGGTTTGAACAGGCTAACGGAGGCACCCTGTTTCTTGATGAGATCGGTGACATGCCAGCCGATAGCCAGACCCGGTTATTACGAGTCCTTTCCGATGGTAAATTCTATCGGGTGGGAGGCCACGAGGCCATAAAAACAGACGTAAGAGTCATTGCTGCAACCCACCAGAATCTGGAAGAGCTGGTAAGCCAGAACAAGTTCCGCGAGGACCTGTTCCATCGGCTGAATGTGATTCGCATACATATACCTACCCTTGCCGAAAGGCAGGAAGACATTCCCTTGCTGACAGCTTACTTCCTCAAGGATGCTGCTAACGAGCTGGGAGAGGAACCCAAGCAGCTTCTTAACGACACCATGAGTTTTATCTGCGACCTTCCTTGGCCTGGCAATGTTCGGCAATTAGAAAACTTTTGCAAATGGATAACTGTCATGGCAACAGGGCGGGAGATTCACATTGAGGATCTACCACCTGAACTGCGTGGCGAAAAATCAAATACCCGTAACAGTGACAACTGGGAGAAAAGTTTAAGCAATTGGGCAACACTTTATCTTGCGCAGATAAAGCCGGGAGAACCCGGGTTACTTGATGATGCACTACCCAGATTTGAGCGTATTGTGATCGAAAGTGCGCTCAGGCAAACGGCGGGGCGCAAACGTGATGCATCAATTTTACTCGGCTGGGGCCGCAATACCCTGACCAGGAAAATTAATGAACTGGGCCTCGGTGACGATGTCCTCAGCGACCAGTAAACTTTTATCCCATGATCCACATCGCCTTGTACGAGCCTGAGATACCCCCTAACACCGGAAATATCATGCGATTATGCGTTAACTCCGGCGCACAGTTACACCTGATAAAGCCTCTCGGCTTTGATCTTGACGACAAACAACTTAAGAGAGCTGGCCTCGACTACGGGGAATACGCAAAAGTATCAACTTATGATTCTCTGCAAGAGCTAATCAATAAACTCGAACCATCCCGCATGTTGGCAGTCACCACAAAAGGCACAAGAACCTATTCAGATTTCGACTATCATTCAGGTGATCTCGTTCTGTTTGGACCGGAAACCCGGGGGCTGCCTGAAGAACTCCTGAAAAAAATACCTGCGGATTCTAAATTGCGCATACCCATGCTAAAGGAAAGCCGGAGCCTTAACCTTTCCAATGCAGTGGCAGTAATTGTCTATGAAGCCTGGCGACAATTAGAGTTTGTCGACGGCGAATAACGAGTTACTGGACTTTAATATCTTCACTTGCCCGCGCTAGGCGAGACTGCTCATAAATCGCATTAAAATTGACCGGCGAGAGCATCAGGGCGGGAAAACTTCCCTTTACAACCAGTGAGTCAACGACTTCCCTGGCATAAGGAAACAGGACACTCGGACAGAAGCTGCCGAGAGTGTGCGCCATGGTTTCATCGTCCAGACCATCAATATGAAATATTCCTGCCTGCTGGACTTCAATGAGATACATTACTTCATCCTGTTCGTTTTTTGTCGTCACCGTCAGGCCCAGAACAACCTCCCACATTTCATCTTCAAGGTTTGTATGCCTTGTGTTCAGGTCAAGGTTCACTTTCGGCTTCCAGGCCTGACGAAATCCGTTAGGCGATGCCGGTGACTCAAACGACGCATCCTTCAGGTAAATTCTCTCTAATGCAAACTGGTTGGCAGCCTGTTTTTCGCTCAGTCCTTCCTGATTTTCACTCATATCTGATCACTCATATGTCATCCGGACTCTAGCCAGCCAACATTGTATCTAGCTTCTGTTGGCGCTCAAGGTCATATAATTCATCACATCCGCCAATATGCTCATCACCGATCCATATTTGCGGCACTGTATATCGCTGGGATTTCTCCACCATTTCCATGCGCAAGCCGGGTTCCCGGTCGATTGCTATTTCTCGAAATTTCACCTTTTTACTCTCGAGCAATTGCCTTGCACGGATGCAGTAGGGGCAAAATCGAGTGGTATACATAACGACTGACATCAGTTTTATTTCACCAGTGGAAGATTACTCCCCGTCCATTCTGCCATGCCACCTGAAAGTCTCCGCACCTGTTCGAATCCATTGGCCTTGAGCTTGCGGCCGATTGTTCCAGCGTGTTGACCCATTTTACAGACAAGTACTATTGGCTTCTCTTTATAGGCATCAAGTTCACCAGCCCTCGAATCAAAATTCGCCAGCGGGATATTAATCGCCCCGGCAATGTGACCGCTACCGTATTCCTTGCCATCTCGAATATCGAGTATGACCGCGCCTTCCCTGTTAACCAGGGTGACCAGGCTTGAAGGACTGATTGCCGCACCACCTTGTTTACCTTCGTTGATAACAAAGGCAATCATCAATATCACGAAAACACTGACTAGAATGTAGTGATTCCCTATGAATTCAAAGATCTGATCAACCAATTAGTTTATTCCTGTCTTAATCCCGGATAGATTAGCCTTGTTCCCGAGAGAAAATAAGTCGCGCAGTATACACAATTAAAGGCGGTAGATTTAGCGATGATGAAGGGAATTACTGTAAACTCCAGCTTTGCTCGATTCAAGCCAGTTATATGCTTAACATTTCACCTTCTGTCCTAATCATACTTGATGGTTGGGGATACCGGGAAGAATCCCGGAACAATGCCATCGCCCTCGCCAATACACCGACATGGGACCATCTCTGGAAGCACAATCCGCATTGTCTGATCTCGGGTTCTGGCCTGGATGTCGGCCTTCCTGAAGGTCAGATGGGCAACTCTGAAGTGGGTCATATGAATCTGGGTGCTGGCAGAGTCGTACATCAGGATTTCACGAGAATCAACCAGGCCATTGAAGACGGTAGTTTCTTTAACAACGAAATACTAAAGAAAGTATATGCGGATATTTCCAGAAACGGCAAAACGGTTCATATCATGGGACTGTTGTCACCGGGCGGTGTTCACAGCCATGAAAATCAGATCAAAGCCGCTATTAAAATGGCATTCGACAATGGTGTGGGGACTGTCTATCTACATGCATTCCTTGATGGAAGAGATGTACCACCAAAATCTGCCTTGCCATCTTTACTGGACGCTGAAGAATTTATCCAGAAAAACGGCACCGGCTGCATCGCATCCATTGTTGGTCGTTACTACGCCATGGATCGCGACAATCGCTGGGATCGCGTTGAATCGGCATTCCGGTTAATAACCCACGGGCTCTCTGAGTTTAGTGCCACCTCGGCTGAAGCTGCCCTAAAGTCAGCTTATGACAGGGGTGAGAATGACGAATTCATCAGGGCAACTGCAATACTGGTAAACGAAAAGCCGGTCTCCGTCGCTGATGGCGATGCCATCGTATTTATGAACTTCCGTGCCGATCGTGCCAGGGAACTGAGTCGTGCCTTTATTGAAGAAAACTTCTCAGATTTCAACGTCAGCAACAGACCAGAACTTTCTGCCTTCGTCAGCCTGACCCAGTACGCCGAAGACATTCACAGCTTATGTGCCTACACACCAAATTCTCTTGACAACAGTCTCGGTGAATACATCAGCGCAATGGGAATGAATCAATTACGACTGGCGGAAACAGAAAAGTATGCACACGTGACGTTCTTTTTTTCCGGAGGCAGAGAGTTACCTTTCGCGAACGAAGAGCGGATTCTCATTCCATCTCCTCAAGTAGCTACATACGATTTGCAGCCAACCATGAGTGCCGCTGAAGTCACAGATGAACTTGTAAAAGCTATCGAATCTCGAAAGTACAACCTTATCGTCTGCAACTATGCCAATGGAGACATGGTTGGCCACACGGGCAATCTTGAGGCCGCGATCAAAGCTGTCGAGTGCCTGGACGTTTGTATTGCTCGCGTCATCACGGCACTTGAGTCTGTGGATGGGCAATGCCTCATTACGGCGGACCATGGAAATGTTGAAAAAATGAGTGACCCCAGTACAGGCCAGCCCCATACAGCTCACACTTCAGAACTGGTACCTCTGGTGTATATCGGCAGCAAAGAAATTCAACTTTCTCCTGAAGGCGGAACACTCAGCGATATCGCGCCGACCCTGCTGGCACTGATGGGTCTGCCGAAACCCGATGAAATGACGGGCTTGTCCCTTGTTACCTGAGGTGGGAATGCTGAAAATAGCCAATCCGGACCAGATCCGGAAGTCCCCGGGACGGGAGTCATCATTGAGATCCACGCTACACAGACTAATCGGCTTATTTATCATCTGCGGAATTGCCACCCTTTTTTACATTCAGGCCGAACCTGTTTTTGGACAAGAAGCCAGCCAGCAAGAGCTGGAAAAACAATTGCAGGAACTCGAAGCCGAGATAAACCGGTTCAAGGAAACCCTTAAACAAACCCGCGGGGAGAAGTCCTCTTTGGAAGAGGAGCTTGAATACAATGAGAAAAATATCAATGTGCTGCTGAAAAAAATTCAGGTAATGCAATCTGAAA
>Ga0114950_10003322_pt1 | contig 12382 bp, 14 predicted proteins | sample N075metaG_FD_83503 | JGI IMG/M metagenome (GOLD analysis project Ga0114950, IMG submission 83503) | Deep subsurface microbial communities from Kermadec Trench to uncover new lineages of life (NeLLi) - N075 metaG | ecosystem: Environmental > Aquatic > Marine > Ocean trench > Sediment | place...
GAAAACATGCCATCGACGACAACGGTAATCATTTCCTGCGTAACCAATTGCTTGATATTCTCCAGTGAAGAAAACCTGGACACGATGTCACCCATCTCTCGCTTCTCAAAGAATGCCAAGGGAAGGCGGAGCAGGTGACTGAAGGTGGTCCCTACTAACTGAAAACCGAGCTGGTTTGAGAACTGGAGCAAGATCAACCCTCTAAAATAACTCACCACAGTCTTAGCCAGGACAACTATAAAGAAGAGCACAGCTACCAGCAGGATCATATCCATGTCGCTATGAGCCAGGCCTTGATCAATCACTAACTGAAGATACATGGGTGATAGAAGGGCCAACAGCTGAAGAAATATAGAAATCAGGAACACTTGACGGATTGAGCGATAGAAACTAGGCGTAGCCTGAAACAGCTGTTTGAGTGAGTATTCTTGCGTAAGTGTCTCTTTTTTGAACGAGGTGCGCGGATACAGCTCGACAGCAACACCGGTGAAATGAATGCCGATCTCTCCTTCTCGGTACTTTCTAATGCCAATAGCCGGATCATGAATGACTATTGAGCCTCGCCCGACCTTCTTAAGCACAACGAAATGATCGAGGTCCCAATGCAGGATGACCGGTAGCGTGAGTTTTCGCAGATCGCCCAGTTCGAGTTTTAAGGGTCGACCTTCCAGGTCGATTTCCCCTGCCACAGCTAATAATTGTTTCACCGAAGCACCGAGGGGTGACATTCTAAAGCGGCCGCGCAGAGTCCTGATGTCTATCCGTTTTCCGTGATGACTCGCAATCATCGCCAGACACGCCAATCCACACTCGTTGACTTCCTTTTGGAATATCATGGGCAATGAATTTCTGCCCCGAAATAAATCAATCACCAGACCTTCCCCCTCAGTCTTAACAGGGGCTTGAAAATAAAACTCAGTAGTGACATCTCCGCAATCACAAAGTCTGCCGTTAGCAACATTCCCGGTTGCAGGTGATACAGATCCGATCCTTCGACATACTCCTGCTCTAGCTCCGCCACTATCTTGAACACCGGTTCATTGATTCCCGGTACCGATAACAAATGCTCTCGCGGATCGAGGCTGGCCTGGCTAATCATACTAATGGTGGCCGGATAACGCCCAAAAAGCTGATAGCTGAATGCATCGTAGCTGAGTAACAGCGTTTGTCCGACCGAAAGCTTGCCCTGAACCCGCGCCGACGCATAGAGAATCGCCTGCAATTTATCAGCCTCAGGATTGATGTAGAACAGGAGCTGGTTACTACGCACCGGCATACCCTCTTGCGCCGCTACTGCTGCAATTATACCGCCCTCCTTTGCAACGACAGTGAGTTGTTCCCGGTTGCGAATCTGGTTGATTTGATAGTCGAGGCGTTGCTTATCTGCTTGCAGCCGAAGTCTGGTATTCTCAAATTCGAAGTCAGTAAAGTCCTGAGTTATCACGGCGTCATTCAGCTCGTGATCGATCTGCTGAATTCGCCGATTCAGCTCTTCCTGTTGCAAGAGCAGATTCAGGTGTGCCGTGTGCTGTTGGTCATAATGAGCCTGCGAAATATTTGAACTACGCAATAGCTGCTCAAGAGAATTCAGATTTCGTGCACTTAGTCTCTGCTTTTCAGCAAGCAGTTCCGCTTCCCTGTCGATTGCGTCCTTACTGGACCGAAGGTTCCTCGCGGCTGCTAAATTCCTGTCTTTGGATCTTGTGTAGATTTGCTCTTGTAAGCGCGACTGTTCTTGCAGCGAGCCGAGCACGGTCTGCAACTGCCGCACCTCCTCATGTTGCCGAGGTTTACCGGAATAATCGTAGACGGAGGAAGACAGAGAAGCCAGTACCTGTCCCTGGTGAACAGCCTGCCCTTCTTCAACATAGATACGGCCTACCATGGCATCAAAGGGTGAGCCGATTTTTTGTGTGCCTCTGCTAGGCTGTAGAACTCCCCGAGCCACTTCGGTCTCCTTATAGTTAGTATTTGCAAGTAGAAGAAGAGCAGCCAACAGGAATAACATGCACAGCCAGCCCTGAACCTTTAGCAGATTGCTTTGTTGAATAACGGGAGCGGAGCGTGTGCGATCCGATTTATGCAGAATCGCCTCTCCCCTGAATAGCGTATTACGCTCAGCCATGACTATGTTGCCAATGCAATCAGGCTGCAGGCTGCAGGGAGGCAGAAGCAGAAGCAGAGAAAGTGGCGACAAGATCGTCGATGGTGGATATTGCCTCTAGCTGTGAATCTGCCAATTCGGTTGCAAACTCTTCTTCCAGTTCATAGATGATCTCCAGTACCGCCAGCGAATCCAGATTCAGATCTTTAAGCGGTAGCGAGCTATCCTGAAGGAATTCTTCATCTATATCTGGCAGATGGCGTGTGAGGGTGGCAGTTACTATTTTTTTTACATGTGTTGTCATTGTGGACCTCCTTGTCCAAGGTAGTTTTCTTATGCTCTTGTCATGATGAAATAGACTTCAACCGTCATTGAAATAAATAGGCAGCCTGCTCAGATATCTCCATTGCTCCGGATATCTGTGCAAGAAAGATTCGAAAAAGCTCACTAGCTCTTGCGTGATGCGCGCTATGCCCGACTGCAGAGATTCATCACAGTGTAAACGCGGCTCAATCTGCCTGGAGAATTCTATTTGATTGTTCTTGCCGTCGAAGAAATTGATCACCGGCAGTAGAGGAGTGTTATTGATAATCGCCAGAGTCGCTGGCCCTTTTGGAAATCGTGCAAGCCGGTTCAAAAAACTTACTTCTACCGGCTCTCCGAACCCGGTTGGTAGATCACAGAATAAAACCAGAGTATTGCCGGGCTTCCTGAGTAATAGCGACAGTTTTGTGATGCTGGTATCGGAGCTAAGCAGCTCTGAAGAACGATCCACCGCGTTCGCACCCAGGCCCCTTCTAATATTCAAATAGTACTCGTTTGGCGCCGCCTGATGACTCAATACATACCTCTTGCGACATGGCGATTCCAGACTAACCAGAAAATTCATGCCATATACGTAGTCACCGAAATGATAGGAGACGAGAATTCGCGAACGCCGGTCGCGGCTGAGCAGGCTCAGGTACTGCTGCCGCTGCGGCATGCGAAAATTGTTGCAATAGGCCCTTATACGCCGCCGACTCATCAGGGTATTTCGGCGATGCTCCAGCTGTCTTATAAACAAGGAATTTTTTATGAGTGCAGTTCTTGCGAAATCCCTCGGCTCTCTTAGATAGATGGAAATCCAGGCCGTGGCCTGGTTAAGCGAATTGCTGATTGCGCCGTCCTTTGCCGACTTAAGCTTCTCGGTCCGAGCACGCAGCTTGATTCTAATACTCTCAAAAATTATGGCGGCCCGACAGAAGGGCAGCCTATCGATTAGTGAGTAGACCCTGGACAAACATTGGGAATCAATGAAATCCGCTACACAAGAACTGCTCCGAGTGATCGGCTGAATTGTTTGATTCGAATGGTGATGCATCGCCAGGTGTTATCCTTAACATGACAGCAATGTTGTTGACTACTATGGTTGACTACGCAGATGACACGGGGTGACTATTCTCTCTAACTGATTCCTGCGTATTTTCACCCTGGACTAAGTGTAGTTCAGGATTTCAATACTCGCCACTGGATGCGATAGCAATGTGTTTCTATGGCCGCTACTCCAGGCTCCCTGGTTGGTCGTTTGCCCCCAGCCGCAGGGTCGAAGTGGTAGATCTAATCATGACAGTTTTTTTAGACACGTGGCGGCAAGCCATGAACCATAGTTAGGCTCTTGAGGGTAGTGCCAGCGCGACGAAATTCTGACAGAGCCTGGTACTCTTCATCGTTATACCAATCCTTCGCTGCCTGTTCTGAGGGGAACTTGAAGATAACAATCCTGCCTTGCAAAGGCTCACTACCTTCCAGTGTTTCATGCTTGTCATCGAAGGTGATGAACTCGCCACCGAAACGTTTAAGAATAGGAAAAAACCCTTTCTCGTATTTCCTGTACTCATCGGCGTCTTCAACCACCAGGTTGGCGATCATGTGAACAGCTACATCTGACATAAAAATCTCCTGCACCCAAAACCAGGGCACCTCTGAATAATACAATAAGTCTTATTTAATCGGAACAAGGTGACCAGTGCAAGTCACTTAGTTAGCCGCCGACACAATGGCTATCCACATGACCAACACCACGACATTGCCTATGCCAAATACCACAAGCCGATGCATCACATTGTTGTAACCAAGATGGATAAAGGTGTGTAGCAAGCGCACCGCAACGAACATCCAGGCGCAGGTGACAGGCAATGGTGTGGTCAATCCCAGGGCCAGATATACCGCTCCTCCGGCGTAGAACAGGGTTGGAACCTCAAATAGATTACTGATATGGCGCGTTGTCTTGGCGACGAACTCAGGCACTTCCTGGCCCTGCATGAGACTGTAGTAACTCAACGGCACACTGCCATTGCGTACCGATTTCAGACGGGTACGGGCTACTATTACCATTATTACATTAGTTAGCAGAACCAGCATAAACATTGCATTTAGCATATTTACTCCTCCCTACAAGTTATTAAAGATTGATGTTTGTAAATTCCAGATTCACAGTATAATTCCAAATAATTCGATTAAACAGCGAACAGGCCATAGTAGATTGAACGCCTCCAATTTCAGCAAACATATTGCCAGACTCACGCAGATATATAGCACCGCCCTCGACCAATGCAACGCCGAGGGTGGCGGCTTCGATGCTATTCTGCTCCACAGCGGCAGCGAGCATCATTACTTTGCCGATGACCGCGGCATCCCGTTTCAGGCCTTCGGCCATTTCTGCCACTGGTTGCCGGTCAATAGACCCAATCAGTTTGTGCTCTTTTGCCCAGGCCAGAAATCTGTCTATTTTCAGGTGGTGCCTAACGACTTTTGGTATGACCAATCCATCGACATGGAGGATTGGTGGGCAGAGCAGTTCAACGTCATTAGATTGTCCAGCGTCGCCGAGCTAGGCCAGCACCTGCCTGGCAAAGTTATCGCCTATCTAGGCGCTCAGCCTGAACTGGCTAAATCCCTCGGCCTGGAGTTGAGCCAGATCAATCCCGGCAGACTCACTGCCTATCTTGATTTTTGTCGAGCAGTGAAGTCTGACTATGAATTGGACCAGTTGCGAGAAGCTAACCGAATCGCACTACAAGGCCATGCCGCTGCCCGGCAATGCTTCATAGAGGGTGGCAACGAATATGAAATTCACCTCGCCTTCCTGCGAGCCTGTGACATCCTGGAAAACGAAAGTCCCTATACAAATATTGTCGCGCTGGATGAAAAGTCGGCAATCCTGCACTACCAGTTCAAGCGTCGGGAGCCAGCAGAAGCAGCCCAGGTTTTGCTCATCGATGCCGGCTGCCGGCTTCATGGCTACGGTTCCGACATAACGCGCACTCACACAAAAGATGAGGCGCATCCGGTCTTTCGCTCCTTGTTAAGTTCGATGGAAAGGCTGGAACAGGATTTGGTTACGCAGATAAAACCGGGCATGGCTTATCAGGAGTTACACGATTCGGCCCTGGACAGAATCACATCTCTGCTAATCGAGCATGACATCTGTAAGGGCTCGAAGGACGATCTACAGGAGCAACAGCTGGCACAGCTATTTATGCCTCACGGTGTTGGTCATCTCCTGGGGATTCAGGTGCATGATGTCGGCGGCCATCAAAAGGACAGCGCCGGTAACAGTTCGCCGCCGTCAAAACATTCCCCGGCGCTACGCAATACCCGCATCATGGAAGAAAACATGGTGTTCACCGTCGAGCCTGGCTTGTACTTCATTCCCTTGTTATTGGAGCAGGAAAGAAACACAGCACGAGGTAGGCTAATCAACTGGTCACTGGTGGACGAACTTTACCCATGTGGTGGCATTCGAGTGGAAGACAATGTGCGAGTAAGGCGATCTGCTGCCGAGAATCTCACCAGGCAGTTCGAGTAGAAGAATCAGTCAGGCATCAATCGCTCTATTATTTTCAACAATGCGGGTAATGCCTGTTGGTTTGCTTGAATCAGTGTCTTGCCTTCAGCACCCATCTGCTGCCGCATATTCTTATCTTGTAACAACTGAATCAGGCTATCTGCCAATTCGTTTTCGTCTGCGACTGTTCTCAGCGCCCCAGCAGCTTCGAGTTGGGCACAGATGCTGGCGAAATTGAATTGCGATGGGCCAACCAGCACAGGTAGTCCCAGCGCAGCTGGCTCCAACACATTCTGGCAGCCGGTATCCACCAGGCTGCCACCGACGAAAGCTAGATCAGCAGCAGCATAGTAATCCATCATCTCGCCCATCGAGTCGCCAATAACTATCTGTGTAGATTGCAACAGGGTTTGTTGCTGGCTGCGCCTTACTATTTCAAAGCCCTGGTTCTGACAGAGCCTGGCAACCTTATCGAAGCGCGCCGGATGCCTCGGCACTAACAGAAGCAACGCGCCTGGTTCAGAATCGACACATTGCCGAAACGCCTTGAGAACCTTGATCTCCTCGCCTTCCCGGGTACTGGCCGCGATTATTACTGTGCGACCCGACTCTTTTATGGCGTTGAAAAACACATTGAAGAATGCATTAGAGGATAAACCATCGGCAGAATGAGACGCAGAGATCTCGACATTGAACTTTAGGCTACCTGTGATAGACAGCTTTTCACCGGCTACGCCCAGGGAGATGAATCGCTGACTATCTGCCTCGGCCTGTACTGCAAAATGGTCAATCTGATCGAGCATGTCTGCAGTCAACGCAGAAAACCTTCTGTAACCCTGCGCCGACTTTTCAGACAGGCGAGCGTTGGCCAGTAGCAACTTGACCCCCTTGCGGCTGCTGCAGTGAATCATGTTTGGCCATAGCTCCGTTTCCATTATGACTAGCAAGGCCGGATTCAGCCTATCGAGAAACCTGTTCATCGCAGCAGGCAAGTCGTAGGGAACATAGCTGTGAAAAACGCTGTCGCCAAAGAGAGCCCGCACTCGTTCAGACCCGGTTACTGTCATGGTGGTAATCATAATTTGCAACGCGGGATAGTGTTGCTGCAGTTGTCGAATCAGTGGGGCGGCGGCATTAGTCTCCCCCACCGAGACCGCGTGTATCCAAATGGTCTGCCTGTTCTTATTGAAATCTGAAGATAGAGCACAGAATCCGAATCGCTCGGCCAAGCGGCGGCGATACAATGGCGCCTTGCGAGATCTGAGCAAGAGCCGAATCAGAATCAATGGCAGGGCTAAATAGAAAAGTACGCTATATAGGCTGTGGATGAATCGTTGCATAAGGGCTGTGTTCTTTCTATTTCTTGTTTCTTCTTTGCTTTTTTTTATTTCTGAGCTGGTGTGAGTTCGAAGCCAGGTCACGGTCTTGCAGATTCCTTCTGCTGTCTGTCAGAGCTACCTCGTTGGGAAATTCTGCTTGATGCCGATATACTCTTCTCTTATTCCAGTATCTGTTGCTGCTGTCCGGAATTTCTCGATTATACCCTCACCCAGGCAAAGACTACGGGAACACAAAGCCAAGCGAAAGATAAGTTTAAGGTAACTAATGACATCAAGCTATTCAACAGCCAGTTCAGGCACCTGTTCTGCCGATATTGTCATCTTCGGCGGTGGTGTTGCAGGATTGTGGCTACTAAATAGACTACGCAACGAGGGTTATCAGGCAATATTGTTCGAGAAAGATGCGCTGGGTGGTGGGCAGACCATTGCGTCCCAGGGCATTATTCATGGCGGATTGAAATACGCATTGAGCGGAGCGCTTAGTGGTGCGGCCAACGCCATCGCCGACATGCCCGCCCGCTGGCGAAGCTGCCTGCAGGGCGAAGGTGACGTGGACCTCAGGGGATGCGGCCTATTAAGCGATCACTACTTTATGTGGTCGGATGCGGGTATCCGGTCGAAATTAAAGACTTTTTTCGGCAGCAAGAGCCTGCGTGGCCGAGTCGAGTCCGTCGCTACCGACCAGTATCCAGAGTTTTATGCCCAGGCCACGGTGAAAGGAGCCCTTTATCGACTGCCGGACTTCGTTGTCGACACTCCATCTCTGTTGTCGGTACTGTCAGACAATCAAAAGGCCTTCATCTACAAGATCAAACCCGATTCGGTTTCATTCGACAGAAACGACGCTGGCAATATCGACACCGTGACCGTCGATCACCAGGGTGAGTCCACCAGGATCAAGACCCAGCGACTGGTTTTTTGTGCCGGTGAAGGCAATGAACAACTAATCACCAAGGCGCAGCTTCGCAGCGTCAAGACACAAACCAGGCCGCTTAAGATGGTATACCTGAAGGGGCAAGGTTTACCCTCTGTGTACGTACATTGCATAGGAGATAATTTCAGCCTGACGCCCAAGCTGACAGTCACTTCCCACGTAGACGCCGATGGTGCGACCGTCTGGTATCTGGGAGGCGAACTGGCGGAGAGCGGAGTAGAGAGAAGTGACGACCAGCAAATCACTGCGGCAAGAGCGCTGCTTGCCGAGCTTTTCCCCTGGATAGATTTAAGCGGTACCCACTGGCAATGTTTCACCATCAATCGAGCCGAGGCCAATATCAAAAATAATTACCGCCCCGATGATGCTTTCTATATCGAAGAAGACAATGTAATCACGGCGTGGCCGACGAAGCTCACTCTCAGCCCATCTCTTGCCGATAAGCTCGTAGAGCATCTATCTGCAAATACAGTCAAACCACGCCCGCCTGCCAACACGGACGGATTAGATGAATTGCGAGCCAGATTAACCTATCCATCTATTGCGGCTGCCCACTGGGACTAATTGTTAATGCCTTTAGCAAAAAGAACGTTGGGAGAAACTCAGATACAGGTATCTTGCCTGGGACTGGGCACGGTGAAATTTGGTCGTAACCAGAGAGTAAAATACCCAGATGCTTTCTCTCTGCCCACGGATGAGGAAATCAGCAGACTCCTCAGCTGCGCCAAAGACCTGGGAATTAATCTATTAGATACCGCTCCGGCCTATGGCAACAGCGAACAGCGCCTGGGAGAATTATTAATCGACCGCCAGGACTGGATCATCTGCACCAAGGTCGGTGAAGAGTTTGCCGACGGCAAATCTTTCTTCGACTTCTCCGCTACGCACACACGCCACAGTATCGAACGAAGTCTGCGCGACTTGAAAACCGATTATCTGGATATCGTGTTGATACACTCAGATGGCAACGACACCCACATCATAGAATCCACCGACTGTCTTGCGACCTTGATGGAACTAAAGAAAAAAGGGCTAATAAGAGCCATCGGCATGTCCACCAAAACGATTGCCGGTGGCATCAGGGCAGCCGAACTAACAGATGTCGTCATGGTGACTTATAACCCATCCAATACGGACGACGCCGAGGTAATCGAACGTGCCAAGACTCTGAACAAGGGCGTACTCATCAAGAAAGCATTAAATAGCGGCCATGACTGCAGCGACGGGAAAAATACCGCCGAAAACAATTTGAAGTTTGTACTTTCCCATGATGGCGTCAGCAGCGCTATTATCGGCACAATCAACATAGAGCATATGCAAGCCAACGTGAAGGCCCTGGCTCGTCTGTAAAATCCAATTGGGTTGCTTTGCAAGTTTCAAAATATTTTTCTTGCTGATTTACAAAGAATTGCAATCAGGGGTCGCTTTGTTTCAACCCAGCCCCAAGAACATACAGACCGTGCTCGCTATCAAGCCCTGCAAAATGATCCGGTTTAATAATTACTGTTCCAATTCAAGGAATTACCTACTAGACTGAGTCTAAAATGAAACGACAAAGCGACCGTGCTTTATATATAAATGTTATGTGTGCTTAGTGCGGAATCATAGATCATGAAGAGCATAGAGAATCTGACAAAAAGATGGTGGCGATTTCTGGCCGTTGTTATTATTGTAATAGTAGCTGGTCCGGAGGTATTCATCTACGCCGAAGGGATGGTAGTACTAGAAGCCGTTGGCGCCGCTACATTCGTATTCATGTACGTAGTAGGGTTTAAGATGTATTTTCACAATGCTTGGAATGCATTTTACAAATTCGAAAACCAGTACCATTTTTTCTTTCCATCCTTTTCAATAATTAGTAAAAGTCCTGGGCTTCTTTACTATGCAATTCCGAGGCGTTCTACTATTTACGCGATCTTTCTTATAGTTTCCTTAGTCACATTACTTTCTATCAAAACCATAGTAGTCTGAGATTGAGAGACCTAAATTGGGAACGACACATAACAATAAGATCAATAGAGATTCGCTACGCTCACTCCTTATCAAGGGCGTTATGTGTGCTTGAAGGTTAGATTATGATTTCAATATTGTTGAGAAGTGCATTTATTTTACTTTCCGCTTTGATAATAAGCGTTGAGGCGGCGGAGGAGAACGTGGAACAGTCAAAAATATTAGGGTTGAGAACGGTTGCCTATGAAGTAGAAAACTTGGCAACTGCTATCGAATGGTATACCAAGGCATTTGGAGTAAAACCCTATGTTGAATCACCGGAATACGTAGGCTTCAATATTCAGGGGTATGAATTGGGTTTGATGCCTGAATCAGACTCACCAGTCAAAGGGAACAACGTATTAGCGTATTGGGGTGTAGAAGACATCGACACCGAGGTTGATCGTCTTATTAAGTTAGGTGCTGAGATACAAACTCCAATAATGGAAGTTGGTGGCGGTATAAGGCTTTGTACACTTAAAGATCCCTTTGGGAACATATTGGGGATCATATATAACCCAATATTTGTACTTGAGTAGGCGACACATAACAAAAAGATCAGGGAAATGCTGAACGCCCACTCTTTATTCAAAGCGTTATGTGTACGGGAGATAACTTGGCAGCACTATGTTTCATTTAGTTCTTCATTTCCTGGTTCCAGCAGCTATAGTAAGTGTATTCTACCAAAAGAGCTGGAAAGTGACCTATTTGCTAATGGTTGCAACAATGCTGGTTGATGTTGATCATCTTTTTGCGTCACCAATTTACGATCTCGGGCGTTGCAGCATTGGATTCCACCCGCTGCACAAAATATGGTTTTTAGCTATCTATGTCATTCTGTGCTCTGTACCTAAGACACGCATCATAGGCATTGGCTTAGTAACACACATGGCTTTAGACTCTATAGATTGCCAGGTGACTAATGGAATATGGACTAGTTGAGATTGCTATAAAGAAGATACATAGCAATCAAATTAGGATGCGCTGTGCACACTGATCTTTTTACTCGAAGTATTATGCGCATAACAAAAAGAATAGGCCTTGCTAAAGCGCAGGAATTGGATTGGTGTCGGCAGGCACTCATAAACGCCAGAAGTCTGATGCGGCCCATCAACAGTCTATTGTTGAGATAGCGGCTTACAAGGCAGTAATCGATGGTGTCGGGAACTGGCCCTTCGACAGCCCTATACTTACCCGCTTTGCCCTATACCTTTTGATCCCAGTTACTTCAATGTTCGGAGGCGCTCTTGTCGAACGAGGCTCCGACTTATTCCTGCCCTGAGCCCAATTGATGTATGCTCTAGACTAAGCATGAAACTTCATTGGTTTGAAGATCCAAAGTTTTGCCAGAACACAACAACCGAGAAATAAATACAATGAAGGAAATAACACGGATTAATCATGTGGGATTGCGGGTAACGAACCTGGAGTCCACTCGTGCCTTCTACGAGAAATTAGGTTTCGAATTTTTGATTGGCCCAATCGGGCCCGAGCCCGTTGCCATAATGGAGCACCCGTCGGGAGTGAATATTAATTTCATTCTAAACTCTGCGGACGTTGAGGTTATCAATGTGTTAATGGATGTTCCTGAAAAGCACACCGGCTACACGCATATTGCATTGGAGGTTACGGATTTAGGCCTTGTCCAAAGCAAGCTTGAATCACTCGGCTTCCTTATAACGGAAGGGCCTTTGACGATACCGAGCGGAGCATCATTCCTGTTTATTAGAGACCCCGATGGAAATGTCATCGAGTTTCATAAACCAGCGAGTTAGGGAAGCTATTCACTACTCCTCAACTTCTTTCATCTTCTCCACAATCGCCGACGTTGAGCAGTTGTCCAGAAATTCCAGAGCCTTGACTTCACCGCCATAGGATTTCACATACTCTCCACCGACCACTTGATCCAGATTGTAATCACCGCCCTTCACCAGGATATCGGGCTGCAGGGATTCCAGCAATTCCTCAGGTGTATCACCTGAAAAACTAACTACCCAGTCTACCGCTTCGAGACCGGCCAATACGATCATGCGTCTCTCCACCGGATTAATTGGGCGACCTGCTCCTTTAAGCCTATGCACGGAGTCATCATCGTTGATCGCCACAATCAGTCTGTCGCCAAGCTTTCTGGCTTCGCTGAGATAGCCAACATGCCCTGCATGAATAATATCGAAACAGCCATTTGTGAA
>Ga0114950_10003324_pt1 | contig 12378 bp, 11 predicted proteins | sample N075metaG_FD_83503 | JGI IMG/M metagenome (GOLD analysis project Ga0114950, IMG submission 83503) | Deep subsurface microbial communities from Kermadec Trench to uncover new lineages of life (NeLLi) - N075 metaG | ecosystem: Environmental > Aquatic > Marine > Ocean trench > Sediment | place...
CCACCGTAGAGAGGATAAGCAGCCAATATCCCAAGAAATGATCCGAGAAACTGGAAACCGATCATAGTAACTCCGAGGGTTATCAATAACATAAGCCAGGGACTATGGCCTGGGAACAAACTATGCGTGGTTGGGTTCTCTCTAATTGTCATAGATTCATTAATGTTCGCAAAAGTAATTTGTAAATGCTATATTTTTGTGGCTGTGCATAAAAAAAACTATGAATGGTACGTATAGGATCTAATGATATTGGAGAATTCCCGCTTTTGTTAGCGCCAATGGAGGACGTGAGTGATCCGCCATTTAGAGCTGTATGTAAGGAGAATGGTGCTGACCTCATGTATACAGAGTTTATTTCTGCCGAAGGTCTGATTAGAGACGCGCGTAAAAGCAGGCAAAAACTTGATATCTACGATTACGAAAGACCTATTGGCATCCAGATTTTTGGTGAAAAAATTGATTCTATGAGGGAAGCAGCGGCTATCGCAGAAGAAGCCCAACCGGAATTAATTGATATTAATTATGGTTGTCCGGTGAAAAAAGTAGCTGGCAGAGGAGCCGGTGCCGGCATCTTACTTGATATTCCTAAGATGCAAAAAATGACCGATGAGATTGTTAAACAAGTAACTTTACCGGTAACCGTGAAAACCCGATTAGGCTGGGATAATAGTACTATTCAAATTGTTGAAGTGGCTAAAAGACTACAGGATGTGGGTATTCAGGCGCTCACCATCCACGGACGTACCAGGCAGCAAATGTACAAGGGGCATTCTGATTGGGCGTTTATTGCTGCGGTTAAAAACCATCCTGATATACATATTCCAATATTTGGTAACGGTGATATTGATACCCCTGAAAAAGCAGTTGAATACAAAGAAAAGTATAATGTAGATGGCATTATGATAGGCCGGGCGGCAATTGGAAATCCATGGATATTTAATCAAATTAAACATTACATGGCTTCTGGCGAGCATCTGGAGCCGCCTACCATGGCTGAGAGGGTATATACAGCCAAAAAGCATTTACAATTCTCCATTGAGTGGAAAGGTGATAAAACCGGAGTTTATGAAATGCGCCGGCATTATACCAATTATTTTAAGGGGGTAATTAATTTTAAGCCTTATCGCAAGCAGCTTGTAACACTAGAAGAGCACGCAGCATTATTTGATTTGTTGGATGAGATCGGCTATACTTTTCATACTGATCAGGTGCCGGTGTCATGACCAGTGACACCACTAAGAATCTCTCTTTAGGCTGGTTACTACTTCTTATACTCACACTTATATGGGGCAGTTCCTTTATCCTGATTAAGCGAGGGCTCGATGTTTTTGATGCCGGTGAAGTAGGGGCGTTGCGTATGTTTGCCGCCTCGATTGTACTTGCTCCCTTAGCCGTTAAGCATTTTAAATCCTTCAGCCAGCGCCAGTATTTCTACCTGTTCATCGTTGGTTTTGTAGGTAGTTTTTTACCGTCGTTCTTATTCGCCAAGGCTGAAACCAGTCTTAGTAGTGCGATGGCAGGTGTTCTTAATGCACTCACGCCAATGTTCGTTGTTATTGTGGGTAGCATCTTCTTTACCCAGCGTATTGGTGGGCGAACGATTACAGGCTTGCTTATTGGTTTTGGCGGTACAGCTATACTAATGTTTGCTGGCACTGATTGGGAGCTTTCCAAACTCAATATTTTTGGTTTCTATATTGTGGTGGCGACAATATTTTACGGTACCAATGTTAATATTATCAAGTTTAAATTGGCGGGAATAAGGGCCATTCCACTTACAAGCATGGCCTTCACTTTAATCCTGCCACTGGCAGCCTATTATTTGTTTTTCGTCTCTGATTTTGTTGAAAAAGTCATTACAGTACCTGGAGCCGGAATGGCACTTTTCTATGTTGTTATACTCGGTGTTTTTGGTACGGCCATAGCCATGGTTTTATTTAATAAATTAATCCAGTTTGTGTCGCCGTTATTTGCCAGCTCAGTAACCTACCTTATCCCAATAGTGGCTGTGGCCTGGGGCTTGTTTGATAACGAAGTCCTTCTCACCCAACATTATATTGGCATGATGATTATTCTGGCAGGAGTATATATTATCAACCGCAAATAGAATTGAGGTTTTTTAAATTAATTTAGTCGAAAATAAAAAGCTTATGATTCGTAGTAAATTCTCATTACCGGCAATGGCACTGGCGATGATCAGTGTAGTTGCCTGTAATCCAACAGAAACTAATGATGAAACTACCACTAACGAAATGAAACTTAATGACCATCACTCTTTCTCCCTGCCGGAGGAAGCAGTAATTACCCACCTCAATTGGGTGGCTAATGTTGATTTTGATAAAAATGTGATTAGTGCTACTGCTGAATACGATATTAAGACTTCATCAGGGGCAGAAAAAATAATTTTGGATATCAACAATCTCAATATTTTGTCCGTTGAAGATCAGTCCGGTAATCAGCTGGAATTTACCTCAGGCGATGCACAGCCATTTCTCGGTAGCCCGTTGTCCATCCAACTTGCTAACAACACCACAAAAATAAAAATAACCTATACCACGAACCCTGATGCCGAAGCGTTGCAATGGCTAAGCCCGCAGCAAACTTCTGCTGAAACCATGCCTTTTCTATTTACCCAGTCGCAGGCAATATTATGCCGTAGCTGGATTCCTGTACAGGATTCTCCGGGAATAAGGTTTTCCTATAATGCCCATGTTACGGTTCCCAAAGGGATGCTGGCCTTAATGAGTGCCGAGAATCCACAGCAGAAAAGCGAAACCGGCGAATATGATTTTGTGATGAAGCAACCGATTCCGGCGTACTTAATGGCGCTCGCTGCCGGCGATATTAGCTATAAAAAGGTAGGCAACAGAACGGGTGTATATGCTGAACCTACCATTATTGAGGCGGCGGCCTGGGAGTTTGAAGAAATGGAAGACATGGTTGTGGCAGCCGAAGATCTGTATGGCCCCTATCAGTGGGATGTTTATGATCTTATCGTTTTACCGCCAAGTTTTCCGTTTGGTGGTATGGAAAACCCCCGGCTAACTTTTGCCACACCAACTATTCTTGCCGGCGACAGGTCACTTACCTCGCTGGTAGCGCATGAACTAGCACATTCCTGGTCGGGGAATCTGGTAACTAATGCCAACTGGGATGACTTTTGGCTGAACGAAGGCTTTACCGTCTATTTTGAGCAAAGAATTATGGAAGCGGTTTATGGCCGTGATTATAGCGAGATGCTGGCTGTACTCTCTATGCAGGATCTGGAAGCCACCATTAGCGATTTAACCGGCAAGGGTGAGGAAGTAGACACTCATCTAAAATTAAGACTTACAAATAGAAACCCGGATGATGGGATGACCGATATTGCCTATAATAAAGGTTATTTTTTCTTAAGACTGCTGGAGGAAAAAGTAGGCAGAGAGTTATTCGATAACTTCCTTAAAGCCTATTTCACCGAAAACTCATTTAAATCTATGACTACCGAAGCGTTTATTAGCTATCTCGACAAGAATCTTTTCGAAGCAAACGGCATCCTGGTTGAGCCAGAATTATATGATCAGTGGATTTATGGTCCCGGGTTACCGGAAAATCACCCGCTTCCTGTTTCTGACAGATTTGATAAAGTAGATGCTGTGGTGAATGATTGGGTTAATGAAACCCCAATCGGTCTGTTAATACCTCAGGAAGACCTACTGGCGAAGAAATGGAGCTCTCATGAGTGGTTGCATTTTATCCGCCACTTACCTGATGAGATGACAACTGCCCAGATGAATGAGCTGGACGATTACCTGCAGTTTACTTATTCAGGAAACTCTGAAATTTTAACTGCCTGGATGATCCATGTGCTAAAGCATGAATATGAACCGGGCTATCAAAACCTGGAAAACTTTCTGGTAAGCGCTGGCAGAAGAAAATTTTTAGTGCCATTATACGGTGAAATGGCTAAGACGGAATCAGGAATGGCCATGGCGAGAAAAATTTATAGCAAGGCAAGAAAGAACTACCATTTTGTCTCTACCAGTACCATTGATGAATTACTGAACTGGCAGATTGCCGAGCGTAACCAGCAAAAGTGATAATTGAGAATGGCTGAGACGCTAAATCAAAAACAAACACATATCCTTACTTTGCTTATGCTGGCTGAGTCAGATGATAAGGATCATGTAAATGAGTTTCGATTTATTAATAATGTGGCCCGACGTCTTGGCTTAAGCGAATTAGATGTAGAGCAAATTGACCAGCACCCTGAGCGGCTTACTTTTTCATTACCGCAAACAGAACAGGATAGAATGACCATGCTGTTTGACCTGCTGTTCTTGATGAAAATTGACGGCGTTGTGGCTGAAGAAGAAAAAGAGATGGTACTAGAACTTGGCGTGAGGCTTGGGTTTAGGATCTTAATGGTTGAAGAATTTATTCGTACAATAAGCGAACATGTTGGCAAAGATGTTCCAGAAAATGCATTACTCGACATTATTCGTAAATACATGAATTAAGTAATCTTATGCGGGCGGTTCAATTACATAAATTTGGCGGAGCTGAAGAGCTTTTTATAGCTGATATCCCTGCTCCTGCGAGAAAAGAAGGTGAAGTGCTGGTGAAGGTACATGCCTCGGCGCTTAATAGAGCTGACCTGCTGCAAAGAGCAGGTAAATACCCGCCGCCTGAAGGTGAAAGTGATATATTAGGCCTGGAAATGGCTGGTGAGGTTGTTGAGTACGATCCAGGTAGCCCTTGGCAAAAAGGTGATCGAGTAATGGGTCTCCTTGCGGGGGGTGGACAGGCCGAGTATGTATGCGTGCCGGACGGTATGCTAATGCCTATCTCTAAAAATTTGACCTATACCCAGGCAGCAGCTATACCTGAGGTATTTCTTACAGCCTACCAAACCTTGTTTTTAGAGGGTCAGTCAAAATCCGGGCAAATAGCACTTATCCATGCCGGAGGCAGTGGCGTGGGCACGGCCGCTATCCAGCTGGCCAGGGAAGCCGGCATAGAGGTCTTTGTGACCTGCTCGGCTGGTAAACATGATGCCTGCCTGGCATTAGGCGCAACCCTGGCCATTGACTATAAGCATGAGGCCTTCGATGAGGTGATACTGGAGAAGACAGACTCAAAGGGGGTCAATATAATACTCGATTTCATCGGCGGGCCTAATTTTAAACCAAATATCCATTCTCTGGCCAGTGGCGGCAAATTAGTCCTGATTGCCATGATGGGTGGTATTAAGGCAGCGGACATCAATCTTATGCCAATCCTACAGAAGCATTTAACAATTCTCGGTACAACACTGCGCTCACGTCCACTCACTTATAAGGAAGCATTGGTTAAGGCTTTTGCTGATAAATACCTGGGCAGGTTTGAAGAGGAGACCATTAAGCCAGTTGTGGATTCTGTGTTTAAGCTGGCAGATATTGCTCAGGCACATCGGTATATGGAAGCGAATAAAAATACTGGTAAGATTGTTATTGAACTTTCCGGAAAATAGCGCTGGCATTAAATACAGGTTGATTAATGTTAAATGTCGGGTAAATGCCGGGTTAAATTCAAGTTTATAATTTTTGAAGTATTTAAATCTCTTCTAGCATTGTAGATAAAAACAATGAAAATTTTAAAACAACCAGAACTTGGCCTATCGATTTTATCCCTGCGACAGAAAAAAAACATTACCCAGGAAGAACTTGTAGAGATATGCAATATAAATGTAAGAACCTTACAACGTATTGAGGCTGGCGAAGTAACACCCCGGGACTACACGATTAGAATTATACTTGATGCGCTGGATTATAATATTGAGGCAGTAGAGAGTTCAATTTTTAAGAACATTTCCCTAAAAAGATTACAAGCAGGATGGATAGCCGGAATCGTTTATTTTGCCCTAAGTATAATTGAGATGGTAGTTGATTTTGAAAGATTTGAGGAGGATCTTTCAGCCTATTTCCCTCTTTTATATACCGGGGTTAAAATTATAGTACTGATTAGTTATATCATTTTTATGTTTGGCTTTTTCGAAGTTGGTAAAAACTACAAAAGCTTTCTTTTGAAAATTAGTGCTTTCCTTATGATGGGCTCATTTATCATCATTGAATTATACGATATAATTTCACTTTTTTCGGATCTGACTTCAGACGAGTTTATATCAATAAAGGGCATGGAAGGCGTTGTATTTGGTGGGGTAGCATTAATTTTCGGAATTGCTTTATTCAGATTAGGCAAAGAATTAGGCACCATAGCCAAACTGGCGGGGATATTTGAGATTATTGCCGGAGCCCTGTTCTTAACCCTGGTATTGGGTCTCCTGGGTTTGGTAATATTGATTCCAGCCACCATCCTTGAAATCATTTTACTTTATAAAGCATATGATATTCTGCAAAAAAGTTAGATAAACCGGCATATTACGAATGTAAGTATCTGATAATCATTATATTCCAGTATTCGCTTGAATACTGGAATAACGTTTAAAAAATAATGTCTCTAATCAGTTTTTATAATTTCAAGGTGTCAATTTCATATATTTGCCAGCCAATTTCTTCAACATGGAATTATTAGATAACAAATTCACCATTCAGGGCCTCGATCTAACTGAGGTAGCCAAAAATTTTGGTACACCGGTATACATCTATGATGCCGATAAAATCAAAAGTCAGTACGAGCATATAGTCAGTTCCTTTCCTGGCGTTGACCTAAAAATAAAGTATGCCATGAAAGCCCTGAGCAATATTTCGATTGTGAAATACCTGAAGAGCCTCGGTGCTGGACTGGATGCTGTCTCTATCCAGGAGGTACAGATGGGTCTACAAGTAGGTTATGAAGCCAGGGAAATTATGTTCACCCCCAGCTGTGTCGACTTTGCCGAGATAGAAGAAGCCATTGACCTTGGCCTGACCATCAATATCGATAATATTGCCATACTGGAACAGTTTGGGCACAAATACGCCGGCACGAAACCTATATGTATTCGCTTAAATCCGCATATTATGGCAGGCGGGAATAATAAAATATCTACCGGTCATATTGATTCCAAGTTTGGTATTTCAATTTTACAAAGCAGACATCTCCTGCGGGTACTGGAAACTTATAATATTCATGTAAACGGCGTGCACATGCATACCGGTTCTGATATTCTGGACGCAGAGGTGTTTCTGAAGGGCGCGGAAATACTCTTTGATTTCGCCAAAAACTTTGATACCATCGAGTTCCTTGATTTTGGCAGTGGTTTTAAAGTGCCTTATCGCGAAGGTGATATCAAGGTTGATCTGCAGGACCTTGGCGGTAAAATATCTATCGCTTTTAAAGAATTTCAAAAGGATTATGGCAAGCCGGTGCAGCTGTGGTTTGAACCTGGCAAATACCTGGTGAGTGAAGCCGGAGTGTTATTGGTGAAAACCAATGTGGTAAAGACCACACCCGCCACTGTCTTTGCAGGGGTTGATTCTGGCATGAATCACCTGATTAGACCGATGATGTATGAGGCCTATCATGATATCGTGAATATTTCAAATACTAATGGCACTAAGCGTGTTTACACTATTGTTGGTAATATCTGTGAAACCGATACTTTCGGCTGGGACAGGCAACTGTACGAGGTTAAAGAAGGCGACCTTCTTGCGATAAGGAATGCCGGTGCTTATGGTTATTCGATGTCCTCAAATTATAATTCAAGATTTCGCCCACCCGAGGTTTTAATAATTGATGGTGTGGCCAAATTGATCCGTGAGCGTGAAACAATGGACAACCTGCTGGCCGGGCAAATTGAATTAAATTACTAGCATGGAATTTATAGTCAGAAAAGGAGAAGAAAGAGATCTTCCGGCAGTACTTGAGCTTATTAAGGAGCATGCGGTTTATGAAAAATCACCTGATGCAGTGGCAACAACGGTAGAAAAGATGCGTACTGAAGGATTTAGCGATAACCCATATTATGGTATAGAAGTAGCCGAAAAGGATGGGGGAATAATTGGTATTGCCCTTTATTATTATAGTTATTCATCCTGGAAGGGTAAAAAGTTCTTTCTGGAAGACCTGATGGTTACCGAGGCGGAAAGAGGCAGAAGAGTGGGCAAGGCACTCTTTGACAGGTGTCTGGAACTGGCAAAAGAGCAGGGGTTTAACTATATGGTTTGGCAGGTAAGTGAGTGGAATGAACCTTCGATTAATTTCTACAAAAAATACGGTACAGAGTTTAGCACTGAATGGATCGACTGCAGTTTGGAAGTTAAATAATTGGGTAACTCGAAAGCCCATGAATAAAGAGTACCCCCATACCATTGGCAATTAACAAGAGTTGAATATATTAAAAAGGTCCGGCAATTTGCAGAACATTTTTGTTGATTACTAGACGATAGAATTTATTCTCCGATCATGCGCATATAATTTAAAATGAGCCATCTGTCTTCGTTATCAGGCATTTTCTTATTATAGGCAGGCACTACTATTGGGGTATTAAGTATCGTTTGGGGCAGGCTATTCCTTTAACGCATCGGTCAGTGCTTGCGTTAATTTTTCTATTTCGACTTGTGATTTTGTGATTTCATCCTTTAGCCGGGTATTTGCTTGAGGGCTTAAATCTTCAAGCGATGATAAAGTACTAGCGTACCAATCACCCCAGGTGACTAATATTTTAATCTCATCATCAAGGTTTTTTCCGTCAGCGACAGCTTTTTTACTAAGGGTAAATTCAGCATTAAGACGAATTTTTGCCGTATTTAGGATCTCAGGGATGAGTTGTTGAGCAGTTGTTTCATCGGCATTAATTAATATATAGGCACTTACCAGCGCTGAAATGCCCACATTCTTCATTGTTGTTTGAGAGACCTTATCTATTCTATCATTGTCAGTATGATAAAACTGGTCAGTAAAATGCCAGAGCAATAAGCCCGGTATATTTGCCCTTAGAAAAGGGACATGATCACTACCTCCTTCAAAAGGGTTGGTTTTAACAAGCCAGTCGGCATGTTTCCCCTGTTCTTTAAAAACACCAATGATAAAATCATTAAGGTAATGAGGTTTCATATCTTTTAAAGCAAGCTGCCGTCCTCCCCATTCCGTATGTTCATCCTCACCTCTGGTCCAAATGGCACTTGGATCTGGCATTTTTTCAATAAGGAATGTGCCACCGGTTACCGAGGTATTTTCACCTACCATATCCAAACTTATGCCCCAGTTTATTTTACCAGGCTTATGATGATTTTCTTCAATATATCTACGTGTAGAAACAATTTCATCTCCCCAGAGGAAGGTTAGCGTACGCCTGGCAGCTAATTTATTCGCCCTGATTAATTTAGCCGTTACTATTGCCATTTCTAATTGCGTGCCTACGCCGGTGGCATTATCGTTTGCACCCGGTTCTTGAACATGGGCACTAAAGACTAAACTTTCACCAGGGATTTCGTCACCGATAATATTAGCCACAACGGTCAATTCTTCTGACGGGTAGATATTAGTTGAAATGTGAACGCTTACTTTAATGGGCCTTGCCAGTACCGCCATTTTAAGCGCTTCTTTAGCAGCATAAGAAAGGGCTATACCCCAGGCTTTTTGGCTTTCATCAGATGGTATTCCTCTAAACTGAATTGAAGTAGTATTCTTTTCCGGTTTCAGGTATGATGGATTATTATAGGTTATTATCCCCAAAGCTCCACCATTAATAATGGCAGTTTGATACAAGCCATAAGGACTCATTTCAGCAAATACAATTTTACCCTTAACATTGGTCGTTTTCAGTTCCGTCAAATTTTTAATATAAACAAGATCTCCAATAACTCCTCCCTCTGGCGTGGAGGTTGAATTTTGCATAATCATATTTCTGTTCGTTGAAAAATCTAATAATTTCAGATCATTATCAACAATTGCAAGAGATGCATCTACCGGCTCCCAGGTAGGGTTTTTTAGGGTTCTTTTCTCAATTCTATAAGTAAGTCGGTCGTTTGGACCCGCATTCGCTGCCAAAACATATCCGGCCTCTTCAAGTTTAGAGGTGATTTTATAAATACTTTTATTAAAACCTGTATTGCCGGCAACTCGCCAAAATTGTGCTACATAAGCAGTGGTTTCAAAGGCAATGTTTCCATCGAACTCAGGTCTAACCAGCGCAAAGTATTGAGCTGTTAGTTGAGATAGTTGTGGAATTTTATGGTGACTAGTGAGCGCCAGACTGACTATTATCAAAGCCAGAAAAATTTTTAATTTCAAGGGATATTCAATTTAAGTAAAACCTATATTAATTTGTCTGAAGCCCAAGTCTAGATTTTTGATGTGCAAACCGAACTGTTAAAACCTAAATATACTGTTCTTGTTATTATTTATTTTAAATAATAATAGTTTGTTTCCTGGCAGCGATATTATTCAAATGTGTCTAAGTATTAACTTATAAGAGTTAAGCTTTACGGCGGCCTGTGCTGCTGCCAACCGGGCAATGGGTACCCGGCAAGGAGAACTGCTTATATAGCGAAGCCCTTAATCTGATATATAGAATGCTTTACTGATTTCGGGGAAGTTAATAGTTAATCATTTTTTGGTAGATACTTACTGATATCGTTATCTATCAGGGCCTGAAAATCAGGAACTTCACCAATGTATTTAATACGCTTTGGGTATTTGTTTTGGCTCCAGAGGTTATATTCAGCGATAATTTTTTTATAGTTGATAAAACGGTAGCCCTGTTCGCGGTTGCTTATCTTTTCTGATATCTCAGCATTATCTGCGGTAAGATTGGCCATAATCTTATTAAAATTTATCGCCAAAGAGCCGACAAAGTGTCCTTCGTGGGTTGTGGTATTGGTCACAAGATGATTCACCTTATAATACGTCGGATTGTGATCAGGCACAGCTTTAAAGTAAACAGTTTCTCTTATTGCCCCTTCACTGCCTATCATTACCCAAATTACACTATCGCCCAGGTCTTCGGGTACATAAATGCGATTATCAAATGATACTGCATGTATTTTAGACTTAGCCAGCACTTCATCACCTTTTCCTTTATTAACCGTAAGAGCCACGGCTGGCGATTGCATTTCAATAGGCGACAGGTATTTAATTTGAGCCTCCACCTTTTTATTACCCTGAAGGTAATAGCCCGGTACCATGGTATTATAGAGGTCAGGATTAATGTAGCGCTGGTAAGCAGTTTGGTCAACATCTTGAGCCAAGGCAGAAATAACAGCCAAAATAGTTATCGTAAACAGTGTTAGTTTTCTCATATAGTATAGTAAATATAAGCAATTAGCCTAAATCGATAATACTGAAATGTAATTGAGACAGGTGTTTTACTAGCCGTTCGTAGAAAAATTGCCTTAACAGTATCATTTTAACTTAATTTACGTTCTAATTTTCTATAATTGCGACAATTATTAAGAGATAAGCAAGCAAATACTGATAATGGAAGAGCAGATACAGGCGACGGAGCAGGGAAAAGATGTCCATAGAGAGAAAATAAAGCAAATTTTTGATGAGGTAGGTAAAATTGTTGTTGGTCAGCACCATATGCTGAGCAGGCTTCTTATCGGATTATTTTCTAACGGTCATATTTTATTGGAAGGCGTACCGGGTATAGCAAAGACGCTTATGGTAAGTACTTTGGCAAAAGTACTTCACTTGGATTTTCAGAGAATTCAGTTTACCCCGGATCTTTTACCTGCTGATTTGGTGGGTACGATGATTTATAATCAAAAAGTTGGCAGCTTCGAAGTAAAAAAAGGCCCTATATTTTCAAATATAATCTTAGCCGATGAGATAAATCGGTCACCGGCGAAGGTACAATCTGCTTTACTTGAGTCGATGCAGGAAAAGCAGGTAACTATCGGCGAAACTACTTTCATGCTTGATCGCCCTTTTCTGGTACTGGCAACTCAAAACCCTGTTGATCAGGAGGGCACTTATCCGCTACCGGAAGCTCAAATTGACAGATTTATGATGAAGGTACATGTGGATTACCCTTCTAAGGAAGAGGAGTTAGAAGTTATGCGTCGCATGGCAAACATGAGTTTCAACGCCGATGTAAAGACAATTATTACTAAGGAAGATGTATTTAAGATTCGCGATGAAGTAAATGAGGTTAAAGTAAGTGAATCAATAGAAAAATATATTATCGAATTGGTTTATGCCACCAGAAAGCCCAAAGATTACGGACTGGATGATTTGGAGCATTACATCCAATTTGGTGCCTCTCCCAGGGCGACCATCAATATGAATCTGGCGGCCAAAGTAATGGCATTTTTCAATGATCGGGACTTTGTGTTGCCAGAGGATATAAAAGAGATTGCCCCGGATATCCTGAACCACAGGATTATATTAAATTATGAAGCTGAAGCCGATGGGGTAAATACTCACGATGTGGTAGATGCTATCCTACAAAAAGTGCCGGTAAATAATTAATTA
>Ga0114950_10003326_pt1 | contig 12375 bp, 10 predicted proteins | sample N075metaG_FD_83503 | JGI IMG/M metagenome (GOLD analysis project Ga0114950, IMG submission 83503) | Deep subsurface microbial communities from Kermadec Trench to uncover new lineages of life (NeLLi) - N075 metaG | ecosystem: Environmental > Aquatic > Marine > Ocean trench > Sediment | place...
AGGTGGATCGTAGAAGCTGGATCGCAGAAGCTGGATAGAAAATTGGGTCCGACGCGACCCCCGCTCGGCACAAGGGCGTGCGGGGGTCGCTGCGAACTCCCGAACCGTCTGCGGCCGGAACCCAAAATGTGAAACGCAATGGCCACATTGCGTGAAAGTTGCACCTCAACCCCCGGTCGCAAGCACCCCGCTAGATCCCCGACCCGTCGCGCTTTTCTGGCTCATTCTCTGAACCGGTGCCATTTCGCACGCTTCTTGCAACTCCCGACCCGAACCCGAGGGGGGACAGAGGTGATGCATGAGAAGCGAAGTACGAGCGCTTGCGGCCCCGCCGATCTACCCGAGGTTGGCCACGCATACGACAGGATCGTCTTGGTGGTTTCCCGTGCTGGCCGTCGTGGCCGGGGTGGGATTTGCGATCTTGCTGTTCGGGCTAGCCCATTGGCCGCTCAAGTCTTCGGCCTAGAAGCATGCTCCCACGCTAGACATAGCGTGAGACGACTTCCGCCACGCGTCCCAGGTAGCTCCCGCCAAACAACTTCAGGTGGACTAGCAGCGGATACAGCTGCCACAGCGCCACCCGTTCCTCGAAGCCCTGTTCGAGCGGGGCCACCTCGCCATACGCATCGAAGACCCGCGCACTGAAGCCGCCGAACAACTTCATCATGGCGAGATCCATCTCGGGATGGCCCCCGTAGACGGCAGGATCGATCAGGCATGGCAGGCCACGTTCGTCGGCGATTAGATTGCCCGCCCACAGGTCGCCGTGGAGGCGCGCCGACTCGGGCTCGGGGCCGCAGTGTTCAGACATGGTGTTGATCAGGTGTTCGAGACTTCGGTCGAGGTCTCGGGGGAGAGCGTGCGAGCGCCGTGCCAATTCGACCTGGGGAGCGATCCGCTCGCGCGCGTAGAACTCACTCCAGCTCTCTCGCACTTGATTGCGCTGACGCAGTGAACCGATGTAGTTGTCCGCAGTGAGTCCAAACTCCGGCGCGCCGCTCTGGTGCAGCGCGGCCAGGCCGCGGCCGAAAATTTCATCGAAGAGATTCGTCCTCGGAGACTGATCGATCCATTCGAGCACCAGCCGGGGGTCGCCCGAAGACGACGCGGCGATGACCAGGGGGACACGCAGGCTGCCCGCTTTTCGCAGCCAGTCAAGGCCGTGGGCCTCGGCGCTGGACATGCTGCTCTCCCCACCCGGGTAGCGTTTTGCGAAATACTTGCTGCCGTCCTTCATCTCGATCTGGACGCTTTCGCCGATGTCTCCTCCGGCTATGGCAACGACCCTGTGCACCGGACGACCGAGCAGCTCTTCATAGTCATCAACGCGGCCATCAACGCGGCCGTCATCGCGGCGATCAGATGAATTCATCCCATGCGCATCCGCATCAGCCCAGGCCGTGTTTCTCGGCAATCTGTCGAAGCAGTTCGCGACACGCGTCTTCGCAGATGTCGTAGACACGTGCGAAGCCGTTGTCGTCGCCGTAGTACGGGTCCGGGACATCGAGGCTGTCGGAATTTCCGGGGCTGTGGCTCCGCAGCAGCGAGAGTTTTGCGCGTTCCTCCGGGTCGGCGGTCAGACGCGCTAGATCCGAGAAGTTTGCGGCGTCCATCGCGAGCACGTAGTCGAAGCGCCCAAAGTCTGCGGCCTGGAACTGGCGCGCTCGGCTCTCGAGCCGGACCCCGCGCCGCAGGGCTTCTTCCCGGCTCCGTACGTCCGAGAGTTCACCCACGTGGTAGGCGGCGGTTCCGGCGCTTTCGGCTGTGATCTGGTCCTCGAGATGCTGTTGGCTCACGAGATGTTGCATGACGCCTTCGGCGGTCGGAGAGCGACAGATGTTTCCCAGGCACACGAAGCAGACGCGGATCATTGAACGGGATCCTTGCAGAAGAGTTTTCTTCGAGGGCCAAGAGTAGCGGCTGACCGCGCCGCCGGGTGCAGGGCTATGGTACGGGTCTTGAGATAGGGGGCGGTCACGGTGGGGAACGCGGCGAGTCGGATGAAGAAACGCGGACACCGCGAAGTCGTGGTTTTCGGGCGGCGGGCCGTGCTGGAAGCCCTTGCCCGGGAGGCTCGGGATCTCGAGGTCTGTGAGGTTTGGGTGGTGAAGTCCGTAGCCGCGGACTTTCGCTCGGAACTCGAGCGGGCATGCCGCCGCGCGGGAATTGATCTGCGGGTCGGCACCCCCGCCGAGGTGCGCGCGCTTTCGGGTGAGCCCCGGCACGATCAAGGCGTCGCAGCGCGCATCCGGCTGGCTCGGGTGATCGGCGTGACGACCTACCTCGAGTTGCAAAAGGGCGGGGCGGCCCGACACCCAAAGCGACTCATCGCGCTGGACGGAGTGACGAATTCTCAGAACATCGGCCTGGTGGTGCGAACCCTGGTGGCCTGCGGGCTCGACGGGATTCTCTGGCCGACGATCGGTTCACCCTGGGTCAACGGGCTGGTGATCAAAGCGTCGGCTTCGACCCTCTACCGCTGCACGATACTTCGTTGCGAGACCTTGACCGAGGGTTTGGCGGATCTCAAGCGAGCCGGATTCGAGATCGCGGGCTTGACCCAAAATGGACACACGAACTTGTTCGACCACAAGTTTCCACATCGATCGGTCGTGGTCGTCGGCAACGAAACCGTGGGGTTGGCGAGCGAAGTGGAGAAAATTCTGGACCAGCGCCTGTCGATTCCACTGCAGGGTTCGGTTGAATCTTTGAACGTCGCGGTGGCCGCTGCGTTGGCTTGCTACAAGGCGGCCGGGATGATTTCGGGTCAACTCCCGAACGGCGCTCAGTAGTCCCCCCGAGTCGTTCGCCTTCGTTTCGCGCCAGGACCTGAAATTCCCGGCTCCTCCTCAAAACAGCGGCGAGAACAGCCGATGCGAATACTTCGAGCGAGCCGTCAGGTCTGAACCCATTTCTAAGCCCATGTCTAAACCCAAGTCACCCAAGTCACTAACGTCATACCAGCACGCCACTTCAAAGATTTCGAAATCTCGACAGTGGATCACGATCGTCTTTACGGACATCGTCGATTCGACCCGTCACTGGGACGAAATGGGCGATATCGAGACTCGCTATCGCGTTCAGCAACACGACCAGAATCTGATTCCCCTGGTGAAGGCCTACCACGGTGAGGTCGTGAAGACGATCGGCGATTCGATCATGGCGTCGTTCTCGGAGCCGGAGAACGCGGTCCGGTCGGCGATCGCGATGCAACATGCGTTGCACGAAATCCGCGAAAAGGACCCGGACTTTCAACTCAAGGTACGCATCGGGATTCACCGGGGAAAGGCGCTCGTCGAGCACGATGACGTCTACGGCAATACCGTCAACGTGGCGGCGCGGGTCGAAGACGAGGCCCAGGGCGACGAAATCTTGATCTCCGATTCGGTTGCACAATCCCTCGATCAAGAACGCTACCACCTGTCGCGTCGGGGAAGCTTTACGCCTCGCGGCAAGACGAATTCGATCCTGCTCTACCGGGTGAGCTGGTGGCGCACGGATAGCGTGCTCGAACGCGTTCCGCGTCGTCGGACGAACAAGCGGATCCGGCGCCTGTGCGAGATGATCTCGTATCCCGTGATCACCGCGGCCGCACTACTCGCCATGGGGGTTGCGGCCGGACCGATGCTGCTTGCGTCTCGCCCGGGCTGGCAGAGCTTGCTGTTGAATCCGCAATGGTCGCTCGAGAACGATTCCCAGACCTGCCTGGTGGCGGTGCTATCGCTCGTGGGGAGCCTCGCGCTGCCGCTGTTGTTTCGAACATCGCGCTCGAGCTGGCTGAGCCTGCTTCGCTGCGCCGTCGCGTTTGTCGCCGGGTTTGCGATGCTAAAGCTCGCGGCCTATTCGGCGCCCATTGAATGGCCGGGAGAATTTCGCCATGTCCTCGAAATAGAGGAGATGTCCCTGGTCGAAGTCCGCAAGTCCGGGCTGGTCCTGCGCAACACACCGTCCCGAGACGCTCCGATCGTCGCACGGACACGCCCGGGGCAGCGCCTGCCATTGGTGCAGTCTGCAGAGACGCGTACCGCTGGGTCGTGGTTGCGGGTTGCCGTCTCCCCGGGCCAACTTGCCTGGCTGCCGGTAGCAGACCCGGCCAAAGGAAGCGCCGCATCGCATCGGGTCGTTCCCGCGCAGTTTCGCGTCCTCGAGGCCCTGGACCTCTACGCCGCCGGTTGGGGAGCCGCACTCTCGCTTTCGGTGTTTGTGAGAACGAGGCGGACCAATGCCCGTCCGGGGTCGGCTTCGGTATAGTGCGGGCCGCGGTCGCCTTCTCGGCCGCCCAACGGAGAACGAGCGGCTGTGTACTCTGCTTTGGTTTCCCTGCTAATTGGCGCGATTGCCGGCGGAATTTGGACTGCGCTCGACCTTTGGAAGGGTTGGGCGATGGGCATCGTCTTGCTCGTGTTGGTCTTCTTTCTGTCGTTCTTCATCATTTCGCGCTTGCTCGCGAGGCAACTCGAGCCCAAGTTTCTCGGGATCCAAAAGCAGATTCAAGCCGGGGCGACCCAGTTGGCCGTGCAGTCTCTCGAGGCGATGCTGCCCATGGCCCGCTGGCAGATCATGCTGAAGGGTCAGATCTACGCACAGATGGGGTGCCTGCAGTACACCATCGGCGACGACAAACGAGCACTGGTGAGCCTCAATCAGGCCTCGCATCGCAGCCCCGAAGCCCAACTGTTCCTGGCTGCGCTGCACTATCGACGCAAGGACGCCAACAAGGCCAAGCAAGCCATCGAAGACGCCATCGGCTTCAACAAGAAACAGGTCATCCTCTACAACGTGAAGGCCTGGTTGTTGATGCGCGAGGGAGAACGAGAGCAGGCGATCGAAGCACTTTTGAAATGCGAAAAAGTGGACAAGAACAGCGAGGCCACCAAGGACAATCTCAATCGACTGCAGAACGGCAAGAAGATGAACATGAAGCGGTTTGGCATGTCGTGGTACGCACTGAAGCTCGAAAACCCGCCCGCTTCCCTGCGTCAGCAACCGCCCGGCTCTCCCCGGCCCGGCTTCCGCCAGAAGCGCAAGGGCGGAAAACGCTGACTCGCGCGCAGAGCGTTCGTGTCTAATCCTGGAACTCCGTCAGACCCCCCGTGTGTTGCAGGGCCGCGTAGGCGCCCAGGCACACGATGTTGGCGAGGTTCAGGCTGCGGACAGCACTGCGCATCGGGACCCTCACCCTGCGTTCGGGGTACTCCGCGAGCAGGTCGGGGGGCAGTCCCTTGGACTCGCAGCCGAAGACCAATACGTCGTCTGCACAAAAATCGACCTCGAACAGAGAACGACCGCCCCGAGCGGTGAACAATTGCAAGCGCTCTACCAGAGGGCGTTTCGAATCTTTGCTGAGTTCAGCCTGCAGGGTCTGCCAATTTGGGTGCACGCGCATGTCGACGTCCGGCCAATAGTCGAGTCCCGCGCGTTTGAGGTGGCGGCTATCCAGACTAAAGCCGATCGGCTCTACGAGATGCAGGCGAAGGTCGACGGCTGCGGCGAGGCGAGCCGTGCTGCCGGTGTTTTGGGGAATCTCCGGATGGACTAGGACAATTTCCATACTGAACTTCTGGCTTCCGCCGGACGGCTATTTGCGCAGCCGGCCATCGAGAGAATCAAGGCCTTGCTCGAGGCGTTTCAGGAACTTGGCTTGATCCTTGTCCGTCAGCGTCTTCTTCTCGGAATGCAGCAACACGTGGTAGGCCAGGCTCTTGCGGCCCTCGCCTAAGTTGCTGCCCTGGTAGACGTCGAAGAGTTCGCTGCTCAACACCTGACCCTTGCCCGCTTTTTTGATCACTTCCACCAGATCCCCAGCCTGGGTCGACTCGGGAAGCTCGACCGCGACATCGACTTTGACTGCCGGGAAGCGGGAAATGGGTCGATAGTCCGGGCCCCGGTCTTCTGCATCCAGCAGGTGGTCGAGAGAGATTTCGGCGACCGCGACGTCGCTGGCGAGATCCCCGGTAAGGCCCAGGTCCCGCGCCATGCCCGGTTCGAGATTTGCCAAGTGCAGGGCGATCCCGCTCACGTCCTTGAACTCGGCGCTCAGCACCCGGGCGGGATGCGCCCATGCCGGGGCTTCCACGGCCGGTTCATAGCTTGGGGCCTCGAGACCCAGGTGTGCCAGCAGATCGACCACCACGCCGTAGAGCCTTGCGAAAGCGTTGTCGTCGAACTTGGCGTTCTTGTTCGGGGGCGCGGCCAGGGCCAGGGCCAGACGGTGAACCTCGAGGGGCTCTCCGCGCTCGTTGGCAGCTTCGGGGTGGTAGCCCATGCCGATCTCGAACACCCGCACCTCATCCCGTTGCCGGCGGTTTTGTTCGAGGGTGGCCAGCAATGACGGCAAGATGCTGCGGCGCATGCGACTTGCGGCCTGATCGATCGGGTTGACGATGCGAACGTGGGGCGTGTCGATCTCGCCCAGTCGCTGGACCATCGCGTCCGGGATGAACGAGTAACTCATGACCTCGTGGAAGCGTCCGGGGCCGACGAGCCGGTCCTGAATCTTGCGCACCATCAGGCGCCGCGGGTCGCGCACAGGTGGAGCGATCTCCGCAACCAAAGCGCGCTCGGGCACGTTGCCGTAGCGGTAGATGCGCCCGATCTCTTCGATCAAGTCCTGCTCGATCGTGACGTCCTTGGTGGCCCGGGCCGAGGGGATCGTCACCGCGAAGTTTTCGCCGTCTCGCTTCACGCCAAATCCCAGGCGGGTGAGAATGTTTTCGAACTCATCGTCGGAAATATCCTTGCCCAGGGCGGTGCGCACGCGATCGGGTCGCATCGAGATCGTGTTGGCGGGGTCGCTCCAGCTTCCCTCGTCCGAAAGCTTCGCCGGGAATCGGACTTCCGGCTGCAGCGACGCGAGCAACTGCGCGAAGTGGCCGGCCGCAGTTTCCGGCAACGTCGGATCGAGGCTCTTTTCGAAGCGCGCCGACGATTCGGTGCGCAGACCGAGATGGGTAGAGGTGCGGCGCACGACCGTGGGATCAAAGGTCGCCACTTCGAGCAGCAGCCAGCTGGTGTCCTCTCCCACCTTCGAGGCTTCGCCCCCCATGATCCCCGCGAGTGCCACGGGTTCAACGCCCGAACAGATCAGCAGGTCGCGGGTGTGGAGTTTGCGTACCTCGCCGTCGAGCGTGGTCAGGGTTTCACCCTCGCGGGCATCGCGCACCACGATCCCGTCCTTCGACAGCCGCTTGGCATCAAAGGTGTGATTGGGCTGACCGAGATCGAGCATGACGAAATTGGAAAGGTCCACGATCTGATCGATCGGGCGCTGCCCGACTGCCAGCAGCAAGAACCGCAGCCAGTCCGGAGAGGGCAGGGGCCGGGCGTTTTCGATCACCAGGCCCAGGTAGCGGCTGCAGGACTCGGATTCGATGCGCACGGGGAAGGCCGCTGCTTTGCCCAACTTGGGAAGTTCGCAGGGAAGCGGCTTTAGCGGCCTCTCGTAGATCGCCGCGACTTCCGCGGCGATGCCCCGATGCCCCCAGAGGTCGGGGCGGTGGGTGAGGGATTTGTTGTCGATCTCGATCACCCAATCGTCGATCTCGAGGGCCTTGGCCACCGGGGTCCCGATCTCGCAGGCGTCGGGCAGCACCCAGATTCCCTCGTGGTTGTCCCCGAGTTCGAGTTCCTGTTCCGAGCAGATCATGCCCCGGGACTCGACGCCGCGGATTTTTGATTTCTTGATCTTGAAGTCGCCCGGGAGCACAGTGCCGATGGTCGCGACCGCGACCTTTTGCCCCTTTGCAACATTGGGCGCACCGCACACGATCGAAAGGGGCTCGTCGTTGTTAATGTCGTCAATGTCGCCAACGTCGACGCTGCAGAGCGAGAGTTTGTCGGCGTTGGGGTGTTGCTCTCTTGCCAGCACGAGTCCCACTCGGACATCCATCAGATGGGGCGCGAACGCCGTAACCGATTCGACTTCGGCGGTCGAGAGCGTGAGGTCATTGGCCAGGGTCTCTGGATCGATGCCCGAAAGGTCGACGTGGCGAGCGAGCCAGCGGTAGGAGATCAACATTAGAACTGCTCCAGGAAGCGCAGATCGCCCCCCAGCAGATGGCGGATGTCGTCGATGCCGTAGCGGAGCATCACCAGTCGCGAGAGTCCCAGGCCGAAGGCGAAGCCACTCCAAACCTCCGGGTCGATGCCACTCATTTGCAGCACCTTGGGATGCACCAGTCCACAGGGCAAAAGCTCGATCCAGGTCGTGCGTCCGCAGACGCTACAACCCGCATTACAGAACGGACAGCGAGCGTCGAGTTCGAAGCCGGGCTCTACGAAGGGGAAGTGGCCCGGGCGCAGGCGGACTTCCACGTCCCGGTGAAAAATGCCGCGCAAGAGCGTCTTCATGGCCCCGATCAGATGCCCGACCGAGATGTCTTTGCCGACGACCAATCCCTCCATCTGATGGAAGGTGTGTTCGTGGCTGGCGTCGGTGGATTCATTGCGAAAGCAACGGCCCGGAGCCACGACGCGAAACGGCGGCTCGAGCTTTTCCATCGCACGCACCTGCACGGGTGAGGTGTGGGGGCGCAGCGAAAACTTACCGGCTTCGTCGCAGTAGAATGTGTCCTGAGAATCCCGCGCGGGATGATCGCGACCGATGTTCAGGGCTTCGAAATTGAACCAGTCGAGTTCCACTTCGGGGCCGTCGATCACGCTGTAGCCCATGGAGAGAAACAGATCTTCGAGTTCCCGGGTGACCTGGGTAATGGGGTGCAGAGATCCGGTCATGAGCGACGCCGGGGGCAAGCTCGGGTCAAAACCCTCGCCTTTGCGCTCGGCGGACAGGCTGGTCGCCGCCAGGGCTTCGCCCCGTTCTGCCAGGGCCTGCTGGATCGCCTTCTTCAGCAGGTTCGCGTTCTTGCCGACATCGCGTCGCTGGACTGCGGGCAAGCTGGGAATCGAGGCCAGCAGCCCCGCCACCGCACCCTGCTTGCCGAGAAACTCGCGTTCGATCTCTTTTAGCGCTGCGGGCGAAAGCGCTGCGAGAACCTTCTCCTGCGCCTGCTTCAAGATGTCTTGATGGCTCTCCATCGAAATTCAAACTCCGAAACCAACGGGCAGATCGACGACTCAGAATCGCGGGCCAAAGGCCCCTTTGTCGACGTTGTACGCTGATAAAATCGGCCGGGAAAGTAGGGCACGGACAAGCCCTCGGCCGCTGTTGCACCCCGGCTCGGCCAGTGCTCGAGCTGGTTTGATCTAAGTTGTTGATTTGGTTAGCTTAACGCGCCGTTCATTGCACGTAAAAGCCGCTAAAAACGACGGCACGCAAAAACCACCGGTCGAAGGGAGTTCCGTGAGCGACGAAGAATCCGAGGCGGCGGGCGATTTCATTCGCGCGTTGATCAACCGCGATGTGGCGTCGAACAAGCACGGCGGTCGGGTGGTGACACGTTTTCCGCCAGAGCCGAGTGGGCTGCTTCACATCGGTCACGCCAAGGCAATCTGCCTCGACTTCGGCGTCGCTGCAGAACACGGGGGCACCTGCCATCTGCGCTTTGACGACACGAACCCCGCCGCGGAAGAAGACGACTTTGTCCAGGCGATCAAGCAGGACATCCAATGGTTGGGGTTCGACTGGGGAGACCATCTGTATTTTGCGTCCGACTATTTTGATCAGCTGTACGAGTTTGCGGTCGAACTGATGGGCAAAGGCCTGGCCTATGTCTGCGACTGGAGTTCCGAGGAAATCGCGGCCAATCGCGGCAGCCTGACCGAGCCCGCCAACCCCAGTCCCGGCCGCAGCCGCAGTGTCGAAGAGAATCTCGATCTCTTTGCGCGTATGAAAGCCAAGGAGTTTGGCGAGGGCGCCTACGTGGTCCGGGCGAAGATCGATCTGGCCTCCTCGGTGTTGCCGATGCGAGACCCCGCGATCTATCGAATCCTGAAAACGCCGCATCATCGGACGGGGAACGACTGGTGCATCTATCCGATGTACGACTTCGCCCACTGTCTTTCGGACGCCCTCGAGCTGATCACCCATTCGCTTTGCTCGCTCGAATTCACGGACCGACGCCCGCTCTACGATTGGTTCCTCGAACACCTCGACGTCCCGTCCAAGCCGCAACAGATCGAGTTCGCGCGACTCAACGTTGCCTATACCGTGACGTCCAAGCGTCGCCTGCGCGCAATGGTCTCCGAAGAACACGTTTCGGGTTGGGACGACCCCCGTATGCCCACCCTGGCGGGCCTGCGCCGCAAGGGGTACACGCCGGAGTCGATTCGCAACTTTTGCAACGGAATTGGTATCGCGAAGCGCGAAAATCTGATTCAGATCGCACGTCTCGAATTCAGCGTGCGGGACCATCTGAACAAAGTGGCCGAGCGGCGCATGGCGGTCCTGCATCCACTGAAGGTGGTGATCGAAAACTATCCCGAGGACCAGACAGAAGAACTCGTCGCGATCAATAACCCCGAAGACGAGACCGCCGGAGTGCGACGGGTTCCCTTTTCGCGCGAGATCTACATCGAACGCGACGACTTCATGGAAGACGCGCCCAAGAAATTCTTTCGCCTGGCTCCCGGTCGGGAGGTGCGGCTGCGCTACGCGTATTTCGTGACCTGTACCGACGTCATCAAAGATGAGGCGGGACAAGTCATCGAGTTGCGCTGCAGCTACGATCCGGCGACCCGAGGTGGCGACTCCCCGGACGGCCGCAAGGTCAAGGGCACCTTGCACTGGGTGTCGGCTGCGGCGGGTGTACCCGCCGAGGTGCGGCTCTACGACACTTTGTTGGCGATCGAAGATCCGTCGACCCTCGCCGAGGGCGAGACCCTGCTCGACCACATGCGCCCCAATTCTCTGGAAGTACTGACCGAGTGCATCGTCGAACCGAGTCTGGGCGGAGCGCTACCGGGCGAGTCCTATCAGTTCGAGCGCTTGGGCTATTTCTGCGTCGATCCCGACTCGCGGTCGGACGGCCTCGTATTCAATCGGACGGTGACGTTGCGAGACACCTGGGCCAAGGTCGCGAAGCAAGCTTCGAAGCAGGGTGGCAAGAACAAGGGCAAGAACAAGAGCGAGCAGTAGTCGGGCGACCAAAAACCGCTCTTCGCTAGCTGGGAATCGACATTCCCTTCGCCACGGCCGGTCGTTTTTCAATTCTTTCCAGCCAACTCGAGACGCGTTTGAAGTCCAAGATCTCTCTTGCGTCCAGGTTCTTCATGATCTGCAGCCAGGGGTAGTGCATGATGTCACCGATGCTGTAGGGCCCGGCGAGATACTCTCGGTCGTCGGCCAGGATGCGGTCGATGACTTCCATCAAGCGCCTGATCTCTCCCCGGAAGATCTCGATCATCTCCACATTCTTGTCGCCCTCTTTGCGCAGGGCGGCGCCGAGACGGCCGAGGTTTGGACCGACGCCGCCGGTCTGGAAGAAGGCGTATTGGATCGCCTCCATTCGCGTCTTGGGATCTTTGGGGAGGATGATTCCGGCAGGGTCGTGTCGTTCGCCTAGATGCAAGAGGATGGCGCCCGACTCCCAGATCACCTGTCCATCGTCTTCGAGGACCGGGATCTTGTGATTCGGGTTCAGGGCCAGAAATTCTGAAGACAGCTGCTCCTCTTTGTCGAGGTGGACCCATTCGGTGTCGTAGCTGAGTCCGAGTTCTTCGAGGGCGATGGAAACTTTGCGGCCGTTGGGGGTGGTGGCGGTGTAGAGACGCATGTGCGGGTTCTCCTGGCTCGAAACGAGCCGTTGAATCGGGTGCGCTGGCGGGACAGTAGCTAACGTGGTTGTACCGTGGGCGACACCCCATGATCCCGTTGCAAACACGAGCAACCCGGCAGAATGACAAAATGAGCCAGCCGACAGAAATCGCCTTTGCCAAGCTTCAAGCTGCGGGTAACGGCTACATCGCGATCGACGGTCGTGGCTGGTCGGCAGACCTGGGCGCGCTGGCCCGGGCGATGTGCGACCCCGAGCGAGGAATTGGTTCGGACGGCTTGTTGATCGCAGAGGACTCCCGGACCGGGCAAGTTCGCATGCGCGTGTTCAATTCTGACGGCTCGGAATCGGAGATGAGCGGCAACGGCATTCGCCTGTTTGCAAAGTTCGTGCTCGACCGCAACATCGTGCGCGCCGAAGCGGGGGCGCTGCGGATCGAAACCGGCGGAGGGATCCGCGTCGTGTGGCCCAGCATGCGAGGCGGGGTGATGGTGGCCGCGCGGGTTGCGATGGGCGCCCCGACCTTCGAACCCCAGCAGATCCCGGTCGATACCCCCGAGCGGATGATCCAAGCCAAGCTTGCGGTCGGGGATTTGGAGTTGGTCGTAACCTGTCTCGCAATCGGCAATCCACACGCGGTCGCGATTCTCGAGCAAGATGTCGAGACCTTTGCGCTTGCAGAACTCGGCCCACTGGTGCAGAA
>Ga0114950_10003328_pt1 | contig 12370 bp, 10 predicted proteins | sample N075metaG_FD_83503 | JGI IMG/M metagenome (GOLD analysis project Ga0114950, IMG submission 83503) | Deep subsurface microbial communities from Kermadec Trench to uncover new lineages of life (NeLLi) - N075 metaG | ecosystem: Environmental > Aquatic > Marine > Ocean trench > Sediment | place...
CCACCACGAGTTCTCCCCGCCCTGGTACAGCATGTCGTCGACGATCACTGGGTTGGAGTCCCAGTCGTCGTTCCACATCCCCTCGACTGACTTTGCGTGCAACGACCAGACCTCCCTGACCTCGTCTCCGTCAATGGCAAGAATTCGGAATCGCGGATCGCGCGAGCCCGCGTAGACGAGTGGAAAACCGTCTGGGTCGAGCGTGACGCTGCCCTTGATGATGTCCCCCATGTCGTAGGGAGCTCGTAGGTCAGTGCCCGTGTCTGCGTCAACAAAGTGAATCTTTTTGTCGTATGCCCCAAAAATCAGCTCAGTCTTACCGTCCGCACGTTCGTAGACCACTGGCTGGCCGGTCCATCCTGTGCCTGACCACGTCTTCGGTTGGCTACCAACCGGCGACGAGCCGGTCATGGCGTGTTCCGGATACCTCCAAAGGACACGAGGCGTTGTCCTCGGAACAGGGCCAGTGCCGAAGAATGTGCGTGTCGGGTTTCCGCGGAACATTGTAAGTCCGACAACCGAGCCCCACGGTTCGAAAACCGTCTCTGGCGTTACGACGCCGAGCGGTCTTTCCGGTACCGTCGTTGTGGTCGTCTCGGGTGGCAGTGTTGCCGGCGGTAGTCCCCCTGGCTGTGTGGTTACCGTCGTCAATGTCTCGAGTGTCGTGACCGGTGCCGTATCGCCGACAGACACGATGTTCTGTCCGCCAGCGACACATGCGCTCACGAGCAGACCGAGGGAAATTGCTGTGAAGGCTAGCTTTCGCACACACGCGATTGTACGCAAGGAACTTCGGTAGTCCGTTCACACAGGGCATCGTGCGGTGCGTCTGCATCCGTGGCTTCGGCGTCCGTTGGCGTTGAAATCGAAGGCGACCGTAAGCGAAAATTTCGCTGCATGCGTCTACCATGTATAGACCGCGCACGTAGGTGATGGCAGTTGATCCGGAGCTTCGTAGGTAGTAGGAAATGATGATCGATGTTCTCGCAGAAACCTTTTCGTTCGCTGTTGGCATAGCTATCAGTCCTATACCGATTTCCGCTGTGATTGTCATGTTGTTTACCCCGAGGGCAAAGACCAATGGGCCAGCCTTTCTCGTGGGCTGGGTCGTCGGTCTGCTGCTGGTCGGGTCTGTCGTGCTGCTGGTCCCCGGTGTGGAGCAGAGCGGTGGCGAACCTTCGACCACCTCAGGGGTGGTCAAGGGTCTTGTCGGTCTGCTGCTGCTCGCTGCAGGTTGGAAATTGTGGACGAAACGGCCGGGATCGGGCGAGGCTGCTGATACACCGAGGTGGATGGACGCTCTCGATGGTTTCGGTGTCGGAAAGTCGTTTGGAATGGGCTTCCTGCTCTTAGCGGCCAACCCAAAGAACCTGCTGCTTGTTGTAGCAGCCACTGTCACCATTGCAGATGCAGGGTTGTCCACCGGTGAACAGGCGACCGCTCTGGTGTTGTTCACCCTGGTCGCTGCAAGCTCGGTCGCAGTACCCGTCATTGGATACCTGATCGTCGGTGAACGTGCAGATGCCTCCTTTGTCGCGGCAAAGGACTGGCTGATACAGAACAACTCCGTTGTGATGGCTGTGCTGCTCCTCATCTTTGGCGTGAATCTTCTTGGAGACGCAGTGCAGATTCTGTTCTGACCGTAGTCTTTCTTCGTGCGAGCGACTCTCAGATTTGTCACAGAATGGTATGGGTATGCATCCCTGCCGTTGCGTCGCGCTGACCCTCTGCTTATGGGTGCAGCGTTTGCGTACAACGCACTCTTCGCACTTGTCCCGTTGTCGCTTGCGTTCGTATCGATGTTGACGATGTTTGATTCCACGCTTCAGATGCTCGATCGGCTGTATGCCTTTGCAGAGGAAACGCTGCCAGAGGACTTGGCGAATTTCCTGATCAGAATCATGACGGACTCGGTTGACGCGTTGAATTCCAATCGTGTCGTCATCGTTTTGGTGACCACGATCGTGGCTCTCTGGTCTGGATCGCGGGCGGTTTACGCAATACAAAAGGCCCTCCGTCTCATGGAGTCAACGGGCGAAGATGTCTCAGCCGGGTACATCCGGATGAGGACCACGGCCGTGTTGGTCACCATTGGGGCAGGCGTTGCAGTGATCGTGGGCTACGTTCTTTTCATTGTCGGCCTTGGCATTGTCGACAAGCTCGGTCGATCAGTTCAGATCCTCGTACAACTCGGCATGGTCACGCTTACCGTGGTTTGGCTATTTGCGCTGATATACGTTGTGTATCGATGGGGGGCACCGGAACCCATCGTGTGGCCAGCCACAACGGCGATTCTGGTCGCTGTGCTGATCGCTGCAGGAACGGCGGCTGCGCTGAAGGTGTTTCCAACCAACGTCGTAGGCTCGGTCGCGGTTTTCGGGTCAATCGGTCTTGTGCTGTTGTGGCTCTACGGCGTCGGCATCGTGGTCGTCGGCGGTCCCATTGTCGTGGCGTCGCTTATCAAGGTTCTTGAGACGAAGTCGCGGCGGTAGCGTGACCGCAATGCCCGACGAAAATTCTCGCCTGACCGATTTAAAGGTCGGAATCGCTCTGTTGTGGTCCGTCCTCGTTCGGTTTCGGTCCATCGTCGCCCTCTCGATCGTTGGCGCACTAATTTGGATGGCGATGGTGATCACGATGCCGTACCTCGTGGGCCGGATCATTGACGAGATCCTGACGGGGCAGGGAATGTCCGCCGTTTGGCCTCTTCTGGTATTGATTCTGATTGCAGGATTTGTGCAGGCAATCGGTATTTCTGTGCGGCGTTACTTCGGGTTCAAGGTCTCGTATCGCGCCGAGGCGGATCTCCGAAACAACATTTTCACCCACATCCAACGCATGGCATTCTCGTTCCATGATGTGACATCCACCGGTGAGCTGATGGCGCGGGCTTCGTCGGATCTGAGCCAGCTTCGGCTCATCCTCGCCATGGCGCCCATCACGCTTGCGAACCTCGTCATGTTTTTCGTCGTCACGATCGTCCTCGTACTCATCGATCCTGTGCTTGGCCTCACCGCTGCTCTCATGGTTCCTGCTCTTCTTGCGACCTCAGGACAGTTCGCGAACCGTGTTGTCGGGTTCTCGTTCGACCTCCAGGAACGCCTCTCCCATTTGTCGCACGTTGTTGAGGAGACCGTTGCCGGAATCGAGGTTGTCAAGAGTTATGGGCAGGAGGCTCAGCAACTCGACACAGCGGATGCACAAGCTGAGACGATCTATTCGGCTGCGTTGGGCATGGCGAAACAGCGCGCGATCTATCGACCGCTCTTCGAAATAATTCCAGCGATGGGAACCGTTGCGGTATTGGCGGTGGGTGGAATTCGCGTTGTCGACGGTCAGATGACGTTTGGCGAGTTCGTGGCGTTTACCCAGTATCTCGCGGTGATGGTGCTGCCGCTCCTCATCACGGGTTGGTTCTTCGCCAATCTTCCCCGATCTGCCGCAGCGGCTTCACGCATCGACGCGCTGCTGGTTACTGCGCCCGACATCATCGAAGCATCGCACCCGAAGACGTTGAAACCGGGCAGAGGCGAGATTCGGTTTGAGAACGTCTCGTTTGCCTATCCGGATGGCACAGCGGTTCTGAGCGGCGTGAACCTCACGATCCCTGGCGGGACGTCAGTCGGTGTTGTTGGTGTCACCGGATCAGGCAAATCGACGATAGCTCATCTCATTCCACGGTTCTATGACGTTGATGCCGGTTCAATCACGATCGATGGTGTCGACATACGCGACCTGAGGCTCGACGAGCTGCGCAGCGAGGTTGCTGTCGTGTTCCAGGAGTCCTATCTGTTCTCAACGTCGATTGAAGCCAACATTCGAGTTGGTGATCCGATGGCGTCCGATGAGAGGGTGCGTGCAGCAGCGAGGCTTGCACGAGCGCATGACTTCATTTGTTCGTTTCCCGATGGGTATGAAACGGTTGTAGGGGAGCGGGGTTCGACGTTGTCGGGTGGCCAACGGCAGCGTATCAGCCTCGCCAGAGGCATCGTGAGGGATCCGAGAATCTTGATACTCGATGACGCAACGTCGTCGGTCGATGCGATTGTTGAGTCTGAGATTCAGGAAGCTCTGAGACAGGTCATGTCCGGACGCACGACGATTATCGTCGCTCATCGAACTTCAACCCTTGCGCTTGTTGACAATGTCGTGTTCATCGAAGATGGCAGGGTTGTTGCATTCGCTCCTCACGACGTTCTACTCGACACAGTCGAGCGGTACGTTGATGTACTTGCGGCGCGGACCGAGCTGAAGACATGAAGTTCATCTCGTCTGCTGGGGATTACAACGTTGAGCAGCCTGGGCGGCTCCTGATGCGTGCAGCACGCATTGCCCCCGATCTCAAGTGGCAGATGCTCGGTACGATTGTCGTCACATTTCTTGCGACAATTGTCCGGCTTTTGGGTCCTCTCGTCGTGAAGGGTGGTATCGACAACGGGATTGCACTGGGCGACAAGTCCGCGATTCTCACTTCCGCTGCCGTCTTCATGGCACTGCTTGTGGTTCAGTACGGCGCTGGGGCGATATCGCAGTGGAGTGTTGCGTTGGTCGGAGAGCGGTATCTTGTTCGGCTCAGATCAGCAGTGTTCGCACAGATGCTGAAACTCGATATGGGGTTCTTCTCGCGGTCAAAGAGCGGCGTACTTGTATCACGGATGACCTCGGATGTGGAATCGTTACAGGAGTTTGCGTCTGACGGTGCGGTCATGGCATTGACGAATCTGCTGTCAGTCGTTGGTGTGGCATTTGCCCTTGCGCTTGTCGACTGGCAGATGGCGAGCGCAGTGTTTACAGTTGTCGCAGTCCTCGTTGCTGTATCGGTGGTGTTCCAGAGACAGGCACGCAGGGCATACGACCAGGTACGAGAACGAATCGGGCGGGTACTCGCATCACTTCAGGAGGGCATAACCGGTGTGCGTGTTGTCCAGGCCTTTACTCAGGAGTCGGCTCAGGCATCGACTTTTGGTCGGGTGAACGAAAAGTACTTTGACGCAAACATGGCAGCCGCGCGGGCCATCTCGTGGTACTTCCCTGTGGTAGCGTTCCTTCGAACCGTTGCCCTTGTAGCAGCGCTCGCGATCGGTGCGCGGCGGGTGCTTGACGGCACGATGACGCTAGGCACGCTCGTGGCGTTCTTGTTGTACCTCGACTGGTTCTTCCAGCCGATAATCAACCTGTCGAACGTGTACAACCTGCTGCAATCAGCACTTGCGGCACTCTCCAAGCTGTTCCAGTTGATGGACGAACCCGTGGTGATAGCTGACAGGCCAGGCGCATTCGACATACCCGAAAATGCCGCCGGTGTCGTCGAGCTAGTGGACGTTTCCTTCTCCTACGTGCCTGACGTTTCGGTCCTCACCGACATTTCGTTGAAAGTTGATGCGGGTGAGAGAGTCGCGATTGTCGGGGAGACCGGTTCAGGGAAGTCGACGATTGCAAAACTGATCATGCGTTTCTACGACCCGGATTCTGGCTTGGTACTGCTCGATGATGTCGACCTTGTCAACGTGACTGCTCGTTCTCGCGCAGACATGCTCGCGCTCGTTCCCCAGGACGGGTTTCTGTTTGCTGGTACCTTGCGGTCGAATCTGAGATACGCCGATCCCACGGCCACAGACGAGGCTATATGGAACGTGCTTCGTGCAATGGGGATCGACGACTGGGTGAGATCGCTGCCTGATGGCTTCGAAACCGAGGTGCGTGAGCGTGGCGGAAGATTCTCTGCCGGTGAACGCCAACTCGTTGCGCTTGCAAGAGCCTTTCTCGCTGACCCAACGGTGATCGTGCTCGACGAGGCAACGTCCAACCTCGACCCAGAGACTGAGATTCAGGTTGAGGGCGCGTTGCGCGTACTCCTCGCGGGACGGACCTCAATCGTCATTGCGCACCGAATCAGATCTGCGGAACGCGCCGATCGGGTCGTCATGATCGACGCTGGCCAGGTCATTGCGCAAGGTACACACACAGAGCTGATCGAGAGCTCGCATCGCTACAGGGAGCTCGTTGAAGTGTGGCAACGTGGCACTCAGTGAAGAGTAGCATCGTCGGATGCAACCTCTCTCAGACAGGACCGCCGTCAAGCGCTCAAGGGATCGCGGCGTATATGACGCCGACGTCATCCACAGCATTCTCGACGAAGCCCTGATATGCCACGTGGGTTTTTCGACGGCCAATGGCTGGCCCATCGTGATTCCTACGATTCACGCGCGGGTCGGGGATGTTCTCTACCTCCATGGTTCTCCGGCGAGTCAACTCATGGGGACGACGGACGAGGTCGAGATTTGTGTTACGGCCACGATTGTTGACGGCATCGTTGCGGCTCGATCAGCGTTCCACCACTCAATGAATTATCGCAGCGTCATGGTGTTCGGAAAACCGAGACGTGTTACCGATCAAGCCGAACGGGACGTTGCATTCGAAGCGATCGTCAACCACGTGATCCCCGGCAGGTCGGACGAGATTCGAGGACCCAACGAGAAAGAGAACAAAGGCACACGACTCATCGCCATCGACATCTCGGAGGCCTCTGCAAAGGTACGGACAGGTCCACCGGTCGACGAACCCGAAGACATGAATAGCGGTATCTGGGCAGGCATCATTCCTCTGAGAACCGTTGCCGGTACTCCAGAGCCTGATCCCGACCTTGAGGGGGGCCTTGCGGTGCCGCCTTCAATCAGCGGCTATCGCGCCAACTGATCAGTTCTCGAACAGAACCCATGTCATAGTCTGGCCCATTGAGTGCGAGTACGAGTTCGTGGGCGCCAGCTGCGACATACTCATCCGCCTTGTCCATGAATTTCGGTTCAAGCGAAACGGACCGTTCGACTTCTGATGGTTCTCTTCCCGCCTTCACACACCAGTCGTCGAGGATTGCTGACTTGTGGCTGAAGGTCTCTGGGCTGCCAAACCCGTGCCAGATGTCGGCGAATTGGCCAACGATGCGAAGGGTCACCTTCTCGCCTCCACCACCGATCAGGATCGGGAGTTTTCCGGTGGGTGGCGGGTCGAGCTTCTTGAGCCGGTCGACAATGATTGGCATTGCTGCATCGAGGGCGCGTAGCCTGCCGCCAGCCGTTCCGAACTCGTAGCCGTACTCGTCATAGTCCTTCTCGAACCATCCACTCCCGATTCCGAAGATGAGTCTCCCGCCCGAAATGACATCAACGGTGCGCGCCATGTCTGCAAGCAACTGGGGGTTGCGATAGCTGTTGCAGGTGACCAGCGCTCCGAACTTGATCTTCTCTGTTGACTCTGCCCATGCGCCAAGCATCGTCCAACATTCTAAATGTTTGCCGACGTTCACGTCGGGCTTCCCGTCATAGAGCGGGTAGAAGTGGTCCCAGTTGTACACGACGTCTGCACCGAGCTCCTCGACCTGAGAGGATGCCCGTCTTATGTCGGCGTATTCGGCATGCTGCGGATGAAGTTGGACGGCGACGCGCACGTCTGTCATTGTGGCTCCTCGATCGGATTCCCAGACCATACCGGCTACTCGAACCGTCGACGACGCCCTTTAAGCTGCACTCATGGCGGACATTGTCTACAGACCCGTAACCGAGGAGGAATACCCAGCGTTCGCAAAGGCGTTCGTCGAAGGGTTCTCCGACGATGTTCCCGGTGACGGCTTCGTGGATTCCGCAAAGGCCATGTTGCCGCCGGAACGGACGCTCGCCGCTTTCGATGGTGACGAGATAGTCGGAACGTTCGCAGGGCTCGACCTTGAAGTTACCGTTCCGGGAGGGCATCTTCCGATGGAGGGGACAACCGTCGTCACCGTTTTCCCAACCCATCGTCGGATGGGTTTGATGAATGAGATGATGCGTGTTCACCTCGATACAGCGGTGGCCAACGGGTATGCGATTGCTGGGCTCTGGGCGTCTGAGTCGAGCCTGTACGGTCGATATGGGTACGGTGCTTCGACGTTCTCGAACACCGTGAAGATGGTCGGCAGCCGTATCCGTTTTCGAGATGAAATCGAGATTGGCAGAGTGAGGAGAGTCGACGTCAATGAGGCGCTGAACATTATTTCTCCCATCTTTGACGATGTGTGCGCCAGAACTCCTGGCGTGTTTGCACGCGACGACACCTGGTGGCAGGCAGGTCCCCTCAACGATGCGGACTGGACCAAGCGCGGCAAGACTTCACGGCGTGTCGTTGTTCACGACGGGCCTGACGGTCCGGACGGGTATGTGATCTATCGCCAGCAGTCGAGTGAGGCCGATGATGGTCACGCCAACGGAACGGTTCATATCAGCGAGTTGGTGGCGGCTTCCGATCGGGCACACACGGCGCTTTGGCACTATGTCACGCATGTCGATGGCTGCCCGAACGTCAGGTACTGGAATTCTCCAATCGACGATCCCCTTGCTATGAAAGTCGTGGCACCGAGGCGGGTCTCAATTGCGGCGACATTCGATGCGTTGTGGATTGTTCTACTGGATGTCGTCGTTGCCCTCGAGGCTCGTACCTATGAGCGAGACGGCTCTCTTCGCTTCTCCGTCGCGAGTCCATTCAGGCCTGAAGCAGAGGGTGTCTATGAGATGGTTGTCAACAATGGCGTGGCGTCCGTGGAACGCGCCACTGGTGAAACTTACATGGAGGACGCCGACTTTGAGCTTGATATCGATGTTCTTGGTGCTCTCTATCTCGGGGGTGGAGATGCACACGCCTACGCCTCTGGGTCGAGGGTGAGGGGCGATGCCACAAGCGTCGCCCTCCTTCACGACCTGTTCCACACAGCACGCGCCCCGTGGTGCAACGAAGTGTTCTAGGAGCGACCCATGCTCCTAGACCGAGGATCGGGAACACGGTCGCCGTCTCCGACGTTGTATGAGTATGAGTTGCGGCTCGTCCCGGGTGGCTCGGTCTTCCCCCACTCCCACTCGTAGCCATCCGGGCGAGTCGCACCACGAACGTCCGAAACCAGCCCGCGGTTTGGCCCGTGGACAGTCCGGGGAGAGTTATGTACCGGTCCCGCGGTATATCTGATATGATTCCACTAGCCGCGTAGTGCAATTGTTCGAAGGAGCAATCATGACAACCGTCGACATTGATCTCGGTTCGTATCAGCTTGGCTGGTCGGACGAGGAAAAACCCGTCTTCAAACCAGAAAAGGGCCTTGACGAGAATCTGATTCGTCAGATGTCTGACATGAAGGGCGAGCCTGAGTGGATGCTCAACTTCCGTCTGAAGGCCTACAAGCGATTCCTCGCAAAACCAAATCCAACCTGGGGCGGCGGTGGCAGGCTCGAGTCAATCGACTATGACGACATCTACTACTACGTTAAACCGACCGATGGCACGGTGGACGACTGGGACATGGTGCCGGACTCCATCAAGGAGACGTACGAGAAACTTGGCATCCCCGAGGCCGAACGCAAATTCCTCGCAGGGGTGACAGCGCAGTACGACTCTGAGGTTGTGTATCACCGCAACAGGGAGGACCTCGAAGAGCTTGGTGTTCTGTTCTGCGACATGGACACTGCAGTGCGTGAGTATCCAGAGATTGTCCAGGAGTACTTCGGAACGATCATCCCGTCGAACGACAACAAGTTTGCAGCGTTGAACTCAGCAGTGTGGTCCGGTGGATCGTTCATCTACATTCCGCCAGGCGTGCATCTTGAGGAACCACTCCAAGCGTATTTCCGTATCAACGCAGAATCAATGGGCCAGTTTGAACGCACGTTGATCATCGTTGATGAAGGCGCATTCTGTCACTACGTCGAGGGATGCTCCGCACCCGTGTATACGAGCGATTCGTTGCACGCAGCTGTCGTGGAGGTCATCGTCAAAGAGGGCGGTCGTTGTCGATACACGACCATCCAGAACTGGTCAACCAACGTGTTGAACCTGGTGACGAAACGTGCAGCCGCATACCGAAACGCGACGATGGAGTGGGTCGATGGCAACCTCGGATCCGGTCTCACGATGAAGTACCCGGCTGTGTGGCTCATGGAGGAGGGCGCGCACGGTGAAGTGCTCTCCATTGCGTTCGCCAACAAGGGTCAGCATCTCGACGCTGGCGCCAAAATGGTTCATATTGCACCGAATACGACGTCGCTGATCACGTCGAAATCCATAAGCAAGGGTGGTGGTCGCACGACCTACCGCGGACTCGTGCGTGTCGAAAAAGGCGCTGAGGGTGCAAAGGCTTTTGTTCGTTGCGATGCGCTTCTGCTTGATGAGGATTCACGCTCTGATACTTATCCCTACATGGAGATCGAGGAATCCGACATCGACATTGGCCATGAGGCGACCGTGTCAAAGGTTGGCGAGGACCAGCTCTTTTATCTGATGAGCCGTGGCCTCACAGAGGAACAGGCAACTGCGATGGTTGTTGCCGGATTCATCGAGCCGATTGTTCGCGAACTTCCAATGGAGTACGCCGTTGAGATGAACAGGCTCATCGAGCTACAGATGGAAGGTTCCATCGGCTGATCCGATGAGGATCCGCGTCGCCGAATGTACGGTCCGCTATGAGGGGAAGCTCAGTGCGTATCTCCCATGGGCAACACGACTCATCATGGTCAAAGCGGATGGGTGTGTAGCGGTTCATGCCGATGGCGGTGCATACAAGCCGCTCAACTGGATGAACTCACCGAACACACTGCTTGAGGAGGACGACGTCTGGACGGTCGTGAACCCCCAGGGCGAGAAACTCATCATCGAGTTCGGTGAAATCCACTTTGAAACGACGAGGGACATGGGGGTCGATCCTGGCCTCGTAAAGGACGGAGTTGAGCTTGAGCTGCAACGCCTACTCGCCGAAACGCCCGAGGCGATTGAGAGGGGGTTGTCACTGATTCGGCGCGAGTATCCGACTCCTATCGGTCCCGTCGACTTTCTCTGCCGAGATGCCGATCGAGTGACCGTCGCCGTCGAGATCAAGCGCCGCGGAGAAATTGACGGTGTTGAGCAACTCACGAGGTATCTCGAGTTCCTCAACCGCGACACACGTCTCTCGCCGGTCAGGGGTATTCTTGCGGCCCAAGTGATCAAACCCCAGGCGAGACTCCTCGCGTCCGACCGTGGTATCACGTGTGTCGAGGTTGACTACGATCTGCTGAGAGGCGCGACGTCTGACTATCTCAGATTGTTCTGAACTCCGGCTACAAAAGAGCTTTCAGGTCGAAGAGTGTTGATGGATGGCGAAGCTTGCCGAGAGCCCGCGACTCGATTTGGCGCACACGTTCTCGTGTAACACCAAGATGTCTGCCCACGTCCGATAGCGTTCGCGGAGGTCGTGCGTCGAGTCCGTATCGCAGAACGAGAACTGTCTGTTCTCGGGAATTGAGAGTGTCGAGGGCTCGCACGACCTCGTCCCTTCTGGCCGTGTGGGCAACAGCGGAGAACGGATCGGGAGAGTTGATGTCCTCGACAAACGATCCGAGCATTGCGTCGCTGTCGTCGCCAACGGGTCGGTCGAGGCTCACCGTCGAACAAGGTGCGTTGAGCGCGACGAGTACTTTTGCCTCTTCGAGTCCGCTTGCAGCAGCAATCTCCGACGTCGTCGGTGTGCGTCGGAGTTTCTCTTTGAGCGAGAGTTCGGCCTCCTGAACCGTTCGGACGATATCGACCATGTGCACAGGCAGTCTGATCGTGCGCCCCTGGTTGCCGAGTCCCCTGGTGATCGCCTGGCGTATCCACCACGTTGCATATGTCGAGAACTTGAACCCCTTGCGCCAGTCGAATTTCTCAACGGCTCGAATAAGTCCGAGGTTGCCTTCCTGGATGAGGTCGAGCAGCTCGAGGCCACGACCTGAATAGCGTTTTGCGATCGAAATGACCAGACGCAGATTGCAGCGGATGAATTCTTGTTTTGCGTGGTCGGCCTGGCGGATGTATCGAACGAGCACTACTCGGTCCTCGGTCTCGAAGTCGGTGACCTCGACGAGCGCTGCTTCTGCCGCCCTGCCGCGCTCTATCAGATGCGCAAGCCTGACTTCGTCCTCGGCGTTCAGCAACGTATGCGTCGAAACCGACTCCAAGTACAGGCCAATCGCATCGGCTGCCGTTGCTTCCCTCACAGTGCCCGCCATACAACCCCCCGTCGTATGCTCTTGTTGCCCTTCTTGTCGTCGGAAGATATCACCATTCGGATAGTTCGGCAAGAGCGTTGTACCCTTGGGAGTGGTCACCAACGCTCAATGGAACCTATGAAACGTCTCACTCTCCTGTTCATTCCGATTGCCGCGCTTGTGGTTACGTCGTGCACAGGAAGTGGCGGTGTACAGCCAGGCGACGCGGTCATCCCACCGGAACTGGCTGATCCGACGTTTGAGGTCGTTGTGCTCGCGGCCGATGACCTCGGTGCGATCGAGGCACAGATCTCGGCGGACGGAGTTCGTCTTGAGGCCACGAATGGCGCGCC
>Ga0114950_10003331_pt1 | contig 12363 bp, 16 predicted proteins | sample N075metaG_FD_83503 | JGI IMG/M metagenome (GOLD analysis project Ga0114950, IMG submission 83503) | Deep subsurface microbial communities from Kermadec Trench to uncover new lineages of life (NeLLi) - N075 metaG | ecosystem: Environmental > Aquatic > Marine > Ocean trench > Sediment | place...
CCTCGGCAAAAAATAACCGATTGAAGAAAGCTCAGTGGTGGAGCGATAACTCGATCACGTCCAGCACGAAATGAGTGCCTATTTCCAAAAGCAGAATCTGGTTATTGATGATCACCCGCTCCACATTCGGTGGCGGCGGCGGTAATCGGGATTCCAGATCCCGGGGGAAGGCACGCTTTTGCAATCCCGGTGGCAAACGGCCGCCTTTTTTGGCCAACCCGGGAGGCATGCCCTGGTGCTTGCCGCGACCTTTTTTCCAGTGTTTTCCTTTCTTATTCTTATGCTTCCCTCGGCGATCCTCATAAATATCGTCATCACCGTAATCCATACGATGGCTTCGATAATAATCTTCAATGATATGTCGTTGCCTTGCATCGAAAATAATATGAGCCGCGACATGGGGAGTGACCAGGGGCGTGACCGCACGATGTTTGAGTGCATGGGGTGCCGACGAATGGGCTGGCGGGCCGTGACCCCGGCCGTGACGAGGTTCGAGAATGACGCACCCGGTAGTCAGGGCGCCGATGAGGAACAGCGCCAGTCCACCCAAAGTCAGGGTTTTAAGGTTTAAAGAAGCACTCTCCGGTAAACTTTCATCATCTCTTTTTACTTCAGCAAGCATCTATTTATTCTCCGTATTTTGTGGCAGATGAATATTAAAAAGTCCGCAACCTGTTGATATTTATTATCAAGCATAAATTCCGGTAATGCAAAATTAATCAGGAATGAATTGCAACCGGCGCGGTTAAAAAAGCGATTCAAGGGTGAGTAGTTTTGAGATGGAAGATTAAAATTCCAGTTCGTAGACGTGGTAACCGGCATTAACCATGCCCAGGCTTTGGTAAACGTTCTTTCCAATTTGGTTGTCGGCTTCCACATACAAGCGGAGTCCGCGGACCTTGGGATGATTTTGCGCGATCGATCGAATGTGCTGGAATAATTCGCGGAAGATGCCGCGCCGGCGGTGATCGGGATGCACATAAACGCTTTGAATCCACCACAACTCGCCGTTCCTCCAGTCACTCCATTCATAAGTGATCATGGCCTGACCGATTACCAGGCCATCGACTTCGGCCACAAAGTAGCGGCACAGGTTGGGCTGGGCCAGCCCGGCCTGCACGCCCTTGAGGACGATCACCGCGTCCAGTTCTTTATTCTCAGTCTCCCTGGCCATCGAACGGTTGTATTCAGCGATGCATTGGGCGTCTTCCGGTCGTGCTTCCCGGATGGTGGGTTGGCGAGGTGAGGCGGTCATTTTTTACTTGTTAAAATAGTTTTCAAGCGTGGACACCATGTCCGCAATTTTGGATTTAACTTTTTCACTCATCAAGCCTTCTTCGTCATAATCCTCATAACTGCTGTAAACGGTGGGTTGGATTACGGTGACCTGAGATTCGTACGCCAGAATTTTACTCAACTCGGCGGAAGCCATGTACGAACGGTTGCCGCCGGCGTTGCAAAGGATTCCCGCGATTTTGTTCTCCATCGCCCCGGAAGTGATGTCGATAAAATTTTTCAGCGGCCCCGAAACGGAAAAACAATACACCGGCATTCCAAAAATGAAAGCCCGCGCCTGCTCGAGTTTTTTGTAAGCGTTTTGCATGTCCCGGTTGTATTCCTGTAAAGACCTGCCGTCGCAAAACTGCAGGTCAAGATCGCGCAAATCCAGAGTCTCATGTTCGAGATGGCGCCGTTCCAGTTCCTGCCTGGTTTCCCGCACCAGGATGGCGGTCCGCGAATCCTTCGACAAGCTCCCTTGAATCATCAATATTTTTGCCATTTAAAATTTCCCTGAATGCGGGGTGGTGGAATTATTTTTTTAGAACGTCCTCGAGCCGCTCCAGGGCCCAGTCGATGTCCGCCTTTTGAATAATCAGGGGCGGCGCGATGCGCAGGATGTGGGTGTGGGTTTCCTTGCACAATAAACCTTTGTCCTTGAGAGATTCGCAAAACCGGCGGGCTCCGCCTGCCTCGGGCAACAGTTCAATGCCGATCAACAAACCTCTACCTCGCACTTCTTTGATGTGCGGTGACTTTATCTGCCGCAGTTGGTCTAAAAAATAAGACCCCATGGCGGCGGCATTGTCGACCAGGTTTTCGTCCACGATGACTTGCAATGCCGCGCGGGCCACGGCGCAAGCCAATGGATTGCCGCCAAAGGTACTGCCATGGTCGCCCGGTTTGAAGACGCCCAGCACCTCCTGGTTAGAGAGCACTGCCGAAACCGGATAGAACCCGCCCGACAAAGCCTTGCCAATTATGGTCAGGTCGGATTCGATGCCGTCATGTTCTTCGGCGAACAATTTACCGGTGCGTCCCAACCCGGTCTGGATTTCATCCAGCACCAGCATCACGTTGTTTTCATCACAGATTTGCCTGACTTTTTTAAGGTATCCTTCCGGTGGGATGATGATGCCGCCTTCGCCTTGGATGGGCTCGACCAGAAAGGCGACGGTGTTGGGGGTGATGGCTTTCTCCAGGGCCGGCGCATCGCCAAACGGAATGATTTTGAATCCCGGCGTGAAGGGGGCGTAGCCCCGGCGGTATTGTTCTTCCGTGCTGAATCCCACGATGGTCAGGGTCCGGCCATGGAAATTGTTGGCGCAGACGATAATTTCCGCCTGACCGTCCGGAACCTTTTTGACTTCATACCCCCATTTGCGCACGGCCTTGATGGCCGTCTCGACCGCCTCCGCGCCGCTGTTCATTGGCAACACCGAATGCGAACGGGTGAGTTCGCAGATTTCCTTATAAAACAGTCCCAGCTGATCATTGCGGAAGGCGCGCGACACCAGGGTCAGTTTGCCGGCCTGCTCGGTCAACGCTTTCAGGATTCTGGGATGGCAGTGGCCTTGGTTGAGTGCGGAGTAGGCGGATAGACAATCCAGGTAGCGTTGGCCCGCCACGTCCCAGACCCAAATTCCTTCGCCGCGAACCAGCACCACGTCCAGAGGCTGATAGTTGTTAGCCCCAAACCGGTTTTCGAGTTCGATCAAATCCGCAGGACTCATGATAACCAATTGTAATTAAAGGTTGAAAACTAACTCCTACTGTCTTAATATATCATTATTCCATACGGATTAAAGGGATATTGCCCGAACCGGTCGCAAACGCAACGACTGGAATAAATTGAAATTGATAAAATAAGGGATTATTGTATAATCCATTAATAACTTACCAACCATATTTTAGAGACCCACTATGGCAATCGATAGCAAAGAATTGGAAGCAACGATGCCGGAAACCGAGCTCGATTGGACGGAGGACGCCAAGTCCCGGATGCTGAATGTGCCCTTTTTCGTGCGTAAAAGTGTGGTGCGGGGTATCGAAACGTTTGCAAAAGAAAAGAACATTGCACTGATCGATGACGATTTCGTTTCCCGCGCGCGGCAGGAAAGGGAAGGCGATGCGATTGCCAAAATGCAGGCTGATAAAAAAGCCAAGGCCGAGGCCAACGGGGGCAAGGCCACCCGCCGTCAATTTGTCAATTTTGCGTTTTACAAATTAGATCCGGCCTTCCGCCGTTTACCCGATGAAGAGCGGGACCAAGGCAAGCGTGAGTTCCTGAGTTTACTCGAGGAATATGACGGCAGTGACGACATGATCCTTTTGAGCTATTCGACCATGGGACTTCGCACCGACGCGGAGCTGATGCTCTGGAGAATTTCCTACAAACTGGAAGATTTTCAGGCAATGTCCACGAAGATGTATAGAACGGGTCTGGGTAAATACCTCACCCCGACCTATTCGTATTTTTCGCAAACGAAACGCTCCATGTACATGGACACTTTCAATCCGGAACACGAAGAAGACCGAACCCACATCATCCCCGGCAAGGCCAAATACCTTTTCATCTACCCCTTCACCAAGAAGCGGGAGTGGTACCTGCTTTCCCAGCATGCCCGTCAGGGAATCATGGATGAACATATTTATATTGGCAATCAGTATCCTTCCGTCAAACTGAACACCACCTATTCGTTTGGACTCGACGACAATGAATTTGTGGTGGCTTTTGAATCGGATTATCCTGATGACTTTCTGGATCTGGTGATGGACTTGCGGGAAACGGAAGGCAGTAAATATACCGAAAAGGATGTCCCCATTTTTACCTGCGTCGCTATGGCTCTTGAAGATGCTGTGAACAGCTTGGGTATTTGAGCGACTTAAAACGCTGGCAGGGATGGCGTCAAAAATAAAGCAGGTGTGAAATTTATAAAGGCTGTCCGCAAGGGCGGCCTTTTTTTTTGGAAGGTGAGTTGGGTTGGCACAGGAGCTTAAAAAAAAATACATCGTGGCGGGTGACGCTCTGGAACCCTGCGAGGGTGAAGTGCAATACGTCGATGCCCTGAAACTGTGCGGCCTCTATGGCATTCATCCCAGTGAGGCCATTTTAGTGGAACGGCGGCAACCCTCCTACCGGCACGTCATTCGGAGCCATCCCGACCTGCCAGTGTTGCGGCCGCGCTCCGACGGTAATTATTCCCTGGATGAACCTTGCGACGGGTCAGGCGAGTAACCTGCCGCGGTCCCAATTGCCCGCATACACTTCGCCGCTGGCCAAGATATGGGCGCCCTCGCCGTGCGGTAAATCTTCCATGAAATAACCGATGAACCGGTCCCCGTTGGAATAATTATAACTCCCTCTGCCGCCCATGGCATTGTCCATGAATTCCCCGCTATAGCTATCGCCGTTGGCAAAGACCATTTTCCCCTGGCCGCTCATACTGCCGAAGCGAAATTGGCCCGTATACTTATCGCCGTTGGCAGAAATCAATATTCCCATGCCGTGCATCAAGCCACCCTGCAACTGACCTTCATATTTGCCCCCGTTGGGCCAGGTCCGGTAGAAGTAACCTGCGGCGTTCTTGGCCTCGGTTTCGGAAGAGGGCGGGGTGTTCGAGAAATCCGGGAAATCTTCAAAAGGGTCGCTGTCCGCATTGCTGAAGGGGCGCTGAAATTCCTGGTCCGGTTGTTCCTCAGAATACCTGTCCTTCAGGCGTTGCTTGGTGATTTCCTGGATTTTTTGGAAAGCGTCGCTGATTTTTTGAAAACGTTCCTGAGCTTTTTTCTGGATTTCCGGGTCTTCTCGATGAAAGCGGTCAGGATGCCATTTTTTGGCTTGCGTCTTGTAGGCCCGCTTCACCTCCTCCAGGGAAGCGTTCATCTTGATTTCAAGAATTTTAAAGTATTTTCGCATGGCATCAAGGGACGGTTGGTGAAATCACCTTAAAAAATTTTGGACACTTGTGTTTAAGAATCGGAAACCAGTGAGCGGGTTTTTTTATTATGAGTATTAATCGGAGAGTTGTTCATATGGCTCAGGAGATCTTCCACCGTGGTCCGCAAATCCTTACGATGCACCACTTGATCGACCAACCCATGCTCCTGAAGAAACTCGGAAGTTTGAAACCCTTCCGGTAATTTCTGGTTGATAGTTTGTTGGATCACTCTGGGACCGGCAAACCCGATCAATGCCCCGGGTTCTGCAATGATGACATCTCCCAGCATCGCGAAACTGGCGGAAACACCGCCCATGGTCGGGTCGGTTAAAATCGATATGTAGGGAAGCCTGTTTTCAGAAAGCTGGGCCAGTGAAGCGGAGGTTTTCCCCATTTGCATCAGCGAAAGAATTCCTTCCTGCATGCGGGCGCCTCCGGAACAACTGACGATGACGAGAGAACTTTTACTTTGAATGACTCGCTCAATGGCTCGGGTTATTTTCTCGCCGACCACCGAACCCATACTGCCTCCCAAAAATTTAAAATTGAACACACACAGCTCCACCGGATGGTCCCCAATCTGTGCCGATCCGCAAATGACCGATTCCGATCCAATTCCCAATTTGAGAGTTGACTTGATTCGGTCCTTGTATTTTTTCTTGTCCTTGAATTTCAGAGGGTCCGAGGAACGGAGGTTTTGGTCCCGTTCCACAAACGTATCGTGGTTGGCCAGCAATTGAATTCTATCGGTCACACTCATCCGAAAGTGGTAATCGCATTTGGGACAGACGTAAAGGTTCTTCGCAACGTCGATCAGCGGGAGTTCGACTTTACAGGACTTGCACTCCAGGGATGACTCCTGGGCGGAGGGTGTTTTTTTGCCTAATAAAGATTTTTCCTTAAGCTTGTCTAACCAGGACATACGGAACCCCATTGTTGGTTCAGAAAATCGTTGCAACCGTTAAAAAGCATCTTTGTTTTTATCATTTTGAATCTCACGCGCCTGGTTTCCCACCCTTCTTTGCTAAGGCGAAGAAGTTTTCTGAGTTTCAGACTGCTCTTTACCTTTATACATCACGACCAACGAAAGGACCGGTCCACACAGGGTATACGTAAGACTGAGGACGAACAAAGACACTCGCGGGATGGTGGCAAACACATAAAGAAAAAGTATGACGAACAGAAACCGTGTGAACGTGACCCTTCTTTTGAATTCAAATTTTTTGAACGCCGGATAGTGAATATTGCTGACCATTAAAAAGGCCAAAAGATACACCACGCAGACCATGATGATGGGGTCCAGGCGGATGGAGAATATGTCCTCAAAAGCAATGACAATGGAGGCGATGACAGCGGCGGCGGCGGGAACGGGCAGGCCGATGAAGTGATTGCCGCTGATGTCGGGTTTGGTCACATTGAAACGGGCCAGCCGCAAGGCGCCACATAAAAGAAACAAAAAGGCCGCCATCCATCCCAGCCGGTCAAAGGGTTTGAGCACCCAGGAATAAGCCAGGAACGCTGGCGCCATGCCAAATGAAATGACATCGGCCAGGGAATCGTACTGGACTCCGAAAGCGCTGGTGGTTTTAGTCAGCCGGGCCACGCGGCCATCCAAGGCGTCGAAAACGATGGCCACAAAGATCGCCCAGGCGGCGAAGTAAAAATCTTCGTTCAGCACCGCAATGAAGGCATAAAATCCGCAAAACACGTTGCCCGTCGTGAACAGGCTGGGAAGGATATAAATGCCTTTTTTTAATTCCATTCAGTCGCTCCTGGCGGGTGTCTGCGTTCTAAGGCAAATAACCTATGACGCTTGACCCGCCGTGAACTTTATCGCCGATCGCCACTTCCAAACGGGTTCCTTCGGGAAGAAACAAATCTGTCCGGGAACCAAAACGGATGAGCCCGAACCGTTCTCCCAACGCGTAGCGGTCGCCTTCTTTTGCCTTACAGACTATGCGTCTGGCGATCAAGCCGGCGATTTGCTTGATCACTATTTTATGCTTCTCGCCCTGAATCAACAGCGCATTTTGCTCGTTGTCGAGCGAAGCCTTGTGGCTGGCGGCATTGAAAAACTTGCCGCGATTGTACCGGACTTTTTTAATCGTTCCAGCGATCGGCACCCGGTTGACATGCACGTTGAACACGTCCAGAAAAATACTGATCCGGGTGTAGTTGCCCTCCAGCAGAGGGTCGGTTTCTTCCACAATCGCCACGACTTTGCCGTCCGCCGGAGAAACCACGACACCGTCACCGGCAGGAATGACCCGTTCCGGATCCCTGAAAAAATTGGTGACAAATAAAAATCCCAGAAACCAGACGGCCGCCCCCCAGGGCAGTTCCGCCCAGGCGAAACCCGCCGCGAGCAAAGCCAGCGGCACAATGAATATATAACCTTCCGAAGCGATCGGAACTCTCATTTTATTATCCGATCTATTTAATTTTTTTGCCAACGAAAGGCATCATTTTGCGCAACTGATCGCCCACCTGCTCGATCAGATGCTCGGAGTCCTTTTTAAGCAGAGCGTTGAACATCGGCCGGTTGGCCTGATTTTCAAGGATGAACTCCTTGGCAAACTCGCCGCTTTGAATTTCACCCAATATTTTTTTCATCTCTTTTCGGGTTTCATCGGTGATCAACCGCCGACCCCGGGTGACGTCACCATAGGCGGCGGTGGTGCTGATCGAATAACGCATGTTGCCGATGCCGCCCTCGTAAATCAAGTCGACGATCAACTTGAGTTCGTGAAGGCACTCGAAGTAGGCCAAATCAGGGTTGTATCCCGCTTCCACCAAAGTGTCGAAGCCGGCGCGGATCAATTCGGTGACCCCGCCGCACAGCACGGCTTGTTCTCCAAACAGGTCGGTTTCGGTTTCTTCCCTGAAACTGGTTTCGAGCACGCCAGCCCGGGTGCCGCCGATGCCTTTAGCGTAGGCGAGCGCGATTTTCTTGGTTTTCTTTGAAACGTCCTGGTAAATGGCCATCAAACAGGGAACGCCCGCGCCCTGCTCAAACGTACGGCGTACCAGGTGGCCCGGCCCCTTGGGAGCGATCATGAAGACGTCCACAAAATCCGGCGGCACGACCTGCCCGAAATGAATGTTGAAGCCATGCCCGAAGACGAGGGCGTTGCCCTTTTTCAGATGGGGCAGGATGTCGCTGACATACATCGCCCGTTGCTTGTCGTCGGGAATCAGGATCATGATGATGTCGGACATTTTGGTGGCTTCGGCCACCGTCACAACCGTGAGGCCGTCTTTGGTGGCTCGCTTCCAGTAAGCGCTGGCCTTGCGCAGACCGACCACTACTTTTATGCCGCTGTCGTGCAGGTTCCGCGCATGGGCGTGGCCCTGACTGCCATAACCGACAATAGCGACGGTCTTCTTTTTTAAAAATTTTAAATCGGCATCTTTATCGTAATATATTCTGGCCAAACCATTTTCTCCTTCATCGTTGCTTATTAATTGATGGAATTCTTGCCGCGGCTCAGGGCAATTCTGCCGGACCGCACGATTTCCTTGATGCCCAGAGGTCTGAGCATTAGCAATATGCCTTTTATTTTGCCCTCGTCACCGGTGATCTCGATGGTGTAGGTGCCGGGGCTGACATCGACCACCTTGGCGCGGAAAATTTCCACGATGCGGAGAATTTCCTCGCGGACCCGAACCTCGGCGTTCATTTTGACGAGCACCATTTCACGGTCAATGAAACTCTCATGGGTCAGGTCGACCACCTTGATGATGTCGATCAGTTTGTTCAGTTGTTTGGTGATCTGCTCGATTTTTTTTTCATCGCCGATGGTGACGATCGTCATCCGGGAGATGTTGGGATCATTGGTCGCGGCCACGTTGAGGCTTTCAATGTTGAATCCCCGGCCGCTGAACAAACCGGAAATCCGCGATAAAACGCCAAAGCGGTTGGCCACCAATACGGATATGGTATGTTGCATTAGCTTTCGTCTTGAATTGAAGTTGAATGAAACAGAAATGCTTAACTGGCTGAATCCGCCAATATAACAGAAGAAATCGGTTTTTCCTATAAATTTGAGTGAGTTAGGGCGCTAAAAATTCTGCGGAGGACCCCATTACCTTGGACCCTGCCAGCCTCAGCCAGGTCATGCGACTGCTGAAAAAAGACTGCAAAAAGTGGCCAACCCCGGTGGTGGTCTCCATGGGGAACGAGGGGGCGCGGCCTTTTCAGGTGTTGGTCGGCGCCCTCATCAGTTCGCGGACTAAAGACGCCGTCACGGAATTAGCCGTCACTCGTCTGTTGCAACAAGCCCATGACCCCCGCCAACTGCGGTCCTGCTCACAGAAGAAGGTAGAAAAATTAATTTATCCAGTAGCATTTTATAAGATTAAGTCTAAAGTTTTACATGAGCTATGCGTGGATTTGGTTGAGCGCTTCGGCGGCGTGGTTCCGGACACGCTGGAGGAGTTGTTGAGCTTGACCGGGGTGGGCCGGAAGACCGCCAACCTGACTCTCACCCACGGCTTTGGCAAACTGGGGATTTGTGTCGATGCCCATGTCCACCGCATCTGCAACCGCTGGGGCTATGTGCAAACCAAAACGCCCGACGCCACCGAAATGGTTCTCAGAGAAACCCTGCCGAAACGCTTCTGGAAAAGCCTCAACGAAATCCTGGTGGCCTTCGGCCAAAACCTGTGCAGACCGGTCTCACCCCATTGCAGTCAGTGTTCTATTGCGCACCATTGCCCAAAAGTTGGGGTCCAGCAATCTCGTTAGGAGTGGTGTAAGTATAAAAGGCGGTTAATCAGGCATAAGGCCACTCAATGCTATGGTGCCAAAAAGAGACTTGGTTCCCTTTAATCCTTTTATGACTGGGAGACTAAATCACACATGGATAAGAGCGATGACCTTTTCACACGCTTACTTGTTGAAGGAAAGAAGTTTTGCTCATCAGTTGACCTACATGATGACCTTCTAATAGATATCTTTCACTCTGATAGTGACTGGGCCTTCATTTTAAAGATTGATGCCCTCCTTTAAACGGCGATCAAAGAAGTCATAAATCGATCTCTAAAGATAGAATTTAGGGGAGAAAGTTCTGATACAGGTGATCTTCAAGAATTTGTTATGAACCTTCCGATAAATGGGGGAACTTTATTGTTGATGTTGCTTCGAATGGCAGGATTCCCCAAGGATAGTTGTGATTTCATTGAAGCGACTAGAATTCTGAGAAATACCTTTGCTCACAACATCAGACAGATTGACGAAAGTCTTATGACGGTGATTATGCGCCGAAATGATAAGTCGAAAATGTTGAAAATTTTTTGTTTTGTCGAGGAATATGATGAAGAGGAATTTGTTAAATTGATCAAACAGGACAGTGGTATCCTTCGGTTTGGGATACTCTCCTCGACCCTTCATTTTCTGATGATGTCGTACCACGTTGCTATTAAATGAACCTTTGCCGACATATTTTAGAGGTTGTATTCCGGAAATCCTTTTAGTCATTCGATCTTATATAAAAACGCAAGAAGTAACGTGCTGATAGAAAAAATGCAGCGCATTCAATGCAGGTTCTTGAAACCTGACCTGAAACTTTTCCTAAAATAAAGTAAAGGGGTCAAGTCTTTACTTGACTACACCTACTCCTACCAACGGCTATTAGGACCGGCCCTCTGAGCCTAATTCAATTTTCCCGTGATCTTTTTTTGCAGGACGATTAGGTCTTTGATGCCCTTGTTGGCGAGTTTCAGCATGGCGGCCATTTCCTGGTCATTGAACGGTTCTTTCTCGGCAGTTCCCTGAATTTCCACATACCCACCTTTATCGGTCCGCACCACGTTGAGGTCGACATCGGCGTTGGAATCTTCGCCGTACTCCAGGTCCAACAGTTGTACGCCGTCGATCATGCCGACGCTGGTGGCGGCGACATAATCCTTGATGGGGATGGTGTCGATCCGTTTATCTTTTTTCATTTGCTTGAACGCCAGGCAGAGCGCGACGAAAGCGCCGGTGATGGAAGCGGTGCGGGTGCCGCCATCGGCCTGGATGACGTCGCAGTCGAGCCAGATGGTGAATTCTCCCATTTTTTTCATGTCGACCACGGTGCGGAGTGACCGGCCGATCAACCGTTGAATCTCCTGGGTGCGCCCGCTGACTTTGCCGCGTGTCGATTCCCGCGAGGTCCGCGTGTGGGTGGAACTGGGAAGCATGGAGTACTCGGCGGTGATCCAGCCCTGGCCTTTATCCCTTAAAAAATGCGGGACTTTATTTTCTACTGAAGCGGTGCAGATGACTTTGGTGTGGCCCACCTGGATGAGAACAGATCCGGCGGCATGCCTGTTGACGTTTTTTTTGATGGTGACTTTTCGCATTTCATTGGGCGCGCGCCCGTCATTCCTGACCATTCTGTTCTCCGCATTTTAAGTTTCAAAATTCAAATTTGAGGGCACAAAATAGCAGGGTTTTAGCTATTTATCAATCCAGACCCAGCCTGCGGTTGGACGCAACTAGTCAGACTCCGCTGACCTTCAATAATTGCGGGGCATGATCCTAAGAGCACAGCCATCTGCGTCCCCCGCGAGGGAGCGGGCAAGGCCCGGAGCAAAGTGGTCGGACTCTGCTCGCCGCTCAACCATTTACAGGTATGGTCTCAGGAAGTTAGCTAGTTGGGGCCAGCGTCACGAATGATATCCCTTCATTAGCCTCATGCCTCGAGGGGGTAGTGGCCGGCTGGGAGATTTACATAAACTATTAATTTAATTGATTTTAAATATAAAAATGATTAATCTTTTAGAGACTCTCTATATTACTGAAAATAAACGGACATTATGGATTCCTATCTTCAAAAAGGCGTCAAGCTGAAAGGCGTTTTGCACATCAAGGGCACCGTTCATATGGATGGTGACTTTGAGGGAGAACTGATTGCCGAAGACCATCTGATCATCGGCAAGAGCGGATTGGTGACCGGGAATATTGACACTTACGATATCACCAATATGGGTTCCATTCAGGGAAACATCCATGCCAAGAACCGGGTTTCCCTGATGGCGGACAGCCATTTGGTGGGCGACATCAGCACCCATCATTTTGTGGTGGAGGAAGGTTCCAACTTTGAAGGCCGTTGCAAAATGATTGAGACTCCGCCGCAGAGTCACGCCGCGCCAGCGCGGA
>Ga0114950_10003333_pt1 | contig 12358 bp, 9 predicted proteins | sample N075metaG_FD_83503 | JGI IMG/M metagenome (GOLD analysis project Ga0114950, IMG submission 83503) | Deep subsurface microbial communities from Kermadec Trench to uncover new lineages of life (NeLLi) - N075 metaG | ecosystem: Environmental > Aquatic > Marine > Ocean trench > Sediment | place...
CCGCAACGAACACGAAGCCCAGCGGCTTCCAGGCATCACCGCCGTAGTGGGCGAGCGCCCGGATCGGACTCTGCTGGGAACCGCGGCCCAGCACCAGCTCGGCGAGCAGGACCGGGAGCCCGACCAGCAGCGTGATGCCCAGGTAGAGGATCACGAACGCCGCGCCACCGTTCTCGGCAGTCAGGTACGAGAAGCGCCACATGTTACCGAGACCGACGGCCGAGCCGATGGCCGCCAGGACGAAGCCCCGGCGGCTGGACCACTGCTCCCGATTCGCGCTGGCCATGAAACGTCCCCCTGCTGCGGTCGGATCGCGCGGGGGGTCGCGAAACCAGGCTCGAACATACCGCGCGGGCCGCGGCACCGCCGGACTCGCGCCGGATCCCGAAACGCGGCAAGGTAGGGCCCGCATGAGCCCGTCCGAACTGATCCGCGATCTCGACCACGTAGCCATCGCCGTTCCCCGGGCCTCCGACGCCGCCGACTTCCTGGTGGGCAAACTCGGTGCCCGCCCGCTCGACTCGGGTCCCGGCTTGGGTTTTCTCTGGTGGCAGTTCGCGTTCCCCCGCGGCGGCGTCGTAGAGATCCTCGAGCCCCACGGGCCGCCCGGCGGCTTCCTCCACCGCTTCCTCGAGCGACAGGGTCGCGGGGTCCACCACATCACCTTCATGGTGAACGACTTGGCCGCAGCGGCCGATCATGCGCGATCCCAGGGCTACGAGATCGTGGGATACTCCGACGAGTTCCCGGCCTGGAAGGAAGCGTTCCTTCACCCCAAGCAGGCCCAGGGCATCGTGGTCCAGCTCGCGGAATCGCATCCAGAGCTCGAGCCCAACGAGACGCAGCACGTCCCGTTCCCGCCGCTGCCGATCCCGGCACCCGAGCCGACGGAGCTAGTCGCGGTTCGACTCAACGCGCACGACGCCGAGCGCGCGCGTCACCAATGGGAAGCTACCCTGGGTGGGATCTGCCAGGACCAGAGCAACCTGCTCGAGTTCCGCTGGGCCGACTCGCCGCTGTGCGTCCGGGTGGAAATCGATCCCCAGGCCAACCAGGGACCCGTCGCCCTCGACGTGCTACCGGCAGCGAGCGCCACGCTCCCGGAAGGCTCGCACCCGCTCCTGGGAATCCCGTTTCGACCGGCCCGCTAGCCCGACGCAGGGTGACGTCGACTGGGGTCTGATGTTCCTGGGCGTCCGCAGAGCATTCGACGCAAAGAAACACCAAACCCCAACAACGTCCCCATCCTCGCTCGCCCTCCGTTGCGAACGCTCAATCGGGGTGCCTCCAACCGGACGCCATCCCACGGCTCCTGGCATGGAGAAGTGATACGATTCGCGCCTGCCAGGCAAAGATCTCGAGAGGAGCCTCGTGGGGGAGATCCAATTCCAGCTCATCGACCCGCTTCTGCCCGACGCCCAGGCGAACGACATGCTGCAGCTGTGCGAGCGATACGGCAGCTATGGCATGTACGGAGAAGAGAGCATCGAAGACGACATGGGCGAGGGGCTCACCCAGCGCCACGACGCCGTCCTGAACTTCCTGAAGACCGGCGGACGCGGCGGACGCAACGAATCCCTTACGCGCCTCGCCGCTCGGACCAACTACTTCCGCGAGGAGTATGCCTATGCCGAACCCCTGGTGAAGGGCATCGAGCCCCTGCTCGGCCACCCGGGCTTCATCGAAGCGTCCAAGAAGCTCTACAACTGTTCGATCGTCGAGCCGTCGATCGTCTATGCCAACATTCTGGTTTCGGGCCAGGAGCTCACGTTGCACACCGATGTTCCGGAGTTTCGCGGGATCAATCGCAAGTCCGACCCCCAGTGGCTCATCGTTGCGATGCACCACTCGGGGCTCTTCGACAAATGGCGAATGCGAATTGCGACCGGCGTAGCCTGGTTCGGCCGTCCACGCGGCGGCGGCTTCGTCTTCTATCCCGACGGTCCCTACGGAGCGCCCGTCGAGCACAGCGTCCGGCACAACACGGCGATCCTGCTCGACAGCGACTCCGTCTTCCACGGCGTCGATCCCGTGCTCGAGCGCGACGAGCCGATGCCGGATCTGCGTCCGGGCATGCACCTCCAATTCGCGGGTGACGGACGCTGGCAGCTCCAGGACGGAGACGAAGTGCTGGCCCATTACAGCTGGGACGATCTGCGCTTCTCGATCTCCTGGAAGGCCTATTGCTACCAGGACGAGGCCGAGCGGCAGACCGTCAAGAGCCACACGGACGACCTCAGCCGCCAGAAGGTTCTCGATGTCCTCAGCCGGGACCTCGAAAAGCGTGGCCGATTCGACCCCGAGGCGAACGAGACGGCACTGGCACTGACGATCATCGAGGAGTACATCCACTTTCCGCCGCCGGCTCCCACCTCAGCGAATAAGCAACCGAGCTGAGCCGACGCATTGCACCGTTCCAGCCGTCGCCGCACCCCGCGTTACCGACTCCCCGACGACGTCCGGCCGGAATCGGTCGATCTTCACGTGGATGTCGATCCGTCGAAGAGCGACCGATTCCAGGGCGAGGTCTCGATCGCGCTGCGACTCGACCGCGCCTGCCGTTCGATCCGGCTCCACGCCCGTGACCTGCGCGTCACGAAGCCGCGGATCCGTTGGGGCGACCAGGAGATGCGGGGGCGCGTCGCCTACCATCCCGCGGTCGAGATGATCGAGGTGCAGTTCCCGAAGTCACTCCCGGCCGGTGCCGCAGTGCTCGAGCTGAGTTTTTCCGGACGTCTGCGCACCGATCTCTGCGGCCTCTACGGTGCCTCGGTGGGCAAGCGCCGCTATGCCTTCACCCAGCTCGAGGCGACCGACGCACGCAAATTCTTTCCGTGTTTCGACGAGCCTTCGATGAAAGCCCGCTTCCGAATCGCCGTGACGACGGGTGTAGCGAACGCCGTGATCTCCAACGCGCCAGCCCGTCGTACGCGCCGCTTGCCGTCCCGACGCAAACGGGTGGAATTCAAGGAAACCCCACCGCTCTCGACCTACCTGGTGGCGCTGGCCGTCGGCGAGCTGGAACGCTCGCGACCGACCCGCCTCGGCCCGACCGAGATCCGCATCTGGCACACGCCGGGCAAGGCGAGGCTCACGGCCTTCGGACTGGAAGCCGCGCGAGAATGCCTCGACCGGCTCGAGCGCTACTTCGACCTCCCCTACCCCTACGCCAAGCTCGACCTGGTGGCCGTCCCCGACTTCGAGTTCGGCGCGATGGAGAACGCCGGAGCCGTCTTCTTCCGTGAGACGCTACTGCTACTGGATCCGGCGACGTCGACGCTACCTGAGCGCAAGCGAGCCGCCGAGGTGATCGCCCACGAGCTGGCCCACATGTGGTACGGCAACCTCGTGACCATGGCCTGGTGGGATGACCTCTGGCTCAACGAAGCCTTCGCCACCTGGATGGCGTTCGTAGTCGTCGATGATTGGCGTCCAGAATGGAAGATATGGCACGATTTTCAGCATGGCCGGGCGGCGGCCCTGGAAATGGACGCCCTAAAGCACACACACCCGATCTACGTTCCGGTCAAGACGGCGGCCGAAGCCAATGAGAACTTCGACCTGATCACCTATGAGAAGGGTGCAGCCGTCGTGCGCATGATCGAGCGCTATCTCGGACCGACGCCGTTTCGCAAGGGTGTGCGTCGCTACATCCGACGACATCGCGAGTCGAACACCGTGGCCGCCGATCTGTGGACCGCGCTCTCCGACGCATCAGGAGAGTCGGTCGAGCCCATGGTCCGGGCTTGGATCGAACAGCCAGGCTATCCGGTGCTCATGATCCGGAAGCGGGAGTCGGGCGGACGCACTCACGTCAACATCAGCCAAGAACCGTTCGTCGAGAGAAAACACCGTGGAAAGAATTCCAACACACGCTGGCCCGTGCCCTGGGTTGTACGGGTGGGCAGCGGGCGCGGTCTACGCAGCCGTCTAGAGCGACATCTTCTCACCCGCGCGCGCCAACGAATCGAGCTGACGGGCACCGGCGTCGGGTTCCTTTACGGTAATGCCGACGAGAGTGGATTCTTTCGCCCCCTTCACGCCCGAAGGGACTTCGCACAGCTCCTGCTCCGACTGAACGGTCTCTCTGCCGTCGAGCGCATGGGACTCGTCGATCACCAGTGGGCGCTCGTCCGCGCCGGACGCACCGACTTCAGCGGTTTCATGGACCTCGCGACGACCCTGGGAGACGAGCGGGACCCGGACGTCTTGATGGCCCTGCACAAGCCGCTCGGCTTCCTGGGCGACGGGTTGATCCCCGAGGCCGCACCCCGCTGCCGGTCCGCCTACGCGACCTGGATCCAGGACCGCTTCGGACCGCACTTCGAAGCCGCCGGATGGAAGGCGAGAGCCAGTGAAAATGACGCCGACCGCATGCGACGCGCCGCGCTGCTTCATCTCGTCGGCGGTATCGGTGGATCCGAAACCGTTCTCGAAGCCGCCGCTCACCACTGTGAACGGTATTTGGACGACCGCCGCGCCATCGACGCCAATCTCGCCGACAGCGTCGTCGGCCTGGCGGCACGCACCGGCGGTGCCGCCCTTCACCGCCGTTTCCGCGAGGCCGCCAAGAGCGCCCGCACGCCCCAGGAGCAACGCCGCTTCCTGCTCGCCCTGGGTGACTTCCGCGACCCGAAGCTGATCAAACGCAGCCTGGAGCTTTCGCTCACGGACGCGGTAGCCACCCAGGACGTGATCTTCCTGCTGACCCGCATGCTCGCCAACCCGGCCGCCCGCGAACCGACCTGGCAGTTCGTCCAGCGTCGCTGGCCACGGATCTACAAGCGCATGCCCTCGCTGTTGGCCAGCCGCCTGGTCGAGTCTACGTCGAATCTGTTGACCCCGGCTCACCGGCGCGAGGTCGCCACCTTCTTCTCAAAACATCCGGTGCTAAGCGGATCCCGCGCGCTCCGCCAGTCGCTCGAACGCTTCGACTGGTATCGCGGGTTCCGTCGCGGCGCTGCCCGCGATCTACACGACTGGCTTGACGCCCAGTGAAGCGGCGCTTGGCCATTGGGTTGCTGAGACTCGTCGGCTGGCGGCCCGTCGGAACCCGGCCCGAGGGAGACCAATTCGTCCTGATCGCCGCCCCCCATACCAGCAATTGGGACCTTCCGCTGATGCTGATGTTCGGGTGGGCCTTCGAGTTGGACGTCCGCTGGCTCGGCAAAAAGAGTCTGTTTGACAGTCCCGCCGGCTGGTTCTATCGATGGACCGGTGGGCTACCCGTCGATCGCTCCAAGAGCACGAACCTGGTGGACCAGGCCGCAGCGATGTTTCAGGAGTACGACAAACTGACTCTGGTGATCGCGCCGGAGGGCACGCGCCGCCGCGCCGAGCACTGGAAGTCTGGCTTCTACTGGATCGCACGCAAGGCGAATGTCCCCGTGCTTCCGAGCTACCTGGACTACGGGACGAAAACCTCGGGCTTCGGGCCGCTGGTCGTTCCGTCGAACTCGGTGCGGGCGGACATGGACGCGCTGCGCGCAGTCTATCGGGACGAGCAGGCCCGGCATCCGGACAAATTCGGCCCGGTGCAGCTGGCCGACGAAGACGCCGACGACTGATACCGGCGGGCCTTACGAACTGATCGGCTTTTACATCCCGGTCGGCCTTTTCGACCTGGTCGACCTTTTCGACCTGGTCGGCCTTCACTTCGGTGACGGATGCAGGGCAGCGCGCGTCTTCAGCCGCGCGTCCGCCTGGGCCTTGCCTCCCATACTGAACACCAATTCGACGACCCCGTACAGGCCGGCTTCATCATCGCGGTAGGAGATCGCCAACACGGCGTCGTCGCTGATCACCTCGTCCTCCCATCCGGATTCGGCGCTGAAGACCAGCTGCCCCGGTTTCGGGACGGTCAGGTTCCAGGGAAGCACAACGTCGTAGCGCGTCCGGGGATCCAGCGTCACGTCCAGCGGCGCCACTCCCTCCCGCACCAGCTCGACGCGAAGATCGACATGGCTTCCGCGCTCGGCCGAGATGCGGTGATCCGCCGACAGGGTCTTCCCCCCGGCCGAGATACGAAGCTCGACGCTGCTTCTGGGGCGGAACGTATACCAGCGCCCCTGCTGGGGAACGAAGCTCCGCCGCTTCGTGGCCCCGGCCATGCGAATCGGCAGTGTCGTGGACTCGCCGCGGTTGATTCGCTTGCGCACTCCGAAGTGGAGGTTGGGATGCCTGGCGAAGCCGGTCTGGCCGCTCAGCCCGATCCGATCGCCCGGCTCGAGCTTCTGACCCTCCTCCACCGCGATACCGGGCTCCAGGTGTCCGTAATTGGCAAAGGTTCCGTCGCCGTGCAGGATCGTGACCCAGTTGCCGTTGCCGGCCTTCGGGTTCTTGGAGGCATTGCGAAGCTTCGCGCCGTCGCGCACCGAAACCACCGTGCCCTTCCGTGCGGCCAGGACCTCGGTTCCGATCGGCATGATGAAGTGCAGCGCGTGCCGGCTGTCGCCGGCGTGGCTGAAGCTTGCGTCGGACCCCTGGAGCAGCAGGCGCGGGATGCTGGCATCGAACGGCAGCGCGTACTGGATCTTCCACTTGTGGATCGCATCGATCGGCGCGAACGCAAGCAGCTTGTTGCCCAGCTGCTCCGTGACCCACAAGGATGCCTCCGTCTGGTCGACCCCATCGAGGCGCTGCTGGTGATAGCCCTCCGTCATCGCTTCGATGTCGACGTTCTCGGGATCCTCGCCCAAGATACGCAGATAGTTCAGGATCGTCTCGCGGACCTCGACGATCTCCCGTTCATCGAAGGGTTGGGCCAGCGAACGGCCGGCGATCCAGAGGGCGGCGAGCGTGACAGCGAGAGCGATTCGTCGTGTCATCGATCAACCGCTGAGAGCGCGCCGAGGGCGGCCCAGAGTGGTGGACCCATCACCAGGCTGCCAACGATCGCGGCAGCGAGGCTCGCGATGAGCACGGCCGCAGCCGCGACGTCCTTGGCCTTCTCGACCAGCGGATGATGCTCCGGCGAGACCACGTCGCACAGCCACTCGAGCGCGCTGTTGAAGGCCTCTGCCGCCCAGACCATGGCAATCGCCATCACCAGCAACGCCCATCCCAGCCGATCGAGTCGGAGGCTGAGAGCCAGGCCCACGACGGCGAGGCTGGCGGCCGCGTGGATCCACGCGTTGTGTTGAGACGAGAGCAGGGTCGCTATGCCGCGGATCGCATGGCCGAAGCTCTCGATCCGCTTGCGCAGGCTGAAGGCCTTGTCGTTCGACACGCTGCGCGGAACCTCCCCGACGCTGGGCCGTCTAGCCCCGTCTAGCCTGGCTAGCGGACGGGTTTCTGCATCCACACGACGTCCCGGTAGCGCCGGAACTTGTAGCCCACCTGCTTGAAGACGCCGACCGGCTCGAACCCCGGCCACAGGCGCATCGCCTGGGACGCCGAATTCGGCAGGCTGATCCCGGCCAGCGCCCGCTGCACCTCAGCGCTGGCGAGCTCTTCGAAGAGCGCAGCCCACAGACACCGACCGGCACCGTCGAGCGAGATTCTGGCCGCTCAAGAAGACCCCTGATACTTCCGATACGTAGCTGGATCAGGTGCTCATTCCTGAGGAGTCGCCGCAAGGCGCCAGAGGGTCGCGTGTTCTCTGATCTCCGCTCGGAACTCCTCAGAGGGTTGTGGATCGCGGTGTTCGCATTGGCCGGCTTCGCCTGCGCGGCCCCCTCAGAGGTCGATCCCCTGCCCGCCGGCGCCTATGTCGCCGGCCGGGTGGCTGCGTTGAAGCCGCTCCTGGATGGTCTTCAGTCACTGACGGGCACTTCCCTCGCATACCGCGCCTTCGAGATCGAGTCGAGGCTGTCGGATTGCGAGGAGTTCGCCGGGGCCGCCTCCACTGAGGAGGGCGTCGAGGCGCTGTGGGACCGACTCGCCTGCGCGCGTCTCGCGGATCAGCCCGCCGCCGTGAGGAAGCTACAAGGTGACGCGGATCTCGTCTTCCTCGCTCCTCTCGGCCTGGCCGCGGACGCTTCGAAACCCGCAAGCCGACTGATCGGCACCGTGCGCTCGGAACGGAACGGCACGCTCCGCTTGAACGCCCGCTTCGACCCGCTGCCCAGCGGTGCGCTGGGAAGTCTGCTGGTGCCGTCCTCGGAAGGAGCCGGCCCGCCGCTGCTCAACCCCACCGACACGCTGGTGCACGGTCGCATCCGGCCGGACTCCGGTCTCGACATTGCATCCCTGGTGCCCCAGGGCAGCCAGGGCGACAGCATGTTCAAGCTGAAGAGCCAGATCTTCTCCAGTGCGATTCTCGATGGAAGTCTCGAGTTCGCGATCTACCTGCCCGAGGCCGAACAGATGATGCCTCCTACCGTCGTCGCGGTGGGGACGCGGGTGGAGGCCGCGGCGGTGAAAGCGATGGATGCCTTCATCGCCGACATCGCACGGACATGGAAGCTGCGACATGTTCCGGCAAGCTTCGGTGAGTATCAGGGCGTCTGCATGGTCGAGATGCAGCTCCTCCCGGAATTCGACCCCTGCTATGCAGCCGCAAAGGGAATGATCGTCATCGGCTGGAACCGTGGGGCGCTGTTGCGCGCGCTGGAGTCCGGCAGTGGTCTGGGTCCCAGCACGCACGGCGGAGTCGTGGTGCACCTGAGCCGCTTCGCCGCGGCGGATGCTGCGCTGCACGACGTGTGGGTCCCAGACGCTCCTCTTCCCCAGCTCGACTATGCATGGCAGACCCTCCAGGCCCAGCTTCAACGTGTCGGTGATGACGTGTATCTCCAGCTCGTGCTCGAGGGGAGACCCTAGTGCGCTGGAATGTCAACGGACTGCTCCTCGGTCTGCTGCTCGTCTGCCTGGCGTTGGTGTCCGGCAATGCCATCCGGGTGATACAACGTCAGAACCGGGTAGCTGCCGTGACGAAGGCGGCCGAGGAGCGGCACTGGTCCGAAACGCTGGCGCTCTCCGACGGTTGGGTGGGCGGCGACGTCGAGGGCCAGTGGGTCGCCCGCGCACGTTGCGATGCACTGAGGGCGATGGAACGCCTCGAGGAGTGCTTGGAGCTGGTGCTGCAAGTGGTGGGCACCGGCAACGATCCGGCGTGGATACCATCTCGTACGCTGTTGAAGTACGCCATCCGCTTCGGAACGGAACAGGGCCAGCAAGAGGCGGCGGCTCGCGTGGCGCACTTCGGCCGTGGCGTCTATCCCGATGATCTCTCGTTCGTCGAACGCGTCCTCGAGACGCGCATCGCTCTTGAAGGTGAAACAGCCGTGCTCGCCGAGTACGAGGCTGGCTTGGGACCCGATGCAGCGTCGCTCCGGAACCGCGTCCTGCTGGCGGCCTACTACAACCGAGCCAATCGCATGAAGGCCGCGCTGCGGGTGCTGGGCGAGGTATGGCCTGCGCCCCAAGATCCGATGTTCCTCTTCTGGGTGCAGAATCGCGAGCGGGCGCAGGCGCAGCTCGGGCGCTTTGAGGACTTTCGCGCGACATACGCGAAGTGGCGGGAGATTCAGGGCGACTCCGTTACGATCGACGCGTTCTACTCGCTAGGTCTGAGCATCCATGGACTCTCCGATCCCGAGAGGTCCTGGATCGATCTCCTCAAAGACGTGCTGGCGCACGAGGATGAGCTGCAGGACACATACGTCCACGGAGAGGTCTACACGCGCCTGATCACGCACCTGATGGTGGAACGGCGCTACGAAGAAGCCCTCACCTTCTTCGATCGCGGAGTCTCCAAGATCCGGATCCGCAGCATCACCCGCGGTCAGCTGGAGCGCGCCATCGCCATGCAGGAGAGCGACGCGGGCGAGTGGCGCAAGCGCCTGGATTTGCTTGGAACGATCCAGTTCTCGGTGTTGGATCCCGTACCGAGAGACCGTTTGCTGGTCTCCAATCACGCCGCGGGGCAACCGGATTCGGAGTTCCAGGAGATCCCCCTCGATGCTTCCGGCCGCGCGGAATTCCGGCGCGGCGTGAGCCCTTGGCCAGAACGCTGGGTCCTGAAGGATCGGGACGGACACTCCCGCGCCTCGGGTCGCTTCTGGGTACGCCTGGACCAACCTGTTCGCATCAGCGCGGTGCGTGGACCCGCGAGGCCCGAAGCACGCTTCGTACCGCGCTCTCGTGCAGCGGCTGACGGCCGCACCCGCGTCCTGGGACTCGTGCTCGACTGCTCCGACTGGCGGATCACCCAGTACTTGAGAGCACGCGGGGAGTTGCCATTCACAGACTTCCTGATCCGCCACGGTACCAGTGCCGTGCTGACCAGCGACCCGCCGTTCACCGCGATGGCCATGGAGTCGCTGATCTACCCGACTCGCGGCGAGCAGCTCAGCTTCCTCGGCCTCGTTCACCGCATGGGGCTCGAAATCGGCAGTCTGGCCTCGGTAGCAGTGAACCCCTTCGACTTCCTTTCGGGTGCGCTGCCCAAGCGCCCGAACCTCTTCGAAGCCATCGGAGCCGGTGATCTGATCGCCGTCAACATGTTGTTTTCGCACGGTCGCGTCGAGGCCGGTCATCACGCCGAAGCGGTGGGACCCTTCGGCAAGCGCTTGAAAATCGCCACAGGCCCGGTCTTCCGTCCGCTGCGTCGTGACGAGCGGGAGCGGATGCCCGTGACGCGCATCGACACTGAGGTTCGCGGCCACGTGGAGTCCATTGCCGGTGAGTTCGACAGCGGAAGCGAGCTTTTCGCGGCCGGTGAAGTCGATCTACTGCTGCTGCGGATCGAGTCGCTGGACATCCTCACACATATGCTGGTGCACGACCTGCTGGAGAACGGACAGGACGACGGCGAGGCCGCGCTGCACTCCATCTATCGCTACATCGACGACCGCATGGCCGAGTTCTACCACCGGATGGATGAGGACGACATCATCGTGGTCATGTCGGACCACGGCATCCGAACCGGCAGTCAGCACGAGACCGACGCAGTCTTCATCGCGTTGGGACCGGGAATTTCGAATACCCGCATTGCTGGACGCCCCGATCTCAAGGGGGTTCCCGCCATGTTCGCACGTCTACTCGGAGTCGACGTTCCCGAGTGGCCCACCGCCGGGCTTCAGCTCGCGGGCCTGACACCCCCCATGCAGGCTCGCTAGCCCAGTATCGGGGTTCCCTTCGGACGTCCGAGATTCTCGGACGCGATCACGTTCGAGTCGCGGCCGGGCGATGAAGACCGGCACGGCGCGGCCGCTTTACCACCTCGACGGCCTGCGGAGCGCTGAACGCCTCGGATTTCGAATCCTCAGGGGCGGTTGATGCGTTCGAGAAGGGAGGCGAGGTTGCGCTTCGCCGGCTCGAAACCCGGGTGGCGCTCGACGAGGGTCTCAAAGAGCGCCACCGAGCGTTGGGTATCGCCGGCGCGCGCGTACGCGATGGCCAGACGGTTGGAGAAACTGGGAGAAGCGAGCGGCTCTCCGGTCACGGCCAGGTGCCGCGCGGTTTCCTCGGCACGCCCCAGCTGGACCAGTGTGACCACGGCGTCACGGTGGAGATCCTTCTCTTCCGGTCGCAGCTTCAAAGCAGCCTCGATCAGCGGCCAGGCGCGATCGGGTCGCCCGAGCTGGCTCCATAGCATCGCTAGCAATTGACGGGTCTTCCATCCGTCCGGATCGAGCTCCAGAGCGCGCGCTTCGTGGCGCTGCGCCGCTTCTTCATCTCCGCTGCGCGCCGCGTTCCACATCACGCCCGCTTGCGCCTGGGGCGACGCCGGATCCTGAGTGTGCGCTCGCTCGAAGTGCTGGGCCGCTGCGGCGACTCGGCCGGACTGGAGTTCCAGCATGGCCAGAAAGGCAAAGTACTGCCCCGAGTCCGGCACCAAGTCCACGGCAAGTCCGGCGTGCTCTAGCGCAGCCTCCAACTCGCCCATCTCGGCCAGCGCGCGCGCCAGTTGGGTGTGGGTCAGAGCGCTGCCCGGCATTCTCGCAAGCACCTCTTCGAAGAGCCGGCGCGCAGGCACCGGTTCGCCATTCTGGAGGTGCGTCACAGCCTCGTAGTATCGGTCGAGCAGGCGCAGGCCGTCCTTCGGGTCGAGGTCGTTGCGCTCGACCTCGTGCGCCGTGACCGCGTAGCCCGGCGCCTGAAGCCGACGTAGCATGGACGCGTCGATCGGCTGACGATCTTCCGCGATCTCATGGCTCATCACGGCGTCGATGTTCCCCTGATGCTCCAGCGCCAGCGCCCGCGCAGCACCGATTGGCTCGCCGCGCAGAAGGTTGTGCATCTCATCCAGATCGTCCGCCAGCTCGTAGAGTTCTGGACGCGGCGCTTGCACGTAGCGATGCGTCGGCGAGGGGCTTCATGCCGGTCAGTGTCAGCAGCGTGGGCGCGAGATCGACAAGGCTCACGACGTCGACCACTCGTTTTCCCGCCGGAATGCCGGGGCCCGCAAGCA
>Ga0114950_10003335_pt1 | contig 12356 bp, 11 predicted proteins | sample N075metaG_FD_83503 | JGI IMG/M metagenome (GOLD analysis project Ga0114950, IMG submission 83503) | Deep subsurface microbial communities from Kermadec Trench to uncover new lineages of life (NeLLi) - N075 metaG | ecosystem: Environmental > Aquatic > Marine > Ocean trench > Sediment | place...
AACCGCTGGTCTCGCAACCGAAGAGGATGGCAATGCGACTGTCGGGGTCCCGGCTCAGACGGGCAATCGCCTCATGAGCGATCTCCTCGGCGCTTTTCATCGGCCAGGGTATGCGCCGCTGCCGGGTACTGGTGCCAACCACCCAATGACAGTCCGAGATTGCATCAACGACGGATTCGTGCACGGTCGTCGTCTCGAGCACGTCCTGGGCACCTGCCGCTCGCCACTCGGCTTGAGGATCGGGGAAACGGCGTGGATTGACCACGGCAAGCTGAGACAGCCCCATGACCTTCAGGGCCCGCGCGGCTCCGCCAATGTTGCCCGGATGGCTTGGTTCCACCAGTACCACGCGGATTCGATCGAGGACTTGCAATTTTTCTCTTCCTTCGTGGCCTCAGTTAAACCCATTGTCGACCATTCCCTAACCTCAAGCACGTTGTTAGGATACCCGGCCCATTTCGACAACTAATTTCGAGCAACCCCAGGGGTTAAATATGCAGCCAATGGCCAATATGGCGTTGCGTGCGGCACGTCAGGCGGGGCAGATCATCCTGCGCGCCATGGACCGTATCGATCGCCTCGAGATCGAGCTCAAGGGACGAAACGACTTTGTCTCCAACATCGATAAGGAGGCTGAATCGACCATCATCGAGGTTCTGCACAACGCCTATCCGGAACATGGAATTCTCGGCGAAGAGCACGGCGAATCATACTCATCCGAGGAATACACCTGGGTGATCGATCCACTCGACGGCACGACCAACTTTTTACAGGGTATCCCTCACTTCTGTATATCGATTGCTTTGATGAAAGGACCACAGTTCGAACATGCCGTCATCGTTGATCCCGTCAGCAATGAAGAGTTTGTCGCAAGCCGAGGTTATGGAGCCCAACTGAACGGCAAACGCATGCGCGTCAGTTCAACCGACAAACTCGACCACGCGGTACTCAACTCCGGCATTCCACCCGCGGCGATCCCCCAACATCTGGATGCCTACATGGACATGCTGAAGGCCTTCACACGGGAGTGCCGGGCGCTGCGCCGTTCAGGATCCGCGGCTCTGGATCTCGCCTACGTTGCCGCGGGCCGTGTTGACGGGTATTGGGAGATTGGCCTGAACTCGTGGGACATCGCCGCGGGCGTGTTACTGGTACGCGAAGCGGGCGGTTTCGTAGGCGATCTCAACGGTGGCGACGACTTTCTTTCCAGCGGCAACATAGTCGCCGCGAATCCCAAGGTATTCAAAGCGATGGTGCAGACCATTCGGCCGCACCTGACTGAAGAGTTGAGCCACAGGGCGAGGTAAAAGCCGGCCAGCCCCGTCAGGGAGTCTCGGGATCTGCGTTCTCTTTCTCAGGAATCACCAGATCCTCGCGGGAAATGTTCATCGCCAGCAGAACGTTTGCCGCGACGTAGATCGAAGAATAGGTTCCGACTACCACGCCGATGCTCAGTGCCATGGCGAATCCGCGAATGCCTTCGCCACCAGCGATGAGCAATGCCATCAGCACTAACAAAGTAGTCATCGATGTGATCAACGTGCGACCCAGAGTTTGATTCAGCGATCTGTTGATGATCTCGATACTCGTGGCTTTGCGGATCTTACGAAAGTTTTCGCGAATACGGTCCGAAACCACGATGGTGTCGTTTAACGAATATCCGATCACGGCGAGTATCGCCGCCAACACCGGAAGGTCGAACGTCCACTGAAACAACGAGAAGATACCAACAACAATCAGCACGTCATGCACCAGCGCTACGACTGCGCCAACGGCAAACTGTTTGGTGAAACGAAAAAAGATGTACACCATGACCACGCCGAGGGCTGCCAATATCGCAAGTCCTCCATCATTGGTCAGTTCCTCGCCGACGGTGGGACCCACATAATTGTTCTGGCGCATCGTGACGTCGCCGAAACTATCACTCAGCGTCGCGAGTATTTTACCTCCCATATCGGCTTGCTCAGTGCCAACTTGCGGCGGCATCCGAATCAGCAATTCCCGCTCCGTGCCGTAATGTTGCACCACACCGTTGAAAAATCCGGCTCCTTCCAGGATTTGCCGTACATTTTCAGGCTCGACTGCCGTCGTAAACTCAACGCCCACCAGAGTGCCGCCGGTAAAATCCAGACCCAGATTCATCCCTCGAATCGCGAACAATCCAATCGATGCGAGCACGAGACCGACGGAGATCATCGCGGCGATCTTTCGCTTTCCCATGAAATCGATAGTGGGTATTGATTGACTCATATGATTAGCTTCTTAAGCGTTCGGCCGCCATACATCAGGTTGACCAGCGCCCGAGTTCCCATAATGGCAGTAAACATCGACGTGCAGATACCAACCGCCAGCGTTATGGCAAATCCTTTAACCGGACCGCTACCGATGGAAAGCAGAATTATGGCGACGAAAAACGTCGTAATGTTGGCGTCCATGATGGTGAGCAATGCCCGATCGAACCCGGTCTGTATAGCCTGTTGCGGCGAACGCTCCTGCATCTCTTCTTTGATACGGGAAAAGATCAACACGTTGGCATCGACCGCCATGCCAACGGTCAGGACGACACCGGCGATACCAGGCATGGTCAGCGTCGCCCCGAGGACCGACATTATTGCCACCATCAGTATCAAGTTTGCGGTGAGCGCAAGGTCGGCCGCCAGGCCAAATCCTTTGTAGTAGAACAGCATGAATACGAGCACCAGACCGAAACCCACCGCAATGGATCGCTGGCCCTTCTCGATGTTCTCCTCTCCGAGGCTTGCACCTACCGTACGTTCCTCGACGATATACATGGGCGCCGCCAACGCGCCAGCACGCAGCAGCAATGCGAGGTCCCGCGCCTCTCCCAGTTCCAAGCCAGTGATACGAAAACGAAAGCCGAGGGCGGATTGGATGGTCGCAATGTTGATCACCCGATTGTCCTCCACCGTGTAGTTCACGGTTTTTTCGACTCCGTCCTCCACGACTATGCGCGATCTTACCTTGAGTTCCTTGAAGATAATGGCCATGGAATTGCCGACATTGTTCTTGGTGATTTCATTCATCTGTCGACCCCCGTCATTGTCGAGGGTGATGCTCACCTGCGGCAATCCGGTATCCTGGTCGTAACTCTGTTGTGCGTTGGTTACCTGGTCACCCGTGACAATATTGGCTTTCTCCAGTATCCGGGTTACCCCTTCATAAACGAAGGATTCTGTTTGCGACGGTCGGGCCTGCGGCCCGGCAACAAGCCGAAACTCCAGGTTCGCGAACTTGTTAATGATCTCTTTGGCCCTGGCGCTGTCCTGCAAGCCGGGTAAATCCAGCACGATGCGAGATCGACCCAGCCGCTGCACCAGCGGTTCCGATACGCCGAGCTCATTCACCCGGTTGCGCAAACTCTGCAGGTTCTGCGAAATAGCAAAGTCTTCGAGTTCACGCACCTTGCCTTCGAGCATCGTGAGCCTGAGGGCGGGCTTTCCATCGACATCACGGGAAAGTAATCGATAATCGGGGAATTGCTTGGAAACCAGCGTTTCTCCGGCATCGCGCGCCTCTTCACTCGCGAACGTGATGATGAGTTGTCGGCCTTCGAGATTTATTGCCTCGTAGCGCACCCTGTCCTGGCGCAGAAGGTCACGGACGGCTTCCTGGTTGTTTTCCATGCGATCGCCGATGAACTTCTCCATATCCACCTGGAGTAGAAAGTGAATTCCGCCCGATAGATCTAAACCCAGCGACATGGGTTTAGCACCCAGATCCCGCAGCCACCCAGGGGTGGTTGGCGCCAGATTCAAAGCCACGATGTAGTCGTCGGTTGCACCGAGCGCGGGCACCAGAACATCTCTGCCGCGCAGTTGATCTTCGCTGCTGTGCACTCGAATCAGCACGCTGGTAGCCGTCAGTTCCGCTCCCTTGACGGAAATACCGTTGCTCTCGAGCACCGAAATGGCCAGTTCAAGCACACTCTGATCGATCGGAACCGATTGAGAAGTACCCTTGATCTGCAGGGCACTGTCGGGTTGGTACAGATTAGGTGCGGCGTAGATGCAGCCAAGCGCAACGACGAAGAAGACGAACAAGTAGCGCCCGAGCCCCGAGGTGTTCGGGGGCCTGTGGGTTGCTTTTTTCATACCCAGCAGACGCTCGCCAACGAGACCGCCCGATTTAGCCATGGTCAGGAATCATCCAGAGACTTGAGCGTTCCCTTTGGCAAAGTTGCGCTCACCGCACTTTTCTGAACCCTGAGCTCCAGATTGGCAGCCACCTGGATCTTCAGAAAATCTTCCTCGACCTTTTTGATCTGTCCAACGATACCACCCGTCGTCACAACCTCATCACCCTTCGAGAGGCTCGTCATCAGCGTCTGCTGTTCTTTGCGGCGTTTGCTCTGTGGGCGCCACAGTAAAAAGTAGAAGATTAGTACGAAGCCGCCGAGGAAAAGTATATTCACAAATCCTCCATCTGACGATGCACCAGTGCCGGCCGCGTACGCGGTGGTTTCAAACAGACTCATAGTGGGAATTCCAATCTTTGTGCAGGGTCTCGATAAGGGTGCGGAATGTACCTGTTTCGATAGATCCGCGCAATCGAGCCATAAGCGCATGATAGTAGTGCAGATTGTGCTGTGTCATCAGCATGCTCCCGAGCATCTCTCCACAGCGATCCAGATGATGAAGATATGCCCGGGAGAAATTGGCGCAAGTATAACAATCACAATCCGCATCCAGCGGGGCATCCGAGCGCCGGTGCCGCGCATTGCGGATCTTGAGCGTTCCCCGGGAAGTAAAGATGTAGCCATTGCGGGCATTGCGAGTAGGTAGAACACAATCAAACATATCTACCCCGAGCGCGACCCCGCGCAAAAGATCCTGTGGCGTGCCAACACCCATGAGGTAGCGGGGTTTGTTTACCGGCATCAATGGCAGGATGCCGCACATGACTCGATCCATCTCGTCTTTTGATTCACCGACGGACAACCCACCGATGGCATAACCGGCAAAATCCAAAAGCTCGAGGCCAGCCAGGCTAACCTCACGAACCTCGTCGTACATACCTCCCTGGATGATTCCAAACAGCAGGCTCTCGTTATCGCCGTGGGCATCGCGGCAGCGTTGGGCCCATCTCAGCGACAGCTCCATCGAAGCCCGCACCGTCTCGATTGGCGCCGGGTGAGGCGTGCACTCATCGAACACCATCATCACATCTGCACCCAGGTTGTGCTGGACGGCAATCGATCCTTCCGGCGTCAACTCGACTCGATCACCGTTTACCGGCGATCGAAATATCACCCCCGCTTCGCTGATTTTACCAAGCTTGCCCAGACTCCACACTTGGAAACCGCCGCTGTCAGTGAGAATGGGACCGCTCCACTGCATGAACTCGTGCAGCCCCCCGAGGTTTGCAATGGTGTCATCCCCAGGACGCAGCATGAGATGAAACGTATTACCCAGCAGGATCTGCGTGCCAACTTCCTCGAGCGCCCTCGGGGTCATCGCTTTTACCGTGCCGTAGGTGCCGCACGGCATGAAAACCGGCGTTTCCACGCTCCCATGCCGGGTAGTCAACCTGCCCCGCCGAGCCCCACCGTCGGTGTTCAATATCTCGAACAACTATTCCCCTCCGTTACCCAGGACCCACCCGGTATTCCAGCAACATCGCATCTCCATAGCTGAAGAATCTGTAGTTATCCGCAATGGCGTCTCGATAAGCTGACATCACCCGCTCAAATCCCCCGAACGCACACACCAGCATCAGTAGAGTCGACGCTGGCAGGTGAAAGTTGGTCAACAACGCATCCACCGCTTTGAAGCGATACCCCGGCACGATGAATAGCTCAGTCTCCCCCTCACCTGCGCTGAGCAGGCCATGTTCGTCCGTGGCTGATTCCAGGGTGCGAACCACCGTCGTGCCTACCGCAACCACCCGGCGATTTCGGCCCCGGCAGCTAACGATCGCATCGACCGTCTCCGGGGAGACGATATAGTGCTCGCTGTGCAGGTGATGCTCCTCGAGCCTTTCGGTGCGAACGGGTTGAAAAGTTCCCGCACCGACATGTAACGTCACTGCGACCATTTCGACACCACCGAGGGCGAGCCTGGCAATCAAATCATCCGAAAAATGCAGCCCAGCCGTGGGTGCCGCAACCGCACCGGGCACCGTTCCATATACGGTCTGATAACGTTCGCCATCTTCTGTCTGCACTGGCCGGCGAATATATGGAGGCAAAGGCACTTCGCCCTGTTCGGCCAATATCGCCTGCACGCCAGCTGGAAATCCCAGCCGGTAAAACTCACCCTCGCGGCCCAATACCTCGAGACGATGACCGCCAACGTGGATCGAGCGGTTCGTCTTGAGCGGTTTGCTCACGCGAACCTGACATAACGCTTCATGAGCGTTTATCAAGCGCTCCACAAGTATCTCGGCTGAGCCTCCGCTATCTTTCTTACCCAGGAGCCTTGCCTTGATTACCTGAGTATCGTTGACCACCAACAGATCACCTTCTTCCAATAGAGCGGGTAAATCGGCGAATACGCGATGCACGGGTTTGTCGGTACGGATGTCGAGCAGGCGGCTTGCCGTACGCTCAGGCAGAGGAAATTGCGCAATCAGGGAAACCGGCAGAGAGTAGTCGAACTCGGAACGCAGCACTGGCTTTACCGACCAAAAAAACGATCTTAGACTATATCGTATTCTGCCGGATGGTACCGTGGAATGCGCCCTTTAGGCGTACCGGGTATTGGTTCGTACCTACCGATGTTAGTCAGTATCGACCCGTTCGTTGGCAATTCCGTTGGCATTTCGTCACAAGGATATAGTGCCCTCGACAGCTTCTGCTGCAGCTTCATCCATACCGGGGAGTAGATGCCCGTATGTGTCGAGGGGCGTCTTTATGTTTGAGTGCCCTACCCGCTTCTGAATCGTTTTAATGTTCACGTTCGCAGCGATGAGCTGTGATACATGGCAGTGGCGTAATCCGTGAAACGTCAGACGGAACTCCGTTCCTTTCACCCCAACAGAAAACATGCGGGTAATCTGCGCAGGCTTTATCGGTCCCCCGTCAAATTGAGCGAAAACGAAACCTTGATCTTGATAGGTGTTACCAGCCATGAGTTTGTCTTTTGCTTGGCGTGCCTTATGCCTAAGCAATTCTTTCGCCATTCCTCTAGTCAGCGTGATCTTGCGGAAACTCTCCTCGGTTTTAGGCTCATCTCGCAGGATTAGCCCGGATATCTCACCGATAAGATGGAAATAGGCCTCGATCTAGTGCATAAAGTGAGTGCAAACAAAACCTTACGAGCACGGAAGAACAGAGGCCTATGAAGACAGAGTGTACTCCTGAACAACTTGAATTTCTCTCCCTCGGGCGACGAGAAATCATAGGTCGGTTTGATGGTGGACGACTGACGTCAGATGGTGGTGGACTTCTGTTACGTGAAGTGGATGTGCGTATCGGGCTGCTGGATCGGGTGGCGGATTGTTTTAAGGATTATCGCCATCCGGAGAGTGTCGAACACGCTGTTCGTGACCTGGTGGCACAACGCATTTATGGCGTGGCGCTGGGTTACGAAGATCTCAACGATCACGACGTGCTGCGCTCAGACAGCCTGCTGGCGATGTTGGTTGGCAAGCGAGATCTCCTCGGCGATTCACGTGTACGGGAACGAGACAAAGGTTGCCCCTTGGCGAGTTCGAGCACGCTCAACCGTCTGGAGTTGAGTGAGCCTGAGGCGGCAGCGTCGGACCGTTACAAGAAGATCGCCGGAGATCCTGAGGCGATCGATCGGTTATTGGTGGATCTGTTTATCGAGTCGTACCCGAAGCCGCCGAGGGAGATCTGGCTGGACCTCGATGCTACGGACGATCCACTGCATGGCCAACAGGAAGGCCGTTTTTTTCATGGTTACTATCGGTGTTACTGTTACCTGCCGCTCTATATCTTTTGCGGCGAACACCTGCTGTGTGCGCGGTTGCGGTCTTCGAACATTGATGGTGCAGCCGGCAGTGTGGAAGAACTGACGCGGATCGTTGGGCAGATCCGTGCACATTGGCCGAAGACGCGCATTGTCATTCGTGGTGACTCGGGGTTCTGTCGTGACGCGATCATGAGTTGGTGTGAAGCCAACGACGTTTTCTATGTGCTGGGCCTTGCCCGCAATAGCCGCTTGGTACGTGCGATTGGCGAGGCATTGAATGAAGCCAAACTTGCCCACGAGAAAACGGGTCAAGCGGCACGTCGGTTCCGTGACTTACGCTACCGGACCCGCAAGTCGTGGTCTTGCGAACGCCGGGTGATCGGCAAGGCTGAGCATCTTGGTAAGGGATCGAATCCGCGTTTTGTGGTGACCAACCTGTCGCCTCGTCGCGCGGCGGCGAAACGTCTGTACGAGAAGTTGTACTGTGCTCGTGGTGAGATGGAAAACCGGATCAAAGAACAGCAGTTGGGGTTGTTCGCCGACCGCACGAGCGCGGCGACGATGCGAGCGAACCAGCTGCGGTTGTATTTTGCGTCGTTGGCTTATGTGCTGATGCATGGGCTACGTCGACTCGGACTTGAAGGCACCCGGTTCGCCCGGGCGCAGTGCACGACGATCCGCTTGAAGCTGTTGAAAATCGGAGCGCGACTGCGCATCACGGTACGCAAGGTGTGGTTGTCGTTCTCCGAGAGCTATCCCTACGCGAGTGACTTTGCCGAGATACTCGCCAAGCTCCGTTGTTACCCGGCCTGGGCTCCGCCCGGATAGGCGCCGACTTCCCTCAATCACGCAATCACGGACTGAAATGGCACCTTCAGGGCCTGCCTTCGTCGAGGCGTTGCCTAAATCTGGTCGATTGCTGCAAAATGTTGTCCTAACAACCAAACTCAGCGGTGTTGTAACATCCAATCCATCAAGATGTACCAAGACAACCATCCAACGCGTTCGCTTTGGCTAAACTACGCTCGTTTCTACCCGATCACGCGTATCGGTGACGGATCCAGGCTAGCTGTTTTCTCATTCCAGGTGTCGCAGGTACTGTGCGACATAATCGAAATCGACCAGATCTATATAGGCGTCGGTGAGTTTTTTTGTAACCGGACCTGGAATGCACCCGTCGCCGATGGCGGCACCACAAAAAGACTTGGCAGGTACGATACACAGGCTGGTTGAGGTCAAGAACATCTCGTCGGCATTGTACGCGTCGTACAGGTCCAGATCTTTTTCGACAACGTGGAAGCCGAGCTTTTCCGCAAGCTCAATCGCACAGGCTCGTGAGACGCCTGGCAGCACAAACTGCTCACGAGGGGTTAGGCAGACATCGTCCTTGACGAGAAAGATGTTGGCTCCCAGGCCTTCACAGAGATTGCCATTGACATCGAGCAGAATGGTGTAAGCGTTCTCCCCCGGGCCAGGGGCCGCCATGTTGGCGTTGATCAGATTGAGATAATTGAGAGTTTTAGCTCGGGGGGTCAGCGCGTCCGGAGCGGTTCGTCGTACCGGAGACAGCACCAGGTCGAGGCCGTCACGGTAATAGGTTGCACGGGCTTGCAAAGGCAAAGGTAAACACTCGACGATTACCGTCGCCCCCTCCTGATCCCAGCCTTCGTCCCCCACTGCGGCGAGCCCTCGTGATATGCGCTGTGCCACCCAGTAGTCGGTGCTCTCATCGAGAAAATGGGAATTGCGATCGAGCACCTCCTGACTTATCTCAATCATCTGCTCGGGCATCAAACCTGCATCGATTCTCAGCGCTTTCAGGGAGCGGTAGAGGCGCTCTATGTGCTCACGAATCTTGAAAATTTTTCCGTTGAAGGTTCGAGTCATGTCGAAAACGCCGTCACCGTACAGGAAGCCACGGTCCCTGAAAGGAATACGTATCTCTCCTTCCGGCAGATAATCACCGTTGTAATACGCGATTCGCTGGTTCGAAGCTTCCGCCATGACTCTTCTCCTTGATTTCCCGGCTCAGGGTCTGGCTGCGATCAGCACCACCTTCCGCAGATATTATTCGAACCGTTTGCCGGGGTAAGCCCCTCTACAAATCGATAGGAAGTTCCAGATATTCGTTGTATATCATGTCGCGGTGCTCCAGCAAGATCGGATTCATCGCAGCTTGAACAACTGGATCGGTGTTGGTGTAACTGGCTCGAAGACGATCAGGCATAGGACACAAATCGGGCGGAAGGGGTTGGACTAACGCCGCAAACGTTGCCCAGTAGATGTCTAATGCGGACAGCTGGGTGCCGATGAAAAACATGCTACCGCTTTCTCGTTGCTGCTCAAGTCGCGCGCCCAAGATCTTGAGCAACTCCGCCACCCGGATCGGTGCGGTTTTTGCCTCTTCCTCGGTGTAGCCATATTTTTTGCCGATGTACGCGGAAAAAACACGAGCGGATTCTTCGGTGTTCGGATTAGACAACGTCGGATGGATAAGCATCAGGCGCTTGGACCATCCAAAACCATGCTCCCCGCATAACTCATTGCAATACCCGAACATCACCATCCGCTGTTCTAGAGATTCAGGGATGAGCGACGGATTAGGCTGAAGCCGCTCTGCCAAAAACAGCTGCTCAATCCAGGTGGAGCGCGGCGGCTCATCGTTCCAGACTGCAACTGGTGCAGTTGCCTGAGCTGTCCATTCTATGAGTTCGCGATTTTCCCCACCGAGCTCTTGGCGGACGCGCACGAAAGAAATGCCTTTGACATAAAGTATCCCTTTGGCAGCCTCACTCCACGGACCGGGGACCCCGGGCGAGAGCACGAGCCGAAGTCCAGAAAGGGTCCTTGCTTGTGCAACATCTATATAATCTGCCACGAACTACCTCCTGATTGCCCCGGTGATTGTGGTCTGAATTACACCGCTGAGTGGCCGGGCGCAATTAAGTAGGAGACGGTGTCGGATCGTCAAAAAAACCGCTGTCCTTATGCTTCACCGAGTGCGCCATGAAGCCACACATAATCTCAAATAGCAGCCACTCAAATCCAGCTACTTTTGATGTCTGAATGGCCAACTTCGACCATGATCGACTGTGAGCCCTAAAAAAGCACATCCGCAGAATCGTTAATGGAATGAGAATCATTCCCAAAGGGTCAACCTTTCACTAAGAATCTGCGCGAAAGCACACGTACAAACCACGGCTTTCAAATTCAAAAACGGCCAGGAACGGAAGTAAGGGTCCTCAATTCCGGATACCTAAGGTTGACTAGCTGCGGCTAAGTCGATTCTTCCCTGAGGCAGCATTGTGCCAAGAAAGACAAGATAAACACCCACCACACCATCGATCAAGGCGCAAAATGCCGGGTACCAGGACCAAACACCTGCATTGACAAAAAATAAATCGTGCTCGACATCCCAACCAGCATGAGCAAGCCAGCACGCGCCTGCTAGATACGCAGAAAATCTGAATTTTACAAAAAGGAGTAGCAATCCAGCCGCAATAAACGGCAGTCCGTACACCAGTTCCAGAACGACAGAGTTAACACTGCCGTCGAGGACGCCGAATGCCATGTAAAAGAGAGGCAGGCAAGGCAAGAGGGCGATATACAGCCAATTCTCGTAGTGTTTTGTACGAGCGACAAAGATTGTTGTTCCCGCGAATACCAATCCGATTACAGCACCTAGTAGATCAGACATGGGCGTCCACCTTTACAGTACTTACCGAACCTACCACTACACTATATTCTGCCATTCTCACGGTCTGCCACGTAAAATTGGGTCCCGGTTATCGATAACCAATCCGTGGACAAGCGAAAACTGACCAGGCTCTCGGCCCGACCCTCCCTACTGCCATTTTCGCTCACCCTTTGTGTCGTAAACGAGGGAAGTCTCAATCGGGTCGATCAATCGCGCACGTGATTGCTACATTCTTCATATGTCACCTGCTGACTGTGGCCTATGGTAAAATAGCTGTTTCATCTAACTCAACGTCCCCCCCGTTCATCACAAACTATCGAATACTCCTTGTCAGCCAACCTAGCAACTCGATGTGGGTTGCGTTTTTCCGTCTACCGCGTGACTCGCGCTCCAAACCGGCCCGTTCGTCTGGTACGTCTCAGCATGAAATCTCTTGTACCGGTGGTCAGGTATGCAGCTCAAGGACCGAATTGGGCACGGTTTACGGATCTTTGGCCCACGCAGCGAAGCGGCTGAACTGCGGACCAAGCGATGTCCATCCCATGGGGTCGGACGCACGTAACAGCCTTGCAAACGCAGGCGGATTGCGCTCCAACATTGCACGGGAAACATGCCGCTGATACTGCTCCTGAGTTTTCAGTCGCTGGTGGAAAATGTAGGACGTCAAGGTCAGGCGCAGACCGTCAGTTTTCTTCGGAACTGCACCATGCCAGACATTACCGTTGAAGAAAATGAGCGACCCTGCGGGTGCTTCCACGGCGACC
>Ga0114950_10003337_pt1 | contig 12350 bp, 4 predicted proteins | sample N075metaG_FD_83503 | JGI IMG/M metagenome (GOLD analysis project Ga0114950, IMG submission 83503) | Deep subsurface microbial communities from Kermadec Trench to uncover new lineages of life (NeLLi) - N075 metaG | ecosystem: Environmental > Aquatic > Marine > Ocean trench > Sediment | place...
CACGGGCGGTGGGGTTTGGAAGACTACCGACGCTGGTACCACATGGCGCAACGTGTCTGACGGGTTCTTCAACACGGGATCTGTGGGCGCTATCGCGGTGTCGGAATCAGATCCCAACGTGGTGTACGTGGGGATGGGAGAGCACGCAGTGCGCGGCGTGGCAACTTCCCATGGGGACGGCGTGTACCGCTCCACGGACGCAGGCAAGACATGGCAGCACATGGGGCTCCCCCGATCGCGCGCCATCTCCCGCATTCGTATCCATCCCACCAATCCCGATTTGGTGTACGTGGCGGTGCAGGGTGCGCCCTATGGGGAGACGGAGGACCGGGGTGTGTATCGATCCACGGACGGTGGAGAGTCGTGGAACCGTATTCTTTATATAGGGCCCCGATCGGGAGCCAGTGATCTGTCGATGGACATGAACAACCCGCGCATCCTCTACGCCGCGTTTTGGGATCATCTGCGGCGGCCGTGGGTGGTTGAGTCCGGCGGCGACGGCAGCGGCATTTGGAAGTCCACAGACGGCGGCAACACGTGGAACGAGCTGGACGACGGTCTGCCGGATCTCATGGGTAAGATCGGCGTGGATGTTTCGCGCGCCAACTCGGAGCGCGTGTTTGCCATAATAGAGGCGGCGGATGACGAGGGCGGGTTGTATCGCTCTGATGACGCGGGAGAGTCATGGGAGCAAGTCAATTCCGAACGCATTATCCAAACCCGTTCGTGGTACTACATGGAAGTATATGCCGACCCGCAGGACGAGCACACGGTTTACGTGTTGAACGCTCCGGTAATGCGTTCCATCGACGGTGGCATAACGTTTACCAGCGTCCAGGTTCCGCATGGAGACAACCACGACCTGTGGATGAATCCCACGAACAGCCGAAACATGATCAACGCCAACGACGGCGGCGCCAACGTGAGCTTCAACGCGGGCAAGTCGTGGTCATCCCAACGCAATCAACCTACGGGGCAGTTCTACCGGGTAAACGCGGACAACCAATTTCCCTATCATCTCTATGGTGGGCAGCAAGACAACAGCACCGTAGGCATCGCCAGCGCGGCTCCCGGCGGTGTGACGTGGAAGGACTGGTATGCCACGGCGGGGGGCGAGAGCGCGTACCTGGCGTTTGATCCCGACAACCCGCAACTCGTGTTGGGCACGTCCATCATGGGTGCGATAGACGTGTGGGACCGTGGCACGCGTCAAACAAAATCGGTCCAACCGTATGCCATGTTGGGTTTGGGAGTGCAAGCCATAGACCAGAAGTACCGCTACGATTGGAATGCTCCGGTGGTCACCTCGCCGCACGATCCCGGAACGTTCTACTATGGGGGCAACGTGGTCTTCCGGACCACGAACTACGGTCAGAACTGGCAGGTGATTTCGCCGGACCTGACCCGTGATGAAGCCGACCGGCAGGGTATCGGTGGCGGGCCGATTACCAACGAGTTGGCCGGTGCTGAGATCTACAACATCATCATGTACCTCATCGAGTCACCGGTGGAGCAGGGCACGATCTGGGTTGGGACGAACGACGGCCTGGTGCAGGTGACGAGGGATGGCGGGCAGAGCTGGAGCAATGTCACGCCCGACGGCGTGGACCACGCCATGATCAACGCAATCGATCCGTCGCCCCACGATCCAGCCACGGCTTACGTAGTTGCCACCAACTACAAGTTCAACGATTTCACTCCGCACATCTACAAGACTGAAAACTACGGTCGCAGTTGGCAACGCATCGTGAACGGCATCGAGGATGAAGCATGGGTGCGGGTGGTGCGGGAAGATCCTGAGCTGCAAGGCCTGCTCTACGCCGGCACCGAGTTGGGGTTGTACATCTCGTTTGACGACGGCGCCAACTGGGAGAAGTGGCAGGGCAATCTCCCCATAGTGCCCATCACCGACCTCAAGGTACATCACGGTGACTTGCTCGCGGCTACGCAGGGACGCGGCTTTTGGATCTTGGACGACCTCACACCTGTGAGAAACAGTTCCGCCGAAGCCGAGAGTGCCGATCTCCACGTTTTTCCGCCGCGTGACGCGGTTCGAGTGGTGTGGGGTCAGGGAGGTGCCGGGCCGAGTGGTGGTGAAACTGTAGGACAGAATCCGCCGGCTGGTGTGCAGGTCTTTTATTCGCTGGCGGAAGAGCCGGACACACTGGTCACCGTGGAGATTCTCGAAAACGGTGCCGTGATCCGCACGTACGCCACTGATCCCGAGGTGGCGGGCAACGAGAACTTCACCAAGATCGAGAAGCCCGACTCCGGGTTGAATAGGTTCGCCTGGGATTTCAGGCGCGAGGCCACCACCGCTATTCCGGGAATGTTCACTTTCGGCAATCTTGCCGGCCGTCTGGTTCCGCCCGGCAGCTACCAGGTTCGTCTGAACATCGGTGAGCTGAGCGCAACAGTTTCGGTCGAAGTGTTGCCGGATCCGCGGTGGACGGTGACTGCGGCGCAATACGTGGCCCAGGAGCGATTCCTCCAACAAGCTGCGGATGCTCTGGAGGAGATCCATTCAGGTTTGAACGATTTACGGGGTGCGCGCACGCAGGTGAAGGATTTGATCGAGCGCACGGAGGATCACGAGCAGGCGGATACCATTCGAGTGGCCGGTGAGGCGCTTGCGGATGGTATCACGGAGTTGGAAGGTGAGCTGTCTCAGCCCAAACAGAAAACCTTCCAGGACGTCATCAATTTCGAGAACCGGCTCAATGCCAAGATCATCGCGTTGATAGGTTCGGTGGATGGCACCCCTCCTCCCGTCATCCGGGGCGCGATCGACCGGCTGGATGATCTCTTGGCCGAATGGTCTGAGAAGCAGGGTACCATGAACGATCTCTTCCGGCAGGTCGATGGCTTCAACCGGCTGGTACAAGAGCTGGGTGTCCCCCCGATCGTGGTGAAACGCACCTCCCGTCGTGTCATCAGCGCGGCGTGGCGGTAGGAGTCGTGCAGGGCTGACCGAAGCGGGGTCCTAGTGGCGGCACAGTCCGGCCGATCGGAAGTGTTGGGCATCCTGGTGGACGGCGGTGCCAATGTGCACGCAACGGACGCCCGCGATAGAAGCCGAGGTCTCTCACACGAACGACCCCAGATCCAGCCTCTCCAACTCCCTTACAAACTTGATCTTGTGCGTTGGGGTGCGCTCCAGCTTCCTCTCCAAGATGTAGATCTTTTCCGTTGACAGCCGCGGCGTGATATCCGCCAGCGATTGAGCGTAGGCCACCGCCTCCATCAAGCGAGTCCTCAGCGCTTCATCCGGCCGAACGCCGGTCGCCAGGGCCTCGCGATATTCCTTGTCCTTCTCGATGCGGGGCCAGTCGGGAAGGACGAACACGCTGAGAAAATCATCGTCTCCCAACCTGGTTACCAGAGCGTCCTTCACCCAAATGGAACGGACCAGAAGATTCGACATGTGCATTCGGTCTATCAAACTTCCGTCGGCCCACTCTATCAGTTCCTCTTCCCGTCCCACCAGGTACACCCAGCGCTCCTCGTCCACCCATGCCAAATCTCCGGTGTGATAAAACCCGTCCGCATCGAGGTATGCCCCGTCGTCCTGTCCCATGTAACCGGGAGAGATGGTAGGACCCTTCACCAGCAGCTCACCGACGGTGTGATCGAGTCGGGGAACCTTTCTTGGACTGGCGATCTTGAACTCCAGATCCGCGATCACGCGGCCGCACGACCCCCTGCGGCTCTCGTTGAGCTGGTTTCTTGCGATGATGCCTGAAGCCTCGGTCGCGCCATATATGTCAATCACCGTCACACCCAACTTGGCGAAGATCTCGACCACACCGGGATCGATCCGAGTGGAGGACGAAATGCCGTAGCTGAAGTATCCCCCCATCTTGTTGCGGAGAAAAATTCGCATCGCGTTCAACTTGGCCTTGTCCAAGGTCCCAATGTCATAGAGCTTGGCGTGCCTCTCGATGCTGGTGAGATGCTTGTAGAGATTGTTCCAGATCGCCTTGCTCTTCATCTCCTCGAGGACTTCCTTCATGATGTAGATCCAGAACTTGGGAACCGCCATCAGTGCCTTGATACGCACTCCAAGCCTCTTGAGCTTCTTTATCTCGTTCTCCAACACCTTGTCCTCATCCACTTCCCGCGTGAAGTACGTCACGGAGAAACCCTTGGCTTTGGTGACGAGAAATTCGAGCAGCGTGGCGATGTGGGTATAGGGACCGATGTTGAGAAGGTCTTCGTTCTTTCTCAGATTCATGACGTCCATACCCTCGTTCACCTGAGCCACGATGTTGCCGTGCGTGATCCGGACGACTTTCGGTAGCTTGGTGGTGCCTGACGTCGCGTAATGGGCGAGTACTAGATTCTCTTGATCCAAACGTGCGCTGGGTTCTGGGAAGCCAGCGTCTTTGGGAAAGGGCAGGGACGACAAGCGCTGCTCGTGATCTTCCAGGTCGCCGATGGTGGGAGCGTCGGTGTCTTCAAACACCGAATAGAGGTCAGCGATCAGGATACGGGCGGAGATGCCGAGCTGCTTCAGTATCACGTTCATGCGGCTGCGGGAGGCGGGGCTCACGAGCACGACATCCGGAGGGCTCTGCATCAACAGGTGCGTGAGTTCCTTGTCGTTCATCTTAGTGTCGAGCGGAAAGAGGATGTTCCCCGTGTAGAGGCTGGCCAGGGCCAGCATGTCCCACTCCGGACGGTTCTGGACGAAGGTGCAGATGATCTGCTGCTGGGTTTCCCCGGTGTTCACCGCCTGGAGTGCGCGTCCGATGTTGCCCACGTAGTCCATGAAGTTCAGGGTTTGGTACGTGTTCCCATCGTCATAGCGTATGGCCGGCCGTTTCCCATAGGACGGCAACCGGTCTCGGACGATGTCCGCCACGGAAGTGATGTGTTGTTCGTGTGTCGCTACCTTGCGGGTAGGTTCCGTCATCATGGTCGTCATTGTTCTTCTCCTTTAGGTCCGTTCCCCGACCCGCAAAGAAGCTTCACGGGGTAGGGAGTCTCGTTCAACTTGAAATCGCCGAGTTCGAAGCCGTACAGATCTGCCATTCGCAGCGTCTGTTCCACTTGCTCCGGTTCGATGGGTCCCTTGGCGAAAGAGCTGTTCCGTCCGTCGAAGGCCAGAAGGATGGTTTCGCTCAGGCAGCCGTGGGCGAGCCCTTTTTTCGGAAGCCCGACGCAGTCGATCTCGTGGCCCTCGGGCAGGCGGGCATAGCCTCCGTCGAACACGAGATAGTCGTGCATGTGATCCTTGAAGGCTGTGCTGAGGTTCGAGGGCACTGAAGCGCACGACACAACCGAACCTTTCTTCACGAGTCCCGGTGTGATGAGACGGCTCTCGGTCGAGTTCGTGGCTATGGTGACGATATCGCAATCACGAACCGCATCTACAGAGGAATGGAGCGTGATGTAATCATTACTCTCCGCACCTCCGTGTCGGTCGAGGGCGTCTTCCAGCAGACTTCCTAGCTCCAGTGAGTCGCCCTCCGCTCCCTGCAGCCAATGTTCTGCGCGTTTCCAACCAGAGAGCTGGTCGCTGGATCGCAGAGCCGGCAGTACGATCTCCTGGAGGATCCGGTCGCCAAGTCCGCCGATCCTTACTTCGTCGAGGCGACGCCCTTCACCGACCTGCTCGCGCGCCTTGCGCGCCAGGTAGAGGAGGCACTGCAAGCGAGTCTTTCGGAGCCGCCTCAAGCCGTCGCCGTTGTTGCCGCCGTTCCGGCCGATGAGCTTCAGCCTCCCTACATGCCCGGACAGGATGGCCGCCAGCACCGAACCGATGTTACCCGCGGCGCCCACGACCGCCGCTTTCGTGTCCGGCAAGGACATACGTTTGAGTTCTGCCGCCTTGAGAATTCCTTGGATCATCAAGCCCACGGTATAGGCATTGCCCGTGGTGACCGGTATCTCGTAATCGTTGACGGTGTTACCCCGGTCGCTGACGATGGACGTGAACGCGCCCAGACCCACTATCGAGGTCGGGATATGATCGTCGCCCAGCTCTTTGGCTACCGTCACAGCATCCTGGATCTTGTCCCGGGCTTCCTCGAGGCGGAGAAAGTCGAGCCGTGCGGGATTGGAAGTGCGTCCTGCGTTCTTGTAGGCCTCGATGAGATATGCGGGAAGGTATGGCACCAACACGAAGTTGGCCTCGACCACAAAACCTTCGGACGCGATGTAATCGGTGTGGATGACGTCGGGCTCCAGAAACCGGCTCAGCCTAGACCACCACGTCGCGACTTTCTTGCGATCGACCCGTCCCTCGAGGGACGGAAAGTAGTAACGGATGACCTGATCGATATGAGCCGGATGCATGACGAATCCGATGCGGGCATCGAAATCCAGCCTTCGATCAGACTGCGGACGCGCAACGTCAAAGCTCGGCGGATCTCTTCGTTCGGCGGCCGACACTGAGACTCCCACCAGATGACCGACCAAGACGCTCTCATTGTTTCGGGAGATTGCAGTGAACACTTCGTCGAGCGCATCCAATACGTCAGCGATATTTTGCCGAGTGATGTCCGCAGCGGGCTGGATACGTAGGATGGACAGTCTCTTTTTTCCCGGGTTGCCCTTCAGCAGTGTGGTCAAAGGGGCCAACATACGGATTCGGTGATGGTGCAGCAGGTAACTTGCAATGATCAGGGAAAGGAATCCCTGTCGCACACCGAATCGAAACAGCGGAGACTTGTCATCCAAATCGGTAAGTTCCAAACCGATCATGAGGCCTCGGCCCCGAACCTCACGAATGACGTCGGGAAACTTCTCCTGGAGTTTTCTCAAGCCCGCGAGGAAGTAGTCTCCTTTCTCGGCGACCTGCTTCATGAAGCGGTTGTCGTCGCGGGTGAGTATGTCCAACACCCGGATGGCGACGACGCTTCCCAACTCGTCTTCCGCAAACGTCGAGGTGTGGAGGATTCCGAAGTTGTGGTCGTAGATGTCATTGCGGATGAGCGCCGCTCCGACCTTCACGATCCCGCCTCCGAGGGCCTTGCTCAGGGTGACGTACTCCGGATCGATGTTCCGCAGCGGGCCGTCGCCGTAGGCTACAAACGATCCGGTGCGTCCGCAGCCCGTTTGAATCTCGTCGATGAGATAGGGCAGGCCGAGCCGGTCGTGTTGTTCGGCTAGGGTCTCGAGAACATCGTCGGGAACGGGTCGGATGCCCCCTTCCCCCTGTATGATCTCGAGGCAGAAGACAATGATCTTTGTGGCAGGCACCCGCTCCACAACGATCCGCCGGTCCTCGACCCTAGGCACCATGAACTCGATCTGGTGGTTTCGCTGGATTTCCTCTAGGCGCGCGACATCCGCGAAGTCGATGAAGTCCGGACGAATAGCCGACAGCCCTTCGAATCCCTCCCTGTATGTCTTGTTGAAAGTGACCTTGAGGGCGCTCATGGTCTTGCCGTGGAAGGAACCCTTGAGGGCCAGCACGACGGGTCCGTTCTGAAAGAGTTCGAATTGGCCGATGTTGTGCTCGTCCAGGTCGTCACGAAACTTCCCGAGGTCTCTGTCGTTTCCGGGAATCTCTATGTCGGGATAATCCCTCTCCGTCTTGTGGAAGAACGCTTCGATGTCCCTCGAGATGCGGTCGAACAGACGTCTGAGATGATCGAAGCGCACCTTGTACGCGTGTTTCAACGCCGCTTCGACAGCCTCGGTGCCGCTGTTGGTGAGGTGACAGAGATATTTCTTTTGAGACGGGAGCAGTTGGTTGAGTCGCTCGGCCAGACGGCCCGCCTCTCGGCGCTCGGAGCTTTGCGCCAAGAAGGGAACATCGGCATCCAGTTGTGACTTGAGCAGCTCTTTGAGTTCCCGGTTGTTGTGTCCCAGCAGGCCGGCCCCGAAGCCGCCGACGAGGTCCAGAACCTCGACCTCGTTTCCGTCATCGTCCTTACGATACAGGTAGGCGCCGCGGGCCTTTGTGAAAGCCACGTTGAGTCCCAGGCTTTCCAAGAGGTCGGAAAGTTTGGGGCGGCAAAACGCCGCGTAGGCGGTAGATCCGATCCAAGGGTCATTTATGTCCATTTCGATCAAGCCGATCTTTGCGAGAGTTCACGAGCAGGCGACACGGTCGCGACCGGCACGGGATTGGTGTGAGGTTGTCCGGCTGTTTCACGATGGCGCCATGAAAGAATCACGGGCAGAAGAGTCAGATCCGCCACGAGAGCGAGGATGATGGTAAGTGAGCTGAGTAGCCCGAACTGAGACGTGGGCATGAAATCGGAAAGGCCCATGCAGGCAAACGCCCCCACCAGAATGAGGGAGGTCATCACCATCTTCAGTCCGACGTCTATGACCGCTTGCTCGCACGCCTTGCTGCGGTCTTCACCGTGCTGGCGCGACTCCCGGTACGCGTGAATGAAGTGGATCGTATCGTCCACGGCGAGTCCCACCCCAATCCCGGCTATGAGCACCGTCGCCATGTTTACGGGAATACCCCACAGGCCCATCAGGCCCAACACCATGGCGACCGGATATAGGCTGAGCGCCAGGCCCAGCACGCTCAAGCCGACGGAACGGAAGAGAAAGAGAAGGATTCCCAGGCACACCACGGACACGATGATCAGGGAATCCTTCTGCGTTTGAATCACACCGTTGTCCATGCGGGCCCAGAGATAGGAGGTCCCGTTCGGAATCATGTGCAGCTCTGGCGGAAGAACTTTTTCGGCCAGCGTGCGAATTCGTCGGAGCAGTGTGAAGAGTCGCTGGCTGCTTGGATAGTCCATCATCACGATCAACTGGACCTGGTCCGACTCGCGCGAGAGCATGCCGCCGAGATTTTCCATGTGGTCGCCCATGGCGTCCGGCGAGCCCGACATCACGAACGGCGAAAGGACCGAATGAACGCCGGGGAGCGTTTCCAACTCGCGGGCAAACGACTCCAGCGGGACCCAATACTTCGGGGAGAGGGGTGGCTCGTCCAGCGGAATAAACACCAGGTTGAGAGGGTTCTGAGGGAATCCTTCGCGCTGAAGCACCTGGTAATCCTGGGGGACTCGGGAATCGGATCGAAAGAATTTCACGTAGTCCGTATCGGCTCTCAGCGAAGCCAATCCAATGAGCGATACTCCGGCGATTGCAAACGCGGAAACGATCCAGCGGGGGTGACTGCTGATAAACCGCCACCACCGTGACAGGAGACGTTTTCCCAGCATGGCCGCCGGGGGCTCCTCGCGTCTTTTTCTTTTCCAGAGAATCGACAGAAGGACGGGGGCGCCGGTCATCGTCAAGACCCACGCCAGGGCTATGCCGAACGAAGCAAAGACCGCCAACTGGAATACGGGAAGAACGCTGCTCCCGGCGAAAGCCAGAAACCCCGCGATGGTGGTCAGCGTAGTTCCGGCGCAGGGCAATGCGATGGACTTCACGGCCTGCGTGGCCGCAGACACACTGTCTTCGACTCCCGATCGGGCAGCGTGAAAGGCCTTTATCAGATGGATTGCGTCGGCCACCGATAGCGCAATGAGAACCGTCGGCAGCATGATCGTGATCATGTTCAGCGGATAGCCCACACCCAGGAGGAGGCCTTGGGTGACGACCACCGTTCCCAGTGACACGCACAGGAGGACCGCCGTGTCACGCACGTTGTGAAAGAGCATGCCTCCCACGAGGGCCAAAAACAGAGTGACCATGGGGAAGAAGAGAAACATGTCTCTTCGCGCCGCACGGTTGAGTGCTCCGTTTATGACGGCCGTCCCCGCAACGTGTGCTTTTTCTATTGTTGGAAACTCTTCCGCAACCTGGCGGATCTTGGTCACGAGAGCTTCCCTGTATCCGTCCTGTGTATCGATGTCGTTGGTGATCTGCAGGAGAAGAGCCTCGTGGGAACTCTGCGGGTCCGGCTTCAGGAACTTCTGAACGAGTTCACTTTCCTCCGGAAAGTCCGAGGACGAAAGGACCCAGTGAACGTGTTCCATCCGATCCAACCGCGAGACCAACTCGTCGCGGTCCGAGTCGAGGGCTTCCCGATTCGCAGCAGTTCGCTGCAGGCCCACGAGAATCCACTCACGGCTTTCGAAGTTCCTGAGAAAAAGCCTGTAGTTCGTGAGCGCGGGATCGTCGGTTGCAAACCACACCCCGACGGAGTTGTCGATGCGAAACCGAATAACGCAGATGCTTGCTGCCACTACGGTCGCCGTCAGCCACAGACCGAGGATGACCCTTCGAACCGATGCAAGGGCAAAGGGGCTGTGCGAGCCGGCGGACGATGTGGTGTGACTCATGGATCACTCCGGTGTTGATGCACCAAGCCTACCGGAGGACCGTCAAGCGGGCGTCAAGGGGGGGCAAGAGAGGATTCTTCCTTATGACCTCTCTTGACGGACGGTTGACGCCCCGGGGATAGCTTATCCGCGACACTTTCGCCGGGGGAGACAATGCGGGAATACGACAGCCGGCTGGCCCGCGGTGCAGCGCGCGTGAGGCCTCCGACTAGCAGCGGGCGTGCCAGATGCATAGCGATCGGGCTTCCCGTCGCGGCTCTCTCCGGCCTGCTGATGATTCCTGAGGCGGCGCCCCCGCCCCCGCCCCCGCCCTCGGTGTCCGCAGCCGCGCGACCTTTCCAGTGGAATCAGGACGAGGTGTGGCTGGCGCTGGAGAAACGCTTCAGGGAAGCCGCTGCGCTGGGGTGCGAGCGACTCCGCGGGCCGATCAACACCGGTCTGCGGCGCGGTGACCGGTTTCTCGTTGAGCTAGCGGCTCGCAGTGTCGGTCCGGAAGAACCGATCCTCGACAGCATAGAGCACAACACGTTCGAGCTTGCGGCACTGGTTGCAGGGTGCTTCGAGCGGTTGCCCGAGTACGCCCGCCTGGTAGCGCGGACACGGTCGGTTGTAAAGCGACAGTCCGAGAGTTGGGACATGAACGCCGGCAAGGATCGGCTCTACCGGCTTCTGTTTGGCGGGCGGGCCGCGTTGGAGGAGGTCATGCTCCAAGGTCCTCCAGAGGCGATGCCGGCGCTCGTGCATGGAGACGACGAAGCTTCCGCTACTCCGTCCACACGAATTCTCGGCGTGACTGTCCACAGCGGCGACCTGCTCGTCTCGCGCGGGGGCGCGGCAAGTTCGGCGCTCATCGCTGTGGGGAACGATTACCAGGGCAACTTCTCACACGTGGCCTTGGTTCATGTGGACGAGAAAACCAACATCCCGACGGTCATACAGTCCAACGAGCACGGCGGACTGCATCCCACCGCCATCGAAGAATATCTGAAGAATGTCAAGCTTCGCGTTATGATACTCCGCCCGCGGGCGAACCTGGCCGCCGTCGTCGCCGATCCGATGCTGCCGCACCGGGCGGCTACGATTGCGCTCCTGCGGGCGCAACGCCGTGACACGCCCTACGATTTCGCTGTCGACCATCGCGATGACTCCAGGATGTACTGCTCGGAGGTTCCGGCGTGGGCCTATCGGCAGGTCGGTGTCACGCTGTGGATGGACATCTCCCGCATTTCGGCGCCGGGTACGCGCCAGTGGCTCGCGGACCTCGGCGTGAAGCACTTCGACACGCAGGAGCCATCGGACCTCGAGTACGATCCCCAGTTGCGCGTCGTGGCGGAGTGGCGCGATCCGCAAACCCTCTACATCGATCACGTGGACAACGTCGTGACCGAGGCCATGCTCGGCGGGGCGGCCCGCGGGGATCGCTTGACCCACGTGTGGTACGTGCTCCCCTTCGTGCGTTTGCTCAAGGGGTACAGCGTTCTTCTCGGTTTCGTGGGGAAGATGGGGCCGGTGCCCGAGGGGCTGAGCGCCACAGTGGCGGCTCGGTTTCACACGCTCGCCCGGCGGCACGCGGCGATCAAGCAGCGGGTGCTGGTGCTGGCGGAGGAGTTCCAATCACGAAAGGGCTACAGACCGCCGGAGTGGCAGCTGTTACAAATGGCGAAGGAAGCGTTGGAGGAGTTGCGGTGAGCTGCCGCTTTCAAGAATTCGACGAGTCGGTCGGATGTGGTTAGAGCAAACCCCGCGCGTAGCCCGGGGTTGCGAACCAAACGACGTTGGGCCTCACCAACGACCCACCCTCGCCCACGACCACGCGCTACCGTTACTGCGACGGGCGCAGCGCCGCGAGTTGCTCCCGTGCTTTCAGGGCCGGCTGGTAGCCGGGGTCCGCGTTCTGCCACACCGCAAGCGCCGTTTCCAAGTGCTGAATAGCCTGTGCGTCGTCACCACGATCCGCAAACACGAGCGCCAGTTCGTAGTGCGCAGACGGATCGTACGGATTTGACTCTAGTCTGCGACGCAGGCTCTGCTCGGCAGCCTCGGCATCGCCGAGTTTCCGCTGGCAGCGACCGATATCAATGTGCACCGAGGTCCGCGTAGGATTGCTGTCCAGTTCTTCCTCGTAGAGTGGGATGG
>Ga0114950_10003338_pt1 | contig 12349 bp, 10 predicted proteins | sample N075metaG_FD_83503 | JGI IMG/M metagenome (GOLD analysis project Ga0114950, IMG submission 83503) | Deep subsurface microbial communities from Kermadec Trench to uncover new lineages of life (NeLLi) - N075 metaG | ecosystem: Environmental > Aquatic > Marine > Ocean trench > Sediment | place...
CGACCAATCGGCCAACGTGATCCAGTGGTGGGCCCTGCTCGGTTGCGTATTGGGCGTCTCCCTGATCGCGAGTCGACTCGGCGCCGGCCGTCGCGGCCAGCTTCTGTCGTCAGCGCTCTGCGTCACGCTGCCGATGGCTGTGCTCCAAGGATCGAGCACGCAGAACGACCTCGTCGCCGCCCTCTGGGCCGTGTGCGCCCTCTACTTCGGATGGCTCACGATCGTCGAGGTGAAGCCCCGCACCACAGTTCTCCTGAGCCTCAGCCTTGGCTTGCTGGTGGTCACCAAGGCGAGCGCAGCGCTCCTACTGATTCCCTTCTTCCTGATCTTCGTCGCCAGACTTCTGCGCCGTCGCCGGGGTGCCAACGGGTGGAGAACCCTTGCCTTCCTCGTCGCCACGGTCCCCCTGCTGGCCGCTCCACACCTCTTCCGCACCCACCGCCTCTGGGGCAACCCTCTCGGTCCGATGCACGAGGCCGGCAACACCTATCTATCGGGATCCTGGACGGCAGCGGCCGCCATCTCGGGACTCTCGAGGAACCTGGCTCTGCATGCCGGTACGTCGTGGGGCTCGCTCGACTCCAGAGCCGAAGACGCCGTCCGCGCTCTCCACGGTGCTCTCGGCATCGATGCCGATGACCCGCGAACGACCTGGGGGGGTCTCTCCTTCGGCGTCCACGACGCCGTCCGTGACGAAGACGCCGCCGGCAACCCTCTGCACCTCCTTCTTTTCATGATCGTGATCGCCTGCTTCGCAAAGAGAACGCTTCGCGATCCCGAGAGCGTGATCTTTGCCATCTGCCTGGTGGCCGCCTTCGTTCTTTTCTCGAGCGCGATCCGGTGGATGCCCTGGCACACCCGACTGCACCTGCCGCTTTTTGTCCTGGCAACAGCCCTCACCGGGGCGACCCTCTCGCGAGGGCTTGGAGCACTGGGGACGGTCGTCCTCTGCCTCCTCTTGGCGTTCACCGTCGGCTCTCCGCTGCTCAACCACCAGCGACGCCCGCTCCTGGGCGCGAGCTCCGTGTTGCGGGTCGAACGCTCCCGGCAGTACTTCGCCGCCCTCCCGAAGGCTCGTACCGCCTATCTCGAGGCGCTGGAGGTCGTGGAGCGAGAGCTTGGCTGCGACCGGGTCGGCCTCGCTCTCGGAAGCGACGACTTCGAATATCCGCTCTGGGCGCTGTCGAACCCGCTCGAGGGGAGCCGCACGCGGTTCGAGCACGTCGCCGTTCTCAACGCATCCGCCAGGCTTTCAGTAGACACTTCGCCACCGTGCGCGGTCCTGGTCTCGAGCACTCGCCCGGAGCGCCGGCTCACCGTCGGCGGTAGCGAGTACCGCCTCGCACGAGACCTGGGAAGTCTTCGGATTCTGTTGCCGGCGACCGAGGCCGAGGCTTCCAGTCAAGGGCCCAGGTTGTAGCGCAAGACCCACCAGACGGCCGCAAGTCCGTCTCGCCAACCGATCTTCTTGCCGTCGGCATAGGTGCGCCCGTCGTACGACACCGGCACTTCGTAGATCCGGATCCCCAGCTTGGCCATCTTCGCCGTCAGCTCGGGTTCGATGCCGAAACGCTTGGAAGAGAGCTTCATGCCATCCACGACTTCGCGCCGCATCACCTTGTAGCAGGTCTCGATGTCCGACAGATTGAGATCCGTCAGCATGTTCGAGAGCGTCGTCAGCATGCGATTCGCGACCGCGTGCCAGAAGAAGAGAACGCGGCGCGGACCGCTCGTGAAACGCGAGCCGAAGACAGCATCCGCCCTATCGTCGAGAATGGGCTCTAGCAGAGCTGGATAGTCCTTGGGGTTGTACTCGAGGTCGGCGTCCTGAATGAGAAGAATGTCGCCAGTGGCGGCCTCGAAGCCACGTCTCACCGCCGCTCCCTTCCCCTGGTTGCTCTCGAGCTCGAGCAGGCGAAACTCGATCTCGCCACTCGCCTCGGGCTCGCGAAGGGCCTCGCGAGTGCCATCGGTCGACCCGTCATCGACGACAATCACTTCCAATCCCAGGCCGTGTGGCAACGACGCGGCGTGAACTCTGGTCAGAATCTCACGGACGGTTCCGACCTCGTTGTACACCGGAATCACTACCGAGAGGGTCTTCATGCTGCAGGTTCCACCCACTCAACCGGCGGCTAGAGGCCAGACGAGTGGCAACACCACCAGAACCACCACCAGGGTCACGAACGCCAACGGCACTCCGACCTTGATGTAGTCGATGAACCGATACCCTCCGGGGCCCATGACCAGAACGTTGGCAGGATGCGTTACCGGACTGATGAACGATGTCGACGCGCCGATCGCGACCGCCATGACCAGAGACAACGGCGACATGCCGACCTGAAGGGCGGTGTCGATAGCGATAGGGGCGAGAAGAAGAGCGACCGCCGGTGTTGGCATCACCTGAGCACCGGCCACGGCCAACAAGAAGATTCCGCAGAGGATCGCGAGCGGACCGATGTCGCCGACCGCTCCGACCACTGCCTCGCTGATGAAGAGAGCGGCACCGGTCTTCTCCATCGCGATTCCCAGAGGCAGCATTCCGGCGATCAGGAAGACCGCACGCCACTCGATCTCTCGATACGCCTCCGAGATGGTCAGGCACCCTGTGAGGATCATCACGGTCGCGCCAATCACGGCGGAGATGTAGATCGGAAGCCAACCGGCCAGGGTGATGGCGAGCACACCGAACATGCTCAGCAACGCCCAGGGCGCCCTGTTGAGACGCCGCGCCTCCTGTACCTCAGCACTGAGAACCAGAAAGTCCTGCTCCTGGGCGAGAACGGACAGTCTCTCGCGCGGCCCATGCAACAGAATAGCGTCGCCGAAGGCCAGGGTCTCGGCGCCGAGGTCTCTGCGCACCACCCGACCCTGACGCCAGATCGCCAATACATTGAGGCCGTACTTCTCCCGGAACCGCAGATCACGCAGGCTCTGGCTCACGAGCCGCGCCGTCGGGGCGATCGTGGCGACCGCCAGCCCCACGTCGGAAGATTCCAGATCCTCGACGGTCTGGTCGACCTGACGCTCCACCTGCAGAGTCTGCAGACCGCGCATGATCTCGAGATCCTCGGGCTCGCCTTTGACAATCAAGGCGTCGCCGGCCTCGAAGACCTCGCCTGGCCCGGGGCGTGAGATCTCTCCGTCACCGCGCCGGAGACTGAGCAGCATGAGCCCGAAGCCCTCACCGATACGGCTCTCGGCCAGGGTCTTGCCGATGAGAAAGGAGCCCTCGGGCAGCCGCAGTCGAAGTAGATGAGCGTCGAACTCGTCTCCGCCAGCCTCCTCCACAGAGGCTTCCTCGAGATCCTTTCCCCGTACCATTCGGTCCACTTCGTCGGCGCTTGCCTGCACCAGAAGGAGGTCCCCTGTTTCGAGAGGAGGGATATCGAAGCCCGAACGAAGGAACTCCCCTCCTCGACGAATTCCGACGACGACGGCTCCTTCGAAACGCTGACGAAAGCCGATCTCGCGAAGGCTTCTGCCGATCAGCGAAGATCCACGAGGCAGCGACAGGGCCGCGATCTCGATGTCTCCCCAAGCAGCCGCCTCCAGAGTCAGCTCGCTTTCTCCCAGGCTGAAAATCGGCGAGGTCCGGAACTCCTCGAGTCTCGAAGTGCGACCCTCGACGAGCAGCCTGTCGCCACCCTGCAGCAAGTCGTTGGGAGCCGGCGCCAGTCGGGTGCGCCCACCGCGAACGATACCGATGACGATCAGACCGAGGGCCGACTGAATACGGCTCTCGGCGACCGTTCGGCCATCCAGAAGCGAGTCAGAGGGGAGCTTCAGGATCAACAACCGTTTGTGAAGGCCGAAGATCTCTCGTACGTCGCCGGTCGTAGAGGAGGCCTCGGCGATGTCGCGAGACGGCAGCAGGTGGCGTCCGACCAGAGCCATATAGGCGATCCCCGCGACCAGTACCGCACCGCCGACCGGCGCAAAAGTAAACATCGAGAGCTCGCCGATACCACGTCGGCTGACTTCTTCGGCGATGAGGATGTTCGGCGGCGTTCCGATAAGGGTCATCATTCCGCCGAGCAGCGAGCTGAACGAGAGCGGAATCAGCAACTTCGAAGGGGCAACACGTGTGCGTCGAGCCAGATCCATGACCACCGGCAGGAGAAGCGCCGTGGCGCCAACGTTGTTCATGAAGGCCGACAAGATGCCGGACACCACCATGATCACGATCATCAGGCGAACCTCACTCGTCCCCGCCACGCGCAGCACCTGGCCTCCCAAGAGGTCGGCGACACCGGTCTTGGACAAGCCACCGCTGAGGATGAACACGGCCCACACGGTGATGACCGCCGGATTGCTGAAGCCCGACAGGGCCTCTTTCGGTTCCACCAACCCGGTGGCGGCAAGGGCGCCCAGCAGCATGAGCGCCACGACGTCGGCGCGCGGCTTCTCGACGACGAAGAGTACGACCGTCGCGCCCAGCAGAGCGAGGACGAGAGCGATGTCAAAGGTCACGGCGTGAGCGCGGCCCCACAGCAAGGCCCGGCGACCGGACCGATCTCACTGGTGAGCGAGAACTGGCGGGAGACACGAGCCATGAGACGGACTACTCGGAGACGTCGTAGGCCATGACGACGAGATCGTGGGTCTGGCCCTCCCGATCAATGACCCACTCGGCCAGCATCGACTCGAGATTGAATCCGAGCTTGCGGAACACGCCGCGCGCACTTTCCTGATCGCGCGGCATCTGAGCAACGATCTTGGTCAGGCCGGAACCACGTGCGATCTCGAGAATCTCACGGGCGAGTATGCCTCCCAGGCCGGTGCCTCGGTAGGCGGGACTCACGATCATGCGGATCTCTCCGAGGTGGCGGCTCCACTCGACGTCCTGCCGGTTCAGGCTGCCGTATCCAGCCAGCCGACCTTGGTCTTCGGCCAAGACGGTGAAACGACGCCCCGACTCGATGGAACGGACCCACTCGGCAACGACCTCGGGTCGCGTGATGTCCATCGGCAGAAAGAGGAGGTCGGCGGCCGGCAGCCCGCGCGCGAACTCGAGCATCGCCTCCTCGTCACCTGCTGTCATGGCGCGCAGAACCAATGTCTGATCGCGAGCCTCGACCGTACGAGGGTAGGTCCGGGTCACCTCGAGGGCTGGGATTATCGGCCCTGTAGCTGCCACTCGTACTCTCCTGTTCTTCGATCGCGAGCGATCGAGGCATCTTCACGGGAATCGCGGAAGTCTAGCAGCCCGATAGCTACCGCAAAGTTCGCCGAAACATCCATGGGCTTCTCTGCGTAGTGTGATGAAGCAGGGCAGCCGACTGAAGATCCCAGGAGAACGACAATGTCCATCCTCAACAGATTCTTCCCAAGCAAGACACCGGTCGCCAGGGTCCGGGTGTGCAGAGAGTGCGGCATGCCGGTCGGTGAGCACAAGGACTGGTGTGCCGTCGTTCTGGGCCAACAAGCCCAGCAGAATCCGCAAGAAGCCACCGACGGCCAATAGTCGAAGGTCGCGACGGGTCTGACTATCCGAGCTCGAAAGTAACTCGAGCTCGGATGTTCTCCCATTCGGCGATCAACTCGACGGTGTGGGCGAGGCCGTCGGTCGCGGACTCTAGGCGAATCGTGAACTGCTCCACGAGATCTGCGGTGGACTCGGTCGCCATGTCGACCCTCAGTAGATCCTGACTCTCGTCGTACTGGGTCCCCCACTGGCCGGTCTGGCGGTTGATCACCAGGGTCCACTGACCGCGATCGGGAATGCAGTACAGAGTGTAGTCACCGGCCGGCACCGTTCGACCCGCCACTACCAGGTCGGCCTCGGTCGACAGAGTGGTCGCTTCGTTCGCTCCCATGCGCCAAATGCGCCCGTAGGGGAGCAAGGCGCCGAAGATCTCACGCGTACGGACGTAGGGCCGGCTGTAGACAACGGCAACCGTCGAGCCGTCGATCATCGCCTCCACAGTCGCCATCGGACTGATCCTGACGTTCGGGCTAGCGACGTCGAAGCCCACGGCATATCCAGCCAGGAACACCAACACTCCGACCACTGCTGCCGAAACCGCGATCCACCATCGTTTTCGCTTCATTCTGTTTCCTCCGACCGGACCATGATCTGACGGCCTTCGACAGAAATCCCCATCTCCGGGTCGAGCGTCACGATCGCGATGCTACCTCGGTCCGGAGCGTGTGGTATCAGGGGCGAGCCAGGGTAGAAGGCCCGCGTTTCACCCTGCGAAACGTCCCGGAAGACGTGCACGTGACCGAGGGCAAGGTAGTCGAAACCCGAGGTGGCGACCTCCTCTGGGGTGATCAGCGAAGAGCGCAGCTCGGCTCGCCCTTCCACGAAGAATCCGTGTGCCATGCCGACGAACCAGTGATCGCCGTCGCGAGGCGGCACCCCGGCGAGCGGTCGGTTCGAGGGAACGTGATCGACCAGGCCTTTGCCCCAAACACGGAGCTGCAACTCGGCGAAGCTCACGACTTCGCCGTCCTCGGCAGTGAGCGGATGCACGTTCGGACCGATCGACCGCATGTCGAACTGGCGGTAGACCGATTCCTCGTCGTAGCAGTCGTGGTTGCCGGGAATGAGAACCACCGGACAGGAGAGCCTGCCGAGCTCGGCCTCGACGAACGACAGGGTCCGGGCGCTCACGCGGTTGGAGTCGAACAGGTCTCCGGCGATCAGCAGGGCATCGGCCTCTTCCGCTATGACCGTCTCGATCACCGTGCGAAAGGCGGCCTCCTCGGCCGACGCGCCTCCACTTTCCGGCGCTCTCGGCGTCAGGTGCACATCCGATGTGTGGACGAGGCGCAGGGAAGGTCGAGGCATAGCCACCGTTTCTCCTGCTAACGGCGCCAAGTGCGCCAGTCGAAGGGAGCGATCCCACTGTCCGTAAGACGCCAGATCGACGCTGCCGGCTCACCGTCTGCCAGATCGAGGAAGCCGATCGTCCCCAGTTGAGTATTCAGATTGTGAGGATATGTCGGAGAGCCCGGGTTGACGCAGAGAACCCCCTCCATGACGTCGATCGCCTCGACGTGGCTATCGCCGTAGACCACGACATCCGGGCGCTGCTCAGGAAACAGTCGCTCCAGGGCACCCGCCACCGTAATGTTGGGTGGGATCTCCGGGATCGGCATGGCATGGGTCAAGCCGACCCTCCTGCCGCCGATCTCCAGTAACCAGACCTTGCGCAGACGATCGTCTTCGGGCTGAACCGGCCGCCCTCCCGAGCCGTCATCGCCATCGCCACGCGCAACGTGAATCGGTGCCACCCGAGCGAGCTCGGCGATCACCCCTAGATCGTGAATATCGCCGGCGTGGAGAATCAAGTCGACCCCCTCGAACGCCTCGCAGACCTGCGGCCAGAGCTCGCGCCGGGCCTCTGGAATGTGGGTATCCGAGATCAGGCCTATTCGCATCGCGAAGCTCGCGAGGAAGAATCGGTTCGGCAGTGCGGGAGACTCGGTAGCACGCTCACCTGAACGGAACCTCTTCGCGATCGTTGGAGCCCTCGGTCAAGGAGACAAGATACCCCGCTTCGAGCCCGACGTGCTCATCGACGCGTCCCGACGGCCACCGTACGATGACCTCGACCGAGCCCTCCCAAGTACCGAGGCCGAAGTAGATCTCAGGGGCACTCTGTGAGAGATAGCTCGAGCTGCTATGCAGGAGCCTGCTCTGGCGGCGATCGCCGACGAGGATCTCCACTCTGGCGCCGAAGCCCTCGAGATTGCTTGTGACACCGTGAAGACGGATTCCTATCGAGCGGTTGTTGCTTCCCGTTTGGTTGAGCAGCACTCGCGCCGGACCGTTGTTCTGGGTGATGACCACATCCACATCTCCGTCCCCATCGAGATCACCGGCCGCCGCGCCGCGACCCACGAGAAGCTCCTCGAGCCCGAGCTGCGCCGACAGGTCGCTGAAGCGACCGTCGCCGAGGTTGTCGAAGAGCTGGCTGGGCTGGCGATAGGAACGCTTCGGCTCGTAGAGCTCGATGTTGTCGACCACCTCGCCGTTGGTGACGAACACGTCGAGATCCCCGTCGTTGTCGTGGTCGAACAACAGGGTGCCGAAGCCGACCCAGGGCAGACTCGGAATACCGAGGCCCGAGGCCGAGGTGCCGTCATGAAACAAGCCGCCGCCGAGGCTGTGATACAGAGTATTGGTCTCGTCGCCGAGGTGGGTCAGAAAGATGTCGGCCAGACCGTCGCCATCGACATCGTCTACCGCCACTCCCATACTGGCCTCGGCGTCGCCGGAACCGTTGAACGCAACCCCGGCCAGAAGACCGTTCTCTTCGTACCGCAGGCCCTCGCCGCCGAGATACAGATGGTTGCGAGACGAGTCGTTGGCGACAAAGATGTCGAGAATGCCGTTACGGTCGAAATCGGCAAACGCCAGGCCCAGACCCTTGGCATCGGCGGACGCTCGCAGACCCGCCTCCCTACTGACGTCGGTGAACCGAAAGTCGCCATCGTTTCGGTAGAGGACATCGGTAACGCCTGCATAGACGTCGGGATGACAGTAGGAGCGGATCTGATGCTTCGCGTTGCCGCACCACTTGTGGTTGTCGAAAGTGAAATCGACGTAGTTCACGACGTAGAGGTCGAGATCGCCATCTCCATCGGCATCGAAGAAACCGGCCGCGCTGCTCCACTGATCGCCACCGACTCCCGCCGCCTCGGTTACGTCCTCGAAACGGCCGCCGCCCAGATTTCGCAAGAGGGTGTTGCGGCCGAGGTTGGTCAGGTAGAGATCAGGGTCGCCGTCGCGATCGACGTCGCCATAGGCAACCCCCATACCGTAGCCCGGGTCTCCCGCACCGGAGCCTTGGGTGATGTCGACGAACAGGCCCTCGGCCGTTTGCCGGAACAGCCGGTTCGGTGCCAGCCCTGGCTTCTCACCTTTTGGTAGCCGGCTCGCGCCCTGCACGAAATAGATATCGAGGCGACCGTCACCATCGAGATCGAGGACCGCGACCCCGCTACCCACCGTCTCGTGCATGTACTTCAGCCCGGTGCCTGAATGACGGTGCTCGAAGACGACGCCGAGTCGCGCCGAGCTCTCGATGAACCGAGGCGATTCAGCACCGGCGCTCGGCCCCGCTGCGAGGATCGTGGCTAGCAACACAAGAAGAACCGAATCACGGCCGACCAAGCGACGCCCGGTGGTCAAGCAAAACACGGCGCTCGAATCACCTTCCACTGGGATTCCGTAGCGCATCACGCTGTTTCTCGGCCTCTTCTCGACGACCCAGAGCATCGAGAGTGGCGGCGTACTCCAACCTCAGCCGAGTCTGGTCGGCACCGAGCTCAAAGGCTCGAGCGTACAGTTCGGCCGCTTCAGCGTGGCGTCCCAGCCGAGCCAACGCCCTGGCCAGATAGGCGTGGGATTCGATGTTGCCGGTCTCGAGGTCGAGGGCTCTCCGCAGACGCTCCACGGCCTCGGCCGGCCTGCCGAGCTCGATCAGCAGCAGGCCCTCGAGCCGATGAGGTTCAGCCAAGCCAGGCACCAACTCCAGGGCTCTTTCAATCGGCACCAATGCTTCCTCGAAGCGGCGAGCCGAATGGAGCACTTTCGCCTTTAGGAGGAGCGCCGGTATCACCTCACCATAGGTGGCCAGGAGCTCGTCTACTCGGATCAGGGCTTCCTCGGTGCGTTGGCGTCTCGCCAGATCCTCGACCTCGTTCAAGGCGACACCCATCTCGCGTTCGAGAACGTCGTCACCATCCGGGCCCCGGCTCAACTCCTGGTACCGCTCGAGAGCCTGCTGAGCCTGGTCGGGCTCTCCCTGCTCACGCAGAGCGATGCCCAGCCGATACTGGATTTCCGCGTGGTCCGGAGCGATCGCCGCCGCTCGCCGAAGGTGATCGACCGCTTCACCACTCCTGCCGACCTCGCCCAGCACCGAGGAGAGCTCGAGATGGGCCCGCACCTGGCTGGAAACCCCCAGATCGAGCGCCTTCTCTATCCAGGCCGCCGCCTCCGCCCTCCGGCTCGGGCTCTTTGCCAATGCCATCCCGACGAGCAGAGCGAGCTCAGCACGTCGAGGCATTCTCGCGGCTGCCGGCTCCGCCAACTCGAGGGCGCGTTCCGGCCTTCCCTCCGACAACAGCAAGGAGCAGAGCTGCTCGAGGAGTGGAACCGCCTGCAGGCCTCTGGCCAGCGCGTCCTCGAGCAGCTCGATCGCCTCGGCGGTGCGATCGAGATAGCGCAGGCCGACAGCTGAAAAGAGAACGGCCATCATGTTCGTTGGATCGATCTCCCTCGCACGCTCCATCATCGCGAGAGCCTCTTCTCTTGCGCCGAGGCCGATGAGCAGACGACCGACGGCGAGCACCGGCTCCAGGTTGCCGGGCTCGAGTCGCTCCGCCTCCCGCGCCGAAGCAAGAGCCGCCATCAGATCTCCCTGACGTTCGTACACCTGGCTCAGCCCGAGAAGCGACGGAACGTGCTCAGGCGCCAGGCCCAGCGCGGACTCGAAGCTCGATTTCGCTTGCTCGATTTCGCCGACCGCCAAGGATTGCCTGCCGAGCTCAACGGCTATTTCGACCGATTCAGGCACCTCGGCGAACGCGGCGGACTGGGCCGAACCCACAAGCGCCACGAGCAAGATCGAGAGTACACGCATTTGGCTGGATATCTTATCGGCCAGTCACCGAAGTGGTGAGGTTACAATTCGACAGCCGAGAGCCTTCCTTGCACACGGGGTGGAGTTCCCCAGCGAAGATAGGTAGATGATCCACGGTATCGACCACGAGCGCCTTCAGTCCGTAGCCGTGGACACCTCGCCGGCGCTCGAGCTTCGTCAGTACAGAGTCGGGCCCGGCAAGAACTTCGTCTACCTCCTCGCCGATCCCCGTAGCGGGCAGGCAGTGGTCGTGGACCCGGCCTGGGAGCCGCTCGGGCTCGCCGAAGAGGCTGCGGATGCAGGATTCAATCTGCGAGGGATTCTCCTCACCCACACGCATGCCGACCACCTGGGTGGAGAACTTCGCCGGCGCACCATCGCCGGGGTCCGAGAGCTCTTCGAGTATCAACCGCTACCTGTGTACGTACACGAAAAGGAAGCCTCGCGGGTCGCACGATTCGCCGATGTCCCCGAAAGCTCTATCGAGCCCCTCGTCGACAACGCAACGGTTCGGGTCGGTTCGCTGACCATCGAGTGCCTCCACACTCCCGGGCACACGCCGGGCGGAGTCTGCTTCCTGGTCGAAGGTCGGTTGCTCTCCGGCGACACACTCTTCGTACGCAACGTCGGCAACGTCGAGCACGCCCAGGGCGACGTCGACGCCATGTACTTCTCGTTGCGACACTTGGCGGAGCTGCCCCCCGAGACCATCGTCTACGCCGGTCACGACTACGGCGACACTACGAGCTCCACGATCGGACTCGAGCTTCAGCGAAACGCCTACATGAAGTCGATGAAGCTCGAGCAGTTCCGGATCCTGATGGGTTACCTCTAGTGCTGGCGACGCCCGAACTCAAACCTGTCGGAGATGCGTCTTAGAGGTAGCCGAGCGCCCGCAGCTCGTCCATGATCTGTTCGTCGGCCTCCGACGTCACAACGCCGTCGGTGCTGCGCTCCCCCCAGCTGGCGATCGTCCGCAGCGGGTGGCGCCGTCTGAACTCGCCGGTGAAGATCTCTCGCACTACGCGGCCGTCGAAGTCGTCGGCGATCGGCAGGTCGAGTGCGAAGAGTACCGTCGGCGCGATATCGATCACGCTAATGCGCCTGATCTCGACTCCTGCACGGATGTCCGGGCCGGCGGCAGCAAAGATACCGTGCGTGTTGCCGCCGTGGCTGCCGGAGATGCGCCCCATCGCGCGAACCAGGTTCATCGGCTCGCCGTCGAGTAACAGGTCCGTCGCGGACCCCGGGGGCAGCACGTCGATCACCGCGTCCGCACCCGCGCGTCGTTCGACGCGGTTTGGTTTGACGATGCGAAAGGCTGGGTGGCCGCCATCCCAGCGGACTCGGTCGAGGGCCTCGAGCAGGGTCGACAGCAGGCCTTCGGACTCCTCGCTGGCAAGCCGCCCGCCGTGCTCCACAGTCGCGATACGCAGCTTCTTGCGAAGCACGGCTGGGCGGCTCTTCCAGGTGTATACGGCGCTGAGCTCTGTATCGACTGCGCCTTGAGGGTGCCGAACGAGGAATCCCAGTCGCTCGAGCACTGTATCGAAGTCGAGCCCGAAGGTGGCCCGCTCCGCTTTCAGGCCGTAGAAGCCGTGATCCGAAACAACCATAAAGTTGACTTCACCCTGGCGGGCCGTAAGAAGACGCCCGAGCAGTTCGTCGAAAGCCTCGTATGCGTCGGGGATGTAGCCGCCCAAGCGCTCTACGTCGGCCGGGTCGACTTCGCCGTAACGTCCGGGCCG
>Ga0114950_10003339_pt1 | contig 12348 bp, 7 predicted proteins | sample N075metaG_FD_83503 | JGI IMG/M metagenome (GOLD analysis project Ga0114950, IMG submission 83503) | Deep subsurface microbial communities from Kermadec Trench to uncover new lineages of life (NeLLi) - N075 metaG | ecosystem: Environmental > Aquatic > Marine > Ocean trench > Sediment | place...
ACAACCTCGCCGGCGGCGTCGCTGACCTGCATGCGCAAGGCGCTTGCCGGCAACCCCTCCATCTCCTCGCCACCCGACAGGTTGTAACGGTGGCGAAACGTCAGGCGGTCGCCCGCCAGCGTGTAGGTGCCGCCCTCGCCCGAGCCACGGCGGCCGACCCCCTCTTGGTCGAGGACGAAGAACAGCACCGTCCAGTCGGTCGCGGTGAAAAAGATCATCCCGTCGACCGTGTGCGAGACGCCGCCGGCGAGCACATAGGTCTCCGCCCGCCAGGCGCCCTGGAGGTCCTGGGCGGCGGCGGCCGCCATCGCTTGGGCGGCAACAGCCGCCGTGGCTTGGGCGGTGACACCCGCCGCGGTCTGCGTAGCGGCGAACGCCGCGACCAACATGAGCACAGAAATACTTGACCTGCACCGAAGCAACGAACCCATCGGTTTCCTCCTTGGCGATTTCTTGATCGAGATCGCGCTCGCCGGGCTTACCGGCGGGCCGGCCGTACGACGGCCCGCTCGTGCGGCGCCCCGCTAGCGCAACCTCGGTGTTCTGGCCGGCGGCTGGCGATGGTGTGTCGCCTGCTCGTAGGCGTAGGCGATGGCGATCAACTGCGGCTCGGTCCAGGCGGCGCCGAGGATCTGCAGCCCGGCGGGAAGCTGCTCGCCGCCCTCCTCGACCCAGCCCATCGGCACCGTGATCGCCGGGAAACCGGTCTGCGGCGACAGCACCTGGCTGTTGTCACCGCCCGGGGAGCGTAGGTCGCCGATCAGGCGCGGCACGTTGGCCCAGGTCGGAAACACCACCGCAACGAGCCGGTTTTCGGCCAAAATACCGCTGACGTGCTCGGCGAAGCGCCGCTTGTTTTCATCCTGCTCGGCACAACGAACGGCAGGATCCTCCAAGCTCTCGTCGAGGCCGCGCCGCAGCCGGTCGCGCACCGTGCGGTCGAAGTCGCCCGACTCGACCACGTCGTTGAGCGTCTTGACCGGCGCGTCGGGTCCGAGCGTCGCCAAATAGGCGTTGAGGTCGTAACGGAAACGGCGGCAGCCGAACCGGTTGCGCTCGTCCAGCATCGGGATCTCCAACGGATCGACGATCTCGGCGCCGGCGGCGCGCAGGTCCTCGAGCGCCCGGTTGAAGACCTCGAGAATGCGGGGGTCGCCGCCCTCGCGCTCGGCGATCTGCCGAACGACGCCGATACGGGCGCCGTTCAGCGCCCCGGCGTCGAGGAACTGGTTGTAGTCGTCGGCACGTCGCGCGTCGGCTTCGGCGGTCACTGGATCGGCGGGATCCGTCCCGGCGAGGACGTCGAACACCGCCACCGCGTCGGCGACCGAGCGGGCGAGCGGCCCGCCGATGTCGTTGGCGAAGTTCAGCGGCACGATGCCGTCGCGGCTGGTCAGGCCCATCGTCGAGCGGATCCCGACCAGAGCGTTGTGAGACGCCGGGCCGCGGATCGAGTTGCCGGTATCGGTGCCGAGACCGACGGTACCGAAGCTTGCCGCTACCGCCGCCGCGGTGCCGCCGCTGCTGCCGGCCGGCACCCGGTTGGTGGCGTACGGGTTGCGGGTAAAGCCGGGGATGCGCGAGCCGATGGTTTCGTTGGGCGAGAAGGCGAACTCGGCCATGTTCGATTTGGCGAGGACGATGGCGCCGGCCTCGATGATCTTTCGCACCTGGAACGAATCGTCGGGTGGCATCGACTCGGCGAGGGATGCGGAGCCGGCAGAGGTCGACATGCCGGCGAAATCGTAGTTGTCCTTCACGATCATCGGGATGCCGTGCAGCGGCCCCGTGAGGCCCGACTCCGCGAACGCGGCGTCGAGCTCGTCGGCGCGCTCCAGGGCGAGCGGGTTGACCTCGATGATGGCGTTGAGGGCCGGACCGCGTCGGTCGTAGGCCTCGATACGCTCCACGTAAGCCTCAACCAGCTGCCGCGCCGTCACCCGCCCGTCCTGCATCGCCTGGTGGATTTCGCTGATCGACGTTTCAACCACGTCGAAGCCGCCGCCACCCTCGGGCGCTGTGTCAACGGGACCGCAGGAAACGACTGCTGCACAGGCGACCGCCAGCACAGCAACCGGAAAACGAAGTCGGTGTCTCATGAAGGCCCTCAATCGGTCGGTGATCCCTCTAACAGGTAGTCGAACTCGATGAGCTCGGCGCCATTCTCGGTGCAGATCGCAAAGCCTTCGCCGCCGCCGTACATCTGCACGCCAGCGTAGCGGCTCTGCTTGTCGAGGACGAAAAAACGCACGTTGAAGGCCGGTTCCCCGCGGCTGTTGAGCAGCCGCTCCTCGATGGTGTTGGCGCGGATGCGGCGCAGGCCCTCGAGCGCGGCGTCCTTGGGGTGCATGCCGTCGCGCATCTTTTCGACGATCAGAAACGACGACAGGTTGAAGAGGTTGGCCTCGCCGCGGCCGGTGGAGCCGCAGGCGCCGACATCGCCGTCGACGTAGAGGCCGGCGCCGAGGATCGGCGAGTCACCGGCCCGCCCCGGGATCTTCCACGACAGGCCGCTGGTCGTCGTCACCCCGCAGATCTCGCCGGCGGCGTTGATGCCGTTGCAGTTGATCGTCCCCCAGAAGCTGTGCTCGGGGATAAGGCCCTCGCGCACCATGTCGAGGCCAGCCTGGTAGCCGCGCCAGGCGAGGTCGCGCTGCCGCGCCCATGATTGCTCCATCCCGCCCGCCATTCCGCCGGCGTCAACCTCGCGGGCGGATTTGTTGATCCCGCGCGAAGCCCCGCGCGCGATCTTCTTGATCCCACCCACCTCCCGGCCCCTGCCGCCCGCACCTCGTCGCCGGATCGGGCGATCGTTCGGGTCGAGGTAATGCTCGGGATCGACGCGCCGCCGCCACTCGAGCCACAGCTCGCGCGAGCGGTCGGTGTTGAGGTCGTCCTCGATCTCGAATCCCATGTTGCGGGCGAAGTCCTGGGCCCCCTGGCCCACCAGCAGGTGATGATCGGTGTAGTCGGCGACAGCCTGGGCGACCAGCGAGGGCGTGCGCACGCCCTCCAGGGCTCCGACGCCACCAGCGCGCTTCCTCGGCCCATGCATGCAGCATGAGTCGAGCTGAACGACGCCGCGCTCGTTGGGCAGACCGCCGTAGCCGATCCCGGTTTCGGCGGGGTCGTTTTCAGCGATGTTCACGCCGGCGATCAGCGCGTCGAGCACATCCTCGCCCTCGGTGATCATCCCGAACGCCTTCTCGACCGCGTTCATAGTGCCGCCGTTGCGGTACCCGAAGCCGCTGTAGTCGGAGATGACCATCGGCGTCGTGCCCTGCGCAGTAAGCATCTCCGGGCTTCGGGACGGGGACGGCTCCGAGGCAACAGGTTCGCGGGACGGAGCCGCCAGGGCCGACTGCCCGGCGGCCGCCGCTATCCCCGCAGCCGCACCGGTGGTGACGAAATCGCGCCGGTTCATTTTCTTCTTCATTCGAGAGACCTCCGATTTAGCAGGGTGTTGAAAAGCTCCTGGGGGTGCCGTTACGGGCACCGTGGGAGCAGATGCAAGGCGGCGTGACGCAGCCGATGTAGGGACGGCGGGATTCTCCCCTTGTTCTCACCTCCGATCAACGGCATATTGCGGTCGACTCGCAATCCCCGAGAGCCGACCCGGTACCTCGAGACACGACCCGACACCTCCCCGACAACCGACGGCGAGACACGATGAGCGAATCCGAGATCAGCACCGCCCCGGCCGCACCCTCCAACCACACGACCGACGCCAAGCCTGAGGCGCCCGCTGCCAATCCCGAGGCTCTCGACGCCGAACCCGAGGCCCACACCGCCGCACCCGAGGCGCCCGCCGCCGCCCTCGACGGGCTCGACCGGCGCTCGTTCATGGGCTTCTTCGCCGGCACCAGCCTGGCCGGAACGTTGTTTCCCGGTGTGCTCTGGGCCCAGCTCCGCGGCGGACGAGGGCCGCAGGAGGAAGCAGTGATCACGGCCGCGATGATCGCCGAGGCCGAGAAGATCGCCGGCCTCGATCTGACCGACGAGGAGCGCGAAGCGATGCGCCGCGGCCTCGATCGCAACGCCGCCGCCTACCAGCAGCTACGCGAGCTGAAGATCCCCAACGAGGTGCCGCCGGCGCTGTTGTTCGAACCGGCGATGCCGGGTGTCGAAGTCGATCTCGATCGCGACGAGATTCCGATCCGGGTCAGCCGCCAAAGTCCGCCGGCCGTTGGCGACGACCTCGAGGAGCTGGCGTTCCTGCCCCTGACCCAGCTCGCGGAGCTGGTGCGCACCCGCCAGGTGAGCTCCGAGCAGCTCACGACGATGTACCTGGATCGCCTCGAGCGCTACAACCCCAAGCTGCTGTTCGTCGTCAACCTCACCCGCGACCTGGCGATGAAGCAGGCACGCCGCGCCGACCAGGAGATCGCGCTGGGCAAGTATCGGGGGCCCCTGCACGGCATCCCGTGGGGCGCCAAGGACCTGCTGGCGACGCGCGACTACCCGACGACCTGGGGAGCCGAGCCCTACAAGGACCAGGTGATCCCGACCGACGCCACCGTCGTGCGCCGCCTCGACGACGCTGGCGCCGTGCTGGTCGCCAAGCTGACGCTCGGCGCCCTCGCCCAGGGCGACCGCTGGTTCGGCGGCCGCACCCGCAACCCGTGGAACACGGCGCAGGGCTCGAGCGGCTCCTCGGCCGGACCGGGATCAGCGACCGCCGCCGGCTGCGTCGGCTTTTCGATCGGCACCGAGACGCGCGGCAGCATCACCTCGCCGAGCACGCGTAACGGCGTCACCGGCCACCGCCCGACCTTCGGCCGCGTGTCCCGCGCCGGGGCCATGGCGCTGTCGTGGAGCATGGACAAGATCGGCCCGATGTGCCGGGCGGCCGAGGACTGCGCCCTGGTATTCGCCGCCATCCACGGCGCCGACGGGATCGACCCGTCGGCGCGCAGCGTGCCGTTCGCCTGGGATCCGTACCGTGACCCGCGGACGTTGCGGGTCGGCTATCTGGCCGACGCCTTCGAGCCGGGGCCGCGCTACGACAACCGCGAGTTCGACCTCGCGACGCTGCGCACCCTGCGCGAGGAGATCGGCATCGAGATGGTCCCGGTGGCGCTGCCCGAGTTTCCGGTCGGGGCGATGAGCTTCATCCTCACCGCCGAGGCCGGCGCCGCGTTCGAGGAGCTGACGCTCAGCGGTCGCGACGACCTGATGAAAAACTCGTCCTGGCCCAACACCTTCCGAACCTCGCGGTTCATTCCGGCGGTCGACTACATCAACGCCAACCGGGCGCGGACGATCTACATGCGACATTTCTCGGAGGTGATGCGCGATATCGACGTCTTCGTGACCCCGACATCACGCGGCGGCGTGGTCGGCGCCACCAACCTGACCGGCCACCCGCAGGTGGTGGTCCCGAACGGTTTCAGCGACCAGGGCACCCCCTACAGCATCTCGTTCCTCGGCGGCCTGTACAAAGACGCCGAGGCGCTGTTGCTCGCCCACGCCTACCAGCAGGTCAGCGATTTCCACCTGCGCCACCCCGACGTCGACGCCCAGCCCATGCCAGAGGATTCGGGAAGCTGAGCGGCCTCGTCGGTTTTGGAGGCCGGACAAGTAGCGATCAGGGGCGCGCGCGCGGCGCCGGCGGTTTGCGGGACGCAAGTTGACACCCTGGCTTGCCGCTCGCTACCGTCGAGCTACCCGTTGGCTCCATAGAGTTCCCGCGCTCGACCGGCGCGGCGAATTGCTCAAAGGAAGGCCCCATGCACAAGCTCCTCCGCGCCGCCGTAATCGGGATCATCGGCTGCGCCGTTGCCCTAGCACCCGCCCTCGGCCAGGAGCAGCAAGCCGCAGATCTGAGCGAGTACGTCGGCGCTTATACGGTCGAGATTCCGGACTACGGTCTGATGGAGATCGCCATCGCGATCGCCGACGAGGGCGGCCTGACGCTCACGGCGATGGGCACCACCACGCCGTTGAAGCACCTCTCGGGGACCGCCTACGAGCTCGACACGGCCGACTTCGGGATCATCAACATCGGCTTTGTCGCCGAAGATGACGGCAGCATCTCGGCGTTGACGCTCGACGGCTACGACTTCAGCTTCATCGCCATCAAAAAGAAGCAGTAACTCGTGCGGCCGACGATCAACCACCGGCGAGATCTCAAATCCCTGTGGCGATCGGTAGCGATCGCGGCGGGGATTTTTCTAGCCCTCGCATCCACGGTGCCGGCGGCACCGCAGCAAGCCGAGACCTACGATCTGCTGGTCGTCAACGGCCGTCTCGTCGACGGCACCGGCAACGCCTGGATCTACGCCGATGTCGCCATCCGCGGCGACCGCATCGCGCGGATCACGCCCCGCGGGGGGCTGGCCGGCGCCGCCGCCGACCAGACCATCGATGCCACCGGGATGGTCGTCGCCCCCGGCTTCATCGACATCCAGAGTCATTCGCGGGCCCAGTTTCTCAGTGGTGACGGCCGGGTGATCAGCAAGATCACCCAGGGCATCACGACCGAGATCATGGGCGAGGGCACGAGCAACGCCCCGGGGGCCGACTTTCGCGGCCCCCGCGCCTTCGACGAGTGGCTCTCGGCGATGCAGGAGCACGGTGCCTCGCCCAACTTCGGCTCGTTCATCGGCGGCTCGAGCGTGCGACGCTGGGTGATGGGTGATGCGCAGGGCGCGCCGAACGCCCAGCAGCTCGCTCACATGCGCACGCTGGTTCGCGACGCCATGATCGACGGAGCTTTCGGGGTTGCGACAGCGCTCGTGTACCCACCCGGCAACTTCGCAACAACGGAAGAGCTGATCGCGATGGCCGCCGAGATGTCGCCGTATGGAGGGGTCTACATCAGCCACCTGCGCTCCGAGGCCGACACCTTCCTCGAAGCCATCGACGAGGCGATCCGCATCGGGCGCGAGGGTGGCGTGGCGGTCGAAATCTTCCATCTCAAGGCGGCCGGTCGCCGCAACTGGTACAAGGCCGAGCTCGCCATCGCCCGCATCGAGGCGGCACGCGCCGAGGGCCTCGACATCCAGGCCAACATGTACCCGTACACCGCCGGCAGCACCGGGCTGAACGCCTGCATGCCTCCGTGGGCGTCGGCCGACGGCAAGCTGTTCGACAACCTCACCGACCCCGGCATGCGGGCGACGATCCGCGACGAGATCCTCAACCAGAAGACAGTGTGGGAGAATTTCTGCGCCCTCACCGGCCCCGACGGCGTCTTGATCCTTGGCCTCCGCAAGGAAGAAAATCGGCAGTATGCCGGCATGTACCTGGCGGAAATCGCCGCCGCGATGGGCAAGGAATGGGTCGACGCGCTCATCGACCTGATCGTTTCAGAAGAAGGCGACCCCAGCACGATCTACTTCATGATGAGCGAGGAAAACGTCGCTCTGCAGCTGGCGCAGCCGTGGATGAAGTTCGGCACCGACGCCGGCGGCGCCGACCCCACGAGATCCGGTACACTGACCCACCCACGCGCCTACGGTACGTTCCCCCGCATCCTCGGCAGGTACGTCCGTGAACAGCGCATCATGCCGCTCGAGGAAGCCATCCGCAAGATGACTTCGGCGGTCGCAAACCGCCTGTCGATCCGCGACCGCGGCCTGCTGCGCGAGGGATATTTCGCCGACCTGGTGGTGTTCAACCCGGCGACGATCGGCGACGTGGCGACCTACGCGCAACCGCACCAGGTCTCGCTGGGGGTGCGTTGGGTGCTGGTCAACGGCGCCGTGGTCGTGCGCGAGGGCGAGCACACCGGCGCGCTTCCCGGGCGCATCGTAAGGGGCCCGGGGTACCGGCCACAGTAGGAGCTCCGAGCCCGGATATCTCAACGGCTCGCGGCCGCGCCGGCACGATGGCCCACGATGAATGGGTTGCGCGTGATTCGAGTGCTAGCGACGAGCGAGCCGAACGGGAAGCAACAGCCGTTCGGAAAACCGCACCCTCGACGAAGCCCCCGCCGGCGCCATTCGCTCCTCGAGCTCCTGTACGAGCCCCTCGATCCGGTTGCGCAGGTCGTGTAGCGATCCGCGAGACGGTTTTCCGGGGCCGCTGATCAATTGCCGCAGAACTGATCGATGCGCCTCGAGTCGAGCCAAGACCGCGGCGGCCTCCGCGTCGGTCTTTCGTAGTGCGTCCAGCGTGCCGCCTGCTCCTGCGGGCGCGGTCTCGTCCCACGTTGTATAGAGCCGAACCTCGATGGGCCCGAAGGGCACGTTGGTGGAGTTCGAGAACGTCCCGGCCTCACCGGGGGAAAGCCCTGTCGACGTGGTTCCTCCGCCGGGCAGGCCCACGGTCGAACCCTGGACGAAGGTAAAATCGCATGTTTGAACCTTCGGTGTCTTGACGTCGAAGACGATCTTGTTGAAGTAGGTGGCCCGGCTGCCGATGTTGGAGGCAGTCCCCACCATCTGCAGCTTGCCGAAGGAGTCTTCCTGTTGCGTGTATTCACCCAATCGCAGGCGACCCTGAAGCTGGTCATTCACGGAGGTGCCATACGAGCCCTCCAGCGAATACGCGTCCACCTGCGAAGCGGGAACGTTGGTGGACATCATGAAACATCCGCGCTGTCCCGCCAGCAACGCCGTGTCCGTGACGATTCCGCTCGCCCGGAGCCGGCGGCTGCGGCCGAGGACGAAGGTGAAACCCGTCCCGACGATGCTCCCGTCCGGCGAGAAGAAGGTGGCCTCTACGCGGATGAAAGTCGGAGGTCCGGCGCCGACAACTTTGTTCTGGACCTCACCCATGACCACGATGTTTCCGAACGTATCTACCGCGGCATTGAGCGTCGGGGGTACGAAGACAGGGTTCGGCACCGAGGGTGTCCCGGTGATGACGAAAGTGACTTCATTGGACGGATCTAGGCTCAGTCCGTTGGAATTCCTCGCCCTTACTCGGATGTAGTATTCGCCCTCTCCGATCTTGAGGTTGATCTTCGTGGCGTTCTGAAACGTATCGAAGTTGACGAAGTTCAACTTTCCCGGTGCAACACCTCCCTGGACTTGATACGAGTTCACCGGTCCACCCGTGGCCGGTGGAAGCCAATCCAAGATGACCCGGTCGGCCACCAAGGTGTAGGTGAGTCCCCTCGGCGGACCCGGCACTTGGTCCGGCCCACCGGGCGGCGGCGCCGGCGCCGGATAGATGAAGTTGATCGCCGCAATGTCATCGCTGCCGAGCCCACCGGTGATCGGTGCCTCGTTGCTGCTGTCGGCTTGCACCGAAACGGCCGCGAAGCAAGCGGGGGCGGCGGTCGGGTTCATGATGTTGCCGGGGATAGAAGTGTGATCAATGCCGATGCTGTGGCCGATCTCGTGGGTCTCGATGTCTTGGAAACAGCTCGAATTGGTCAGGAAGGACTGCGTGCCGTCGTTGTTGATGACGAAGCCGGCGATGATGCGGTTGAAGGCGGTGCCATTGACCGTCACGCCGCCGTTGGCGGTGGAAAACGTGCCGCCGACCGCAATTGTCCCGTCGTCGGCGAGCTCATCACAGGGATCGCCGAAATAGATCGTTATCCGGCCGGAGAAGGGGTTGTTCGTGTCGCTACAGATTGCGGTCGTTGACGCGCCCCTCAACACGTTATTGCCGGCGACAAGCGTCAGCCTGCTTCCGGCGCTGTTCCATAGGCCTCGCGCCACCCCGATCTCGGCAAAACCACCACCGGCGAGGTTGGGCTGGCCGCTGGCCAGGATGTCCACACTAACCGGTGTCGAGCTATCGGCCTGGTTCCAACGTACATCGAAGAGACCGAATGCCGGCGTGGGGTCGACGATCGCGGCGGCCGCCTCAGCGGGCTGCGTGTTGAACCGTCGCATGGGCGCGACGCTGCCGTCCTGTGGGCCGATCCAGTTCCTGAGCTCGGCGACAAACGGAGCGAGAAGGCGCGAATCCTCGAATTCGCTCGCGTTGGCGAGATCTGCCTGGTCCGAAGTGCCGAAGGCCGCTCGAGTAGCTTCGCCGGCGCCGCTGACCGGGTCTCGGTTGATCGTCCACTTGCCCTGCCACAGGCCGGTTGTTTGCAACGTGCCGTCACGGGGTCGTTCCACGAGAAACAACAGCACCTCTTCCCCAACGGTGAAAGTAGCCTGGTCGTAGACCACCATGGCGAGGTCACCGATTTGCCCCCCCAGTTGCTTCACAACGAGCTCGGTGCCCATACCGAGGCCCTTGATGTGCTCGTCGATCTCGATGCTGACGTAGGTGTACATATAAGGCACCTGCGGGTCGCGCCCGTACGCGATGCTGATGACCCGCCCCGTCAGGATCGCGTCCGAGATCCGCGCGAGATCCGGATCATCGAGCTTGATCCCTTGCGCCCAGGCTGCGGCAGGGCTCAACAGGATCGTAGCGAACAGAACGATGGCGCCCGACGACGCGAAGCTACGCAACGAGGGCACGACCATTCTGCGAGCGCGCATTTTTCGGCCTCCCTGGGGCTGGGTCCGCAGTTTGCGTGCACACGCTATAGGGAACCTGCGGGTGGTTTCAACGGTCACGGGGTGTGACGCCGCCGTTACGGCGCCGCGTTGGCCGCGGTTAGTGCTGCGCGTTGGCCGCGGCACTCAGGTCGATCGCCAGGATCTCCTCGAGGTCGCGGGCGAACAGCATCGTACCGGCGAGTGTTGGCACCGTCCAGGCGCGGCTGTGGAACACATCGGCACGCGCCACCACCTGCATGCCGGCGGGCGAAACCGTGACCAGACCGAGGGCGCCGTCTTCGTCGAGAACGATCAGCTTGCCGTCGGCGAGCACAAACGACGCCTTGGCGAATGCCCGGTCGCGCCAGACGACCGAACCATCCGTCATGTCCAGTGCGGTGACAAACGAAGGTCCGAAGTCGCCGCTAGCCCCGAACAGATGGTCGCCGATGCGAATGGCGTTGCCGAAGTGCACCCGCATACGGTTGGTGAACCAGACCTCGTCAACCTGGGTGACACCGTCTTGCAAGGTCAACCGCAAGGCGCGGCTGCCACCGCTGTAGGCGGACGAGACGAACAACAGGTTGTCGTCGCCCCAGATCGGGGTCGAGATGTTGAGGCCGTAGTCGGTGTGGTGTGGATGTCGCCACAGCATCGCCCCGGATGTCGGATCGAAGCCGGCAACGTAGTCGACCATGAGAGCAACCAGCTGCGGCTGCCCATCGACGTCGATGACGATCGGCGTGGCATGGGCGTTGTCGAAGTCACCGCCGCGCCACATGATCGACCCGTCCTCCGGGTCGAAGGCTACGACCGCCTGGCCGCGTCCGCCCACCGGCAGGATGATCGCTCCTTCGTATTCGATCGGGCTCGACGAATAGCCGCGCGGCCGCACTGTGCCGTCGAGGTCGTCCCAAAGGTTCACCGACCACAGAAGGTCGCCGGTACGCTTGTCGAACGCGTGGAAATCGCCGACGAACCCGACGGTGAACAGACGATCTCCGTATACCAGGGGGCTCGAGTGCGGCCCGGTGCCTTCGGCGATGTCGAAACCGCGCAGCCGAACCCCGTAGTCGTATTCCCACAGCGTCTCCCCATCGACGGCGTTCATCGCGATGACCACCTCGCGGCCTCCTCGCCGGTACATGGTGAACAATCGCCCCTCATCGACCACGATGGCGGAGTAGCCGGCACCGAGACCACGCCGCCACACCACGAGCGGCCCTTCCGCCGGCCATGAATCCGCGAGCCCCGTGACATCGGCGGTGAAATCGCCGTGCGGTCCGCCCCACCGCCGCCAGTCGCCATCCTGCGCCGCAGCGGGCGTGGCAGCGCGATCGGCACAGCAGGTGGCGGGCTCGGCGTCAAACGCGCAGCACGACAAAGGCTCGGCGCTCAACCCGGCGGCGCTGGCGATAAACACAGCGACGGGAATGGTTGCTCTCGCGAATCTGTTCGCCACAGAAGACTCCAAAGGATTTGCGTGTAGCAGGGTGCTGAAGAACCCAGCGCCCTGCTGACTGCGGGAGCAACGGGAGCAAGAGAACCGCCGTTGACCCCCACTGTCAAGACCGGGCGCAGGTGCATAGTAGGATCCACCGTTGCCGGCAACGCAGCGACGTTCCCCAACCCGGCAGACCTTGGTGCGCCTGTTCGGTCTCGAGCGCCCGGGCGGCGGTGAAACGATCATGCCCGAGCTAACAACGAGATACGGTCGCGCCTTAGCCTGGATCTCTCAACGGGTCACTGCTACGCGGGCTCGATGGCGCGCGGGTACGGCGTTGCGCTTGCTTCGGTTGCTCGACGTACTGACAAGTACGCCTCCGCGCCCGAATCGGCGCGCGCCTTGTCCTCACACGCCCTCGCGCCCGCTCGCTTCGCGACCCGTTGAGATATCCAGGTTGGCGGCTCACTTCGACGATCAACTGCTCGATGGGCCGTCGGCCGACGG